>WNFV01000462.1_pt1 | contig 159023 bp, 138 predicted proteins | sample 5400101 | NCBI WGS metagenome assembly WNFV01 (sample SAMN13153361, study PRJNA577476) | soil metagenome | isolation source: 115 cm soil or saprolite under grassland replicate 1 | place: USA:California | collected 2016-06-15 | reverse complement strand
GGCCGCACTGCTCTCCCGCCTCGACGTTGAGCTCGCGCCGGCCGACCGCGAACTGCTCGACCGGGTCGGCGTGACGCCCGACCAGCCTCGGAAGAACGCCGAGTGCCGTGTCGCCGTCCTCACGCGCGACGACGGGTGGTGGACGGCGGCGTGCGGCGACACGAAGGTCCGGCTGCGCGACACCAAGGGCCTGCGCTACCTGGCCGGCCTGGTCGCCCGGCCCGGCACAGAGCGGCACGTCATCGACCTGCTCGACGAGGGCGAGGGGCTGTCGCCCGAGGGTCTTGACCGCCGTCAGCTTGGCCACGCTGGTCCGCGCGCCGACGCCCAGACCCGGAACGTTTACCGGTGCCGGGTCGTCGCCCTGCGGGACCAGATCGAGGACGCCCTCGTCGTGGAGGACGACGAGCGGGCGGTTGCCCTCCAGACCGAGCTGGACGCCGTCGTCGCCGAGCTGGCCCGCTCTTTCGGTTTGGGTGGCCGTGACCGCTGGGCGTCGTCGGCGGCCGAAAAGGCCCGCCTCAACGTGACGCGGGCGCTGCGATCGGCCCTGGCCAAGCTCGCCGAGGCCCTGCCCGACGCCGGCTCCGTCCTCGACCGGCGGGTCCGCACGGGCGTCTTCTGCGCCTACCAGCCGCATCCCGACGACGAGGTCACCTGGAGTGTTCAGTCCTGAATGAACGGACTGGCCCCGCCCTGAACGCCTTCAGGGCATGGAGACCACCATCGATGAGATCGCCGATCGGGTCTACCGCGTCAGCACGCTCGTGCCCGACGTGGCGCCCGGCGGCTTTAGCTTCAACCAGTTTCTGATCGACGCCGACGAGCCGCTGTTGTTCCACACCGGCCCTCGGGGGATGTTCCCGCTCGTCGCCGAGGCGGTGGCGAAGGTCACGCCAGCGGAGTCGGTGCGCTGGATCACCTTTGGGCACGTGGAGTCCGACGAGTGCGGCGCCATGAACCTGTGGCTCACCGCCGCGCCCAAGGCGCAGGTCGCACACGGTGCGCTCGGGTGCATGGTGTCGCTCGACGACCTGTGCGACCGGCCGCCCCGCTCCCTCGAGGAAGGTGACGTCATCGACCTGGGTGGCAAGCGGGTGCGCCAGATCAGCACGCCCCATGTCCCCCATAACTGGGAGGCCCAGGTGCTCTACGAGGAGACGACGGGCACCCTGCTGTGCGGCGACATCTTCTCCCAGGTGGGCGGCGGGCAGGCGCTGACCACGAGCGACCTGGTCGAGCCGGCGCTGCAGGCCGAGCGTATGTTCCACGCGTCGTCGCTGGGACCGACCACCTCGCCGGTCATGCGTCAGCTCGGCGACCTCCAGCCCACGACCCTCGCCATCATGCACGGCTCGTCGTTCCAGGGCGACGGCGGCAAGGCCCTCTACGATCTGGCCGCTGCCTACGAGCGGGAGTTCCAAACCGCCTCTTGAGGTCGTCCCGACGCAGCGACCACCCTCCCAGCGCCGGTGGCGGTGGTCTGGGGGCGACTCCGCGACCTGATCCGATAGGCGTCACCGAGCGGCGGCTTCCGCGTCGGCTCGAGGACACGACCCGATCGATGGTTAGGGGTCGTGCAAGGGCGGCGTGCGGTGTCCCCGAATGCGCTGCCATATCCGCGTGGGGCATCGCCCCGAGGTGCCGGTAGGTGGCGCGCGAGAACGCGCGCACGAGATCACATTCCTACCGTCCGCATCCAGGGCCACCGAACGGCACCTCGGGTGCATCCGCGACCCAGCAATAGGCGGCTGAGCATGAAGACCGCAAGGTCCTACACCCCAAGCAGTCGCGCCTTCTGGACGTCGAACTCCTCTTGAGTAAGCAGACCGTCCCGGAGAAGCTCTGAGAGCTTGCGAATCTCGTCAGCAGGGCTCACGGTCGGTGTCCGGCTCGCAGCGGACGGCCCCGCGATGGTTGTCTCGACATGGTCACGGATGGCCTCGAAGTCGGCCTGTTGACGCGACTTGAACTGCACTGTGTTCTCGTCGTTGCCCCCAGCCAGCAGGCCAGCGCGATTTTCGACGCCGCCTACCAGCGAGAACTGGATGTAGCCAGCGGTCAACCCTGCCGGCTTGAACTGCACCGCTGAGATGCTCGCGATGGGGATCCGCTTGTCGCCTTTCAGTCCATGGTTGAGCTTCGCTCGAGCGCCTTGACGCTTGATAGTCACAAACGTGTCGTCAGCCTCAATCTGACCTGCGATCCCGACTGCCGAGAGCATGTTCCCTCCCCTAAGACCGGGGCCATCCCGCCATCCACGACGACGACTTCTGCGCGCCCGAACCTAGCCCCGTCGCCTAGGGGCCGGTAGGTGACGCGCCAGAACGCGCGCACGAGATGAGCTTGAAGCTGCCCGTCGCTGCGCGCACCGAGCGGCACTTCGGAGTCCTTGCTACGGCAAAGGTCGAGCATTGGCCTGGTCACAGGATGGTCACGAACGACGACCGATCGGACCGGATGAGGCCGGATGCCGGCCTCTTCACAACCCGCATTGACCAGCGAAACCCGAACCGGCCCGGACAACGGCGGACCGGCCCGGATTCGCGCAGCTGACTACGGATCAGAAGGTTGGGGGGTTCGAGTCCCTCCGAGCCTCCGAGCCAGCCGCCCAACGGGTGGACGACCTGTGCGTGGCCCCGCTCGCGCACCTCGGCCGTTCCGCGGTCGCCGGCACCTGCGGCTCAAGCTGACCCCCTGCGGCGCCGACGTACGGTGGGGACCACGCGACCGAGGCAGCTCCACATGACGACGCTCGATCAGCCCCAGAGTCTTGCTCGGCCGGACGAGGCCTTGGGCGACCGCGCCGGCGCGGAAGCCGACGCCGCCAACTCGGGCGACGAGAACGCGAGCGCCTCGAACGCTGCCGATGCCACTGAACAGCAGCCGACCACCGAACAGCAGCCGACCGTCGAACGACCAGTCGAGCCGGCGCCCGATCACGGCGAATGCCCGTTGTGCGACCTCGCGTTCGACGATGTTGCCGCATTCCGTGAGCACCTGGCCGAGGTCCACGAGCTGCACGACGACGAGGGGACCGAGACGCAGTTCCTCGTGCCGGTTGTCGCGGTCGTCGGGCCGGCGGGTGGCCCGGTCGTCCAACCCGTGCTGGCCGATGAGGAGCGTCGGGAGCCAAAGCCGATAGTGCTCGAGCGTCCTACCGGCCTGATCGTGCTTGTCCTCCTGCTGCTCGTCGCCCTCGCGGCCGCACTCGTGATGACGGCGGGCAAACACCACGGCGGCGGGACGCAAGCCGACGAGGCGGCGGGCACGAGCGTGTCAACGCCGTCGTCGGAGAGCGCGCCGTTCACCTCGGATGGTTCGACCGCCGCGGTCGGGCCGAACGGCGAGTCGACGACCTCGGCCGGCACCGAGGGCTCGTCCGTTCCGGCCTCGAGTGCGCCGACCAACTCGAGCGCGCCGTCGAGCCCGAGCCCGACGTCCACGACCACGAAGACATCGTCCACTCAGACAACCGTCCCCACCACGACGCCGACGACCACGGCGACGACGGCTCCGCCCCCCTCGTCGTTCGTCGCCCCGACCACCACAGGCGCCCAGATCGACTCGTGCAGCCGCGACCACGGCGAGCGGGTGCTGACCTACAGCTGGCAGTTCGTCGGCGGCACGGGCTGGCGGCCGCTGTCGTCGTACACGTCCCTCGGTGGCGGCCGCTATCAGGCGTCGCTGCGGGTGTCGGGCAACCGGGGCACGACGATCACGAAGGTGTACGTCGTCGACGCGAGCGGCGCCCGCCACGGCGTCGCCCTCAACCCGGCGCTGTCGACGCCGAACTGCTGAGTCCCCTCACCGCCGCGCGGATCTCGGGGCGTCACGGGGCGCCGGGCACCTGCGCGGGCGAGCGTCCCGTTACCTCGGTCGAATCGGTCGGCGGCGGCGGTGCTTGAGCGTCACGCCCCCGAGGTCGGTTACAAGGTCGCTCAACGCCCGAATCGCGCTTGTCCCGCGGAACCAGCCGGTCAGGCGTGGTGTGCGTTCCGATGGCGAAGTCTCACCTGGACCAGCGCCAGCCGCCCGGCGGCGCACACCGCGGCGATCATCGTCGCCAGGTCGCGCTGTCCAGCAGGGTTGACCTCGAGGCACACCGCGGTCCCCAACCGGCCGGCGAGATCAAACGCGTCACGCAACGTGTGGACGAAGCCGACGTCGACGGGCAGCGAGTTGGTGTGCTCGACGGTCACACCTGGCGACGCGCCAGGAGAAGGACGGGACCCAGCGCCGCCTCCAACGCGTCGGCCGCGTCCTCGCACGCGAGCGCACCGGGATCCAGCGTTCGCTCACGACCCCAGAGTCTGGGCCACTGCAGCCGCCGCGCGTCGGCCGGACGACGCGATTTGTGTCAGCCCGCCGGGCCCAAGGCGGCGGGGGGCTGACACAAACACGGATCGACGCGTCTACCTCAAGAGAGTGCCGTGCAGAGCTCTTGGACGTTCTGCAGGTAGAAGTCGTGCGGGCCGCCGACGAAGGTGGGTGTGCCGTCGGCGGCGACCTCGACGATCCCGGCGTCCAGGCAGACCATGCCTTCGCCGGGAAGGACCGTGAAGTGGTACAGCCCGGTGATCGTGGCCGAACCAGCTTGCGGATCGATCCTCAGGACCGCATGGCCCTCGTGAGGTACCGACTCGCCGGTCACCGGGCTGCTTAGAGTGCCGCTGTAGGCGATGTGCCGCTGCAAGCAGGTCGAGCTGACCGCTCGGATCGTAGAACGCGTTCCGCGACGCACACACGAATCGGCGCCATCACTCCCGACGTTCCGAACACGCGCATTTCGGCAGCGTTCCTGCGGGACGGGCACACGGTGGTCGCCGGGTCGGAGTACGGCGGCATCTTCCGCTTCGACACACGTCCCGAAGAATGGGAGCGCGATGCCTGTCGGTTTGCAGGGCGGTCGCTCAGCCGTGACGAGTGGCGAGATCTCCTCCCGGAAGGCCCGTTCCACCGGACCTGCGAGCGTCAGTGAGCCGGGACGAGGAGTTTGCGCCTCATTATCCGAAGGCACTCACACCTTCGATCATCCTGGGGCGTGCCGGGGAAGGCCGGGGGAAGGCGGCCTCCGTACGTTCGCCGCAACCATCCGGATAGTGAGGTGTGTCATGTCGTTGCCGGTGCTCGACCAGGAAAGCCACCAGTGGATGTGCTCGGAGTGGGTGATGCACGCGGGCGAGCTGTTGCGTCGGCAGGGATACCTGGCGACCGATCCGACGGGCGTCTACAACGAGGAATTCGCCGCCGCGGTGAAGGCCTTCCAGGTTGCCACCGGGATCACCCACGAGGAGAACCAGATCGGCCCCTACACCTGGGCCGCTCTCGGCGTCGACGACACCGAGTCGGATCGGGTCGACGAGCGGCAGGACGCGTCCGCCGAGTACAGCTACGGGACCGGCCGCCAGGGCAACTACTACCGGGACGAGGACACCATTCAAGAGGGCTCGGATCGCCCGACGGTCGCCGCGGCCGACCCCGGCCTCGAGGTGATGGCTGGCGGCAGGCGATACATCATCTTCCCCGACGAAGTTCGCACCGGGGGCACGATCTCGTGGCGGGCTCGGAACCCCGGCAACATCCGCTACGGCGACCGTTACGGCGCCTACCCGGGCAAGAAGGCGAACACCCAGTCCGCGGGCAGCTTCGCAGTCTTTCCCGACGAGCAGACGGCGTTCGAGGCAATCAAGCAGGTGTTGCGCGGCTTCGGCCACGTCACCGTGGCCAAGGCCATGGACAAGTACGCCCCGGCCGCCGATGGCGCCAATGACCCAGCTGCCTACGCTCGCAGCGTGGCCAAGGAGATGGGGGTGGCGGTCAACACGTTTGTTGACGGGCTCAACGACTCCCAGATGGACATCTTCGCCACCGCGGTCAAGCGGGTAGAGGGCTGGACCGCGGGCACCACGTACGCGCTTGACGACCCAGCGCTGCCCGCCGAGGTGCAGAAGGGCATACGCGGCTACTAGCCCACCCTTCTCGTCGGCGGCATCAAACATGCGGGCGAGGTGGGGCGGCTCGACAACGTCACACTGCTCGGCCCGGCGATGGAGACCGGACCCCGGTTGTCGCTCCGGCGGGGTGCCGGCCCCGGGTCCCGACGATCTTGTCGAGGCAGGCGAGGGTGGCATCCGCGTCGATGCACTGATTCGGTTCACCCCGCGGCCGCTCGCCATCGCACCCGTGGCGATCCGTGGTCAATCCGTGGCCGGCACGGATGCGTCCCGGCCACCGGCGGAGGACAGTGACCTCACCATGAGTTCGAGAAGCACGATGCATCCGATCGTCGCTGACGAGGTCGCTCGCCAGCACCGCTCGGATTAGGCACCGCTGCGTCTCGCGCCCGCAGGCGCGAGACGACGCCAGGGAGGGAACCTTGCACCGCCACCATCGCCACCACACCGAGCCCGATCTGGCCGAGCCCGTGCCGGTCGCGATCACGGTCCTGGGCGGCTTCGGCGTCACGGTGGACGGCGTGCCAACGGCCGCTCGGGGCTGGGCCCGGCGCAGCGCCGCCGCCCTCGTCAAGGTCCTCGCTCTCGCGCCCGGCCACCGCCTACACCGTGAGCAGGTGATGGATCTGCTCTGGCCCGACGAGGCCCCGGTCCGATCCGCGCCCCGCCTGCACAAGGCCGCCCACTTCGCGCGGCGGGCCGCGGGTCACCCCGATTCCATCGTTCTGCGCGATGACGTCGTGTGGCTGTTCCCCCGCGCTGACGTGACCGTCGACGCCATCCGGTTCGAGCAGCTGGCCCGAGTGGCGGTCGGCGAGGGGGACCCGAGCGCCGCTCGGGAGGCCCTCGCCTGGTATGGCGGTGAACTGCTGCCCGGCGATCGCTATGAGGAGTGGGCCACCGACCGCCGTGAGCTGTTGCACCTGCGCCGGCTTGACGTGCTGCGGGTGGCGGGCGAGTTCCGCGAGCTGACCGAGCTCGTCCCGACCCACGAGGAGCCGCACATCGAGCTGATGCGCCGCCACCTCGCCGACGGAGACGCCGCCGCGGCCCTACGCCAGTACGAGCACCTCGAGCGGGTGCTCGAGCATGAACTGGGTGTCGAGCCTGGGGAGGCCGCCCGCCGAGCGGGTGTGGAGGCCCGCCTGCTCGAGGAGCAGCGGCAATCGGTCGGCTCGTCCTCGCGGGTGGGTGCTCTCCTGGCGGAACTGGCCGACCTCGTGAGCCGCCAGAAGGCGCTGCTCGCCGAGCTCTGCGCCGCGGGCGCTGCGCCACATGACGTTTGCTCCACCGGAGCCATGAGTCGATGTCCGATGACCTGAGCGCGATGCATCGTTCGCGGTCGGAATTCGTCGTCGGCGTGCCCGCTCCTCGCCGACATAGCCGCGTGAGCGGTCCGTACTGGGAGTTCCGTGGTGGGCACGGATGCGCCGGCGCCCGTGCTGCTGCAGGCTGCTCGATGATCACCGATCTCCGAAGATCGTCGCCATCATCGAGGAGCACCGCACATGACCACGATGGACAACCCTGTCCGCAACGGCGTCGACACCGCGACATTGTTCGCCACACTCGACGCGGTCAAGGGCAACACCGATATCGCCAAGTTCCAGTTCCGCGCCACGAACCGGTGGGTGAGCGGCACGCACAGCCAGTCGACGATTCACGGCTTCTATGGCGCGATGCAGGAGATGACCCACCGGCAGCCGTGGACCTTCGACGCCGACCACCCAGCCGTGCTCGTCGGTGCCGACAACGGCCCGACGCCGGTGGAGTTCGTCCTCCATGCTCTGGCCGCCTGCCTGACGGCGGGGCTGGCCAACATCGCCGCGGCCCGCGGCGTGAATCTGACCGAGGTCGAGTCCACCGTCGAGGGCGACATCGACCTGCTCGGCATCCTCGGGCTGGCCGACGAAGTCCGCAACGGCTACGAGCAGATCAAGGTCAGCTTCAAGCTCCGGGGCGACGACCCGGACAAGCTCCGCAGCCTCGTGGATCAGTCCCGGCGCCGGTCGGCGGTGTTCGACATCGTGACGAACGGCGTGCCCGTGGCCATCGAGGTCGACGCCGCCTGACGATCCCCTGTTGCGAGATGGTCGCGGCGCGGCCGTCGATCGCCGGGTGCGCTCAGCTGGGCAGCCCATAGCGCTCGACGTCCGCCGCCACGACCCCGGCCCCGAGGCGTTCGGCGACGGTGAGCGCCTCCCGGACGAGCGCTCGGATCGCCGATGTCGGGTCCCGGTCACGGCGCCGGGCCTCGGCGAGGAAGACCAACTCGCGCACCAGGAAGACGGGCGTGTCGCGCTGACGGCTGGCCGTGACGGCGCGGCTGGCGTACGACGCCGCGGCGCGGGTGTCGCCCGTGGCCAGCGCAGCCTGCGCCAGTGCCTGGTCGAAGGGCCGGTTCAGGCACGGACCGCTCACCGCGATACGACCGGAGTATGGCTGGGCGACCGCGAGGACGTGGGCGGCGACTGCCGGCTCGCCGGCGACCTCGGCCGCCTCGGCTAGGTCCGTCACGGCTATCGACCACGGGTAGATCTCCCTGAGCGGAAACCCCTCCTGACGTAGCCCGCCCATGGTGGCGAGCGCGTCGGCGATCCGACCGCTGCGAGCCTGGACCGCGGCCAGCGAGCACCGATACCAGGCGTCGGTCGAACGCGCCGCAGCGCGCTCGAATCTTGCGACCAGTTCGTCGTCGCGGGCCTGGAGGCGTCGGTTGACGACGGTCGTCGCCTCGGCGAACACGCGTCCCGCTCCGATCCCCAGCGACAGTGGCACGGTGAGCTCGGCCAGCTCCTCGGACCGGGCGAGGTCGCCGGCCAGGAAGGCCCGGTTCGCCTGGTGGTTGATCGCCTGGAGCCGGAAGAAGCCGAGGCTCCGGTCACCCAACAGAGAGCGGAACCGTTCGAACCCCTGGATCCACGCGGCCAACTCGCCACGTTCAAGGTGGGCGGCCGCCTGCGTCGCCAGCCCGGCGAGCTTGAGCTCCAGCCGGTCGAGCCGACGACCGAGCAGTTCGAGCTCGGCACCGATGCGGACGCGGTCGTCGATGCGACCGGGATGACTGAAGAGGTGACGGGCGGCGAGCAGCACATCTCCGAGCACGTCGGCGTCGTGCAGATCTCGAGCGACCGCCTCGGCCCGGCACGCGATCTCGAGCGCCTCCTCGACGCTCACGAACAACCAGTGCGAGGCCAGGTCCATCAGCAGGCGGGCGCGTTCCGGGCTCGGGTCGTCGCCTAAGGCCTCGAGGGCGGCCTCCGTGACGGCTCGTCCGTCCGGCATCGGATCCACGAACCCGACCGCGCCGAACTGGGGGATCGCCGTGGCCGCCCGCACCAAGGCCGCCGCGTCACCCGCCTCGCGCGCGCTCCGGGCGGCGTCCAGCAACAGCGGCAGGCCCTGCGGGTCCCCGCGGTGATGGAGCGCGGCGCCGATGCGAATCGTGAGATCGAGGATCTCGCTCGGCTGGCGAGGATCGAGCGAGCGCGCCGCTTCCAGGCCGCGTCGGTAGTGGGCCACCGCCTCGTCGTAGGCGTACGCCTGCTCGTCGTGATGGGCCGCGGCGCGGGCGAGCTCGACCGCCACCCGTGCGTCCCCGACCGGTACGGCCAGGCAGGCGTGACGGGCGCGCTCGGAGAGCAGGCGCTGGTCGTCGGGTCGAGTGGCCAGCGCGGCCGCCGCCCGGGCGTGCAGCTCAAGCCGCCGACGCAGGGGGAGCGCCCGGTAGCGGGCCGACCGGAAGAGCGCGTGGACAAAGCCGAACCCGGCCCGCCGGCCGGAGCGAGGGACGACTAGGCCGGCCGCCTCGGCGGCTTCCAAGCATTCGAGCACGGCCAGCAGCGGCGCGCCGTGGGCGGCGGCCAGCAGGTCGGCGTCGAACTCCGTCCCGAAGGTCGCGGCCTGGTCGAGCACGGCACGTGCTTCGTCGTCGAGCAGCTGTTCGCGCCGGTAGAGCCACACCGGCAGCGCTCCGCTGCGGGCATCGGAAGTGAGATGCGTGACGAGAAGGGGATTGCCATGCGTCTCAGCGAGGATGACGTCGGGGTCGTCGGCCCGGGCGCCCACCAGCCGGGCTACTTCGTCGCGATCGAGGCCGTGCAAGGCCACGCGGGCGACCCACGCCGACCGTTCGAGTTCGGCGAGCAACGTCGCGAGGTCCGCGTCGAGATCCGGCTTGGTGTCACGGGTCGTGACGACGATGAGCAGCGGCGCTTGGCTCGCGCGCCGCACGAGGTGCCGCAGCGCGTCCCGGGTCGTCGACGTCGACCAGTGGAAGTCCTCGACCACAAGCAGCAGCGGCGCCGACGATGCGCTGGCCGCGAGCCACTGCCGGATGCCGTCGAGCACTGCCGTCCGCGCCGACTCGTCGATGCCTCCGGCTTGTGGGCGCCCGGCCGACATTGGCAGCAGCCGGGCCAGCTCCGGCGCGAGTCGGGCAAGGGCGCCGCCGGCGTCGCCGGCCCGGCTGCGCACCTCGGCGTCGCTGAGTCGAGCCGCATCGCCGACGATCGCCTGGGCGAAAGGTCCGTAAGGCTCGTCGACGTCCTCGTAGCAGGCCCCGAGGAGCACCCGGCCGCCGTAGGCGTGCACCTCGGCCGCCAGCTCCGACACGAGCCGGCTCTTGCCCATTCCCGCCTCACCGGTGACGAAGACGAGCAGCGTGTGCCCGGCGCGGGCCAGGTGCCACTGCTGCCGGAGCACATCGAACTCGGCCGCACGACCGACGAAGCTGGCGGCGTCGGCGAGGAGCTCGAGGGCAGGCGGCAGCGGCGGCAGCGGCGGCACCTCATCCACGGCGACCGTCGACGGGAGCCGACGACGAGCGAGCGCCCGTCGGTCAGCAGCACCCAGCTTGCGGAGCAGCGATGACACGTGCGACTCCACCGTCCGCTCCGAGATGTACAAGCGAGCAGCGATCTGGGCATTCGTCAGGTACTCACCGAGAAGAGCCAACACTTCGGCTTCGCGAGGCGAAATCTCGCGATCGACCGTCGGCATGGGCCTCACACTCACAGCATCGCACCTCGCGAACCAGCGGCACGTGCCCGCCGTGACCGCCGGTCGAGGGGATGTGGTGCTTCGGGGTCTGGCAACCACCCAACCACCACAACCACCGAAGCACCACAACCTCGGACGCGTGTCCAGTGGATGTGCGCTTCGTGTTCGTGAGCCGCGCCAGGTGCCCATAACGCCCGACGTGCGTATTCCAGTGATGAGTGACGTGATGGTGCCGGTGGCCGAGAGGAGCTACGTGACAAGGTAGACATGGCGTGGTTCGGGCACGCCTTTGAGGTCGTAAAGACCGCGGTCGGCGAACGTGATGCCCGACCCGGCGACGAGATCTTTGACGGTGCCGGATGCGAGGACTTCTCCGGGCCCTGCGAGCGCCGCGACGCGAGCGCCGATGTGCACGGCGATTCCGCCGTAGTCGTCGCCTCGTACCTCACATTCGCCGGTGTGGATGCCGGCTCTGACGCCGATTCCCAACGCGCTCGCACCGCCGACGATCGCCTCGGCGCAGCGGATCGCGCGCGCCGGCCCGTCGAAGACCGCGAAGAAGCTGTCGCCAGCGGTACTCACCTCGCGTCCCCGGAAGCGTGTCAGCTGGCCGCGCACCAGGGCGTCATGGCGGTCTAGCAGCATGTGCCACTCGCGATCGCCCGCCGCGACGAGCCGGTCTGTGGATTGCACGATGTCGGTGAACAGGACGGTCGCGAGCACGCGGTCAGAGGCGGCAGCGCCGCGTGTGCCGGTCAGGAACTCCTCGATCTCGTCGAGTACCGCGTCGGCGTCGCCGTATTGAGGCAGATGGTCGTCACCGGGAAGCTCGACGAACGTCGCGCCAGGAATGTGTTCGGCGAGGTGGCGACCCTGTTCGATACGAAACAGCCGGTCACCGGAGCGGTGCATGATCATGGTCGGCACGCTGATCGCGGGCAGCACTTCCCGAACATCGACCTCGATGTTCATCCGATACAACGCCACAGCGGCACCGGGACTCGAGGCCATGCGATTGTGCCGCGCCGCGATTTCGGCGAACTCCATATCGCCATTCATGCTCGGCGCAAACGGTGCCTGGACTGGCGACGCCTGACCCCACGACTCTTCCATCGGCCCGAACAGTTCCTCATGCCGCTCCCGGGTCGGCGCCCACGGATACGTCTCGTCTCGTATCCATCGGGCGTAGCCGCCGAAGATGACCAGAGCTGCCGTGCGCTCGGGGTACGTCGCCGCGAACAGCGTGCACATCGCGCCGCCCTCCGACACACCGAAGAGCGCGGCATGTTCCGAGCCAGCGGCGTCCATCACCGCCCGCACGTCATCCATCCGCTGCTCAAGCGTCGGCAACTCCGCGACCGGAACACGATCAGACATGCCCGTGCCCCGCTTGTCGAACAACAGCACGCGGCAAAACGACGCGAGGCGCTCGAAGAACCTCGCCGCGCGCGGCTCCTCCCACACCATCTCCACATGCGACACGAACCCCGGCACGAACACGAGATCGATCGGGCCATCGCCGAAGACCTGAAAGGCGACATTCACGTCGCCGCTCCGCGCGTAACGCGTCTTCGGCACCACCCGCACATGTAAGCCCGGACTGAACGCTTAGTCGAGCGCTCCAGAGTGGGCATCACGGGCGGCCTGAGTGACACCGGCCCAACCATGCGATCGACGCGCGTCTACGTTTCATCTACGCCTCGTTCGTACCGTCACGGGGTGGAGTCACCGCGATGAGCAAGGTCCTCCGGTGTGAGTGCGGCACCGAGATCACCGGCCCCGACGACGAGGAGCTCGCCGCCCTGGCGACCGATCATGCCCGGCGGGTCCACGGCATGCAGCTGACACGCGAGAACGCCCTGACCCAAGCCGTGCCTGCTGCGAAACCGGTCGCGGAGCCCGCGATGGACCCGCACGAAACCCACGAACGGCATCGGATTCATCGACCCGAGGAGGAGCAATGATCGACCCACCGTCGTCCGGCACCATGCGGTGCTTCGCCGCCGTTGCGGCGCTGCTTACGTGCGTGGCGACGTCACTGTTGTTCGGGATCGGTACTGCCTCGGCGGGCCGGGACGACCCACCTGGCGACCGGGACGCCAATCACTGCGTCAACTCGCTCGGCGTCGACCTCAACGAGTTGTATGGCATTTCCGACCAGTTCCGCAATCGCGATTGCCAGGTCGTGAGCGCGGGCGAGCACTGGGTCCTGGGGCCGATCGTGTGGATCGTCGACGACGGGGTCGGAAGTCTCTACCCAGCTAGTTACGTTCCCCTGTCGCCGAATCCGATCGACGACTTCACGGCAAAGTTGGTCGAGGTCAAGGTCGTGGTCGACGGGACCGCGGAGATCTTCTCGCCGAGCGAGGTTCTGCGAACCGATATCAGGGCGGCCCAGCTCTTGCCGGGGCGATGGGACGAGTCGTTGCCCATGGCATCGATGCTCCCAAGGCTCTCTCCGTTGAGCGTCGGCGAGCACACGTTCCAGATCTTTGTCGTGCTCAGTGCGGAGCATTGCGACGGCATCTCGACATCTGTGGAGGAGAACTGCTTAGCGGCCGGCGAGATCCCGTTTGGCCCGCTGCGGCCGTTCACGGTCACGACCCCGCAGCACTAACGATCACGGGGCGCGTGGCCAGGCGGCAGGGATGACTGAACACCCCTCCAACGAGTTGTCCCCGGTCACGCGCGATGCACAGGGCCTTTCGCCAGCTCTGCTCGCGAAGACGTAGTCGTCCCACGGCCAGGAAACGGGTTTCGACCACTTCATCCACGTGCTCGCCGGCGGGTAGAAGCCCGTCGCGAGGCCTTGCCAGTCGTCGACCTGCGGGACGGTCGGGTCGTGTGCTTCGCGTTCCCGTCCGCGCCGGGTCCGTCGGACGCGGATCGCCCGGCCGCGGCCCGGCGATCGCTGGACAGCTGCGGTTCGTCGTTCTGTCGTCGTCGGAGGTTGTGGTGATTCGGTGGGTTGTGGTGGTTAGGTGGTTGCCAGACCCCGAAGCACCACATCCCCTTCAAGCACGACACCCTCAAGAGAGGCGTCGTCGTCCTGTCGCGACCATCATCGACGAGGCGGAGCGCGGCGGCCGCGCCACGGATGGCCTGACGTCGGGCGACAACGCCTTCCGCGGCCGCGCCTGGCGCGGCTCCGGCCGGGCCGACCGGAATGAAGAGAACGTCGCTTCACCTCCGACGAATGCGACCGCTTCGACGGAGTCGGTCGTGCGCACATGACATCTGCTTGGTGCGGTTTGACCCGATGAGCCCGACGACCCGCTGGTCGAACTTCGTACGTCGGCCTGTGGCGCGGGTGCAGTTCAACGGAGCCGCCACCGGCGCCGCCGGCGTGGGGGCGGCGACGGTTCTGGCGGCTGGGTGCCCCGGCGCGTCGGCGCTTTTCCTGTGGACGTCGCCTCGACGGTTCCTGCGTCCCGGTCGGCTTGGGCGCGAGCAAGGCGAGCGGACAGCGTCCCGCTGGCGTGCTTCTGACCGGGCGGCTCGGGCTCTTTCGTGGGCGCGCGGGAGGCGACCTCCCCGCGCGGGCCAAGTTCGATGCCGTGGTTTGACCCGTGTTCGTGCCGGTCGTGGGCGGGGGTGCCCGCCGCGGTCATGGTGCGGTCCCGGACAGCGCAGCGGGAGTCCCAGGGATCATGACGCTTCCTCAGGTCGAGGCTCAGGCGAGGCGTCAGGAGAGGCTGGACCGTCGAGCGATCCGACCAAACGAGGCGTCCCCACCAAGTCGGGACGGTGTCGTCACTCTACCGACGGATGCTGGGTGTCACGCGCCGCGTGTTCGTCGCACGCGGCGAGGCTTGGCGTCGACGAGCAGGTCCAGCACCTCGCCGATGGTGCGTTCTCGGCCGATGGTGTCGCGCAACGGCACGTGGCCCTGGATCTCGTAGCGGTTACGCCGGCCGTCCTTATTCTTCACGACGTAGCCCGCGTCGGTGAGGTCCACGACGAGGCCGTAGGCGGTGCGCTCGGTGACGTCGAGGGCAGCGGCAAGATCACGCAGTCGCACGCCAGGGTCATGCGCGATACACAGCAACGCCCGGCCGTGGTTGGTGAGGAAACTCCACTCGCCCATCGCCATGATAGTAGAACAATTCTAGAAGCAGTTTGCAAGTGTTCCGCGCCAGCCTACCTGCTCGAAGCCGCCGGGCAGATTCGCCGATGGCGGCCCGGGTTCCGCCGCAGGAAGGAGCCCGCGATGCATCGTGAGAAATCGTCGTCCCCGAGGGCAGACGGGTCGCACGCCACGTCACCCGACCCCGCCACTGCGGTCGGTGCCGGTTGATGTTCGAGGGCGATTCGACCCTTCAGCGGGGAGAACTACCAGGGTGGTGGCTGTGCCCGGTCTTGTCGGGCCCGTCCAGCCGGGTGACCGCCAGAGCGTCCCGGCGTCGGCTATCGACCAAGCAGCGGGGAACCGTCACACTTCGTCCGGGCGTCGGGCGAGCTCAGGAGCCATGGCTCGGCCGATACCGTTCTTCGCTCGGGTCGAGCGGAAGGGACTTGCCTGGAGGTCAGCCACCACGTCGACCGGTGCAGGTCAGCGGCGGAGGCGGCGAAGCTCGGCTCGCTCGGCAAGATGGCGGCGACGGTGGCGACGCCAGAAGAATCCGAGGGTTTCGTCAACCAGCACGCCAGCGACCGCAGCCCCGAGGATGACTGCGACAAGCGGAGCGTCGGCGTCCCAGGCGAGGAAGTCGACGCGGACGTCGTCGGTGTTCTGGACCGCAACAATGATGGCGAGGATCGCCAACATCACGCCGATCACCAGGGCCGCGCTGACACCGGTTCCCCGGTAGACCGGCCGGACCTCGCCGCCGGCCGCCACCGCTCCCCCCTCCTTTTCCAGGCCCGGAGCGGCGAACCCGTCGCCGGCGTCCTTGCCGGACTCGTCTCCCGCCACGGGAGGACACAGTACTTGCGGCCCGACAGTCCGGGTCGAGCCAGCTGTCCATGCGCCACGGGGTTCGAGACCTGACATTTGCGCTGCCTGGGATCAATGCCTCGCCGCGATGACCGGCACACTGGTGCCGGCGAGACAACTGCCCCCTCGCCATGCACGTGGCTTCCCACGCTGGACTACTACGAGGACCCCGCCCAGCCCGACCCGACAGCCGACGACGACCGTGCCCGACGCCGAGCCTGCCCGCCGCCGGCCTGGCTGGCCGTCATCAAGCGGAGGGGGAGGTGGCCTCCACCGCGTGCGCTGCCTCGCTTGCGTGGATGATCTCGACCTTCCTGGGCTTGTCCTGCTCAGCCACGGGGATGGTGATCGTGAGCACCCCATTCTCGTAGGTGGCGGTCACGTTGTCGCGGTCCAGGCTCTCCCCGAGGAACAGCTGACGGCTGAACTCACCGTAGGGCCGCTCTGTCACCTGGAACTGATCGCCCTCAGTCTGGGTTCTCGTGCGCGTCGCCCCCACGGTGAGGACGTCCTTCTCGACGATCAGCTCGATGGAACCGGGATCCATGCCGGGCATATCGAGCTGCACCTTGCATTCGTCGCCCCGACGGTAGACGTCCACGGGGATTTGCCGGGCTCGGCGCTCGCTCAGCAGTTCCTCGGTGATCCGATCAAACTCTCGGAACGGCTCAAATCGCATCAACATGGTTCGACCTCTCAGTGGACCCGCGCGCCTGGCGGTCGGCGACCGTTGAGCGCGTTGTCCAGCGGTCAGTGTACATCAGTTCCAGATAACTAGAAAGATATTTCCGGAATAACAGCTGCCCGCTCCATGCTCTCCCAACCCCGTCTGCGGCTGAGAGCTGCTCACGGTTCAGCGACAGAGATGCTGGCTCGCGAAGGCGTTGCGGCGCTCTACGCGCGCCGCTTCGCGTTCCCACGCCGCGAACCTCCGCCGGCGGCGCCTGCGGCTGTCGGGGCGCCTCGGATCGACCGTTTACTTGGACGGGCACAAGATCCACTTCGACTCGGGAGAGCTTTCGCCAGCGCGGCGAGGACGAATTCGCGGACGACTTCCTAGATCGTCTCGAGGTCGTCCTTGGTGCTGCGGAAAGACTGGCCGTCGGCCCGCGGCGGCCGCGTCATCGCGCTCGACTTCCTCGACTCCATCGCCCGGCGCGCCGCGGCCGCTGCGAAGAAAGCCGATCTCGGCAACATCACGGCCCTCCCAGGCGACATGCAGGCGATCCCCGGACGTGCGACAGCGTCGACCACGTCATCTCCAACGCCGTGCTGAGCCTCTGCCCACGAAAAGCACGCGCGCTGGCGGAGTGCTCGCCCGCGTGTTGCGGCCCGGCGGAAAGCTCTGCGGACCCGCCGATCTCGTCGTCAACGAGGAAGAGCTTCCACCCGAGGTGCTGACCCGCCCGGCCGAGTGGGCCGACTGAACGGCCGGCGCACTGACGGAGCGTGACTTCGTCCGCAAACTCGAGAAGGCGGGCTTTAGCGCGATCGAGATCCGCTACCGCCGCGCGCTGAGCGTCGACGACTGCGCGCTGTACCCGCTGTTCACGGACGAACTCATCCAAGTCATGCGCATATTCATCCCTCCCGAACGCCAGCCGCGTGTCGCCACCGCGATCGTCGTGAGCGCTTCTCTACCGGCGTGAACGAACCCGCCGAGCTGGCCACAGCCGATCTCGAGCACCGCAGCCGTGCCAGCCCGGTCTGCGGGCCACGAAGGCGTAGCCGTACACCTCGTACGCACGCGCCTTTTCTTCTCCGGCCGCACCGCCGAAGGTGTCGGTGGCCGGGCCGATCTGAACGTCGACGAACCCGACGTCTTCGAGCATCTTCTGCCAGCCCGCACGGGGCAGCCCTCCCGCGATTCAGCCCGTCCACAGGTCGATGTCGCGTAATGCCTCCGGTGGCACCGGGCGGCCGTTGGCGATGTCGGCGAACTGCAGCCATCCACCCGGGCGCAGCGCACGGCGGATCTCCTCGAACACCGCGTGCTTGTCCGCGCACAGGTTGATGACGCCGTTGGCGATCACCGCGTCGGCCCAGCCATCCTCGACGGGCAGCTGCTCGGCCAAGCCTTCGCGGAACTCGACATGAGCGAAACCGAGCGCGGCGGCGGTGGCGCGCGACTTCTTCAACATCTCCGGTGTCATGTCCACGCCCACGACGTGGCCGCTGTCACCGACCTGGCCCGCGGCGATGAGACTGTCGAACCCGGCGCCCGAGCCCACGTCGACCACTCGCTCGCCCGGTTGCAGTCGCCGGATCGAGAACGGGTTGCCCACCCCGGCGAAGGACTCGACCGCTCGGTCCGGGAGCGCGTCGACCGCGGCCTGTTCGTAGCCGAGGCGGGCGGCGAGAGGACGGCCGGTGTGGAAGTGGAAGGTGCGATGCGGGTCGGCCGCCACCTCCCGGTACTTGTCGCGCACCCGCTCGCGCAGCGTCTCGGGATCGACCATCAGGTCGTCAGCCATCGTCGTCGACTCCATCCCCGGCTGCCACGGGCAGACCGGCTCGCTTCCATTCGGGGAACCCGTCGACCAGTCGACGCGCCCGGAACCCTTTCCGGTTCAGCTCGCGCACCGCGTCGTCGGCGTACACGCAATAGGGGCCGCGGCAGTAGGCGACCACTTCGGCGTTCTTGGGCAGCGCTCGCAGATGGCGACGCAGCTCCGAGATCGGAACCGAGCGGGCCCCGGCGATGTGGCCGGCCACGAACTCGCGCTCGGGACGCACGTCGAGGACAAAGACCTCGCCCCGCTTCAGGCGAGCCGCCAGTTCCTTCCGATCGACGAGCTCGACACCGTCGCGGTCACCCAGGTACGCCGACGCCAGGCGGTCGAGCCCGGCGACGTGATCGACGGCGACATCCCGCATCGCCGACCACAGCTCCTCGACCCGCTCGCTCGCCAGTGCGTAGTAGATATGAGTCCCGTCCCGCCGAGTGCCGACCAGGCCGCCCCGAGCGAGCGCGCGCAGATGGTGCGACGTATTGGCCACGCTCTGGCCGATCTCAGCCGCGACCTCCTCCACCGACCGCTCACCTTGAGCGAGCAGATCGACGATCTCGGCGCGACGGCCGCTGGCCATGGCCTTGGCCGCCTCAGCGAACGCCTCGAACAGCGCGTCCTTGGCGGCCCGATCTCCCACCACCCCATCGTCGCCATCGCACGCCACTTTGTCAAGCAATCACTTGATCACTTGACAAGCACGATGCAAAGCGATGATTATTCAAGTCATCGCTTGAACAGGAGACTGAGTGATGGCAACTCGACAGCAGGGCTGTCCGCGCGGGCTGACCTTGACCGGCAGCGACGATGACGACCTGTTCCGCAAGGGCCGGGCCCATGCTGATGAGCACCCCCACGACGGCATCACCGACGACTTCATCCGCGAGACATGACGCCGCAGGCGCAGAGCCGCGCGATTGCGATCGAGAGCGTCGTGGACGAGGGACTCGGGCACTCGTCCTACGTCGTCGGCCTCGGTGACGGCTCGGCATTGGTGGTGGACCCGGCGCGGTTCCCCGACCGGCAACGCCAGGTGGGGGCCACCCGGCGCTGGCGGATCGCGTGGACCGCCGATACCCACTCGCACGCCGACTACATCTCCGGCAGCCCCGAGCTCGCGGCCGACGGCGCAACGTTCCTCGCATCGCGAGGGGCGCGTCTCGAGCTGCCGCACCGACCGGTCGGCCCCGGCGAGTCGGTCGAGCTCGCGACCGGCATCGAGCTCCGGGCGATCGCCACTCCCGGCCACACGCCGGACCATCTCGCGTATCTGTTGATCGCGGATGGTGTGCCGGACGCGCTGTTCTCGGGCGGTTCGCTGATGGTGGGCGCTCTCGGCCGCACCGACCTGCTCGGTGACGACCGTCGCGACGACCTCGCCCGTGACCTGTACCGCGCCTTGCGCGCCGAGATCCTGACCCTGCCCGACGACCTGCCCGTCTACCCGACCCATGGCGCCGGGTCGTTCTGCTCCGCACCGGCAGGCTCGGCCAGGACCACCACCGTCGGACACGAGCGCACCACCAACCCGCTGCTGGCCATCGACGACGAGGACGAGTTCGTCGACGCTCTTCTCTCCGGCCTGGGCAGCTTCCCCGACTACTTCCGCCAGCTCCCCGAGATCAACCGGCGCGGTCCCCGCCTCTACTCCCGCATCCCCAGCCTGGCCCGCCTCGACCTCGGCACCGTGCGACGCCACCTCGCGGATGGTGCCGTGCTCGTCGATGCCCGCCCCATCGACTCTTGCGCACACGCGCATCCACAGGGGGCGATCTCGATCGAGCATCGGCCGGTGTTCGCCAGCTGGCTCGGCTGGCTCGTCGCCCTGGAGCGGCCGGTGATATTCGTCCTCGATGACGCCACGGACCGCGCCGACCTGGTCCGCCAGTGCCTCACGATCGGCCATGAGGCGATCCTCGGCGAGCTCGACGGTGGCTTCGCAGCCTGGGCCGACGCCGGGCTTCCCGTCGGGTCGATCCCGCTCGTCGACACGGGCACGATGGCGGACACGGTGGTCGATGTGCGCCAGGACTCGGAGTGGGCGGGCGGGCACGTGCCCGGCGCGATCCATGTCGAGCTCGGAGCGCTCGCCGATGCGACGCTGCCCCTCGTACCGATGACCGTCATGTGCGGCCACGGGGAACGGGCCATGACCGGCGCCAGCCTTCTCGAGGCTGGCGGCCACCGGGACGTGTCGGTTCTCGCCGGCGGTCCGACTGACTGGAGCGCCGCCACCGGCATCGACTTGCAGACGGCATGATCAGCGCCGCGCCGCACGTGGGCCAGTGGCCGCGGCTCGGGCTGCGCCAGAACCTCGCGCAGTTCTGCCTCCTGGTGGGTGTCAACGCGCTGGTCGGCGGGATGATCGGCCAGGAACGCACCGTGCTGCCGTTGCTGGCCGAGCGCGAGTTCGCGCTTACCGCGTTCACCGCGGCGCTCACGTTCATCGCCGCGTTCGGCGCGGTGAAGGCCGCCACCAACTTCTTCGCCGGCACCCTGTCGGACCGCTACGGCCGCAAACCGGTGCTCGTTGCCGGCTGGCTCGTCGGCGTCCCCGTTCCGCTGTTGTTGATGTGGGCGCCGTCGTGGGGCTGGGTGATCGCCGCCAACGTCTTGCTCGGCGTCAACCAAGGCCTCACTTGGTCCACCACGGTGATCATGAAGATCGACCTCGTCGGCCCCGAACGCCGCGGGTTCGCCATGGGCCTCAACGAGGCCGCCGGCTACGGGGCCGTCGCCGTGACCGCGTTGGTCACCGGCTACATCGCCCAGCACGCCGGCCTGCGCCCCGAACCCTTCTACCTCGGCCTCGTGTTCGCCGGCCTCGGGCTAGGCCTGTCGGTCCTATTCGTTCGCGAGACCCGCGGCCATGCCGACCACGAGGCCGCGAACCACGTCGCCCGCCACGACGGCGACAACAGCCCCCTCACCACCCGTGAGGTGTTCCGGCTCACCAGCTTCCGCGAGAAGGCCCTGTCGTCGTGCAGCCAAGCCGGATTGGTCAACAACCTCAACGACGGACTCGCCTGGGGCCTGTTCCCGATCGCGTTCGCCGACGCCGGGCTGAGCGTCGGGCGCATCGGCATCCTCGCCGCGCTCTACCCCGCGGTGTGGGGCGTCGGGCAGCTCGTCACCGGCGCGCTATCGGACCGGATCGGCCGCAAGCCGCTCATCGCCGGCGGGATGCTCACCCAGGCCGCCGCCATCGCCTGGATCGCGGCGACGACAGGGTTCTGGTCGTGGGCCCTCGGTGCCGTCGCGCTCGGGGCCGGGACCGCGATGGTCTACCCGACGCTGCTGGCCGCCATCGGTGACGTCGCCCACCCGTCCTGGCGAGCCCGGTCCGTCGGTGTCTACCGCCTGTGGCGCGACGGTGGCTTCGCGGTGGGCGCGCTCGTCGCCGGGATCCTGGCCGACGCGGTCTCAATCGACGCCGCGATATGGGCGGTCGCCGCGCTCACGGCCGCGTCCGGACTGGTCGTCCTTCTCCGCATGTACGAGACGCATCCTCGCGACGCGAGTCGGGCACGCGCCGGAGAGCTCACCACGGCCCGTTCGACGTGAAGGCGTCCGGACGCCGACGCGTAGTGACCGTGCCGGACGCCGAGCGGGCGTACTGGGAAACCGGCACCGATGCATCAGGGCCGGCGAGCGGCGACTAGCCACGCGGCCCCGTTGAGGTACACGCCATTGGGTTGCTGGTGCGTTCGCAGGGCTTCGCCGACAGCTTCGAGCGCGTGCTCGGCCGCCGCGGGCTCTGCGTCGTCGAGCAGCGCCCGGGCCATCCCGGTGCCGCGCAAGAAGCCGACCGCATCGTCGGCGTCGTCGCCGAGGCGCATCGGCTTCTCAACCGCGTCAATTGCGACGTCCTGGAAGCCGGCGCCGTCGAGGATCTGCTGAATGCGTCCTCTGTCAGCCAAGGAGAACGGTCCTGGAGCGCCGGGCGGGCCGAGGTCGGGGAACGGGACGTGCTGGAGTGCGGCGCCCGCGGTCGCCATCAGCCACTCGTTGCTGGTCAGGTCCTGCCAGCACATAAATGCCAGCCGGCCGCCGGGCCGCAGGGCACGTCCGATGTTGGCGAACGCGGCGGGCGGATCGGCGAAGAACATCACGCCGAACCGACTGATCGCCACGTCGAACATTGCCGCTTCGAACGGATGGACCTGCGCGTCTGCCTGCTCGAAGCGCACGTTGGTGAGACCTTCGGCGATCGCGGACGCGCGGGCGCGCTCGAGCATCGGCGCTGAGAGGTCGAGACCGAGCGCTCGTCCGCGGATGGCGCGACCGGCGGCCGCCCGTGTGGTCTGCCCGTTGCCGCACCCGATGTCGAGCACCACATCGCCTTCAGCGATTGCCGCGCCGTCGAGCAACGGCGGCGTGAAGGCACCGTTCAACGCGTCGTAGCGAACTTGCTGCGACGCCCAATGCGCGCCCTCCTCGGTGTTCCATGCCTCGGCTTGCTCGGTGTTGGCGATCGGCTGACTGTTCACGGGGTCGACTTCCTTCTCTCGGCCCTCGGCGGCGCGTCAGGTCGGCCGTCGGGCGGCGATGAATACGCGGCGCGGATAGGGCTTCATCTGGACGGTGAGCATCGCTTCTGCCAGCGCACCGGCGGCCGCTCGTTCACCCATCTCGGCCACCAGCGTGTCGGCGTTGTCGACGAGCGCGCCGAACGTGCCGTAGACGCGAGCCTGCCAACCCGGCGTCTCCTCGTACGCCTCGATGGTGAACCCGGCCGACTCCAGCAGCGGCGAGTAGTCAGGGATCGGGTCGACGCCCAGCACGGGCAGTCCTTCGACCTTGGACGGTTCGACCTCGAAACAGACGATGGCCACCGCACCCCCGGGCCGCACGATCCGGAAGAACTCGGCGATGGCGGCGCGTTTGTCCGGCGCGTACTGGAAGGCCTCGATCGTCATGATGGCGTCGGCAGCGCCATCAGGCAGACCGGTCTGTTCGAACGTGCCGTGCACGAACCGCGATCGCTGGTCGAGACCGACGCGCCGGGCCCGCGCGCTCGCTGCGGCCAGACCAGTGGCCGATGGGTCGACGCCGATCAGCGTGGCGCCAGTCTGTTGCGCAGCCCAGAGTCCAGGGCCGCCCGCGCCGCAAGCGACGTCGACGACCACCTCGCCTTCGGCGACATCGAGCCGTTCGAGGAGCCGGCGTCCCTCGCCGACCGTGAGGAAGCCGATGTGGGCGAACTCCTCGGGAAAGTCGCCGCCGTAGGCGTTGGCCCGCCAGATCTCGTTGAACGTCCTGCTCGCGGGGAGGGCGCCGTAGACCGCGTCGTAGCCGTCGACCACGGTCTGGAACACGCCGGCGTCGGTCACGTCGTCGGCCAGGTGGGCGGGGACCTCGTCGGCCGGCACTTCCGTCATGGTTCTCCTCACTCGTCGTTGGCGACCGAGCCTTGTCGATCCGGACCGATTCCGTGTTAGGAGACGGTCCTACGCTGAACACGCGAACGGACACGGGATGAGCGAGCCGGACGACGCCGGCCAGAGGTGGTCGACCATGTTGGCGCGCTGGGCCGTCCCCGACGAGTTGGTCGCGGCGGCGCACGAGTCGCCGTACTTCTTCGACCCGAAGGTGTTCGTCGACGCGGCCGACGAGTCGGTCAACCGCGCTGAGGACACCCCGTCGGACGAAGCGGCGCGAGAGGCGCTTCCCGCTGGCGGCACTGTGCTCGACGTCGGCGTCGGCGCCGGAACAGCGAGCCTGCGGCTGGGCGCGGCCCGCATCATCGGTGTCGACCCCAGCCCCATGCTGCTCGAGGCATTCGCAGACCGCGCCGCCCGACTCGGCATCGCCCACACCACCATCGAGGGCGCGTGGCCCCAGGTAGCACCCGAGACGCCGAGTGCCGACGTGGTCGTGTGCCATCACGTCGTCTACAACGTCGCCGACCTGGCCGGCTTCGCTCGAGCTCTCACCGACCACGCCACGACGCGGGTCGTCATCGAGCTGACCGCGGTCCATCCGAGGACGTGGCTCACGCCGTACTGGGAAGACCTCCACGGGCTCTCCCAACCCGACCGCCCAACCGCAGACGACGCCGTTGCCGTGCTCCAGGACGTCGCAATGACCGTGCACCAGCGGCGGTGGCAGCGACGGATCCAGATGATCGGTGAAACAGGCGACGAACAGCTGGCCGGCATCGCCCGCCGCTTGTGTCTCCCCGACACCCGGCGCGACGAGCTGCGGCGAGCGCTCGCCGCGACACCGCCACCCGCCGAACGCGACGTCGTCACCTTGTGGTGGTCGGTGGCGTGAGCCAACCGCGGGTCATGCATCACCGACTATCGCAGCGCTTATCTGGCGCTTCGGAAATGAGTCCCTATGGCCGGGCCGGCCCGGCCACCTACGCGGGATGAAATGCTGGCGGTGGTCGCCGGTAGTGGTCGCCGAACCCCGATTGCAGCCTTGTGCGCGGAAATGAGTCTGGTGCGGGGACCTCGGGGGACCGACGACTGTCGCTACGAGCACGCACCCCAGCATCCGCTTCGCCCGGTCCCTCTCCCGGCGGCCTCCGACGATCCGCCAGGAGGTGGCGATGAAACAGATCAGGGACAGGGTGGCTGGCCTCGACGTGCATCGAGACACGGTGGTGGCCTGTTGTCGAGTGCAGCGACCGAACCGCTCGATCGACGTTACGAAGAAGTCGTTCGCGACCACGTCCCGGGGCTTGACGGAGTTGGCCCAGTGGATGACGGAGGCGGCGGTGACCACGGTCGTCATGGAGGCGACGGGGGTCTATTGGAAGCCGGTCTACTACTCGTTGGAAGGGGGCTTCGAGGAGCTGTGGCTGTGCAATGCGCAGCACGTGAAGAACGTCCCGGGACGGAAGACCGATCTGAGCGACGCCGAGTGGCTGGCTGATGTCGCGGCTCATGGCATGGTGCGCCCGAGTTTCGTTCCCCCGGCCGACATCCGGCAGGTGCGGGAGCTCACCCGCTACCGCAAGACCCAGGTGGATGCGCGGACCAAGGAGATCCAGCGTTTGGAGAAGGTCCTGCAAGACGCGGCGATCAAGCTGACGTCGGTGGCGTCGGGTGTGTGGAGCAAATCGTCGAGGGACATCATCGAGGCGCTGATCGCCGGTGAGCACGACCCCAAGGTTCTGGCCCAGATGGCCAAGAGCCGGATGCGAGCCAAGATTCCTCAGCTCGAGGAGGCGCTGTCAGGCCGCTTCGGTTCCCATCACGCGGTGGTCTGTCGGCAAGTGATCGACCACATCGATTTCCTGGATCACTCGATCGCGGCGCTGACCGCCGACATCGCCGCTCGGCTCGCCCCGGTCGAGGGGGCGACCACGATCATCTGCTCGATCACCGGGGTGTCGAGAACAACCGCCGAGGTGATGATCGCCGAGATGGGCACGGACATGAGCCGGTTCCCGACCGCGGGCCATCTCTGTGCCTGGGCCGGGGTTGCGCCCGCCAGCCATGAGTCCGCCGGGAAGCGTCGTCCCGACGGAACCCGTCACGGTTCGACATGGCTTCAACGAGCGCTCATCGAGGCGGCCCGGGCGGCGGCGCGAACGAAGGGCAGTTACTTCTCGGCGCAGTATTCGCGGATCGCTCGACGACGAGGGCCGAACAAGGCCGCGGTCGCGGTGGCCCACTCGATCTTGGCGGTGACCTGGCACCTCCTCACCAACGGTGTTCTCTACGACGACCCCGGATCCCGATACTTCGAGCAACGTCACGACCCCGTGATCGAGGCGAGACGGCTCCAGAGGCGGATCGAGTCTCTCGGCTACCAGGTCACCATCGCCGATAACGCGGCATAGCCGACCGACCCGCCAGCACCAACCTCGATGGTCACCGCCCCCTACAAGGGCCTTCATCTGTCGCGCCCCAGCCCGCGCGCGACCCAAGGCATTTCACCCCAGCGGGGTCGGGGCGCAAGCGGCAAGGTCTCGGCTCGCGCTACTTGCCGGCTGACGAGCAGCCCCGCATTGGGACCGAGTGGCGTCGTCGGCGCGCATTCTGAGCGCGTTGTGCCCGGTTCCGTGTGTCTGCGGCGAGCGCGGAACGATCAGGCAGCTCTGGCGCGCCCGGTATCGGCGCCTTCCGGTCGTCTACAGCCGTGAGAGATTCGCGGTCTTGAAGGAGCGAAATGCGGTCGTCATCGCACTTGCGTCAGCGGTCGTCGTGCTTGCGCGTGTCCTGGGCAAGGTCGCAGGCAGCGGTCGCGGCGGAGTGTCGAGCGATATCGCGGCCAGGTTCGAGGACAATCGGCGGGAGCGCGCCTTGGGTCGCGTGATCGCCGATCGCACGTTCGTGAACGATCGTTCGATGACCGACCTTGCGAGCCGCCTCGCAGACGCGCTCGCCGAGGATGCCAACGAGCGCGCTGACGCGCGCAAGAGGCCCGGCGTTTTGCGCGCCGGGCCTCTTCATCGCAGTCGGTCATTCGGTGGTAATCGCCTCGAGGACGTCGAGCCTCGCAGCACGGCGGGCGGGGAGGGCAGCCGCGCCCACCGCGGCGAGGGCCGCGAGTACCACGATGACGGCTAGTTGCTGAGCCGGGATCGTGAAGGAGTTGAAGCCCTGCTTCTCCATGGCCTGGACCAGCGAGGCGGCGAAACCGAGGCCGATCACGGTGCCCAGCGTGGTGCCGAGCAGCGCGATCAACACCGACTCCCATCGCACGGTCGACCGGACCTGCGCCCGGCTCATCCCGACCGCCCGGAGCAGCCCGAACTCACGGGTGCGCTCGAAGACCGACAGCGCCAGCGTGTTGGCGATGCCGAACAGCGCGATCACGAGCGCCATGGCCAGGAGCACGTAGACGAGGTTCAAGATCTGATCGATGCGGTTGGCCATCGAGCCCTTGAACTCCGCTTTCGTCATCAGCTTGGCCGTCGGGTAGTCCTTTAGGATCTCCTGGATCGCGGAGTGGGCCTCGGACTTCGGGACACCGGGTGCGGCCGACACGACGATGTCGTTGTCGACGTGCGTCGTGATGTTGGCGTCGAAGGTCTGCGTCGAGATGACGAAGTCACCCATCGGCTCTTTCGTGCCGTACACCGCAACGACCGTGAGCTGCTGATCGCCGGTCTCTGGGAAGAACATGGTGATCGTGTCACCGACGTGCAGGTTCTTGCTCTTGGCCGTGTCGGCTTGCACCGCGACACCGTTCGTGCCGAGATCGGTGATGCGCCCCTCACGAAGGTCGAGCTCGACACTCTGTCCAATCTTGGCGGGGTCGACGGCGGACGCCTGCTCGCTGGCGTCGCCCACCTTGGCGTCGAAGTAGCGCAGTGCGGTCACCGCACCGGTCTCGGGGAGCAGGTCGATGCGTTGCGCCACCGATGGGTTCAAGCCACCCATGCCGAACTGCGTCGAGACGATCCAGTCGGTCCGCATCGCCCGGTCGACCGAGGTAGAGATCGACGCCTTGGCCGACGCCGCGAACACCGTGATGAAGGCGACGAGCGCGACGCCGATCATCAACGCCGACGACGTCGCCGCGGTACGGCGAGGGTTGCGCATGGCGTTCTCGCGGGCCAGCGTGCCGGCCGTCCCCCGAAGGCGGGGTAGCGGCCAGCCCACGACCCGTGCGAACCGGCGCGAGATGACCGGACCCAGCATCGCCACACCGAGGAACACGCCGAGCGCACCGAGCCCGACCGCGCCGGCACCAGCACCGGCAAGGCCTTGAGCCATGAACAGCACGCCGGCGAGGGTCGTGAACGCACCGATCACGACACGTCGCTTCGAGTGCGCGGTGGTGTCGATCGCGGTGTCGCGCAGCGCCTCGATCGGAGCGACCCTGGCGGCGCGGCGCGCGGGCAGCCAGGCCGCCACGACCGTGACCATGACGCCGGTGAGCACCGACACCACGATCGTGCGGAACTCGACAACTGCTCCGTCCGCAGGCAGGTCGAGTCCGAAGGCCGACAGCACGTCACGCAGGCCTTGGGCCAATGCGATGCCGAGGGCCACGCCGGCGATCGACGCGAACAGCCCGGTGAAGAACGCCTCGATTCGGATCGACCGCATCACCTGGCGACGCTTGGCGCCGATGGCCCGCAGCATCGCGGTCTCCTTCGTGCGCTGCGCCACCGTGATGGAGAGCGTGTTGTAGATCACGAACGATCCGACGACGAGCGCCACCACGGCGAACGTCATGAGCGCGATGTTCACGAACTTCAAGGGTGCTGTTGTCGCCTCAGCCGCTTCGGTCGTCGCCTCGGCCCCGGTGATCACCTCGATGGTCGGGTCGTGCAGCGCCGTCCGGAGGTTGGCCACGACCTGCTCCTGCGAGAAGCCGGGCGCGGCGACCACCTGGATGGCGGTGTAGCGGCCGGGAGTCCCGATCACCTGCGACGCCGTGTCGGGCGTGAACGCGACGACCTGCCCGCCGGCGGCACTGGCCGCCCCGCCGTAGTTGGCGACACCGGCGATCCGGTACTCATGCGAGCCGGCAGGGGTCACGACGTGGACCGTCTCACCGAGCTGGAACTCGCCCTTCTCTGCCGAGGCCTGGTCGATCACGATCTCGTCGGCCGCCTGCGGTCCATGGCCGGAGACGAGCGTGAGCGGATTGAGCTCGGACGCGTCTTGCCACGCGAGCCCCAACGGGACGGCACGATCAGGGTTCGAATCGAGGAGGGCACCGTTGTGCGCGACCACGACGGCGACCCCGATCTGCTGTGGCTCCGCGGCGCGCACGCCTTGCACGGAACGCACAGTCGCCAGCGTCGACGCGGCGATCGTGCCTCGTGTTGCCACACCTTGATCACTGCTCTCGGTCTCTCGCGCTGAGCGCACCACTGCATCGGTCGAGCGGTACACGTTGGCCGAGATCTCGTCGTAGGACTTCTTGATGGTGTCGGTCAGCACGAACGTGCCGGCCATGAACGCGACGCCGAGCAGTACGGCGACGCCAGTGAGGAAGAAGCGCGCCTTGTTGGCGCGGATGGACTTGATGGTGAGTGACAACATCGTGCTCAGGCTCCCAAGGTGCGCATGCGGTCGAAGACGTGATCTGCAGTGGGGTCGTCGAGCTCGTCGACGATGCGACCGTCGGCCAGGAACACGGCACGGTCGGAGTACGACGCCGCGACCGGATCATGCGTGACCATCACGATCGTCTGGCCGAGCTCCCTCACGGCTTGACGCATGAAGGCGAGGATCTCGGCACCGGTTCGTGAGTCGAGGTTTCCCGTCGGCTCGTCGGCGAAGATGATGTGGGGCTGTGCGGCCAGGGCGCGAGCCACGGCAACGCGCTGCTGCTGTCCACCCGAGAGCTCGGACGGACGGTGCGTGAGCCGGTTCTGCAGACCGACGGTCTCGACGACGTGGTCGAACCACGCCTTGTCGGGCTTGCGTCCTGCCAGCCGCATTGGCAGCACGATGTTCTCGGCGGCCGTGAGCGTGGGGATGAGGTTGAACGCCTGAAAGATGAAGCCGACGCGGTCGCGCCGCAACTGAGTGAGCTTCTTCTCCCTGAGCGTGCCGAGCTCGACGTCGCCGATCCAGACAGAGCCGGTGGTCAGCGTGTCGAGTCCGGCGAGCGAATGCATCAGCGTCGACTTGCCGGAGCCCGAGGGACCCATGATCGCGGTGAACCGTGAGGTTCCGAAGTCGATGGTGACGCCGTCGAGGGCCCGAACTTCGGCTTCACCTTTGCCGTACACCTTGGTGGCGTCGACGGCACGAGCGGCGATGAGGTCAGAGCAGGCAGCGGCGTGAGTGCTGCAGTGATGGGTGAGGGTGGAGGTCATGCGTTCACCATGAACGTGTGACGCCTCCAGGGCATCGGCCGCACGAGGGTTGTGCCGTCGGCCTCGAGGCGTTGTTCTGGGTCCGCTTCGGCCTCCGCGTACATCTCGGGATGTACACGGATGTCATCCCGGAGACGATGCCGACGCCACCGGCCGTCGGTACGTTAAGGACGTGGAACAGCCGCTGTCCGTGCGCCTGACGCAGGTGGGCAGTCGCCTGCGGCGGATGAACGCGTGGACGATCGACGCCCTCCTGGCCACGGTCTTCCTGGTCCTTGCGGTCGTCGGGCTCTTCGCCGCGACCGGCAACGCCGACGCCCAGTATCGGGATCCCGATGCGGTGTCCGTACTGCTGACGCTGCTCGTCGCCGTTCCGTACTACTTCCGCCGTCACGGGCCACTTGTTGTGTTGGTGCTCAGCGAGATCGGCGTCGTTCTCCTGACCGCGCGGGACGATCAGACGGGGGCCACACCGTCGTTGCTCCTAATCGGGGTGTACACGCTGGGGGCGTGGGCGTCAGGCCGCGATCGGGTGATCGGCGCGTCGGCCATGGCGGTCGGGTTGTTGATCGTGGGCGTCGTCGGCATCCCCGGCTCGAGCGGGGCCGACCTCCTTTTCACGTGCGTGACGTTCATCGCGGCGTATCTGTTCGGGTCGACGATGCGCAACCGTCGGTTGTACAGCGAGCAGCTCGAACAACGGGCCCTCGCGCTCGAGAAGGATCGCGAAGAGGAGGCTCGGCGAGCCGTCGCCGAGGAGCGACTGCACATTGCCCAGGAGCTCCACGACGTCGTCGCCCATTCGATGGGGGTCATCGCCGTGCAGGCCGGTGTCGGCGCGCACGTCATCGACAACGACCCTGGCGAAGCGAAGAAGTCGTTGGAGGCGATCGCGCACACGAGCCGTTCGACGCTGGCGGAAATCCGGCGCATGCTCGGCGTGCTTCGTGATGACAGCGGCGCGGCGTACGAACCCGCGCCCGGTGTGGGCGACCTCGATCGCCTCGTGCGCGACATCGGCAGCGCCGGAGTCGATGTGGAGCTGAAGCATGAAGGTCTGCGTACGGAGTTGCCGCCGGGTGTCGACTTCACTGCGTATCGCATCGTGCAGGAAGCATTGACCAACGTGCTGAAGCATGCGGGTCCCGCCTCCGCCACGGTCACGGTGGGGTACGAGCCGGGTGCGTTGCGGCTCGAGGTCGTCGACGACGGTCGGGGCGTGAACGGCCGGGCCGCGCTCGGTGGCCACGGGCTGCTCGGCATGCGCGAGCGGGTCGCCGTGTACGGCGGCTCGTTCGAGGTGGGGCCGCGCGCGGGCGGTGGGTTTCGCGTCGCCGTCCGATTGCCTTACGCGGAGACGGCGTGATCCGCGTCGCGGTCGCGGACGATCAGGCCCTGGTGCGCAGCGGGTTCGCCGTCCTACTGCGGTCGGCCGATGACATCGACGTGGTCGGCGAGGCGGCCGATGGACGGGAGGCCGTAGAACTCGTTCGGGCGGCGCGGCCCGATGTGATCCTCATGGACATCCGCATGCCTGACATGGACGGTCTCGAGGCCACGCGGCGCATCACCGCCGACGCGGAGACGGCATCGACGCGAGTCCTGATCCTCACGACGTTCGATCTCGACGAGTACGTGTTCGAAGCGCTACGGGCCGGCGCCAGCGGCTTCCTGCTGAAGGACACCCTTCCCGACGATCTGTTGGCGGCCGTACGAGTGGTGGCCGGCGGCGAAGCGCTGCTCGCACCCAAGGTGACGCGGCGACTCATTGAGCAGTTCGCACAACAGTCCGTCAGCACGCCCGCGGGACCGCTTCCTGGTCTGGACACGCTCACCGATCGGGAGCAGGAGGTGCTCGCCGCCGTCGCCCGTGGACTCTCCAACGCCGAGATCGCGCACCAGCTGTTCATGTCGCACGCAACAGCCAAGACGCACGTGAGCCGCTTGCTCACCAAACTCGGTGCTCGCGACCGAGCGCAGCTCGTGATGCTGGCGTACGAGGCGGGCATCGTCGTGCCGGGAGTGGGTTGATTCAGTAAGTCTCTGACGAGGGTTCGCTTCTTAGGCGATGCGCGGGAACGGCACGTTCCGAATGGTGTTGTAGCGATGCGGTCTGCCCATTTCAGAGGTAGCCCTCGGGCACGGGCCGACGACTTCCGTGCCGTATCTCTCCGCGATCGCGGCAGGCTTGTCGTCGCCCGCATCGCCGGACGCGATAGCGGCCGCGAGTTCATCGAAGTACCCCACCATGGCTGGCGGGACGTAGAGGTTCAGCTTCTCGCTCGGAACCGCAGCGACGCGGAACCCATGGACGGCCCCCGCGGGGATGTAGATGAACGATCCCGCGGGACAGCGAGTCTCTTCATCGTCGATGAAGTCAAGTATTCGCCTTCGAGGACGGAAATGCCGGGTCCAGCGGTGACTTGCACCCGCACCTATTGCCCGGTCGCAGCGCATTACGCCACCAGCCGGAGCCGCGCAGAACGCCATCGGCACAGTCGGCAGCCAACGCCGTCCGTATCCCGCGACCCCGCTCAGATCCGAAGAGCCGCTTATCTCGACGGCACAGCGGGCTGTCAGGTGCGCATCGCGCACCTCACAGCCCGCTGGTTGACGTAGGTCACTGGCCGATGGCGTTGAGGACGTCCATGCGAGCGGCGCGCCGGGCAGGCAGGGCGGCTGCCACCACGGAGGCGGCCGCGGCGACTACGACGACCCACACCAGCTGCATGGTGGGGATCGTGAAGTACAGATCCGCAGGCGCTGGCGTCCCTTTCGATCCTCGACGAGTCGCTGGAGCGGCGTCGTCTCTTGGCGTGGCGGTATCGGCGTGGGCTCGCGACGATCCCCGGCATCGCGTGCCAGACCATCCCGGTTTCGGACGGGTCGACGTTCAAGGACTTCACCGTCTCATGGACCGCGAGCATTTCGGGCTGTCCCGCGACCAGCTCGTCGCCGTGCTCGCGTCGGAGAATGTCGAGACGCGCAAGTACTTCGACCCGCCCGTGCACCGCCAGCAGGCCTATCGGTTCGCGCCGAACGCAGACCTGCCGATCACCGACCGCACGAGCGCGAGCATCGTCTCGCTGCCGATCTACCCGGACCTGTCCGACTGCGACGTCGACCGCGTGATCGCCGCCATCGCGGTTGCACATGAGAACGCCGGCGCGACCGACGCGGCGATCTCGGCCGGCACCCCGACCCGCTGACCGTCGCTACAGCCGCTCGACGTTCGCTGCGGCCGCGAGGCGATTGCGTGTGTCGAACACGAACCGGGCGCGACGCGTCACGCGTTCGAGGTCGAACGCGTCGTGGTCGACGAGCAGGACGACCACATCCGCGCCCGCGATCTCGTCCTCGTCGCACTCGACGAGCACAACTCGGGGATCGACCTGCTCGGAGAGCACGTGCGGGTCGCACGCGTGGACCTGGGCGCCGAGGCTGAGCAACCGCTCGGCGACCGCCAGGGCCGGCGATTCCCGCGCGTCGCCGGTGTTCCGCTTGTACGCGAGTCCGAGGAGCAGGAAGCGTGAACCGTTCACGGCGCGCCGCGAACGGTTCAGTGCCGCGACGAGGCGGGTGACGACGTACTCGGGCATGTGGTCGTTCACGTCGTTGGCCAGCTCGACGAACCGGAACGACTGGCCGAGCCGTCGACGAACGCGCCAGGAGAGGTAGCTGGGGTCGACCGGCAGGCAGTGGCCGCCGACGCCCGGGCCGGGAGTGAAGCGCATGTACCCGAACGGCTTCGTCGACGCCGCGTCGATGGCCTCCCACACGTCGATCCCGAGGTCGCTCGCGAACATGGCGAGCTCGTTGACCAGCGCGACGTTGACGTGCCGGAAGGTGTTCTCGAGCAGCTTCGTGAGCTCGGCCACGCTGGGCGACGACACGGGAACCGTCCGGTCGACGAGGCTGTCGTAGAACCGACGAATCCGGTCGAGGGACAGCTCGTTCACGCCCGAGACGACCTTCGGCGTCTCCACGATGCCCCACGTGTGGTTTCCCGGATCGATGCGCTCGGGGCTGTAGCCGAGCGAGAAGTCGGTACCCGCGGTCAGTCCCGACCCCGCCTCGAGGATCGGGGCGAGGAGCTCCTCGGTCGTCCCCGGATACGTCGTCGATTCGAGCACCACGGTCGTCCCGGGGCGCAGGAACCGGGCAAGCAGCCGCCCCGCGTCCTCGATGTGGGAGAGGTCAGGGACGCCCTCCGTGAGCGGCGTCGGGACCGTGATGATCGCGACGTCGAAGCCGGCGCAGGCGCGCGACTCGCTCGACGGCGTGTACCGACCGGACTCGAGCGCGCGCTCGAGCGTCACGTTGGGGACGTCTTCGACGTACGACTGCCCGGCAGCGATGCGCTTCACCCGCGACTCGTCGACGTCGTAGCCGACCACGCTGTGGCCGACCTCCACCGCGCGCATCGCGAGCGGGAGTCCGACGTACCCCTGGCCGACTACTAGGACTCGAAAGCCGGCGGTCACCGGCGTATGGTTGCACGACCGTGCGCGCTGAGGTACTGGATCTTCGCGACAAGACGCTCCACCTGCTCGTCTACGGTGGCGATCGCCCGCAAAGCGCTCACGCTCGTGTTCTCGCCTCCGGCGAGCCTTGACCCCGTCTTCGGTAACCCCCGCACTCGACCGCCGGCTATTTACCTGCGTGGGACTACTCGCTGACGCGACATTCCGCCCTGACTGATAGGCCCCTATCGATGCACTGCAGCATGACGGAGACCATCGGGGAGAATGTGAGACAACTCTGGAAGACGCCGAGCAACGAAGCGGCCTGCTTCGTGTCACGTTCGGTGGTGGTCTTGCCGAGCGCTTGGATCAACGGGTACGCGTCGGGTGACGCACTCGACTTGACGTACGCCGACGCCTGCTCGAAGTAGACGGGCCGAGGTGTTGGCCGTTCACCTCGACGAGGCGGATCCCGTAGTCGACCCGCACTGCCCTCGGCACCTTCGAGAACAAGTCCCAGCCACAGCACGCTCACGCGCTCTACGACGCAACGAGGACGGCCGCCGAAGGGGTCGTCGTTGGACCGGCGTGACCTGGGCCGCTTCCCGGCATCCGGGATGGCCGCCGCGTCGTGCGGCGTCGGCTCATGCGGGGCAGGACGGTCACCGCCGACCACAGCGCGACCGCGGCGACGAGGGCAGTGGCCGTGTCGCCGAGAGTGGCGGCGCCGAGCACGTTGCCGCGCAGGGCGTCGGTGGCGTGAGCCACCGGGTTGAGCATCGCGGCCGCCTGCATCCACCCGGGCATGGTTGCTACGGGAGCAAAGGCGCTCGAGACGAACATGAACGGCATCATCACCATCATCCCGGCGAACTGGACCACGTCGGGGCGGCGGAGCCGATCGCCAATCAGTCCGAACAGCGCGCTCATCGCGGACGGCGGCGACACCGAGGATCACGGCGCGGGCAAAGGTAAAAACGGCTTCGTTGAGAGTGCGGGCGATGCCGGGAAGGCCTGACCGCATGGGGAGGACAGCGAAGCGGTCATGCAGGCCGTTGGTGTGATCGATGGCCGCGGCGACTCCGGCGTTGGTGCCGGCCATCACGGTGGACACGGCGAGCATGGCCGGTGTGAGGAAGTCGATGTAGCTGACACCGGTCGGAAAGCGGTGTCCGTCGGCCACGCTGCGGAACACCTGGCTGAACAGCACGAGCATCGCCATCGGCATGGTGAGCGAGAACATCAGCAACTGCGGGACGCGGGCGCTGGTGCGCAGGTTGCGGCCGACGAGGGCGACGAGTTGGTCAGCGACTGGTGACAGGTCGCGGGCATTGATCGTGGTGGTCATGCGTGGGCTCCGATGTGGGCGAGGTGGGCGACGACGTCGTCGAGGCTGGGCGAGGCGACGTCGAGCTCGATGACCTCGACGTCGTTGGTAGTGAGGCGGGCGACGAGCCCGGCGGCTGCGGTGGCGTCGTCGACGGTCAGCACAACGCGCACCCGGTCGCCGTCGACGGGCTGTTCCGTGTCGGGGCGGAACGACAGCGCGTCGACGTGATGCCTGGGGATGGTGAGGGAGACGACCTTGCCGCCGACGATCCGCTTGAGCTCGGTCGGAGTGCCGTGGGCGGCGACGCGGCCGTGGTCGAGCACCACGACGTGGTCGGCGAGTCGGTCGGCCTCCTCCAGGTACTGGGTGGTGAGCACGACGGTGGTGCCCGCGCCGGTGAGCTCGTCGACCACATCCCAAAGCGCCGCACGCGACATTGGGTCGAGTCCCGTGGTCGGTTCGTCGAGGAACAGCACCGACGGCGACCCGACGAGGCTGGCGGCGAGATCCACCCGCCGCCGGGATCCGCCCGATAGCTCGCCGATCCGCCGTGAGGCGACGTCGCGCAGACCGAGCCGCTCGATCAGCTCGCTGGCCCGGCGGTGCGCTCCGTTGCGGAGCCCGGCGAGTCGACCAAACAGCTCCAGGTTCTCCCGGGCGGTGAGGAACTCGTCGAGGCCGGCGTACTGGCCGGTCACTCCGATGCGGCGACGCACCGATGCCGGGTCACTGACGACGTCGAAGCCGCCGACCAGCACCCGGCCGGATGTCGCCCGCACCAGCGTGGCGAGCACCCGGATCAGGGTCGTCTTTCCGGCGCCGTTGTGGCCGAGCACCCCGAGCGTCGTCCCGGCCTCGGCCTCGAGGTCGACGCCGTTGAGCGCCCACGCCCGCCCGTAGGCGACGTGAAGGTCCTCGACGAAAACGGCGGGGGCGGGCATCTCACGCCTCCGATTCGGCGACGCAGCACGGTGCCGGCTCAGTCGACGTCGTCGTGCAGCACGTGCTCTGCTGGCCGGCCTCGGTCTCGCCGGTGTCGTCGGCGAGGACGGTGTAGAACTCCCATGCGCCGAGCGGCACGTCGGGGGCGTCGACCCACACCTTGTCCTGCACGGCGTGACAGCAGCGGTCGGCCTCGGTCATCGTGTGGTGCAGCCCGGCGGTACCGAACCGCTTCGCGGCCGCCACGACGTCGGCCGCCGACGGCACCTCGACACCGAGGTGGTTGAGCGGGGAGGTGGCGCCCGGGTTCTCGAACAGCACCAGCTTGAGCGGCGGGTCGGCGATCTCGAAGTTGGCGTAGCCCGGGCGCTGTTTGGCCGGCTCGACGCCGAACAGGTCTCGGTAGAAGTGGGTCGCCGCCTCGATGTCGGCGACGTTCAGGGCAAGCTGGACACGGCTGGTCATCATCGGACTTCCTTCCGAAGGTCGCCTCGCACGATGCGAGAGTCATGCCGCATGACGAACGACTGGCGAACGGGACGCACCGGGAACGCAACATCCGGTGGGATGCGTCCATCCGGTCACGTCGTCGTCACTATCGTGGGAAAGCCCTCGGAGGACCCGCATGCATCAGGCCAGCACGACGAGCGATCGACTGGACGCCAGTTGGGCCGAAACGCTCGACCGTGTCCGGGCCTTCGTCGCCGCCCGCGTCGGCGACACCGAGCTGGCCGCCGACATCACCCAGGACGTCGTCGTGCGCAGCATCGCCTCGGGAGCGCTCGAACGGATCAACAACCCCGTGGCCTGGCTGTACCGCTCCGCCCGCAACGCCGTCATCGACCACTACCGCACCCGCCGCGCCCACGAACCGATCGACGAGACCGACCGCTGGCCCGATCCAAGCCCGTCGGACGACGAGCCGAACGACGCGACCCGCGACCTCGCTCGCTGCCTGCAGCCCCTCCTCCACGAGCTGTCACCCACCGCGCGTGACGCCCTCGCCCGGGTCGACCTGGACGGTCAGACCCACCGGCAGGCCGCCGGCCAGCTCGGCATCTCCGTCCCCGGGATGAAGTCCCGGGTGCAACGAGCCCGCCGCCAACTCAAGGGGCTCCTCGAGCAGTGCTGCGCGGTCCAGCTCGATCGGGCCGGTGCGGTCTCGGCCTATCAGCCGACCACCACGGCGTGCGGCTGTTCTGGCGACAGTTAGCCAGCGCGAGAGAGCAGCGCGTTGGCGATGACCGAACAGCCGTAGGCGGAACCACCCCACACGAGGAGAAGCAGCATCGACGCCTCGCGGGCCGCGGGTGCTGGCCGGGCGCGGTGCTGGTCGTCCTCCAGGGAATCTGACACGGGCGTCAGGTCGACCGCTAGCGTTGCCCGCGATGGAAGTGCTGCCGAAGATCATCAGCGTCGACGACCATGTCGTCGAGCCGCCTCACGTGTGGCAGACATGGCTCCCCGAGAAGTATCGGGAGCGAGGTCCCCGTATCGAGCGGAAGCGTTGGGGCGACTTCAAGCACCTGCCGGGCGCCAGATACCAGATGGTCGAGGACCCGGCCGGTCTGTGGGGCGACGCCTGGTACTACGAGGACCGCCTGATCTACGTCCACAAGCGCTTCGTCGCCATTCCGCAGGAGGCGGTCACCCCGGGGGCCGACGGCGAGGTCGACTTCGACCGCACGAAGATGGAAATGACCGCGGTCACCTACGACGAGATGCTCCCGGGCTGCTACGACCGGGACGCTCGCATCAAAGACTTCGAGCTGAACTGGACGGACGGGTCGCTCCCGTTCCCGACGTTCCCCCGCTTCTGCGGCCAGACCTTTCACGAGGGCGAGGACAAGGAACTCGGGCTGGCGTGCGTGGAGGCGTACAACGACTGGATGGTCGACGAGTGGTGCGGCCCGTCGGGCGGGATGAACATCCCGATGTGCCTCATCCCTCTGTGGGATGTCGAGCGGGCGGCCGAGGAGACACGCCGGAACGCGCAGCGAGGCGTGCGGGCCATCGCCTTCAGCGAGCTGCCCCACCATCTCAAGGTCCCGACGATCCATACCGGTTACTGGGACCCACTGCTCCAGGTCTGCAACGACTGGGGCGTCACCGTCTGCATGCACATCGGGTCCTCGTCCACCACGCCGGTGGCGTCACCGGACGCCCCCGGCGGTGTCGCTGGGATGCTCGCGTTCAACAACTCGATGGCGTCCCTCGCCGACTGGCTCTTCTCGGGAAAGCTGATCGAGTTCCCGAAGCTGAAGCTGGCGTACTCCGAGGGCCAGATCGGCTGGATCCCGTACGCCCTCGAGCGGGCCGACACCGTCTGGGACCACCACGACAGCTGGCAGCACTCCAAGGAACGGATCCCGGAGCCCCCCTCGACCTACTACTACGGCCGGATCTTCGGTTGCTTCACGGCTGACCATCACGGCCTGCACAACCTCGACGCGGTCGGCCGAGACAACGTCTGCTTCGAGGTCGACTACCCGCACACCGACACGACGTGGCCTGCGTCGAAGGCGTATGCCGAAAAGATGACGGCGCACCTCGACGACGAGATGAAGTACAAGGTGCTGCGGGGCAACGCGATCAAGATGCTCGAGCTCGACCGGGTGTAGCGGCGAGTCCTCGAGGCTGTGGCGATTGGGGGGCTCACGGCCACTCCAGCACGACATCCCACCGAATCGCCACAACCTCGGGCCGCTACCTCGGGCTGTCGGGGTTGCAAGATGTTGGGTGCCGCCCGGCGACGGGCGAGGCGTGATCGATGCCAGTGGGGAGGAGCCGTGCCACGACCACCCATGAGGATCAGCGGACCGGTGCTCGATGCAGCGGACCCGCGTGCCTTGGCAAGGTTCTACGAGTCGTTGTTGGGGTGGACGATGACCGACTTCGAGGGTCCGCGGCCCGGATACCCGCCCGAGGACGGCTGGGCCAAGCTGCGATCGCCAGCGGGGGACCTCAAGATCGAGTTCCAGTGGGAGTCGCGTTACACACCACCGGTGTGGCCACCCGTGGATGGTGAGCAGCAGATGATGATCCACCTCGACATCGCCGTCGAGGATCTCGACGCTGGTGTGGCATGGGCGCTCGAGCTCGGCGCCCGAGTCGCCGACCACCAGCCCCAGCCCGAAGTTTGCGTCATGCTCGACCCGGCCGGACACCCCTTCTGCCTCTTTCCCGGTCCGGTCTGACCGGTTCGTTCGACTGAGCGTCGCAAAGCAAGCGTGACCGGGCGAAACCGGCCCGTACCGGAAGGGCCGCGGCCCGGATTTCGTCAAGCGGCCGACGATCCGTGTCGATGTCATAGGCGAAGCCCACCAGCCGTGAGGGCACGGTGGGACTCGACCGCGGGTTGGAACCCGATCGTGACTGCTCAGCCGCTTCCGAACCGATTCGATTTGCTCCACGACCGGCTCACCGTCGTATCGGTGCCAGCCGTCGAGCGAGCAACGTTCGCACAAGGACTCGCTCGCGCCCTGACCGAGGACAACGATGCCCTCGACCTCCGGTCGACGATGATCATCACGCGCGCCGACATCGCCGCCGTGGCCGAGCGACTCGCCACGGAGCGGGCGCCCGCACGCGCCGCCGCGGTCGAGGCCGCAGAGGCTGCGCTGAAGGATGCCCTCGAAGCTCACGATCGGGCGGTGGCGTCGCACGGCGCGCTCACCGCCGAGGCCGAGCGGCTCGAGCGGGAGGCCGTGCGCTGCGACGACGTCGCCGCGCATGCCGACGAGATCTATGCGATGGTCGCGGTGGCGGCCGCGCAAGCCGCGGCTCGCCGGAGCGACCTCGACTCCGCGCGGGAACGGCTGAATCGCGTCATCGAACAACGCGAGGCCGGGCGGGCGGCCGTCGCGGAGGCTGAGCGAGAGTGGGCCGCGCTCGCCGGCGCCGGGCTGGGCGAACTCGATCTCCGGCGCGATCTCGAGGCCGCATCGCGCGCGGCGCAGGACGCCGCCGCGAAGTGGCAGGCGGCGACGGAACTGAGCGAGGCGCTGTCCCGCCAACGGCGTGAGATCGCCGAGACGCGGTCCGCCATTGCGGCCGGCCGCGACGCCGAACAGTGGGCAGTGTCCGTGGCACCCGATGCGATGGATCGAGTCGCGGCCGCGCTCGAGGTGGCGGAGGCGGGGTTGGCGCACGCGGAGCCGGACCCCGCAGCGCGTGACCTCGCGTTCGAGATCGAGCGTTCCGAACATCGGCTCGCAGCCGCGCAGGCCGACGCGAGCGACCCGCCGTCACCGGACGAAGTCGCCGCCGCCGAAGCCGCTGTCGTCGACGCCCGGGCCCGTGAAGAGCGGCTGGCGACGGCACCGTCGACGACGGCGGAGGAGTGGGCCGCCCTCGACGCCGCTCACGCCGCGGTCGTGCGGGCTGAAAAACGGGCCGAGCATGGATTCCGGCGCGCCGCGGCACACCGCGCGCTGGCCGAGGCGAGGCAGGCCGAGCGATCGCTGCTCGACCGCCACGGCTGGGTCTCGTACCTCGAGGTCATGATCACGGGCGGGCTGTTCACCGCCGAACAGATGTCAAACGAACCCGCGAGCTCGCTCCCGGCGGCGCTCGACGTACTCGCCGACCTCCGCGCCCGAGCTGCCAGCAACGAACGCCTTATTGCACTGGAGAACGAACACGCCCAACTCGTTGCCCGCGCCAAGGCGCTGCTCGGCGTCGACCCCGTCGATCAAGCAGTGGCGCTGCTGGAGGCACACCGGCACATCCCCGTCGCCGACCTCGCCGCGCTCGTCGCCGCGCTCGAGGCGGTCGGGGTCCGACCGCTCGGCAACAGTGTCGTGGACACGGCCCGCGCGTGGCTGTCCGATGTCCGCGCCGCGATCAGCCTCGCCGCGGGACTCGACAACCAGATCGCCGAGCTCGACGCTCGCGACGCCGCACTCGCCGCCGCGGCGTCGGCCGCCGCGGGCGAGGGCGAGAGCGCAGCGGGAATGCTGGAGTCCGCCCGTCGTGCCGCCAACACGATGGAGAGCGAGTTGGCGGCCCGAGCCGGCGGCGACGCCGACCGACCCGGGCGTACCGCCGAGGCTCATCGGCTCCGGAATCAGATCGAGGCCGTCGTGAGTGCGCTCGACGGTGCCGAGACGATGGCGCAGGGCGAGCTCGACGCCGCGGCGGTCGCCTCGTCCGAGGCGGACCGGGAATGGGATCGCGCGACCGGCGTGATGGCCGCAGCCGGACGACGGGCCCACGACCTCGCGACCGCGCTCCCCCCCGAGAGCCGGCCGACACTCGGCCCCCGCCCGCTCGACGGGCTCTCCGAGCTCGCCGACGCCCTCCGCGAGCGCGCTCGACAACACGAGCACGAGCTGGCGCTCGCAGCCGACGTCATGACGAGAACCACCAACGACGTCGACCGGGCGGCAGCCGAGCTGCACACGAGCCGGGCCCTGCTCGACGTCACCCCGCAGCCGATCGACCTCGGGGATGCCCTCACGGAGCTGCTCGCGGCGGGGCGAACTCGGCCGACGGTGTTCGACGCCGACTTCGAAGGGACCGCTCCCACGGCCCGCAATGCGCTGTTGGCCGCCACGGTCCGAGCGTCGAACACTCAACAAGTGGTCGTGTTGACCGATGATGCCGACGTCCTCGGCTGGGCGATCGGTTTGCCGCTCTCGGTCGCCGCCGTCACCGCCGCCGCCGCACTGACCATCGCATTCGGCTTCCCACCGCCATCCGAACCTGAGCCAGCAAACGACCACGCCACGCCCGTCGCGACCGCCATCCGCGGTCGCCCGGCGGGCTGAGACCCGGGGAGGACCCGTGTTCCGCAGGATCCGCATCCGCACGAAGCTCGCCGCCGCGCTGGCCGTGCCCCTTACCGCCCTCGTGGCCGTCGCCGGCATCGAGGTCACCAAGTCGGTCGACGCCGCCGACGAGGCCCGCTCGCAAGCCGAACTGGCCACGGCGACCGTCGGGCCCGGCAGCTTCCTGATCAACCTGCAGAACGAGCGGAACCGGGCGTCGATCGATCTGCTCGGATTGGGCGCAGCGACGACCCTGCCGGTCGACACGAACGAGGAAGCCCGTGCAATCACGGACAGCTCGCTCGTCGGGCTCCGAAACGAGCTCGAGGGCCGCGGCCCTGCGGTCACCGACGCGTTCTCCCGTGCGTTCGAAGCCCTCGACGACATCGCCGCGGTTCGCCATGACATCGATGCGTACAACGGGCCGCTCGATCTCTCGAACACCGCGCTCGCCGATGAAGTGTTCACGCGGTACACGACCGTGACCGAGGCGTTCTTCGACGCCGTGTCGACGGCAGCACTCTCGGTGGAGGACGCCGCGCTCCGCAACGGCGTGGAGATCATCGACGCCGCCGCCCGGCAGAGCGAGCTGCGGGCGCGGTCGGTACGTGAGGTCGTGCTTGCGACCCTGCAGGGCACCGCGGAGACACCCAGCGTGCGCCAAGCGGTGGCCGCGCTCAACGGTCGATTCACCGCGCTCGACGAGGACATCCGCACGCACGCCACCGGGCCGTTCGCCGGCATCGCGGACGCGACGTTCGCCGATCCGGGCGTGGTGTCGTTCAACCGGCAGATCGAGGCCTACCTGGACGGGCAGGCACCCGACATCTTCGCGATGCTCGATGCGGTTCGCGTCACCGACGACACGGCCTATACCGGGCTTCGTGCCCGGGCCGCGAAGACGGTCGAGGCTGAGAGTGACCAGATCATTGCTGACGCGGAGCGCCGCGAGCGGATCTTCATCGCGATAGCTGCCGGTGTCGTCGCGTTGGCGCTGGCCATCACCTGGTTGGCGAGCCGCTCGATCACCCGCCCGCTGCGTTCCCTTCGCCGCCAGGCCGATGACATGGCCGACCGGCGGCTCCCCGAAGCGGTCAAGGAGATCCTCGATACGCCCATGGGCGAGGACGTGAAGCTGCCCTCGGTCGAACCAGTCGCAGTCAAGACCCGAGACGAAGTGCGAGATGTCGCGACCGCGCTCAACACGGTGCAGGGCAAGGCGCTCGACCTCGCCATCGAGCAAGCGATCCTTCGCCGCAACATCGGCGACTCCTACGTGAACCTCGGACGCAGGAACCAGAACCTGCTCAGTCGGCAACTGGACTTCATCACTGAGCTCGAGTCGACCGAGACCGAGCCCGAGAGCCTCGAAGCGCTCTTCCGCCTCGACCACCTCGCCACACGTATGCGCCGCAATGCCGAGTCGCTGCTCGTGCTCGCCGGCGTCGAGCCGCCGCGCCTTTGGTCGACGCCCGTCGAGGTCGCCGACATCGTCAGAGGGGCGGCCGGCGAGGTCGAGGACTACCAGCGCGTGACCGTGCGCTACCTCGATCGGGCCGCCATCGGCGGCGCCGCCGCAACCGACGTCGCTCACGTCCTGGCCGAGCTGATCGAGAATGCACTGTCGTTCTCACCGCCGCAGGAGCCCGTCGAGGTGAAGGGCCGCCTGACACCCGCCGGCTACACGCTGGCGATCATCGACAACGGCATTGGCATGGACGCCGACGCGCTCGCCGCAGCGAACCGTCGCCTCGCGGGCGGTGAGTCGTTCACGGTCGCCCCCTCGAGCTACCTCGGACACTACGTCGCGGGAAACCTCGCCAGCCGCCACGGCATCCATGTCGAGCTCCAAGACGGTCCGGCCGGCGGCGTGACCGCGAAGATCGTCGTGCCCCGTGCACTCGTCACCGAAGACCTGCCCGCGCCGTTCGTGCCCGAGCCGGTCCTCGTGCCCGAGCCTGTCGTCGCGCCCGAGCCTGTCGTCGCCGCGACGCCGGCGCCGGTCGCACCGCCCGAGCCGATGTCGTCCGCAGTCGTCGCACCCGCCACAGTGTGGGCCAGCGCTCCCCGGGCCCCCGACGAGCCCACGGGCCTCGGTTTCGTCACGAGCGATCCGCCCACGCCGACCGACCCGGGTGAGCTGACCACCCCGAGCGGGCTCCAACGGCGAGTCGCAGGCGCCCAGCGTCCCGACACGGCCGATCTGCGCGCTCGCCTCGCGGCGCTCGAGGACGAAGGCGAGAGCACGCCGTCCGCCCACGCCGCCGGTGACCTCGAGACCGACAGCGCGAGCGCCGACGAGGTCTACTCGTTCCTGTCCAGTTTCGTCTCCGGGGTCGAACGCGGCCGGGCCGAGAGCCACGTGCCCGAGGAGGAACGATGAGCGTGCAGGGGGACGCCACCACGTTCTCGTGGATGCTGAACAACTTCGTGGACCAGACCGCGGGTGTCACCGACGCCGTTGCCGTGTCCTCGGACGGGCTGTTGATGAGCATGTCGACGTCGCTCGACCGCGCGGCCGCCGAGCAGTTGGCCGCGATCATCTCTGGGCTCGTGAGCCTCGGCAAGGGAACGTCGACGTGCTTCGGGTTCGACGGACTCGAGCAGGTGGTCGTGTCGATGCGGCGCGGTTTCCTTCTCGTGTCGTCGATATCCGAGGGAAGCTGCCTCGGCGCCGTGGCCACGAAGCACGCCGACATCGGTCTGGTCGGCTACCAGACGACGCTGCTCGTCGAACGGGCCGGCAAGATGCTCACCCCCGCGCTGGTCGCCGAGCTGCGCCAGGAGTTGCTCTTCTCGTGACCGGCACCGAGCCGCAGCACGGCCACGAAATGGTCCGACCGTTCATCATGACCGGCGGGCGGACTCGCGCGGAGCGGCGGAATCTTCGGATCGAGACGGTCCTCCACACCACGGCCAGCGCCGATCCTTCAGGGTTCCCGACCGAGCAAGCGGCGATACTGCGTCTGTGCCGAGAGCCCCAGTCGGTCGCCGAAGTCGCAGCCCGGCTCGGCCTGGTCGTGAGCGTTGTGGCCATCGTGGCCGCCGACCTCGTCGCCGCCGGCGTGATCGACGTCCACCAGACCGATCCGGTCGAGATCGAGCTCGACATGCTCACCCGGATGATCGAACGCGTCCGCGCGATCTGAACGAAGGAACGAGATGAAGAGCGCACCGAGTGACATCCGGCCACTGAGCCCTGCGGCCCGCATCACGTCCGTCAAGCTCGTCGTCGCGGGAGGCTTCGGCGTCGGCAAGACGACCCTCGTCGGCAGCGTGTCCGAGATCGACCCGCTGCGTACCGAGGCCGCCATGACGGTCCTCGCCAGCGAGGTGGACAACCACGCCGGTCTCGAAGGGAAGACGACGACGACTGTGGTGATGGACTTCGGCCGCATCACCGTCGACCCCACGCTCGTCATGTACCTGTTCGGCACCCCCGGGCAGGATCGGTTCGGGTTCATGTGGGACGACGTCTGCACCGGCGCGCTGGGCGCGGTGGTGCTGGTCGACACGCGTCGCATCGAGGACTCCTTCCCCGCGATCGACTACTTCGAGGCGAAGGGCACACCGTTCGTCGTGGGCATCAACTGCTTCGACGGTGGGGCCCGCTACCCGATCGCCGAAGTGCGCGCGGCGCTAGGCGTGAACGACGGCGTCGCCGTGCTCGAGTGCGACGCCCGGCGCCGCGATTCGGCGAAGCAGGTGCTGTTGACGCTCCTTCAGTTCCTCGCCGCCCGAGCCCACGCCCGCGCGTAAAGGCCGAGCGGGTAGGCGACGCCCGCCCACCGCACGATCCGATCGTGCGGTCGCGGGCCCATACCATCAACGCCCGCTCACCGGCGGCTTCGTAGGCTGCGCACCACGCCCCGCATACTCCGGGGCAGGGGAGTTGCTCGATGGACACGCGCAAGCTCGGAGCCGAATTCCTCGGTACGTTCTGGCTGGTGCTGGGCGGCTGCGGCTCAGCGGTCTTGGCTGCCGGGTTCATGCCCGACACCAATCTCGGCATCGGCCTCGTCGGCGTGAGCCTGGCGTTCGGGCTCACCGTGCTCACCGGCGCCTACGCCCTCGGCCACATCTCCGGCGGGCACTTCAACCCGGCGATCACCCTCGGTCTGGTCGCCGGCCGGCGGTTCGCGGCCAGGGAAGCCGCGGTTACATCGGCGCACAGGTGCTCGGCGGGCTGGCGGCCGCCGGCGTGCTCGCCGTCATCGCGTCGGGGGTCGACGGCTTCTCCATCGAGAAGTCCGAGTTCGCCGCCAACGGGTACGGCGACCAGTCCCCGGGCCACTACAGCCTGTTGGCCTGCCTTGTCTGCGAGATCGTGATGACCGCGATCTTCCTCATCGTCATCATGGGGGCCACCCGCAAGGGCGCCCCCGCCGGTACCGCTCCCGTCGCGATCGGGCTGACCCTCACCCTGATCCACCTCATCTCGATCCCGGTCACGAACACGTCCGTCAACCCGGCACGCTCCACCTCCCAGGCGATCTTCGCCCGGGGCGACTACCTCCCCCAGCTCTGGCTGTTCTGGGTGGCGCCGGTGATCGGCGGCGTCCTCGGGGCGCTCATCTACCGCGCGATCCTCGGTGTTCCGGACGAGGACCTCGCTGCGCCAGTGTCCGGCGATCCCGGCGCCGCGATCGCTTGACGACTAGGAGTGCCCTGAAGTAATGGCGTGCACAGATCGCCGGGTGCTCCTACGCAACGTCGGCGGCCGGGGCGACGAACTGGGAGTTGTAGAGGCGGTAGTAGGCGCCGTCGCGGGCGAGCAGCTCTCGGTGCGACCCCTGCTCGACGATCCGGCCGTTCTCCATCACCAAGATGACGTCGGCCCCCCGGATCGTGGAGAGGCGGTGGGCGATCACGAAGCTCGTGCGCTGGGCGCGCAATGCGTTCATCGCCACTTGGACCTGCACCTCGGTGCGGGTGTCGACCGAGCTGGTGGCCTCGTCGAGGATGAGGATCGCGGGGTCGGCCAGGAAGGCTCGGGCGATGGTGAGAAGCTGCTTCTGGCCCGCGCTGATGTTGTCGCCCTCCTCGTTGATCACGGTGTCGTACCCGTCGGGCAGGGAGTGGACGAAACGGTCGACGAAGGTGGCGCGGGCCGCTTCGAGGATCTGCGCGTCGGTGGCGTCCGGGTTGCCGTAGGCGATGTTGTCGCGGATCGTGCCGCCGAACAGCCACGTGTCCTGGAGCACCATGCCGATGTTGGATCGCAGCTCGCGCCGAGGGATCGAGGTGATGTCGCGGCCGTCGAGGGTGATCGCGCCCCCGTTCAGCTCGTAGAACCGCATGATCAGGTTCACCAGCGTCGTCTTGCCCGCCCCGGTGGGTCCGACGATCGCGATCGTCTGTCCGGGTTCGGCCACCAGCGACAGCGACTCGATCAGCGGCCGGGCGGGGTCGTAGGAGAACGTCACGTCTCGGAACTCGACGCGACCACGGACGGCGGGCGGGTCTTCGGTCGCGACCGCCTCCGAGCTCTGCTCCTCGGCGTCGAGGAACTCGAGCACCCGCTCGAGGGATGCGATGCCGGACTGGAACACGTTCATCATCGACGCCAGTTGCGTGAGCGGCATCGAGAACGTGCGCGAGTACTGGATGAACGCCTGGACCTCACCGAGGGTGATCGAGCCGCTGGCGACCCGGAGGCCACCGACCACGGCGACGACCACGTATTGCACATTGCCCATGAACATCGTCGCCGGCTGCATCAGGCTCGACATGAACTGCGCACCGAACGACGCTTCGAAGAGGGCGTCGTTGGTCTCCCGGAAGCGCTGCTCGACCTCGCGCTGGCGGCCGAAGGCCTTCACGATGCCGTGGCCCGTGAAGGTCTCCTCGATCTGCGCGTTCAGCGCGCCCGTGTTCTTCCACTGGGCGATGAAGCGCGGCCGGGCGCGCCGGGCGATGACCCGCATCGAGTACACCGACACGGGCACCGTCGTGAGCGCGACGATCGCCAGCACCGGCGAGATGGTGAACATCATCACCGAGACGCCGAGCAGCAGCAGGATCGAAGTGAGCATCTGGCTGAGCGTCTGCTGCAGGCTCTGAGCGATGTTGTCGATGTCATTGGTGACCCGGCTGAGGAGATCACCGCGGGCCTGCTTGTCGACGAAGCTCAACGGAAGGACGTTGAGCTTGTCCTCGACCGCGGCCCGCAGCCGGAACATGAGCCGCTGGACGACGCCCGCGAGCGTGTACGCGGTGAGGATCGCGAGGAACGCCGACGTCGCGTAGAGCGCGACCGCCTGCAGGAGCACACGGTGTAGCGCGCCGAACTCGATCCCGCGATGAGCCACCACCCCCCGGAAGATGATGTCGGTGCCGCGGCCGAGCACGCGAGGACCGAGGACGTTGAGCGTCGCGCTCGTGACCGCCACGAGGACGACCACCGCGAGGATGGGTCGCTCCGGTCCGAGCAGCTGGCCGAGGCGGCGCACCGCGGTCTTGAAGTCCTTCGACTTCTCGGTGGGAACGCCGGCCGAGTTCCACCGCCCCGCGGCGCGGGTGTCCGGGGCCGCCAGATCGGGCTGGTCCTCGTCCCTGCGGTCGTCGACGATGGTCATGCCGCGTCCTGCTGGCCGATCTGAGACTGCACGATCTCGGCGTAAGTGGGGCAGGTGGCAATCAGCTCGTCGTGCGTCCCGCGGCCGACAAGCTCGCCGTCCTCGAGCACGAGGATGTCGTCCGCGGTCGAGATGGTGGACACCCGCTGGGCGACGATGACCACTGCGGCGTCCGCCGTAAACGGACCAAGGGCAGCCCGCAGCCGAGCGTCGGTGGCGAGGTCGAGCGCCGAGAAGGAGTCATCGAAGACGTAGATCTCCGCGCGCCGGATCAAGGCCCGGGCGATGGCAAGGCGTTGTCGCTGCCCGCCCGACACGTTCGTGCCTCCCTGCTCGATCCGAGCGTCGAGCCCGCCCGGCATCGCATGCACGAAGTCGGCGGCCTGCGCGACGCGCAGCGCCTCCCACATCTCGCTCTCGGTGGCGTCGGGCTTGCCGTAGCGGAGGTTGCTCGCCACTGTGCCCGAGAAGAGATACGGCTTCTGGGGAACGAGACCGATGCTGCGCCACAGCATTTCGGGGTCGAGATCGCGCACGTCCACACCGTCGACGAGGACCGCGCCCGACGTGCTGTCGAAGAGACGCGGGATCAGGTTCACGAGAGTGGTCTTGCCCGCGCCGGTGCTCCCGATGATCGCCGTGGTGTGTCCCGCGGTCGTGCTGAAGGAGATGTCCTGCAGCACGGGATGCTCGGCGCCCGGATAGTGGAAGCCGACGGCCCGGAACTCGAGCGACCCATGGGTGGCGACCTCAGTGACGGGCACGTCCGCTCGGCGGACCGTTGGCTGCGTTTCGAGGACCTCCTGGATGCGGCCGGCGGACACCGCGGCGCGGGGAATCATCGAGATCGTGAAAGTGGCCATCACCACCGACATGAGGATCTGCACCAGATAGCTGAGGTAGGCCACCAGCGAGCCCACTTGGATGTCACCGGCGTTGACCCGGCTCGCGCCGATCCAGAGCACGCCCACGCTCGACAGGTTGATGAGGAGGTTGACGGTGGGGAACATCGACGACATGAGCCGCCCTGCTCGCAATGACGTGGCGGTCAGTTCCTCGTTGGCGTTCCCGAAACGGCGGGACTCCTGCGGCTCGCGGACGAAGGCCCGGACCACGCGGATGCCCGTGATCTGCTCGCGCAGCACCCGGTTGATCTGGTCGATGCGGTCCTGCATGAGCCGGAACGCGGGCACCATCTGGGACACGAGCAGCCCCAGGATGATCGCGGCCGCGGGCATGCTCACGAGCAGGACCGTGGAAAGGCCGACGTCCTGGCGGAGGGCCATCACGACGCCGACCACCATCGTGATCGGCGCGGCGACGGCCATGGTGCACGCCATGACGACGAGCATCTGCACCTGCTGCACGTCGTTGGTGATCCGCGTGATGAGCGACGGCGCCCCGAACGCCCCCACCTCGCGCGTCGAGAACTCGGTCACCTGGTGGAAGAGCGCCTTGCGGAGATCGCGGCCGAACCCCATCGCCACTTTGCCGCCGAAGTACACCGCGGCGACAGAGAAAACGATCTGGATCAAGGTGAAGCCCACCATCACCGCACCGGTGGAGCGGATGTAGGCGACGTCGCCCTTGAGGACGCCGTTGTCGATGATGCGGGCGTTGAGCGTCGGCAGCGTCAGTGCCGCCGACGTCTGCACCGTCTGCAGGGCAACGACCGCGATCAGCAGGCGGCGGTACGGCTGAAGGTGGCTCCGCAGCAGGCGGCTCAGCACGGCGACGGCTCCGCGCAGACGCCATGGAGGAACAAGGCAACGATCTCGGGGGGAGCCATCGGCTCGCCCGCCAACATCGGATGCGTCACGGACAGCGTGAACGCCCGCAGCAGGCGCGCCGCGAGGACCGGTTCGACCGTGAGGCGCGCCCGGTTCAAGTCGAACAGTCGCACGAGGGCGTCGCTCTCGACCTGCGGGCGCCGGGCCTGGTCGTGAAACCGCGTCCCGATGCTCGACACGAGCCGCCAGATGTCGACCACCCGTTGTTGCAACAGCTCAACCGCGGCCTCGACGCAGTCCTCGAAGGGCAACTCCCGATCGATCGCGGCCAGCGAGCGCTCGAGCGGCCCCGGGTCGAACGCGGCCTCCAGGACCGCCGAGATCACGGCGTCCTTGTCCGAGAACACCCGGAAGATGGTCCCCTCGGCGATCCCGGCGGCGTCCGCGATCTGGCGGGTCGTCACCATTTCGCCGTGCTCGAGCAGCAACGGGAGCGTGGCGGCCACGATCATCGACCGCCGCTCGTCCGGCGGCAGCGACGCGGCTCGTTTCCCGACGCGCGGCAACTCGGTGGTCGCAGCCCGGGCCCTGGTCATCGGCTGGACGGTATCTGAGTGAGTGCTCACTCACAACCGGCGGCCAGAATCTCCTACTCACCGCACCAGAGCCTGTTGCCGACGCGCGTGACGGCCGGCGACCGTGAGAGGACCTTGCCGTTGCGGCCCCGTCAGGGGCCCCACCGAGGTTGACGCAATAGCCGGTCGATCCGACGGGTTATTGCGTCGAGAATGGGTGTCAGCGCCGAGCTCTAGGGAGGAACGATGCCGGTCGTGTTCGATGAGGTAGTGGAGAAGATCGCCGACGCCGGGCGTCAGGTCGAAAGCGACGGAGGTGCCTCACCTGTGCTGGTGGCCGTCGTCCGGGAGTTCCAGGCGAAGCTGGCCAAGGCGGAGCGACACGCGACCGATGGCGTGCCTGATCGCGACTCGGTGATGGAGCTCGAGCAGGCCGGCGACAGCGCCAAGGCGGCGGCCGAAGCGGACGCGGGGTTGTCGACACAGACGCGTGAGTCGGTGCTCGCCGCGCACCTCGCCATCTGCAAGCTGAAAGCCGGCGCCTGAAACTCGCCCGTCTCCGTCGCGACGCACCCCGCGTAGGGTGGGGTGGTGAGGTCGGAGGTGGGACGGCGGAGCCCGCGGAGCAGAACCGCCCGGCGGGGCGAGGTCGCGGCCGTGCTGGGCGGCGGCGCGGTGCTGGCGGGGAGCTGGGTCGTCGTCGTGGTCGACCAAGGTGTCCCCCGGTTCGAGGCGACGACGTTCGAGTGGGTCAACAGTCTCCCCGACGCGGTGTGGCCATTCGTATGGGTCCCGATGCAACTGGGGAGCCTGGTCGGATCGCTCGGTGTCGTCGCGGCCACCTACGCCGTGAGCCGCCAGCACCGGCTGACGCTCGCCACCCTCGGCGGCAGCCAGGTCGCGTGGTGGTCGGCGAAGCTCATCAAGACCGCCGTGTCCCGCGGCCGGCCGGCCGCGCTGCTCGTGGAGGTGCGACTGCGGGAGAGCGCTTCGGGGCTCGGCTACGTGTCCGGCCACGCCGCGGCCGCGTTCGCGCTGGCGGCGGCGCTCGCGCCGTCGTTGCCGCGACCGTGGCGGGTGCCGGCGTTCGCACTGGCGGCCGTCGTCGCGCTGGGCCGCCTGTACTCGGGCGCCCACCTGCCGTTGGACGCCGTCGGCGGCGCAGGGCTCGGTGTGCTATCCGGGACGCTCGTGCGCTGGGCCCTCGGGCTCGGCGGCGCGGGTCTGCCCGTCGAGGAGCAACCCTGACGGCGGGTCAGATCAGCCCGCGCCGCTCGAGCAGCTGGAACGCGACCCAACCCGGGAGGATCGGAAGCCAGTAGGTCACCAGCCGGTAGGCGAGCACGGTGGCCACCGCCGCGCCGGCTTCCATCCCCACACCGGTGAGACCGGCGACGACCGCAGCCTCCAGGGCGCCGAGGCCGCCGGGGGTGGGGGCCGCGGCGGCGATGATCGACGCGCCGAGGTACACCGCGCCCACCTGTCCGATCGTGAGGCCGCCGTGGAACGCGGCCACACACGCGGCCATCGCTCCGACGTACGCCAGCGTCACACCGAACGAGCCGCCGACCAGCGCGGACAACTTCACGGGTGACTTCGCCACCCCGGCCATGCTCGTCATGGACCGCTTGACGAATGTGAACACCTTGGTGCGCACGAGCGTCCGGCCCTTCCGGGTGGTCATCGCGATGCCGGCCAGGCTGAGAACGATGGCGATCACCACGAGCACCTTGCTCCCAGACGGAACCGAGAACCCGGTCCCCTTCTGACCCGCCCATGCGAAGAACACCACCAGCAGGATCACGTGGACGACCGCGCCGGCGATCGCGTTGAGCCCGACGCCCGTGACCGCGTCGGCCGGGTCCACTCCCGCCTTCTGGAGGAACCGCACGTTCAGCGCCATGCCGCCGACGTTCGCCGGGGTCACCCGGTTCACGAACGACGAGCCCATCTGAGCGGCGACGGCTGGGCCGATCGGGATGTGCTCGCGTACGCCGCCGGCGATGCCGATCGCGGACGCGATGTACGTGACCACCGACATGACCACCGCGACCGCGAGCCACCCCCAGCTCGCGGTACGCAACGCCCGAAGACTGTCGCCGACGTTCGCCAGCTGCGGCAGGAGAACGTAGAAGGCACCCACGATCGCGACGATCATGAAGAGCGTCCGCGGCCGCACCCGGATGAGCCGCTCGAGGGGCACAGGCTCGTGGCCGGTAACCGTGGCAATCTCGGCCCTCAGCTCGGTGAGCAATGCCTTCGATGCCGACTTCCGCGTGCCAGCCGACAGCGCGAGAGGCTGAAGGAACGCGAGTGCGGTGGCGACAGGTTCCGGGCCGAGGACACGGGTCGCCGACGCCACCGCCCGTGGCCCGCCGACGAGCGCGGCCAACGACGCCAAGAGCTCGGCGCGGTCGATCGACTGCAGCCGCGGCGCAGCCGACTCCTCTGCAAAGCCGAGATCGATGATCACCGGGCCGCTGTCGCCCACGAGCACGTTCGCGGCCCGCAGCGAGCGGTGCGCGAGCCGACGCCGGTGCAGCGTCCGCACCTGTGTCCACAGCGCGTCCAGGAAGTCGTCGGTGATCTCGTCGGGGGGCACCTCGTCCAGGCGGAGGCCCTCCACGTACTCCAGGGCGAGGGTCATCGACCCGTCCGGCAGCGCCGAGATGGTCTCGACCGCCGGGCACGCCACCCCGCCCTGCCGCGCGAGGAGAAGCAGGAACGCCTCGCGCTCGACGTCGTGCTTGAGCGACAGGGACGGCCAGCTGTCGTTCGGACCGCGGAGCAGCGCGGCCCGATAACCGCGGTAGAGGAGGTCGGCATCCCGACTGTCCTGGCCGTAGACCTTCACGAAGACCGGCGGCCCGCTGTGGGTGGTCGCGAGATACAGCTGCGACCTGCCTTCCTCAGCGCGCCGGAGCACGAGGTGGGTCACGTCCACGCCGGCCTCTCGAAGCGCCTCGGCCACCGTCGCGGGCGACGGCCGACGGTTCGGCGCGCCGAACACGACCAGCAGGCCCGTCCCCACCGCCGCGCCGACCGTCACGGCCAGCAGGAGTTCGGGCACTCCGGCGCTGCCCGCGACCGCCATCACCAGGCCGAGGGCGACGAGGCCGATGTCAGCGGCCCGCCGCCACGAGCGAGCAAGCCAGGGTTTGCCGACCATCGCGACCGCCGCCGCGCCGGCGAGATACGCGAGCGACGGGAAGCGCGTCGACGCGACCCACGTCCCACTCGAGACCGCGTCGCCGAGGCGGCCCGGCAGGTCGAGCCCCGCGTCGACCGCGAACCACGTGAGCAGCCCGGCCCCCCCCGCCAACGTCACGATGCCGAGGCGCCGCCACCGGCGGCGAACGGCGAGGCCCACCACGACGACCGCCGGCACCGTCACTGCGACGACCTGCGTCAGCGCGAGCAGGAGCTGGCGAATCGAGACCGCGAGCCGCGCCGCGGCCCGGCCGAGGTCGTCGGTGACCCCGTCGGTGGTGGACGTGCCGATGCCGATGACGATCGTCAGGAGCACCGCCGCGGCGCCCCACAGAACCAGGCGTACGACGTCGCCGGGATGACGGAAGTACCGCTCGCCGGGCGGTAGGAGGTCCAGGGCCGGTAGGGGCGTGTCGGCGTCGGGTGTGACCGTCGGTTGGGACGTCGTGCTCGACATCAGGTCGTCCCGTCCCGCGCCACGGCGGCCGCGACGCGTAGTAGCAGAACGGTGCCGGCGAGGAGCCCGCCGTAACCGAGGATCTCGAACAGCCCGGTGTCCTGGGCCACCAACGGTCCGTCGTCGGCGGCAACCAACAGCGGCGCCCCGACGAGCAGGAAGACCGCTCCCACCATCGCGAGCAGCGTGCGGTTCACCAGCGTTCGCACGATGCGCGACCCGTCCTCGTCGAGGACGGTGCGAACCCGCAGCTGGCCGCGCCCCGCGAGCATCAGGACGCGGTCGACCCGATCTGGCAGTCGGCGGAGGTGCGGGACCACCGCGAGCAGTTCGTCGCGCAACATCGCGTCGCGGTCGACGATGCTCTCGCCGTCGACGGGCATCAAGATCGCGGTCGCGGCGCTCATCATCGACACCTCCGGCGCGAGCACGCGCAGCGTGCCCTCGAGGGTGACGAAGGTGCGGGCGAGCAACACCAGGTCGCCAGGCAGCAGCACGCCGAACTGCGCCAGCAGGCTCACGAGATCCTGCAACACCGTCGGCTCGACGGCGCCGGAGGGTCGGATGTTCTCGGCCATGAGCCGGGCCAGCATTCGCTCGAGCCGTTCCGGGGCGACCGCCTCCCCGATGTCGGCGACCCGCTCGATGCCGTCGCGCAGCAGACTGACGTCCCGGCGGACGAGGCCGGCGAGCATGTCGACGATCGCCGCCTGCTGGATGGGGTCGAGCCGTCCGACCGCGCCGAAGTCGATGAGCCCGAGTGAGCCGTCCGCGAACACGAAGACGTTGCCGGGATGCGGATCGGCGTGGAAGAACCCGGCTCGGAGCACCTGGTCCAGCAGGGTCCGCAGCAGCTGGTGCGCGAGCGCCACCCGGTCGACCGCCATCGTGTCGAGGTCGGCGACGTCGGCCATCGTGCACCCGTCGAATCGCTCCTGCACGAGCAGACGGCGGGTGCACAGGTCCTTGTAGACCTTGGGGATCCGCACCGGTTGGCGCTCGTGCATCAGCGCCGCCACCTCCTCCATCGCGTCCACCTCGCGACGGAAGTCGAGCTCGGCGCGCAAGCTCTTGCCGAACTGCTCGAGCACCTCGCCGGAGCGGAGACCTTGCCCGAGCGCCGTACGCCGCTGCGCGAGGTCGGCGAGCAGCGACAGCGCCGCGAGGTCGCGGGCGATCACGCGCTCGACGCCCGGACGCTGGACCTTCACCACCACCGCCTCCCCCGAGTGCAGCCGGGCGCGGTACGTCTGGCCGATGGACGCCGCGGCGAGCGGCTGCCAGTCGAACTCGGCGAAGATGCGCTCGACAGGGCCGCCGAGCTCGGCCTCGAGTACCGGCCGGATCTGTTCGACGGGATCAGCCGGGACGCGATTCTGGAGCGCGCCGAGCTCGGCGCATACATCAGGGGGAAGGAGGTCGACGCGGGTCGCGGCGATCTGACCGAGCTTGATGTAGACCCCGCCGGCGCTCTCCAGCACGCGGCGGAGGCGCACGCCGAGGGCATCGACCTGACGCTCAGCGCGGTCATGGCCGGACAGGAACGGTCCGAAGCCCTCTTGCCGGGCCAGCCGGAGCAGCTCGCGATAACGCCGCAGCACGGCGAGACGGGCGCCGACCGCTCGGAATGGCCGCGGCGCCACGACGAGTCCGGCCCGCTCGCCGACGGCGAGCGAGCCCGGCCGGGCGATGAGATCGAGTGCGACGGCGGCGGCCATGGTGGCCGGCACACCGAGCGCGACCGCATGCACGACGAGGCCGTCGGCGCCCCAGTCCCACCGCACCAGCGCGAGCGACAGGATCCCCGCCGTTCCCCACCCGAGCAGCCCGGCGAGGAGAACCGATCCCCATCCGCGGCGCAGACCGAGGAGGCGCAAGGAGATCGCGGTGGTGACAATCGCGGTCGCGGCCACAACGAGGAGGCGGAGGCCGATCATGGCTCGCTCACGATCCGCCCTTGCACGGGGCTCCGACGCCGCACAGCTTCAGATCCGTGTCGGCCCGGACCTTGTCGACCAGGACGGCCCGTGGCTGGAACGCAAGCGCGGTGTCGGCGTCGAAGGTGAGCGTCGCCGCGTCCGGGCCTTCGAGGGCGAACTCGTAGGTCACGCAGCCGCCATCGAAGAGGTAGTAACGGGTCGCGCGGAGGTTGGGCGGGAGTTGCTCGGGGCGCTCGTACCGCCTCATGCCGGGTTCGTCGCTCGGCACTGCGGTCGCACCCGTGATCGAGCACTCGGCCTCGGCGCGCAGGGTCGCCTCGACGGCGTGGGCGCCGCCCTTGTCCGAGTTCAACCAGAAGCTGGCCCGATTGCGCAGGACCTTCATGCCACCGCTGGACCACCCCGCCGGCAGCGTCGCGATGCACGGGACGGAGGTGGCGGACGGGACGGCCTGGGCCATGAGGATCATCTCGTTGCTGGTGCCGCAGTCCGGCGATGCATCCAGCCGGGCGTTGTACGAGGGCGAGAGCAACCCCCCGATGATGCCGACGGTGAACCAAACGGCCAAGACGAGCACGAGGGTGAGCCCGATCCGCTTGACGTTCCAGCGCTGTAGTGAGATCGGCCGCCGTTTCGGCGCCAGCGCCCGGAACTGCCGGAGCAGGTCGCGGCCATCGTGTTTCATCGCGGCACGGAGCTGGGTCGGGCTCGCGGCCCCGCGCGCCGCGGCGAACGCCTCCGCGATCTCGTCATCGGTGAAGAACCGCTGCGCCCGCGCGTAGACCCGATCGGCATCCGTGCGCACGGCGAGGACGAGCATCATGTTGGCGAGGTCGACCGCCTGCCGCCATGGGGACGGCCGCACCTGCGCGAACGCCACATCGATGAGGAGCACGTGCCCGTTCCGCACGAGTAGGTTCGCCGGCTTGATGTCGCGGTGCGCGAGTCCGGCGTCCCACAGCTTCCGGATCACGAGCAGGCCCTCGTCGATGACGCCGTCGTCGACCTCGGCCTCGCCGATCTCCTTGGCGCCGTTGAAGAACTCCGTCACTAGGAGGTACTCGCGCTCAGGGGTCATCTCGACGATCCCGTACGCCGCCGCCGTCGGGATGCCGACGTCGCGCAACAAACGAGCCCTGTAGTCCTCGCTCTCGACAAGGCGACGGACGGATTGGAACGGCGCCTCGTCCTCGAGCCGGCCGTACAGGAGCGTCCGGCCGAGCTTGTACCAACGGTCGGCGCGGACGTGGCTCATCGCGTACAACTTGCCGAACAGGTACGTGTCGGGATCGCCTTGCACCAGGATGCGCAACGGCGTCGAGCCGCCCGAGCCCTCGAGGCCAACGGGCTTGATCTCGAGCACGGTGAGACCGAGCTGATCCCTCACGGCGTTGCGAAGTGCGTCTCCCCGCCGGCCACCCATGTCGAGGTGCGCCGTCTTCCCCCGGCGGTAGGTCACGGGGAAGACCTCGTTGGGCGTGAAGAAGCGGTAGGCGTTGACCGTGACGGCGGTCGCGAGCGCGACGCCGACCACGAGATCGAAGGGGCCATAGGTGGCGAGGTAGAGCGATGAGACCGTCAGCAGCACCACGACCGCGCCCACCGCCAGCTTCGCCAGCTTCCGCGCTCGACCGGCCGGTACGAGGCTGTACACGATGCTCACGGCCAGCAGGGTGGCGACCGCGACCGGAGGTGCCGGCAGCGCGTAGCCGGCCCACCGGCCGATGATCGTCACGTCGTACGGGCGAGGCCGGGCGAACCCCTCGTAGAGGGCCGACCCGATCAGCACGCCGACGAGCATGCTGCCGACGAAGGTGAAGACGTGGCGCCACCGCTTGAGCACGACGAGCGCCACGATCAGCGCCACGGACGCGACCGTGACACCCCACCCGGACCCGGCCCGGGCGATGCCCGTCATCACCGTGTCGAGGGAGTCCGTGCGTAGCCGGACCACCTGGCGCAGGATCGCGGCGTCGACGCGGTCCGTGGCGCGCTGGGCCGCGTCCGACACCGACGCGACAATCACCCACGTCACGAGGAAGGCCGCGCCCGCGAGCCAACCGGTGCCGGTGCGGCCGATGCTCCTCGGAAGCGGCGGGGGCGTACCGGACGGCCGGCGATGGCCCTTGGTCCGCCGGGCCGCGGGGGGCACCGTCGACCGGGGCGGCGGGGCCGTCGGCACCGCAGCCTCCTCCGGAATCGCGTGCTGGTCGATCGTCATGTGAGTCCCTCCGCCTCGAGCCACGCCGCGGCGACGCGACGGACGGTTGCGCCCGGCTTCAGCAGCTCCGCGTTGAGGCCGCGCAGGTCGCCGGTGGTGAGCCGGCGCGACACGAGATCGATCCGGTCGACGACGTCGTCGCCCCAGCGGTCGACCACTTCGGTGCGAATCAGCGGGGTCACGTTCTCCGCGGGCTGCAGCCCACGGTCGTCCTCCAGCGCGACGAGCTCGCCCGTGGCGATCGCGGGGTCGGTGGTGAACAGCACTACGACGTCGGCGTAGCCGTCCGCGAGCGCCTGGCGAGTCAGCGGGCCGCCCGTGTCGAGGGCGAGAAAGGCGTCGAACGAGAGGTGGTAGACGTGCTCCAGCCCGGCGAGGCACAGATCACGCCCCGGGCACTCCGGTGGGCCGCCGAACGTCATGCCGGCCGCGACCGGGGCCAGATCGCTCACCGTACGCAGTCCCCAGCGATCGGCGGTCGCCTGCGTCACCACGAATGTGTTCGCGTCCTGCGCCGGGGCGGCTGCGAGCACCGTGATGCCGCTCGCAGCGGCGGCGCGGACCAACGCGGCGTGGGTCGCGGCAACGTCCGCGGCGACGCGATCGTGACCGAGGCTCAGGAACTGGAGTGCGGTGCCGGCGTACTCGGGCACGAGCTCAACGAGCCCCTCCGCCAGCGCCGGAGCGACGAACTCGCGGGTCCCGAGACGGAAGGCGCGCTCGACGTCGTACCCGCCCGCTTCCAACGCCTGGCTGTAGATCTCGGCGAGGACCTCGCTCTCACCGAAGTTGAACGAGCCCACGGTGATCGCGTCGTCGCCGAGCGCGGTGACCGTGCTGTGGTCGATCGCCGCCGTCCCGCACCCGGAGACGGCGACGATCAACGAGAGGAACAACACCCCAGCAGCTCGCCGGCTGCCCACCTTTGCCTCGCCCCCTCACGGGTCTCGCCCGAGAGTGTCCCACAGGGAGTCCTCTCGTGCGCCGAGTCCGCGCGGGGCCTATGGTCTCTCGCACACGCTCCAACCCCGGAGGGGGGTGGGCCCATGAAGACCGCGCCCGTCGCGGCGAAGGGGCGGACGGTCCGGCGGCAGAGCGACGCCGTGGCCGTAGTCGTCGGAGGCGCCGTACTCGGCGCCGGCATGTTCGCGGTGCGCGACGGCACCGTGTCCGGTTTCGAGGAAAGCGCGTTCCGCGCCGTCAACGATCTGCCCGGTGCGCTGTACCCGCTGCTGTTCCCGTTCCAGCAGGTGGGCGCGATCCTCGTCGCGCCGTTGGTCGCAGTGGTGGCCGCGTTCTATCGCCGGTTCCGGCTCGCCGGCATGCTGCTACTGGCCGCGCTCGCCAAGCTCGGCTCGGAGAGGATCGTGAAAGCGATCGTGAGCCGGCAGCGGCCGGCGACGTCGATCGGGCCGGACGTTCATCGCCGCGGCATCGTCAGCATCCACGGCGAGAGCTTCGTGTCGGGACACGCCGTGCTCGTCGCCGCCATGGCGGGGCTCGTCGCGCCGTATCTGCGCGGCCGTTGGCGCTACGTGCCGTGGGCGCTCGTCGCCTTCGTGATGATCGGGCGGGTGTACGTCGGAGCCCACAACCCGCTCGACGTGATCTGCGGCACCGCACTCGGCCTCGGCATCGCGGGACTGCTCAACCTCGCCTTCGGCGTCCCGGAATCGCCGTCGCGCCCCGCCTGAGGTTCTGGCGTAGCAGACCGACGCCGCGCGTCACATTTCTACGCCAGCAGGCCTGAGGTGCCTTCGACCTCGCGGCGGATGCCGCGCTCGATGGCGTCGATGAGGGCGGGGCGCAGCGTCGCCGCCGGGATGAGCGTGCGGACGGAACCGACGCGCAACGCCCGGTCCACGCTGTGCACCTGGTCGAACTCCGACGCCACCTCGCCCAGCTTCTCCGAGCGCACCGAGGCGGACACGGCGGCCAGGTCCGCGCGCAGCCGAGCCCGCTCGGCGCCGTCGGCCTTGGCGGCCAACGCTTCGAGCTCCGTGACTCGGATGTCGCCGCGCGTTCGGGTGTTCACCTCGCCGGCGAAGACCACCGCCGCGGCGGGAGCTCCCCCGATGACCGAGGCCCGCGAACCTTCGACCGCGAGCGTCTCGAGCCCGTCGTTCAGCGCCTGGGAGAACACGACGAACGCGCCGCCGTGGTAGCGGGAGATCACGCAGAACACGATGGGTCCCCGGAAGTTGACGACGGCGCGGCCGATCTCCGCGCCGTATTCGAGTTGGAGCGAGCGCATCGAGTCAGGTGACCCGTCGAAGCCGGAGAGGTTGGCGAGCACCACGAGCGGCCGGTTGCCGCTGGCGCTGTTGACGGCGCGGGCGATCTTCTTCGACGACTGCGGGAACAAGGTGCCCGAGGACCAGCTGTCGGGCCCGTCGGCCGGCACCGGTCCCCGGCGCGGCAGGGGCCGCGACTCGATGCCGAGGAGGGCGATGGGGTAGCCGCCCAGGTGGGCGTCCCACACGACGGCCGTGTCGGCGTCGCGCATGGCCGGCCACCGCTCGAGCGGCGCATGATCCTGGTCGGCGACGGCGGCCATGACCGTGCGGATGTCGAAGGCGAGCTTGCGGTCGGGATTGGTCTGCTCGGAGAAGATGTCGCCCACCGTGGTGAACGGGCTCCCGTCGACGCGATGGGAGTAGACGCGTACGTCACGATCGGTCGGGTCGGTGGTCGACGCCCGCCGAGGGAAGCGCTCGCCCGGCTCTACGTACGTGTGCGCATGGTGCGCGAGGAGGACGCCGATCGCCCCTTCGAGGTCGCGCGCCCAGTACTGGGCCTGGCCGTTCGGGCCCATGATGCGCTCGTAGCCGCCGATGCCGAAGTTGTCTTCCGCGGAGATCCCACCCGAGTAGTCCAGCGCCTGCTTGCCCGTGAGCACCATCGCCGAGTCGGGGGTCATCACCAGGATGCCCTGCGTGTGCATGAGCATCGTGGCCTCGGCGTTCCAGTACGGCTGAGCGCCGACATTGACGCCGGTGACGACCACGTTGATGGCGCCACCCTCTTGGGTGAAGAGGATGATCCGCCGCAGCACCGCCGCGATCCAGTCCATGTTCTCGGTGCCGCTGTCCATGGCGATCTTTGCCCCCGCCGACAGCGCGAACCAGTCGACGGGCACGCCGAGCTCCTCGGCCAGGTCGATGGCGGCCATGATCCGGCGGCACTCCGGCTCGGCCAGCGAGCCGAGGGCGCGGGTCGGGTCGCCGAGAAGGGTCACACGCGCGATGCCTTCCGGGTACCGCTCGGTGACGTTGCGCAGCACGCCCACGACGATCGCCGCCGTGTTGCGGCCATAAGGGCGGATGACCGGCACCAAGCGGTCGCCGTCGAGGTCGTACTCGATGAAGGACCCGCCGACGATCTCGGGGCGGCCGCCGGCGTGAGGGGCGGTGGCCATCTCGACGATCTCGTACGGATACGGGGTGCCCCGCCGTCGCGCCTGCACCACCTTCCGCGTGTACTCGTCGAGGGGCAAAAGCGGCTCGGTCGGAGGCTCGCGCTCCGCGAGGACGAACCTGGCACCGGTCGGATTCGACAGCACCAACGCTCGATCGCGGAGCTCGCCGCTGACCGGGTCAGGGCGGCGACACCGCACCACGATCCGCTCGATTCCCAGGCCTTCCGTCGCGGGCGCCATGCGGCGGGCAATGTCGTAGACGTCGTCGAGGTCGAGCAGGAGCGGCGGCCACACGTGCAGGACGACTCGGTTCCAATGCAGGCGACGCTCGGGCGGTCGCGGTGCCTGGAACTGGCGGATGGCGGCAAGGGCCTCGAGCACGACCCGTTCGAGCTGTGGCAGCGCGACGACGCGGCCCTCGTCGTCCAGAGCCGGGGTGAGATCGCGGACCTCGGCGAGCGCGAAGAGCCGTTCGTCGTCGGGGTTGTCGCGGGCCCGGCCGTGGAACAGGTACACGTCGTCGGCCGCCGGAAGCGGCTCGATCGCGAAGTTCCGCAAGCGGGAGAGCCGCAGGCGGGTGGCCATCAGCGGGTGGAGCCCGCGTAGGAATTGGTCCTCGACGAAACCATCCGCCGACGTTCGGAACGTGTGGTGCCGTAGTGAGCTCATTCGGTCGGACCCCGCGGCACCGGCGACGACGACGACGCGCTGTACGGCCGGCGGCATGGACGACGCGTCGAGCGCGGTACGAGCGGCCTCGGCCACATCGTCGGCCGGTCCGAGCGGCCCGATCGACCATGCGTAGACGTCGAGCATGACGGTCTCGTCGGCCGCCACGTCTCCCGCGGCCGCCGCGCCCGCGGCGACCAGTTGATCGAGCGCGGCGATGGAGCCGGTGGTGGTGAGGACGTGGATGCGCGCCCCGGCGGGGTCGTCGTAGGTGCCCCGCAGCATCGGGTAGTCGAGCCCCGTCACGGCTTCGAGGTCGCCGAGGGCGCGCATGCGGTAGTAGCGGCGGGTCATGACTTCGAGCGCCACCCGGCGCTCCGCGTCACCGAGCGCGGGCATGCGGCCGAGCAGGACGGGCGCAAGGGGCATGGGGCAGCCGACGAGCGCATCGATGTGACCGCGGCGGACGCCCGCATCGGTGCTCGCGACGAGTTCCTCGAGGTGTCGCTCCACGCTGGCGTACTCGGCCCGCCGGGCCGCGGACAGCACGGGCTCATCGAAGCGGTGGAACCGGACCTCGCGAGCGAGGTCGGCGATCACGGGGTAGCGATGCACGGTCGCAGCGATGAGATGGTCGAGGCAGTCGCGCAGCGCGTCGCCGACCGTTTCGGCGTCCGGCTCGGCCGTGTGCAGCCAACGTTCGAGCACGGCCACGACCACCGGCACCTGCGTGGCCACGCGCTGCTGCGACTGGAAGATCCAATACAGCGCGTCCTGGAGAGCCGGGCCGGGCTCGGGCGAGTGCACGCCGTAATGCGCGACTGCTCGTCGCAGGTCGGAGACGAACCGTCCCGGCAACCCCTCATGGTCGGCGTCGAGTGAACGCAGGTAGGCAAAGAAATACTCCTGCGGGCTTCGCACCAGCAGATCGGTCTCCTCCAGGTCGTGACGGCTCCGGAAGAGCACGCGTAGGTCGGCGAACAGCGTGACCAGGCTGATCTCGCGTCGGCGGACGTCCGGATCGGCGTCGAGCACGACGCAGACGTCGGCCTGGTCGTCAACCGCGGCGCGGGCATCGGCCGGGTCGACGTCGTAGCCGAGGAAGAGGTTGCTGAGCGTGAGGAGGTTGGCCGCGCAGCGTTCGGCGGGTGAAGCCTTCGGCGGCATGACAGGGGTCGGCAACTGGAGGGCGGCGCCGAAGCTCGCCGAGGTGGGGGCCTCGGTCTCGAGGCGCACGAGAACCGCCCCGACCGGCACCTGTACGTTGGCACCGACCAGCACTTGACGCACCCGACCGGGGCTTTGAGCGGTCACGACCGTCTCCAGCTTCATGCTCTCCACGACGGCGACCGGGTCACCGGTCGCGAGCAGATCGCCCGGTGAGACGCACACCGAGACGACGACGCCAGGCATCGGCGTGCGTACAAGGCCTCCGTCGTCGCGCACGAAGTGGTGAACGGCTCCGTCGACCTCGACGTGGTGGTCGGTGCCTGCGGTCGCAGACACGATCCGAACGTCCCGCCCCCCGACCGTCATCCGGCTCTCGAAGCGCGAGGTCCGGCGGAGGTCGACGTCGGCGTGGGCGTCGCCCAAGCACACGCGGTACGCGGTCGGTCCAGTGCGCGACACGTCGAGCACGTATGAAGTGCCGCGATGCTGGAGTTCGACCCGCCGGGCGATGTCGCTGGCCGCTTGTGGGCGCCCGCGTCGGGCCCATACGAAGAAGCTCGCGTGGGCCCCCATGAGCTCGCTGTCGTAGGCGTCGATCGCCGCGACCAGTAGTCCCAGCACCGCGTTGGCCGGCTCGGACGATGGTGGCGAAGACGACAGCGCGTCGAGCAGGAACCCCCGGTTGGTGGCGCCGCCCTCGACCACGACGACGGTGTCGGCCAGGGCCCGGCGGAGCCGCCCGAGCGCTTCCTCGCGGTCGCGGCCGCAGGCCGCAAGCCTCGCGATCGTGGCGTCACCGTGCGCGGTGACCGTGTCGCCTTCGGCAACCGCGCGATCGACACGGACGCCGGGACCCCCCGGCAGGCGCAACGAGACGATCCTTCCGCCAACCACAGGTAGGCGCGACTCGGCGTCTTCGGCCCGCAGACCGACCGCGACCCCGTAACCCGTGCATACGGGCGGTGGCTCGTGCAGGTCCGCGCCGTCGGCAACGCGAAGCAACAGCTTCACGAAGTCCGTTCCGGTTGTCATCTCGGTGACGGCGTGACCGGGGTGGAGGCCCGGCCGCACGCCGACCATCGACCACGTGTCGTCGGCCCCGACGAGGAAGGCCACCGAGCAACCGCCCGGTCCCGCGGCGTCGGCAAGCACGCGGACGGCCTCCTGCCGTATCCCGCGCTCCGCCGCCGGGCCGAGCTGTGCCGACTCGATGAGCACCGTTCCCTCGCTCAGGCCGAAGACCGACGCCTGGCCGCGGCCGTCGACGATGGCGTGCACGTCGATGCGCCGGGTCTCGCCCGTCACCGCCGCGGCCCGCGGCTGGGAAGCATCTGCCACCGCATACGCCATGCCCGCCGCCCCGACCGGCCGGATCCCGACACGGGCGCACGCCTCGGCCAGCGCGGGCCGGGCGATGACGGATCCCCCGCCATCCCACACGGCGTTCACGCCCGCGGCCGTGAGCACCTGCTCGAGGGCGGCCACGTCGGGCCAGGCGCGCCCGGCCACGAGCACTGCCTCGTCGGCTTCGCGCACCCAGAGGTTGCCGGTGTCTTCCTCTCGATGCAGCGCCACGACGCGCAGATCGCGGCCGGATTCGTCGCGGTACTCGCGCACGGCGTGAACGACGCGCAGCGCGGGCTCGCCGGGGTCGACGACCGCGATCTTGGTCATGGGCGTAGGCGTGGTCATCGCATCGCCCGCCGCAACGGCTCGAGAGCGTCCTCGTCGGCTCCGCCTGGCAGCGCGATGGTCTCGTAGGCCTCGAGCAGGACTCGAACCTGCCCGACGTCGTCGGCCACGACGGCATCGACGCCGCGACCGTCGGCCCGTGGGGTCACCACCGCCCGCCAGCGTCCCACTGGCTCGGGGACGGGGAGCACCTCGACTCGTCCAACCCGGAGCGGCAATCCCAGGCGACCCGTCGTTCCGAGCTCGAAGATGCCCGCGGTCTGGAAGCACAGTTCGATGAGCCGCGGCTCGACGAGAAGGGGCGCGTCGTCGGGGCTGTGGTCGGGTGGGAGGTGGCACGCCAGGCGACCGACGACATGGTCGCCATCACGCCAGGCCGTCTCGAGCACACGGTACGCCGGTCCGTGGAAGTAGATCCGGTAGATGTCCTCGGCGCCGACGACCGGGCCGGTCGCCTCCAGCGCTGACGGCGCCGACTGGGGAGGCCGGGGCGCCCGCGCCAGCCGCACCCTCCCCGTGAAGTGCGTGGTCAGCTGCTCGGGTTGGTTGGCGAGCGTCCGGCGGGCGAGCAGCCGGCAGTCGGCGACCAGGTCGTCACCGACCAGCCGGGACTGCGCGACCAGTTCGAGCGTACGGGGCTCATCTCGGAAGAACTTGCACGGCGCGAGAAAGGCGACGTCCTCGACGGCGATGACGGTCCAGCCCGCGGCTGACGCCGACGCCACTTCGGCGAAGCCTTCAATGCCCATCACGCCCGGCAGCACCGGTGTGCCGTCGATGCGGTGGTGATCGAGGAAACCCTGCTCGACGGGATCGAGCGCAGTGCGCGTTGCCAGGCCGTCGGCGAGCGTCCACCCGGTGAACGCACCGAGCATCGGACCCGCGATGTCGTCGACGGCCGAACGGGCGCCGACGGGATCGAGCCCGCCGCCTTCCGACTCGGTGAGCAGGGCGCCGAGACTTCCGGCTACGACGACTTCACGGCCAGGACCGGCCGCCGAGATCTCGCGCCGGACGATGGGCACGCCGATCTCCGGCGGCAGCATGTCGATGCCCGCGATCGCCATCATCTTGGGGATCGACCCCCGGCTCGCCATCCCGATGCCCGCCCACGCCGTCCAGTCGATGGCGATGCCCCGAGTAGCCGGCCGGGTCGTGCGGAAGCTCGACACCGACTTGCACAACAAGTCGTTGGCCGCGCTGTAGTCGGTCTGGCCGCCGTTCCCGAACCGACCGGCGATCGAGCTGAACACCACGGCGGTTCCGAGTTCGATGTCGCCCAGGCCGTGCAGCAGGTTGAACCATCCGTCGGTCTTGACGCCGAATACGAGGTCGTACTCGGCGGTGGGTTTGTCGTCCAGCGTGTGGCTGATCTCGAGGCCGGCGCAGTGCAACAGGACGTCGACGCGTGCGTGGCTCGAGCGCACGGCCTCCATGACCCTGGCGACGGCCTCGGCATCGGTGAGGTCGACCTGGTGCCAGTGCGCCGTGCCACCGTTCCGCCGGACCGCAGCGATGGCATCGGCGGCGGCCTTGGCCCGCTCGAGCCGACTCAGCTCGCGCTCGACCCGCGCCGGGGTCGCCCGCTCGCCGGCCGCGGTGATGCGCTCGGCGAGCGTGCGCTTGAGGCCATCACGATCGCTCACCGACCGCGCGAGGTCAGGGTCGGCCGCGTCCGGTTCGGCGACGAGGTCGAGGAGATGGAACGTGCCTCCGGTTGCCGCCAGGTCCGCGGTGATCGCCGACACGATGCTGCCGGCCGCGCCAGTGATCACGAACACGCTGTCGGGAGTGAGCGACCGTTCCGGGCCGCCGTCCACCGCCGGCTCGTCGGCGAGCGCGACGGTCCAGCGCTCGCCGCCCGCGTACCCGATCTCGACGATGCCAGGATCTCGGACTGTCTCGGCCAGAAGGCGTTCGACGATGGCGGCGTCGTCGTCAGCGCCGAAGTCGACCGCCTTCACCAGCGCGTCAGCGCGCTCGCGGGCGTAGGCCTTCGTGAACCCGGTGACCGCACCGCCCATCGGTGCGCTCGCCCCCGCAGGGCCGTAGCCGTGGTGTCCGCCGAGCCGCGTCGCGCTGACCAGGAAGGTGCCGGCCCGCGCGATGTCGCCGTACAGCTCGCGCATCGCCGCGGCCAACAGCTTCACCCGGACGCGGAGACCTTCGCGCCATGCATCGGCGTCGAGCGCGGCGTGTTGACCTTCGTCATCGAGGGCCGCCAGCCAGTAGGCGCCCGTGATCGGGCCCGACTCCCGCCAGGACGCGAGCCGGGCGACGAGCGCGTCGGCGTCCGGCGCGTCATCGACGACGAGCACGTCGACGCCGCGCTCGCGCAGCTGGTCGGCGAGGACATCGGCCACCCCGCCGCGGTCGGCGAAGACGATCACTCGACTGCCGTCACCGAGCTCGACACCTGTGGGCTCACACAGCTCGAGCGCCGGCCGCAGGACGACGACGGGAACGCGCCGCGGGAAGCCGTCGACGTTCTCCCCGGTGCTGACCTCGTCATCGCCGGTTGCGGCGAGCGATTCGGCCACCGCGGCCAGGTCGGCCGCTGCGCCCGATCGGTCGCGCACGAACCCGACGACGTGGTTGAGGGTCGGGTAGTCCCGCAGCTTCAGCTGCTCGTCGCGCTCGATGCTGTACTCCTCACGGATGGTCGCGAACAGCTCGGCCTGCTTGACCGTGTCGATGCCGAGGTCCGCTTCCAGATCCAGATCGAGGGCCAGCATCTCGGCCGGATAGCCGGTCTGCGCGGCCACCAACGCCACGATCCGCGCCGCCACGTCATCGCCCGCTGCCGCGGCGACCGGCGTGGCTGGCTCGGGCTCGGGTGTGGCGGGGACGGACGGAGCAACTGTGGGCAAAGAGGCGTCGTCTTGACCGGAAATTGCCCACCGAACGGCGGGTGCGGGCGCGGTCGGCGTGAGGGCGGTCGCGGTGAGGGCGGTCCCGGCGGGGGCGGTCGGGGTGGCGGTGGCGGCCGGGCCGTGGTCCACCAAGCGCAACCGGCGCTGCTCCACCTCGAGTTCGGCGGCGGCGTCGCCGCTGATGCGCGCCAACCAACCGGTGAACGCGGCGGGGTCCACCACGCGGTACGCGTAGCCGAGCTCGTCGGGGCGACGGCGCCGACCGTCCGGGACGGGCGTCCGCCGCAACAGCACCATCGAGATCTGCGAGCCGAACCCGGCGGCCAGCCGCAGGGCGTAGTCGATCGGGTACGACCCGCCCTTCGACAGATTGAGGACGCCAAGCTCGGGATCCGCGTCTCGATGATTGGCGACCGGTGGGACGATCCCCGTCTCGAGGGCCTTGACGGCGACGACATCTTCGAGGCCGACCCCCATCGGGTGGCCCGTGAACCCCTTGGTGTTGGCGATGACGAGCCGGTCGGCGTCGGCGCCGAAGACCCGGCGCAGGGCGAAGATCTCGGCCGACGCGCTACCGCCGCGAGCCGGCGTGTAGGTCTCGTGCGATACGAACACCGTCGCTGGTGCGATGGCGTGACGGTTGATGCCGGAACGAACCTCCGCACCGGCGACGAGCCGCTCCATCACGTCGCCGATGTGGTCGACGTCGAGGCGCGTGCCGTGGAAGGCGCTGTTGGCGGTGACGGTGCCGAGAACCTCACAGATCGGCTGCACACCGCGCTCGCGCGCCGCGTCGGCTCCTTCGACGACGAGCGCGGCCGCGCCCATGCCCAGGATCATCCCGTGGCGGCGGCGGTCGAATGGGAGCGCGGCCTCGGCGACGTCGTCGTCGGTGGCGGCCGCGCCGGTAGCGAGGAAGCCGGAGCCGAACCAGCCGAGGAGCTCGTCGGAGGTGACGTCGTCGGCCGCGATCACGATGACGCGACGGCAACGGCCGGCGTGGATCCAGTCCTCGGCGATCGCGACCGCTTGGGTGGTGCTGGCGCACGCGGAGTTGATCTGCGTGTTGGGGCCGCGGGCACCGATGAGATCGGCGAACTGTGAGTGGCCCATCGACAGCACGCGGAAGAGGAAGCGGCGATCGAACCGGTAAGGCTCGTCGTCGATGAGCTTGCGCAGATCGTGCAGGCGCCGGTCGATCTCTTCGAGTGCGACGCCTGTGCCCTCGACGTCGATCAGGCGCCCCCGGATGGCCTCCAGCTCGTCCCGCTCCTCACGACGCGTTTGATCAGCGGCGAACCCGTGGGCTTCCGCGGCGAACTCCTCGATGCCTGATCAGCGGCGAACCCGTGGGCTTCCGCGGCGAACTCCTCGATGCCGGGGAACGCGGACGCGAAGATCACGCCGGTGTCCCGCAGGTCACCGGGGAGGCCCCATCGCTCGGGCAGCTGCGAGCCGAGATGCGTCGTCTTGTATCGCATGGCCAGCGGGATGCCGGCGTCGCGCAGCGCGTCGAAGCCGGCGCCGATCGCGAGCTGCGTCGTCCGCCCGTAGGCGGCGAGGCGGTCGGCATCGACGCCGAACTCGGCGCTCAGGTCGAGCTCGCCGCCGCGGGCCGCCAGCTTCAGCACATCCGCGGGGCTGTCGATCGTCTCGAAGGACGCACCCTGGTCGCTCTTCACCAGCCGCGTGATGCGGTGGTCGAGCATCTCGTTGCGGATCCGGGTGGGGATCACGTCGATGAACTGCTCGCCGTTGAGGAGGAGCCCGAGGTTGGCGTCGTCGAAGATGCGGTCGGTGCCGGGCGTGCCGAGGGCGGCGCCGGTGATGACCACCGGCTCCGCCGGGCCACGGTCTCGACCCTCGGGAAGCGGCGCGCCGGCGTAGATGGCGCGGCCGCGGTCGAGGAAGTCGGCGAACACGTGGCCGAGCTCGACGTAGACGTCCTCCGACCGCGCCGAGCCCGTGGCCGGTACCGGCACCACGGAGACGGCGGCGGCTGGCGTCGCCTCGGCCGCCGGCCCGGCAGGCGGATGTGGAGCCGCGACGTCGTCGCGGCCGTCGCCGAGTCCTGCGGCGTAGAGACCACACAACGCCTGGTTGAAGCTCACGATGTCACCGGCCTTCGGATGGTTGGTACAGAGGTTCACGATCCCGCGCGGGTCGTCGCCGAGGACGTCGGCCACGAAGCCGCGCAGGGCCCACTTCGGGCCCACCTCGACGAAGACGCGGACGCCCGCGTCGGCGAGGCGGCGAAGGCCCGCGACGAACTGCACCGGCGACGCGACCTGGCGAGCGAGCAGGTCGAGCATCTCTTGTGCGACATCGGGACCGCTCGGATAGAAGTCGCCGGTGACGTTCGAGATGATCGGCAACACCGGAGGGCACAGGTCGAGACGCTCGAGGGTCCGGCGGAGCGGATCGCTCGCCGGCGCCACGATCGATGTGTGGAACGCGTGGCTCACGGGAAGGCGGGCCGTCGGCAGGCCGCGGTCGCGGCAAGCCGCCTCGGCCGCGATGACCGCATCGGACGCCCCGCCGATCACGGACTGGGTCGTGGAGTTCACATTGGCGACGACGACGTTGCCGTCGATCGATGCGACGATCTCCTCGACGATCTCCAGGGGCCCGGGCACCGCGACCATAAGCCCGTGGTCCTCCAGGGAGAGGTTGGCCATCTCCTGGCCCCGGGCGCTGACCGCTTCCAGCGCGGATGCGAAGGACAGGCTGCCGGCGGCGACGAGCGCGCCGTACTCACCCAAGCTGTGACCCATGACCATGTCGGGTCGGACGCCGTACTCATCCAGGAGGCGGGTGAGCGCGAGGTCGACCGCGAGCACGGCAGGCTGTGTGATCTCGGTTCGGCGAAGCTCCTCTTCGGCCTCGGCCATGCGGTCAGGCGACGCGGGGTCGACGAAGATGACATCGCTCAGAGGTCTCCCGAGCAACGGGGTCATCACCTCGTCGGCTTCGGCGAACGTGGCCGCGACCGCGGGTTCGCTGGCCCGCAACGTGGCGAGCATGTTGGCGTACTGCGAACCCTGGCCGGTGTAGAGGAACGCGACTTTTCCCGGTGCGCCGCTCCCGCGGAAGACGCCGCGGCCTTGCAGCAGTCTCCATGCCGCGCTCCCCCGCGCCAACGCGTCCAACGCCTTCGCCGACTTGTCGGCCAACTCGGCCGCGTCGCCGTAGTCGATGGCGATCCGCTCGGGCGCGGCGAGCGCCGCCGTGGACGGCGCGGCAGGTGCTGGCGCCCGTCCGGCGGCCGCCTCGGCGTGCACGGCGCGAAGCTGTTCGCCGAGCTCCACTTGGGTCGCCGCGCCGAGCACCAGTGCGCCTCGCGGCGGAGGCTTGGCGGTGCCGGCCGTCGGGTGCGAATCATCGCCGCCACTGCGTTCTTGAGGCTGACGGGGACGGAAAACGTCCCCGTGGTCGTCGAGAACGCGGGGGTGGGGCAGGTCGGCGCCGACGGCGACGGCACGGTGCCCGTCGCCGGGCAAGCGCCCGGGCACGTACTCCTCCAGCACCGCGTGGAAGTTGGTGCCCCCGAAGCCGAACGCGCTCACGGCGGCGCAGCGCGGCTGACCGTCGGGCACCTTCCACTCGGTGAGCTCGGTGTTGACGTGGAAGGGCGATGTGTCCCAGTCGATGTTCGGGTTGGGCTTGTGGAAGCCGAGGCTGGGCGGGATGGTCTTGGCGTGCAGCGCGAGCGTCGCCTTGAGCAGTCCGGCCGCGCCCGCGGCCGCCTTGAGGTGACCGATGTTCGACTTCACCGAGCCGAGGGCGATCGCGCCCGGCGCGATGTCGGCCGACGCGAACGCGTCGGCCATGCTGCCGACCTCGACGACGTCGCCGACCCGAGTCGACGTGCCGTGCGCCTCGACGAGCGAACACACGTCGGGTGACAGCCCGGCGTTCTGCCAAGCGCGGGCGACGGCCAAGCGCTGGCCGACGGGGTTGGGGGCAGTGATGCCCTTCCCGCGGCCGTCACTCGCCCCGCCGATGCCGCGCACGACGGCATAGACACGGTCGCCGTCGCGCTCAGCGTCGGCGAGACGCTTGAGGATGAACAGCGCCGCCCCTTCACCCATGACGAACCCGTCGGCGCCCTCGTCGAACGGCCGGGTGCCGGTGGCCGACAGGGCGCCGATCTTGCAGAACTTGACGAAGGTCGACGGGCCCATGTTCCGGTCGACGCCGCCGCTGATCGCCACGTCGAACTCACCGGCCGCGAGGCCGGCGATCGACGCGTCGAACGCGGCCATCGCCGACGCACAGGCGGCGTCGACGACGAAGTTGGGCCCGTGCAGGTCGAACAGGTTGGCCACCCGACCGGCGATGCAGTTGCCAAGCTCGCCCGGCATCGTGTCCTCGGTGATGTCCGGCCCGAGGCGCCCGAAACCGCTGCGCAACTCGGCGGTGACCGCGGCGCGAACCGGGGCCGGCAGCGCCGCGAACGACGGCGAGCCCCCGAGCTCGCGGGCGACCTCGGGGAAGGCGATGCGCAGGGCGGTCTGATAGTGCTTCTCGCCCGCCATCGCGTTGCCGAGAATGACGGCGGTCCGCTCGCTGTCGATCGGACGATTCGGCCACCCGTAGTCCGTGAGGGCCGCATGCGTGCACGCGATCGCCCACTTCTGGGCGTCGTCCATGGCGTCGCCGACCTTCGGGGGAATCGGGAGATGCCAGTCGAGCGGCGCCCAGTCCCATTGGCGCACCCAGCCGCCGATCTTGGAGTACGTCCGCTCCGGTGCTTTGGGATCGGGGTCGTAGTACAGGTCGGCGTCCCAACGGTCCGGCTGGACGTCGCTGATCGAGTACCGGCCGACTTCGAGGTTGTGCCAGAAGGTGGCGACGTCGGGGGCGTCGGGCAGGATGGCGCCGACGCCGACGATGGCGATGGGTAGCGCCGGTTCGTTCATCTCGTCCTCCCGTAGAGCGCGGCCGCCACCGCGTCCATGTCGTCGATCAGCCCGCTCTGGGCGGCCAGCACCTTCGCCAACCCGACGCGCCGCTCGAGCGCCGAGTCGATCTCAGGAGTTCCGCCGTGCACCCATCGGACACCCTCGGTCGCCACTTTGAGGGCGGCTTCGCGAGCGAACACCCGGCTCATCGCCGCCAGCGCGGCGGCGTCGAAGCGTCGATCGCCTTTGGCGGGTTGCCGCCCGGCCGCGGCATCGGCGGCCCGTCGTGCCAGCGCGGCGGCGCATTCCGTCCACGCCACCCACTCCCCGAGCCTGAGGAGCACGTGTTGGTTGCGGGTGAGCCGGGCGAGCCGGCACGCCTCCATGATCTCGGCGAGCGCGTGGTGGGCGAGGGCCGCCACACCCGCGCCGGTGGCCGGATCCGTGGCGTCCAGGGCGGCGAGCGCCTCCGCCTGCTCGTGGTAGTAGCGGCCGGAGGTCTTCAGGTGCTGCTGCCACCGGTCGCGGCCGATGGTCATCTCCATGATCTCCGACGTGCCTTCGTAGATGGTCGTGATGCGCACGTCGCGCCGGATCTTCTCGACCATGTAGTCGTGGGTGTAGCCGTAGCCGCCGAGGGCCTGGATGGCGGCGTCGGCGGCGGCGTTACCGGCTTCGGTGGCCAGGTACTTCGCGATGGCGCCCTCGGTGTTGAACAGGGCCTCCTCGCTGTCGATGTGTTGGGCCGTCTCCTCGATGTAGGAGCGGGCGGCCTCGAGCCGGATGGCATGGGGGACGATGAGCTTGTGCGTGTAGCCCTGCTTCTCCGAGAGGGGACCGCCGGCCTGGATGCGCTCGGCCGAGTACGGGATGGCGCGGTCGAGCGCGGCCCAACCCGCGCCGAGCCCGAACGCGGCGACCATCAGGCGCGTGTAGCCGAAGACCTGCTGGGCCTGCACGAGCCCCTGACCCTCGACGCCACCCACCAGCCGATCCACATCGACCGCGACGTCGTCGAGGAAGAGGGCGGCGGTGTTGCTGAGCCGTATGCCGTGCTTGTTCTCCGGCTGGCCATGGGTGAACCCGTCCATGCCGCGGTCGAGCACGAACCATGAGGGGCCGCCGGGCGCGTTGGCGAGAATCGAATACAGGTCGGCGACGCCGCCGTTGGAGATCCACTGCTTGCGTCCGGTGATGCGATAGCCGACGACCGCGCCGTCGTCGACGACGGGCACGGCCACCGTCTTGAGCGCGGCGAGGTCGCTACCCGCCTCCGGCTCGGTGGCGCCGTAGGCCATCAGCAGGCCATCGTCGGCGATGCGGGTCATCCATTCCTTCTTCTGCTCGGCGGTGCCCCCGACAGTGATGGGGTCGCTGCCGAGGAACGTGGCGAGCACCGCAGTCGCGACGCCGACGTCGATCCGCGCCATCTGTTCGCAGACCCGGTAAATGTCGAACGTGCCACCGCCCATGCCGCCGTATTCCTCGGCAATGAAGAGCAGTTGGACGCCGAGCTCGCTGCTGCACATCTTGTGGATCACCTCGGCCGGGAACTCGTCCCGCTCGTCGAGGTCGACGAGGACCCTCTCCGGCAGCTCGCGATGGGCGAACTCCGCGATGGACTCGAGAATCAGGTCGAGGGTCTCCAAGTCGAGACCGGCACTCATGGGTTCCTCCTGCGGTCGTCGGCGCGTCAGCGGCCACCCCCGCCTGCGCTTCGAACCTACGCAAGGCCGGTCGCCCGCGGCAGGGCCGATGGACCCGAAACGGTGGGACCCGTGGCCCGCGGTCGTGAACAGGTGTGCGATGCTCGATCCGATGCTCTCGTGGCACTCACTAGGAGAGAGCAGCCGGCCCGAATCCGACGATTGGCTGACGCTCGGCGAACGGGAGCGGGCGGCGGCGATGCGGTTCACCAAGCGTCGAGGCGAGTGGTTGCTGGCCCGCCTGACGGCGAAGCAGGCGCTGGCCGCTCACCTGGGTCTGTCGGACGATCTCGCCGCCTTGGCCCGAGTCGAGATCCGCACCATCGTCGGCGGCGAGGCGCAAGGAGCGCCCGAGGTCTTCGTCGACGGCGATCGCGTGGAGATCGGCGTCTCCCTCACGGACCGCGCCGGATGGGCGGTATGTACTGTCGGCGTCGTCGACGAACTGGGTTGCGACCTCGAGCTGGTCGAGCCACGAACGGCGCGGTTCGTCCACGACTTCTTCACGGCCCGAGAGCGGGCTGTGGTCGCCGATCCCCCCGTCGACGCTCCGGGTGACGCGGTCGCGAACCTGGTGTGGTCGGCCAAGGAGAGTGCCCTGAAGGTGCTCCGCACCGGCCTCCGACGGGACACGCGATCGGTCGAGGTTCACTTCCCCGCCGAGCCCGAAGCCACCGACGGCTGGCAGCCCCTCGGGGTGCTCACCGAAGAGGGGCGCGACCTTCCCGGTTGGTGGCGGCAATACGGCGAGTTCCTGCTCACCGTCGTCACCGGCTGGCCGCTCCCGCCCCCGCGCCCCCTGGTCGAGCCCCCCGGCCTCGCCAGCGCCCAGCCGGTGCACTCCTGGCTTTCGTCACCGAGGGCCGACGGCGCCTGAACCGCGTCGGCGAGCGGCGGTGGTCGTCGTCAGCGGCGTCGCCGAGGTGGAGGGGATGCTCGGCGGGCTTCGGGGCGTCGAAGCCCCCGCCCGCGCTGCGACCGGCGACCCGGGTCGGACCCCGACCCGGCCGATCCCGGGCACGTCCGAAGTAAGACTGAGGCCATGCTCAGGGTCGGAACCGTCGTGATGGGCGTTGAGGATCTACACCGGGCGGTGGCCTTCTGGACGCAGGCGCTGAACTACGTTCCCAAACGGGAGATCACCGGCGAGGACGACTTCATGATCCTTGTTCCGGCGGCCGGCGACGGGACCCACTTGGCGCTCGATGTCAGCGAGACACCCGTGCAGCAGCACCCCCGTGTCCATCTCGATTTGTACGCAGGCGATGCCGCCGACCAGGCCGCCGAGGTCGACCGGCTCGTCGCGCTCGGTGCCACGCGCGTCGACTGGGACCTATATCCGGACGACCCCGACTTCATCGTCATGGCCGATCCCGAGGGCAACCGCTTCTGCGTCATCGATACCAGCCACAGCTGACCGCTGAGTTCAGGAGGACTCCGCGGGGGCGTCGGCGCCTACCATCCAGGGTGTGCCGAACCGATCGATGCACATGCCGAACATGGGCGACCAGGAGGTCGCGGCGATCGGCAGCGTGACCTTGCCACCGTCCGCCAGCGCGTCGAACACGCGCTTGGCCTCGTCGACGTCGGCGACCGAGTAGTTGACCTGCATCCCCTGCACCGGGCCGAAGGTGTCGGTCGTGGGGTCGTCAGAAGCCATCAGCAGGTTGTCGTCGACCTTCAAGGCCGCGTGCATGATCAGATCGGCATGAGCGGCCGGGACCGGCTCGTCCGACGGCACGTCGCTCATCGTCAGCAGCACGAGCTCGCCACCGAAGATCTCCTGGTATCGGGTGAACGCTTCGCGGCAGTTGCCGCCGAAGAACAAGTACGGATGAAAGGGCATGGGTTCCTCCAGACGGGTGCTAGGTCGACGGGCAGGTCAGCGGTAGTCGCCCACGATGGTCGCGCCCATCGCATGCGGGGGAACGTCGCAGCGCTCGGCGATGTCGGCCACGAACGCTTGGAAGGCCGGCACATCCTGCAGCGAATCGGGTTCATCGACGTCATGCTCGGTCACGACATGGATGAAACTGACGCCGTCCTCGAGCCGGAAGACCTTGTAGGTGAAGCCGTCCGGCTTCCGTTCGTCCAACTCCGCGAACAAGGCCTCGATCAAGTGCTGGTTTTCGGCGGCCCGGTCGGGCCTGGCCTGATAGCGCACCACAGTCGTCTTCATCGCGAACTCCGACCGCAGCTCGCGCCAGAACTCATCGGTACGAGCCGAGAATCTTCTTCAACCAACTGGTTGACAACGGCGCCAACGCCGTCATAGGTTGTGCTCAACCAAAGGGTTGAACACAAGTGAGGCACGGCTGTGAGCGCTGATCCGCTTTCCCGGGTGTTCTCGGCCCTGGCCGATCCCACTCGGCGCGACATCGTGGCGAGGCTCACGGTCGGCGACGCCACCGTGAACGAGCTCGCGGCGCCGTACGACGTCACCGTCCAGGCCGTCTCCAAGCACCTCAAGGTGCTCGAAGACGCAGGTCTGGTGAGCCGCACCCGGGAGGCCCAACGCCGACCGGTCCACCTCGAGGCGGAGATCTTTGACCTCATGACCAAGTGGATCGAGCGCTACCGGCGCCAGGCCGAGGAGCGCTTCCGCCGTCTCGACGACCTCCTCCGGACGATGCCGGACGACATCGCCCCCACCCCGAATCCCGAGACAGGAGCACGCAGATGACCACCACCAGCACCCACGAGACCGAGATCACCTCCGATCCCGACGTCCCCCTCGTGCGGATCACACGAGAGTTCGACGCCCCGCCGGCGAAGGTGTTCCGGGCGCACACCGACCCCGAGCTGGTCGTCCAATGGCTCGGACCCCGCCGCCACGAGATGCGCATCGACCACTACGACTGCCGCACCGGCGGGTCATACCGCTACGTCCACGTGAGCGACGGCGACGAGTTCGGCTTCCACGGCTGCTTCCACGAAGTGCGCCCGTCGGAGCTGATCGTGCAGACCTTCACCTTCGAGGGCTTCCCTGACGGCGTCGCGCTCGAGCGCCTCGTCTTCGAGGACCTGGGCGACGGCCGCACCCGGCTCACCGCGACATCGTTGGTCGACTCGTTCGAAGGCCGCGACGCGTTCGTCGCCAGCGGCATGGAGGAGGGGCTCCGAGAGGCCTACGAGCGCCTGGACGAGCTGCTCGCCGGCTGAGGCCGGTCCGAGCGCGTTCTGGCGAGATCCGCTAGTCACCACGACTAGCCACGCTCGCCAGAACGCGAAGGTCTTGCGGTCAGTCGAGCTGGGGCTCGGGCAGGTCGAAGAAGGTGGGCGGACCGTCGAAGGAGTCCATGAACTCACGGCCGAGCTCGTCGTCGGCTGTGGCCTCCTCCTGTGCTCGCGCCGCCTTCTCGGACTCGAAATACACGACTTGCGTGAAGCCGCCATCGTCGCCGTGCCACGCGACGAGGATCCCGAGAATGTCCGGCCGTTTGTCACGGAGTTGGGTGGTCGCCTCCTCCGCCATACGACGCATGGCTTCTTGGTCCTTGGCCCGTCCTTGGATGATCTGGACGAACCCGGCCTCGTTCGAGCCGCCGCCGAGCAGTAGATCGACGTCGTGGCAGTCGTGGAACGTCACCTCGCCGTCGTACGCCGCAGCCGTCTCGGCCCACCACGCACCCTGTTCGGGCCGCTCGCTGTTGGCGCGGGCCGCGTCTTCGGACTCGAAGCGGGCGATGGTGATACCCCGTCCGTCCGCTGTGACGCCGCCTGTGGACCCGAGATAGCCGACCGCGCCCGGCTTCAGGTCGCGCTGCCACGCCTCGGTCTGGCGCTGGTACCGCTCGGGATCGCTGACTTTTCCTTGGATGACTTGAACGAACATCGCCGGCCTCCTCTCGCCGTCGCGAAGGCTATCGGTCTGCGCTGGGTCGTTTTCGGGGACGAGCTCAGCGCGAACGCCGAGAAGCCGGACGGGCCGCCGCAGGTCGACCCGGTCGAGGAGCCCGACGGCGGCGGACGCGACGTCATCTGGGTCCTGGGTCGGCCGGGCGAGGGTGGTGATCCGGGTCCGCGTGAAGAACGAGGCGGAGCGGACCACGATCGCCACTCTCCGGATCCACCGCCCCTCGACGGTCACGTCCGCGGTGACCCTGTGGGCCAGCGCCACGATCTCTCGTTCGATGTCGGCCCGCGCGTTGAGGTCGGTGACGAACGTCGTCTGCCGGCTTCGGGAGCGGGGCACCCACGGCTCCGCGGTGACCTCGGTGCTGCCGACGCCCCGCGCCAGCAACAGATACCAGGCTCCCATCGTCGGACCGAAACGCGCTCGGAGCACGGCGACGTCGGCCGAAGCCAGATGCCGCACCGTGACGAGTCCAAGCTCGGCGAGCTTTCGCGCCGTCTTGGTGCCGACGCCCCACAGCGCGTCCGTGGGCCGGTCGCCCATCAGCTCTATCCAGTTGGCCTCGGTGAGCCGGTAGATGCCGGCCGGCTTGGCGAAGCCCGTCGCCATCTTGGCCCGCACCTTGTTGTCGCCGATGCCGATCGAGCACGTGAGCCCGGTCTCGCGGACAACGGCGCGCTGCAGGTCGGCCGCCAGCGCCTCGGGGTCGTCGGTCTCCGCGCCGAGCGCGGCCTCGTCCCATCCCCAGACCTCGACCACGACCGGAAACTGCCGGAGCGTGTCCATCACCTCTGCGGACGCCTCGTCGTACGCGGGCCGGTCGGACGGTAAGAACACGGCGTCGGGGCATTTGCGGGCCGCCGTCCGCAACGGCATGCCGGAGTGGACACCGAAAGCGCGAGCCTCGTAGGACGCACTGGCCACCACCATTCGGGGCTGTGTCGGGTCGCCCGACCCTCCGACCACGACCGGCCGCCCTCTCAGCTCCGGCCGGCGCCGCACCTCCACGGCGACGAGGAACTGGTCGACGTCGACGTGCAGGATCCAATGAGCCATCGCAACCACTGGTGCGGCTCAGCGGTCCGGGTCGCGGAACTTCTCGAACTCCCACCACTCCTCGGTGTCGTAGGCCGCGTCGCCCCACCACTCCCGGAGGCGGTCGGCCACGACCCGCTCGTCGCCATGGGGCGAGGGCCGGTAGTAAAGGCGGCGCTCGGGTGACCCGATCTCGCCCGCGATCTCGGGCGGGCGGTACTCCTGGCGAATGAAGCCGGAGGGATCGTTGTGGGGGTACCGGTAGCCGCCGCCTTCCTTGAGCTTGTTGCGTTGGTACGGGTGGATGCTCCGCAAGTATCCGGGTACCGCGCCGGCTTGGCGCTTGGCGACATCGTTGAAGGCTCTGGAGAGGGCAGCCATGGTCGTGTTCGATTTGGGTGCGGTCGCCAGGTAGACGACCGCGTGGGCGAGGTTCAACGTCGCCTCCGGCAGGCCGACGAACTCCACCGCCCGGGCGGCGGCGTCCGCGACGACCAGTCCGTTGGAGTCAGCCATGCCGACGTCCTCGGACGCGAGGATCACCAGCCGGCGAGCGATGTAGCGGGCGTCCTCGCCCGCCTGGATCATGCGCGCCAGCCAGTACAGGCCCGCGTCGGGATCCGACCCTCGGATCGATTTGATGAACGCCGAGATGATGTCGTAGTGCTCGTCTTCGCCGTAGCGAAGAACGCGCGTCTGGCAGGCCTGCTCGGCGTCGTCGATGGTCAGCTCGGCCCGATCGTCGGACGCCGCGAGTGCGAGCGCGACCTCGAGCGTGTTGAGCACAGCGCGGGCGTCCCCCCCGGCCATGTCGATCAAGTGGGCGAGCGCGTCGGGCGTGGCGGTCGCCCCCTCGGCAGTGAGCGCCCGCTCGGCCAACCGTGCGAGGTCGTCGTCGCTGAGCGGCTCGAGCCGGAAGATCGTCGACCGGCTGATGAGCGGCGCGTTCACCTCGAAGAAGGGATTCTCGGTCGTCGCTCCGATGAGCGTCACGACACCGGCCTCGACCGCGGGGAGCAGGGCGTCCTGCTGGCTCTTGTTGAAGCGGTGCACTTCGTCCAGGAAGAAGATCGTCCCGCGCTCCTCGTCGGCCAGGCGCTGACGGGCGCGGCCGATCACTTCTCGCACGTCCTTCACCCCCGCGGAGACCGCGGACATCGCGACGAACTCACGGTTGGTCCGCGAGGCGACGATGCTCGCGAGCGTCGTCTTGCCGGTGCCGGGGGGACCCCAGAGGATGACCGACGACAAGCGGTCGGTCTCGATGAGGGCGCGCAGGGGGGCGCCGGGCCCGAGCAGGTGGGCTTGCCCGACCATCTCGTCCAGCGTGCGAGGCCGCATGCGAGCCGCCAACGGCGCGTGCCGCGCGAGCCGTGCCTGGAGGGCGACTTCCACGGGATCGTCGGGCTGTCCCCCGTGTACGGGCATCGGCCGGAGGCTAGGCGGCGTGTCGCCATGAGGAGACACAGGCTCAAGACCCTGCGCTTCCTGGCACACCGAGAGGACTACCTTGCGATGATCCGTCTCAGCGTCTACTACCCGTCGGCGGAGGGGGCCACGTCGCTCGAGGCCCTGAGCGCGGCGATGGGCGCCGAAGGTACGGCGGCCGTGCTGGCCGATGTCGCGAACTACACGACGATCGCGCCGGTGCTGCAGACCAGCGACATCGTCACCTGAACCCCTAGGCGAGGGCACGGCGCCCGCATCGAGCGCGATACCGCGATGGTGCAGGTTCGGCAAACTTGCAGTTGCTGCACTTTCCCTGGCACGATTGGGTCATCTCGTCGGTACCCGGTCTCCGTGAGCGCAAGAAGGCGGACACGCGCCGGGCCATCTCGCGAGCGGCGCTGCGCTTGGCGGTCGAGCGGGGACCCGACAACGTCGCCGTCGACGACATCGCGGCCGAGGCGGACGTCTCGCCGCGAACAGTGTTCAACTACTTCGCCACCAAGGAGCAGGCGATCCTTGGCTTCGACGCCGCCCGCAGCTTCGAGCTGGGACAGTGGGTGTTGGCCCGGCCCGGCCGGGAGTCGCCGCTCGCCGCGCTGCGCGCCGCATTCGTCGACATCGCAACGACCAACCCAGAGGCGGCCGAGACGGCTCGCTTGCGGGCGGAGCTGGTGCGGGATCATCCCCAGCTCCACCCCCACTACGTCGGCGGGTACGCCGTCCTCGAGCGCGAACTGGTGGATGCCATCGGGCACCGCACCGGGCTCGACCCCGAACGGTCGGCCTACCCGCAACTCGTCGTCTCCACGGCCATCGCCGCCTTTCGCCTCGCGCTCGACCGGGCGCGACCGGGTGCGCAACAGCTCGTCGCCGCCATCGACGAGGTGTTCGACGCGCTCGCCAACGGACTGCGAGCGCCGCGGTGACCACGACGCATCAGCCCTCGGCATCCGCCCTGGTTGACCGCGACGGCATCGTCGCCCGGCCCGTGTTCACGCACGCGCAACGGATGGTGATCTTCAGCGGCTTGATGCTGGGCATGGTGCTCGCGGCGCTCGATCAGACGATCGTCGCCACCGCACTGCCGACCATCGTCGGCGACCTGGGCGGCGTCAATCAGCTGTCGTGGGTCGTCACCGCCTATCTGTTGGCGACAACGATCTCAACGCCGCTGTGCGGCAAGCTCGGGGACCTATTCGGGCGTAAGCGGCTCTTCCAGCTGGGGATCGTGATCTTCCTCACCGGAAGCGCCTGCTGTGGGTTCGCGGTATCGATGCCGATGCTGATCCTCGCTCGCGCCGTCCAGGGCGTGGGGGCCGGTGGTCTCATCGTCGTCGGGCAGGCGATCATCGCCGACGTGGTGAGCCCCCGCGAGCGGGGGCGGTACCAGGGGATGTTCGGGGCGGTGTTCGGGGGGGCGAGTGTGGCCGGACCACTGTTGGGAGGCTTCTTCACCGATCACCTCACTTGGCGGTGGGTGTTCTTCATCAACATCCCGCTCGGCCTCGCCGCGTTGTTCGTGACGTCGGCGGTGCTACCCGACATCGGCGGACGCCGACTGGTTTCGATCGACTACGCCGGCGCCGCCATGCTGACCCTCGCGAGCAGCGCGCTCGTGCTCGCGACGACGTGGGGCGGCGTCGAATACCCGTGGGCGTCGCCACAGATCATCGGGCTCGGCGTCTTCGCCACGATCGCGGCGGTGGCGTTCGTCACCGTGGAACGGCGAGCCGCCGAACCGCTCCTGCCATTGCGGCTGTTCCGTGTCCGCACGTTCGGGCTGGCGTGTGGCATCGGCTTGCTCGTGGGCGTCGGTATGTACGGCGTGATCGCGTTCCTACCGCTCTTCCTGCAGACGGTCCACGGTCAGTCGGCCTCGGACTCAGGACTCCTCCTGATCCCGTTGATGCTCGGCCTCATCGGCGCGTCCGTCGCCGCGGGGCAGCGCGTCACTCGTACCGGCCGCTATCGCGCCTTCCCGATCGCCGGCACCGCCGTGCTCACGGCGGGTCTGTTCCTGCTCAGCCGCCTCGACGGATCGTCGACCAATCTGCAGTCCGGACTGTTCATGCTCGTCGCCGGCATCGGTGTGGGTCTCACCATGCAGATCATCGTCCTCGCCACTCAGAACGAAGTCCCCGGGCCCGATCTCGGCGTCGCCACCTCAGCGGTCAACTTCTTCCGGGCGATCGGGGGATCGCTGGGCGTCGCCTTCATCGGCGCGATGTTCTCGAGCCGGCTCCACCACACGGTGGCGCGCGCCATTCCCGCGGCCGAGCTGTCGGCGCTGACTGGCGCGGACCGCGCGCACTACATCGATGCGTTCGCCCATGCGCTCGCCGGCTCGTTCGCCTACGTCGTCCCGCTCACGGCGCTGGCGGTTCTCCTGGCCTGGGCGCTGCGGGAACAGCCGCTACGGCATCACGTCCACGGCCAGCCGCCGCTCGAGACGGTCTGACGCCGAGTCACGGGCCGCTGCGGAGGTCGGCCGCCGCTTGAAGGTAGTCGGCGACGGCGCGGACGTCGTGGACCCGGAAGATCACGCCGGGAAGGGCCGCGAACGGGGCGATGGCGCCCAGCGTGCCGGCGACGCGTCCGGTGGGCGGGCGGCCGGTGATGGCACCGACGAAGTCCTTGCGGGACAGGGCGAGGAGCACCGGCCATCCGAGGGCGCGGATCTGATCGAGCTGACGGAGCACGGCGACCGTTTGGTGGGGGGTCTTGGCGAAGTCGGGGCCGGGGTCGACGACGATCGCGTGCCGCGCGACGCCACGCCGCGTCGCGGTGTCGGTCGCGGCCGTCAGGAAGGCGACCACGTCGGCGGTGACGTCGACGTAGAGCTCAGCGTCGAGCACCTTCTCCTTCGGGCGGGCGCGGGTGTGCATCACGACCAGTCCGGCCCCGGCCGCCGCGCACAGATCGGCGATGTCGGGGTACAGGAGGCCGCTGATGTCGTTGACGATGTGCGCGCCCGCTTCGAGAACCGCGTATACGACGGCCGGTCGGTACGTGTCGACCGAGATCAGCGACTCCGGGATCTTGTCGCGGACGGCCTCGACGAGGGGGACGACGCGCCGAATCTCCTCGGCCACGGGGATCTCGGGCACGCCGGTGATGCCCGACTGGCCCCCGAGGTCCAGGATCGACGCGCCGGCCGCGGCGAGCTCGTGCGCCACGTCCAGCTGGGCACCGAGCGATTCGTATCGGCCCCCGTCCGAGAAGGAGTCGGGGGTGGCATTGACGATGCCCATCAGGGCCGGACGCTCGAGGTCGAGCGAGCGCCCGCGCGCCACCAGCCGGCATGCCGGCGCACCGACGGTCATGACGCCGCGCGGCCCGAGCTGAGGCTGTCGAGCGGTGGCAGCTCCCGGTGGACCCGCCGATCGGGTAGCTCGCCGGGCTGGACGAGCATGGCGGCCGTCTCGAACGGCACGCCGGCTCGGGACAGCGCGGCCTGGAGCACGGTGGTCGCTTGAGGGCCGAGCTCGCTGAGGGGGCGATTGCGATGGCGTCTCACGCCGAGATCGACCTGCGCCACCCGGTGGGTCCCGATCAGCGCCGCCGCGTCGATGAGCAGGGCAAGATCGACCCCGTAGCCGCCGACGAAGGGCAGCCGCCGCAGCAACCCGCGTCGCCCCGCATACTCCCCCGAAAGGGGTTGGACGACGGTCGCCAGATGCGGGAAGAGGGTCGCCAGCAGCGGCCGAGCCAAGAGCTCGGTGACCCGGCCGCCGCGCTCGCCGTCGTCGACGGGCCGGTCATAGAAACCCTTCACGAACCCGAGGTCCGGGTTCGTGAGCAACGGTCCGAGCAGGCCGACCACGAACTGCGCCTGGAAGTCGACGATGTCCCCGTCGCAGAACACGACGACGTCACCGGTGGCGACGTGGACGCCTCGCCACAGCGCCTCCCCTTTGCCGATACCGGAGCCGACGCCGGGGAGTACGTCACCCGCGGCGACGACCCGCGCGCCCGCGGCGGTCGCGACGGCGGCCGTGTCATCGGTCGAGTGGTCGTCGACAACCAGCAGCTCGTCGACGAGATGCACACCCACGACGAGGTCATGGCGAATGGTCTCCACGATGGGGCCGATGGTCGCCGCCTCGTCCCGCGCCGGCAGGACGACGGACACCCGCTGGTCGCGTTTCGCGGCCCACACGCGGTCGACCGGAACGGACGACCAGTGAAACGTGGGCAGCGCCGAGTCCATGACTCCATCGAACCGCCAACGCGAGCGCGGCGGCAACCCACGGCTGTGCGCGCGCGGGCCCATCAGCCGTGTAGAGGGCGGCCTTGTCCCCACCGATCCTCAGCATCGGGTACTACGGGTGATAGGCGACGCCGGGGTCCGGCACCCGGCCTGGCCGGCCTGCCGGGTCGTGTCGGGGCCACCAACCGGTCGTCGGACGGCCGCGGCCCGGCACGAACGGCACGAAGCGGCAGTCCACGGGCGTCACCGGGAGCAGCAGGTCATCAGGAGCCGACGGCGGCCTCGACGCTGATCATCTCTCGACAGTAGAGATCGAGCAATCGGACGATGCGACCGAGGTAGAACTCGGCCTTGCGCAAGTCCTCGTCGGTGACGATCAACGATCGGAGCGCGGCCCCCATCCGTTGCTCGTGATCGAGCTCGTCATCGATCACGAGGTGCGCCTTCGTTCCCCGAGCGGTTCCTGTGCCGAACGCCGCAGAGGCAGCCTTCACGATCTGGGGGTTGTACCGCGCCGAATACCACTCGACGAACCAGTTCCACACGAAGTCGGGGAGCGCGCCGTCGACGTCGATCGCGAACTTCAAGTAGGCGATCATCAGCTCCGTGCTGAAGAGCGGCGCCGCCGCGTCGACGTCCGTGCGCGTGAAGCCAAGAGGGAGAAGGTCCTCGACGAGCAGCTCGTCGTGGCCGAACTCCTCGTAGAGGTAGGTCAACAGCTGCCTCGCCGCCTCCGTGTGACCCGTGCGCATCAGGTGTTGCAGGCAGTAGGCGTCGAGATGGTTGTTGAGTCGTATGCGGAGAATGTCCTGCATCACGATCCGGGCGTAGAGCGCCCTCGAGTCACCGTCCTCTCCCTGCATGGGTGCGGTCTCCGGCAACGCGGCGAGCACCGCCTCGACGCCAGCCTCGGCGCAGGATGCGAGCCGGAGGATGGGATCTTCCGAGACGACGGTTTGATCCTCGTACACGCGAGCAGTGTGCCTCACGTTCGGGTACCGCGCTGGTGGTGATAGCCGCACCGCCGGGCGACGGGGCTGCGCCCTTCTGATCGGACCGCCGTCGTCGTAGCGTCAGACCATGACCGCAGGGCGGCTCGGTGCGTCCTGGCGCGCGAGCGGCGCGGTGCTGGCGCAGCCTCAACTGCGCCGCGCCGTCCTCGCGTTCGCGTGCGCGGTCACCGCAGAGTGGGCGTTCGCGGTCGCCCTCGCGGTGGTCGCGTTTCGTGACGGTGGTGCGACGGGAGTCGGCCTCGTCGCCCTCGTGCGGATGGTGCCGGCAGCGCTCGGGGCGCCGTTCGCCACCGCGTTCGCCGATCGCGCCCGCCGGGAGCGGGTTCTTGCCGCAGTGTCGGTGACCCGCGGGGTCACCATCGGCTGCGCCGCCGTCGTGTTCGCGGTCGACGCTCCGCACCTGTTCATCTATGCACTCGCCGTGGCGGCGACGGTCGCGTTCACGGTCTTTCGCCCGGCACACTCGTCGTTGCTGCCGTCGCTCTGCATCACGACCGCCGAGTTGACGAGCGCCAATGCCGTGCGAGGACTCCTCGAGTCGCTCGCCACGTTGGTGGGACCCGTCATCGCCGGCGCGCTCCTGGCGTGGAGCGACGCCGCCGCAGTGTTCGCGGTGGCCGCGCTCCTGTCGTTCGTCGCGGCCGTCTTCCTGCTTCGCATCCGCTGCGACGCCCCGGTGCGAGCCGGACCGGTCGAACATCCAGAACTCATCCGCGAGGCCGTCGAAGGTTTGCGGGCCGTTTCGGGCAACTCGAGCCTGCGTCTGCTCTTCGGGCTCGGCGTCGCTCAGTCCTATGTGCGGGGTGCCCTCAACGTGTTCACCGTGGTGGTCGCATTCGAGTTGCTGGACACGGGAGAGTCGGGAGTCGCGGCGCTCTCGGCCGCGGTTGGCGTCGGTGGTGTCCTCGGCTCGCTCGGCGTGTCGCTCTTCGTCGGCAACCGCCATCTCGGCCGTTTGATGATCGCCGCGCTCGTGCTGTGGGGAGCGCCGATCGGGATCATCGGCGCGCGGCCCAAGGCTGCGATCGCATTCACGCTCATCGCTGTCGTCGGCTTGGCGAACTCGATCATCGACATACCGTTCTTCACGCTGCCCGTGCGCCTCGCATCCGATGCCGTGCTCGCCCGCGTGTTCGGCGTGTTCGAGAGCGTCATCACCGTCGCTCTCGCCGCGGGATCGGTGCTGACGCCGGTTGTCATCGCGCTCCTCGGCGTCCGGGTCGCGATGATCGCAACGGGCATGATCCTCCCCGCCGTCGCCTTACTCGCGTGGCGACCACTGGTGGCCCTCGACCACCGCCTCGCGGTGCGTGACACCGAGATCGACGTCCTCAGGGCCACCCCCATGCTCCAGCTACTGCCGGTGCCGAGCATCGAGTACCTCGCATCGCGCGTCCGCTCCCGCCGCGTCCCGGCGGGGACCGTCGTGTTCGTTCAGGGCGATCCCGGCGACAGTTTCTTCGTGATCGCCGAGGGTGAGGCCGATGTGGTCGGCGACGGTGCGCCGGTGCGGACCTTGGGGGCCGGTGACAGCTTCGGTGAGATCGCGCTCCTGCACGACGTGGCGCGGACGGCGACGGTCCGCGCCCGTGAGGACTTGGTGATGTTCGAGATCGACCGTGAAGCGTTTCTCGACACGGTGGCCGGTCACAGCACGTCCAACGCGGCTGCACAGGCCGTCGTCGCCCGGCATCTCGCAGACTTTCACCCCGCCGGTCTCGCGATCTGACCGCGGCTACCCGAACAGGTCGGACTCGGGCTCGAGGGGCGGCTGCACGCGCACGAACCATTCGTGACCCATCATCTCCTCGAGCAACCACGCCGGGAACATCTCGGGCTCGATCGGGTACTGCGAGCGATGGGCCGCCATCGCCGCGACCTTGCGATCGATGACCGGCCGCACGTCGATGACCGCGGTCGCACCCTGGATCGGAACCGCTCCGGCCGGCCCGTCGACCTCGCTCGACAGGGGCGACACACCGCCCCGGCCCGCCCACGGCGTGGCGGGTCGGCGGGCGAAGACGAGACAGGTCACCCCGCCGACCGCGATCACGTGGGCGGTGCGAGCCTCGCCGTGCGCGACACCGAGCTCACCGAAGAACTCACCGGCACGTTGCCGACGGATCACGGTCCGCTGCCCATCGGGTGCGTCTTGGGCGACGTCGACCTCGCCGGACAGGATGAGGTACAGGATGTGCGCCTCCTCGCCTTGCTCGACGATCGACACGCCGGGCGGGAACCACGCCACGTTGATGTGATCGTCGGCGTACCCGACGGCCGTCGTCTCCTGGGCGAACAACGAGAAGACCCGGGCGAAGTCGGCCGGCCCGTGGAACCGCTCCCTGAGCTCGACCAGCCAGGCCGCCAGCCGCTCCAGCAGCAAGAGCCGCGTGCGCGGGAAGTAGGAGTGATAGAGCCGGATACCCGGGCGCGACGCGCACGCCTCGGTCACGGCGTGTCCGACGGTGACGTGATCGGGATGCCCGTAGAAGCCATCGGGTCCGAACGTCACGACGACATCCGGCTCGAACGAGTCGAGCACCTCGCCGATCTCCGCGACGAACACCGACCGATCGACCGCGTCCAACGTGCCGTCGACATGGTCGAGACAGCGCACGTGCTGCACGCCGAGACACCGGCACGCGGCGCGGAGCTCACCTTCTCGCACCTGACCCAACGTCGCCCGCGTCGCCGCCGCGGCATCCCGGATCTGGCCGGCCTCACCCCGCGTCGCCGACACGATCATGGCCTCGGCTCCGGCGGCCACATACGACGCCATCGTCCCTCCGACGCAGAACACCTCGTCATCGGGGTGGGCGAACACCCCCGCGATGCGGCGCCCACGCATGTTCACACGGTACGCGGGCTCGGCGTACCTCGCGCTGGAGACGCCGCGCAGTCGTTCTGGCGTAGAAAAGTGACGTCCGGCGTCGCTCTGCTAGGGCAGAACGACGGGGGCCGCCGATTCGTCATGACTTGTCGGTCACGCCGGCGGTGTCGAAGGTGGCCATCTCCGTGAGGACGAGGGCGGCGGCGTCGAGGACACCGAGCGCCAGGCAGGCGCCGGTGCCCTCGCCCAGGCGCAGCCCGAGATCGAGCACCGGCTCGAGCCCGAGCTCGGCGAGTACCGCGCTCGCCCCTGGCTCGCTCGAGCGGTGGCCGGCCACTGCGTAGGCCACCACATCGTGATGCATCGACGCGGCCGCCAGCAGCGAGGCACCGGCGATGACGCCGTCGACGACCACGGGCACACAATGCGACGCGCCCGCGACGATGAAGCCGGCGAGGGCGGCGAGCTCGAGACCGCCGACTTCGGCGAGCACGGATCGAGCGCCCGCGTCGACCGGCAGCCGCGCGACCGCGCGCTCGATCACCCGCGTCTTGCGGGCGAGCATGTCGTCGTCGATGCCGGTGCCCCGGCCCACGACGGTCGCGGGCGGGCGGCCGGTGAGCGCGGCGATCACTGCGGCCGCCGCCGTCGTGTTGCCGATCCCCATGTCGCCGGTGACGAGGGCGGCGGCGCCGGCCTCGACCAACTCGTCGGCCACCGCCGCGCCGATCACGAGTGCCGCATCGACGTCCGCGGCGTCCAATGCCGGGCCCGCGGCGAGGTTGGCGGTGCCCGCCCGCACCCGCCGCCGGAGCAGGTTCGGGGCACTGGCCAGCCCGAGGGCGTCGAGGTCGGTGGCGACGCCGACGTCGACGACGGTCACCGATGCGCCGGCTTGGCGGGCGAGGACGTTGATCGCCGCCCCGCCTGCGACGAAGTTGGCCACCATCTGCGCCGTGACCTCTTGCGGCCAAGGGGTGACGCCCTCGGCGACGACGCCATGGTCGCCGGCGAACACCGCCACTGCCGCGGGGACAGGGCGGGGTGGCGGGTCGATGGCGGCGATGCCCGCCAGTTGGACGCCTAGGTCCTCGACCCGGCCGAGCGCGCCCCTCGGCTTCGTCAGGCGGTCCTGGTGCTCCCGGGCGTTGGCCGCGGCCCGCTCGTCGGTGGGGCCGACAAGCGCGAGCGCGGCAGCGAACGCGTCAGCGTCGTCCGTGAGTACTCGGCGGACGGCCCTTCGGACATCGACGTCCCGGCTCACGCGGGCAAAGTGCATCCCCGCGGCGCGGGCCGCCTGCTCGTCCACCTCGGCGTCGCCCACGAACAGCGCCTCGTCCGCCGCGGCGTCGAGACGCTCGAGCGCCGCGAGCAGGCCGCGCCCGTCCGGCTTGGCCGCGCCGACGTCGACCGACGTGACGATGACCTCGAGGAGATCGTCGAGCCCGGTTCCGGCCAGCGCCCGCTTCACCGCGGCACCGTCCATGACGCTCGTGTCGGTCACCGCGCCCAGCCGGTAGGACCGGGCGAGCGCCCGTAGGGTGCGGACGGCGCCCGGCATCGGCACCGCGACGAGTGCGTCCACCGGGGTGCCGGGGGCGGCGCTCCGCACCAAGGTGTCGCCGATGTCGAACAGGATCGTCGTGATCACGACTCGTCCTCGTTGCGCGATGCGTCGCCGATGTCGAACAGGATCGTCGTGATCACGACTCGTCCTCGTTGCGCGATGCACCGAGCGCAGCATCCAGGCGCTCCAGACCCCGGTCGTCGGGCACGGCGATCCGTACGGTGCCGGGCCGGCCGAAGCTGGCGCAGTCACGCACGACGACACCGTGCGGAGCCAGCGCGTCGCGCAAGCCGGGGGCTTCGACCAACAGCCAGGGCGCGTCGGACCTCTGCGGTCGGAGTTCGTACCGGCGGAGAAGGTCCGCCAGCGCGGCGCGCTGCGATGCGATCGCGGCGCGCCAGCCAGGGAGGTCGACACCGCGGAGCAGGTCCGCCAGCATCGCCAGGGCCAACCCGTTGACCGGCCACGCGGGCTGCTCGCGCATCAGCGCACCGACGTCGTCGGCTACGACGTAGCCGAGCCGAAGGCCGGGGCACGCGAACACCTTCGTGAGGGAGCCGACGACGACCGCGCCGGCATCGCCGCGTGTCCATCGCCCGGTGGCCAACGGGTAGAAGGCCTCGTCCCAGACGTCGGCGGTATCACTCGCCGCCGCCAGCCGGCCCGTCGGGTTGTTCGGGTTGCTGCGCCACTTCGGCCCGTCGCCACGGGGGTGAAGGGAGAACTCGGGTTCCGCGAGCACGGTGCCACCCCGCGCGCCGGCGACCAGCGCGATGGCCTCGCTCCCGCCGTTGGTGAGCATGAGTCGCGCCCGATCGACACCCATGGCGGCTGCGAGCACGTTGGTGGCCGCGGTGCGGTCCGGGTAGTGCCGCAGGGCCTCGAGGTGGCGGCCCGCGACGGCGGCGACGTCCGGCGCGAACGGATTGAGCGACACGGACAGGTCGACGATCGACGCCGGGTCGAGACCCAGCGCGGCGGCAACCGCAGTCCCGTCGCCGCCGTGCGGTCCGGGGGCCGGGATCATCCGCGTGTTCTCCGTCGGTGGCCGATGGCCGCGGCCATGACGAGCGCGGTGGCGAGCGCGACCTGCACGTCGCGCGACAGGCGCACGGCGCGCACGATGTCGGCCGGTTCCGCGGAGCGGCCATCACCCAGCGGTGGCCGGACCTCGACCCGGTCGCCATAGCGGTTGGCTCCCCCGAGCCGGATCCCGAGCGCGGCCGCGAACGCGGCCTCGGCCACGCCGCTGTTGGGTGACGGGTGGGCGGACGCGTCCCGCCGGACGATCTTCCACACCTCTGATGCCGAGCGGGGTCGGCAGACCGCGACCAACGCCGCGGTCACCCGCGCCGGCACCCACGCGGCCGTGTCGTCCAGGCGGGCCGCGGCCCAGCCGTAGCGGCGGTAGCGCTCACTCCGGTGGCCGACCATGGCGTCCATCGTGTTCACGGCGCGGTGCGCCAGCGCACCCGACGCTCCCCCGGCGGCCGCCCACAGCCCGGTCGCCACCACCGCGTCGACGGTGTTCTCGGCGACCGATTCGACGACCGCGCGCGCGAGCTCCTTCTCGTCGAGGTCGGTCGGGTCGCGCCCGACGAGCGCCGGCAACAGCGCCCGCGCCTGCTCGAGGTCGCCGGCGGCGAGCGCCCGCTCGACCGCGGCGGCCGCGTCGCCCAGGGCTCGCCCTGCGGCGGCGAGATACGTGGCCAGCGCCGTCGAGCGCAGCGCGATCCCGGCGGCGGCCCCGATGGCAACGCCCGCGGCGGCATGGGCAACGCCGGCAACGCGCCGGTCGCGGTACAACACGCGCTCGACGGCGGTGAGACCTCGGCCGAGCAGCGCCACCGGGTGAGGCCCCACGGGCGCTTCCCCGAGCACGCGGTCGGCGACCAGCCCCACCGCGGCACCGAACGCGCGGCTCACCATTTCGCCGCCGCCACGACGAGGGCCACCGTCTCACCGATGACGCCAGCCGCACCCAGCACGTCGCCGGTGAAGCCGCCCAAGCGGCGGCGGGCGAGGAGCACCACCAGGCCGGCGCCAACCAGCCCGGCGGCCACCGCGGCCTCGGTGCGCCGCCCTTCGGCGAACGCGCCGAGCGCCACGGCGCCGATCAGCCCGTACAGCCCGACCGGCCGCCAGTCGCCGCCGAGAAAGCTGGTCGCCAGACCACCCTCGGTGCGGGCATATGGCACCGCGCGCGCCGTGACGGCCATGACCGTCCGCGAGCCACACCACACGCCGGCGACGAGGAGCACGTTCGGCGTCATCGACGCGAACGCGCCGAATCGAAGCAACAGCACCACGACGGCGGCGACGATCCCGTACGCGCCGACGGTCGGCTCGGCCATGATCTCCAGCCGCCGCGCCCGCGGGAGTTGCGGCAGCAGCCCGTCGGCGCAGTCGACCAGGCCGTCGATGTGGAGCAGCCCGGTGAGCGCCAAGTCGGCGGCGACGGCGACCGCGGCCGCAACGGCCGGCGGCCACAGCCGGTCGGCGACCCACCAGGTGCCGCCGACGGCGAGCCCGATGAGGGCGCCGGCGACGGGGAACCACGAAAGCGTCCTGGGGTCCGGTTCGACGGCCCTGCCGAGCGGCGTGAGAAACGCCAGCGCCCGCCGTACGGTCATGTCGCGCCCCTACGGGCGCCGAATCTCCTGCATGCTGGATCCCGATTCACTGGCGGGGCCTCCGGCCCCTTCGGCCCCAGCCGCGCTCCAGCGGAAGGATCCGGCCGGCCACGACGAGGAGGACGTCGTCCGCCACCTCGGCCACGGCGACGTTGACCGCGCCGAGGACGTCCCGAAACCGGCGGCCCAGCTCCGACGGGGGATGCACACCGAGCCCCACTTCCTCCGAGACGACCACAGTGTCGCCCGCACGGGCCCGCAACGCCGCGCACAGCCCGTCGAGATCGGGGGCCATCGCGGCATCGGCTGTGACCCAAGTCCCGAGCGAGTCGACGAGCACCGTGCCGGTGAGACCGGTCAATGTGGCCGCGAGGTCACAGCCCGCCTCGACGGTCGTCCACGTCGGGTCTCGGCGGCCGCGGTGGGCCGCGATCCGGGCGATGTGGTCGGCGTCCCCGTCGTCCACGACCGCGGTGGCGACGTAGGTGACCGGCGGCGGGAGCGTGCCCGCCAGCCGCTCGGCGATGGCCGACTTGCCCGAGCGGGCGCCGCCGAGCACGAGCGTGATCATGACCGGCGCGCGTGGAAGCGGTCGGCGCCTTCAGCCACGGCCGCGTGGACGGCACGAGCCAGGCGCGCCCCCCACGTCGAGCGGGGCCCGCCGTACGGGTCGGTGCTCCCGAGGGGGCAGACGACCACGACCGCATCCGACGCGGTGCCGGTGCCCGGCACGCCCCGCTCGTGGAGGGCTTGGGACTTGGCCTCGGTCGCGGTGACGATCGCGTTGAGGAGCGCGGCGTCGGTCAGCGGCGCGGGCACTTGGCAGACGGCGTTGATCGTGCCCGGGACCCAGCGCGACCAGTCGCCCTCTGGCGCAGCAGCCCACGTCGGCGTCGTGATGCCGACCGTCGCGTCGCAGCGCACTCCTTCGTCCTCGGCCGTCGTCACGTCCAGCACGCGTGCCGCCGTCAGCAGGCCGACGCCGTCGCCCGCCAGCCCGAGCCCGCCCGCGATCGCGCGCAGATGGGCGGCGGGATCATGGTGGTCGTAGTCGAGCACGACCTCGGCGTTCACCACCCACGACCGGTCGCCGAGCCCGCCACCGAGCACCGCGGTCGACGCAGCCCGCCGCGGTGCGTCGAAGCGCCAGACGAGCACGGGCCGGGGGCGGCCCAGGCCGTCGTCGGGATGCTCTGCGATCTCGGCCGCGGCCAACGACGACGACCACGGCGGCGACGGCGACCGCATCAGTAGTCGATGCCCTTCATCGCCAGCACGCCACTGTCGTAGACGTGCTTCACCATCCGCATCTCGGTCACGGTGTCGGCGAGATCGACCAGCGCGGCGCCCGCGTCACGACCGGTGCACACGACGTTCACCCTCGCGGGGCGCGTCCGGATCGTGGCCAGCACCTCGTCGGTGCTGATCCACGCCCAGTTCATCGGATAGGTGATCTCGTCGAGCACGACGAGACGGTGGCCGCCCGCCTCGATGAGCGTCCGGGCGTGGGCCCACGCGGCCCGGGCCACCGCTTCGTCGCGGGAGAGGTTGTCGGAGTCCCAGGTGAAGCCCTCGCCAATGGCCCACCAGTCGACGCCGAGCCGGTCGCGACACACGGCCTCCTCCCCCACTTGCCACTTGCCCGATTTGAGGAACTGCACGACCGCGACCCGCCACCCGCGGGCCGCACCGCGGACGACGACCCCAAACGCGGCGGTCGACTTTCCCTTTCCGTCGCCGGTGTTGACGATCACGACGCTGCCGACCTTGCGGCGCGGTGGATTCTCGTGCTGCGTGGGCACGTCGCGAGCGGACGGCTCAGCCTTGTCGGTCACGGATCGGCCGCTCCCGGAGAGGAAGGACGACGGGATGGCCGCCGTCGTGGATGATGCGAACGTGGGCCCCGTAGTAGCGGGCCAGATTTTCCTCCGTCAGCACGTCGTCGGCCGCGCCGTCGACGATGACCTTCCCGGCGTCGAGCAGAAGGAGCCGCTCGGCGTACTGACCGGCCAACGTGAGGTCGTGCATCGTCGTCACCACGGTGAGGCCGTGCTCGCGGCGGAGACGGTCGACCAACTCCAGCACCTGTTGTTGGTGACCGACGTCGAGGGCAGTCGTGGGCTCGTCGAGCAACACCACCGGCGAGCCTTGGGCCAGGGCGCGGGCGATCAACACGCGTTGGCGTTCGCCGCCCGACAGGGTGCTGACGGTGCGGTCGGCGAACTCGAGCAGGTGCAAGCGGGCCAGCGCGTCGTGGACCGCGGCGAGGTCGGCGGGCCCCTCCACACTGAGCGGCCGGATGTGGGGCGTCCGGCCGAGCAACACATAGTCGACGACGGTTGCACCCTCGGGCACGACGGGCACCTGCGGAACCAACGCGACGAGCTGCGCCCGTTCGCGCCGCGAGAGCGCGGCCGCGGGACGCCCGTCGAGCATGAGGGTCCCGGGTCCCTTCGCCAGCCCAGCCAAGTAGCGCAGCAGCGTCGACTTGCCGGCGCCGTTGGGGCCGACGATCGACAGCCACTCGCCCCGGCCGACGGCAAGATCGACGCGGTCGAGGACGAGCTTGTCGCCGAGCGTGACGGATACGGCCGCGCACGCGATCACGCCGTCACCCCCATCCGCCGCGACGACCGCAGCACGAGGACGAAGAACGGAGCGCCGAAGAACGCGGTAACCACACCGATCGGGATCTCCGCCGGTGTGGAGAGCGTGCGGGCCGCTAGATCGGCGAGGCACAGAAAGGCACCGCCGAACAACAGCGACAGCGGCAGCACGACGCGGTGGCTGCGGCCGGCGAGCAGCCGCACCGTGTGGGGCACGATGATGCCGACGAACACGATCAGGCCGGAGACCGATACCGCGGCGGCGGTACCGAGGGAGGCGACGACGATGACGACCAGCCGGCTGCGGCGGGCGTGGATGCCGAGCGTTGCGGCCTCGTCGTCGCCCACGGCCAGGACGTCGAGCACCCGCCGGTGGGCCAGGAGCAGGGTCCACGTAACGGCGGCGTACGGCAGCATCACGAACACGTCGTGCCAGCCCGCGGTCGACAGCCGCCCGAGGATCCAGGTGTACACCTGGCGGATCGTGTCCTGGTTCCGCTGCTGCACATAGGTCTGTACGGCGGTGAGGAAGCTGGCCACCGCGACGCCCGCGAGGATCAGCGACGCCGTCGACGTCCGCCCGCCCGCCGACGCACCGAGGACGTAGGCCAGTGCCACGGCCGCGAGCGCGCCGACGAACGCCGCGAGAGGCGCGGCCGCCGGAGTCGAGGCTCCGTCGGCGGCTCCCGCGATCACGATGGTCACGCCCAGGCCCGCGCCCGCCGCGGCGCCGAGCAGATACGGGTCGGCCAACGGGTTGCGGAAAACCCCTTGGTAGCTCGCGCCGCACAAGGACAGAGTGCCGCCAACCAACAAGCCGAGCACCACTCGGGGAAGGCGGATCTGCTCGAGGATCGCCACCTGCTGGCTGGTCAGCGACGTTCGCACCCCGGCGAGATCGCGGAGGACGTCGCCCGGCGACAGCGCGACCGGCCCGACGACGAGCCCGGCGAACGCGGCGACCGCCACGGCGGCCAACCCGGCCACGAGCCACGCCGGCCGCAGTCGCGCCGGCCTGAGCCCGCTGACTCCGCCGAGCCCCGCGGCGATGCCGGTCACGACGCGGGCACGGTCCTGACCGCGTCGATGATGACCTCGAGCTCGTCGACGACCCGCGGGCCCCACCGGCTGGCGACGTCGTCGTCGAGGCCGATCACGTGATGGTTCGTGACCGCCTTCAACCCGCCGAATCCTGGGCGGGCGGCGAAGGTCGACTCGTCCTGGGCGCAGCATTTGGTGTCGGCCAAGAAGACGAGATCGGGGTCAGCCTGCACCAGGTACTCGGCCGACAGCTGCGGGTAGCCGTTGCTTTGCCCGTTGGCGTCCGCGGGGTCAGCCACGTTGGTGAGCCCGGCGAGGGAGTAGAGCTGCCCGATGAAGGTCGCGGACGTGACCGTATAGAGCGTGTTGTCGAGCTCGTGGTAGTAGGTGAGCGGCGTGGCCCGCTCGGGGAGGTCGTCGGTGAGCTCGGCGATGCGGTGCTTCATCGCCGCCACCACCCCGTCGGCCTCGGCTCGATGGCCGGTCCGGTCGCCGAGGTCGACGATCTGCTCGTAGGTATCGTCGAGCGTCACGGCGGCGGGCTCGACGGCGACGGGGATCGCCAGCGTCTCGAGCTGGGCCTCTAGTTCACCCGGGTCCGAGAGCACGACCAGGTCGGGGTCGTAGGCCGCGACGGCCTCGACGTTGGGCTGGTACGCCGACAGCTCCGTCGTCGGTGCCTCCGGAGGGAAGTTGCTCTGGTCGTCCACGGCGACGACCTGGTCACCGGCGCCGATGGCGAACAGCATCTCGGTGGCGGTGGCCGACATCGACACGATCCGCTGCGGTGCGGCGGCGGATGACGAGCCGGCGGTGTCCGTAGCGGCGGTGGTCGTGCTCGTGTCGTCGCCGCACGCGAGCAAGAGGGTGACGGCCGCAGTCAGGGCGGCGATGGTGCGCTTCACGTCCGGGTCTCCTCTCTGGTCGAGGGTTGGGAAGCTCGACGTCAGGAGGCCCTGCCGTGCGAACCGCGGCCCTTCCTCGAGGCTTGGTTCGTCACGCCGACCGGCAGGCGACCTGGCTCGCCCCTTTGTGGGGGGCTCACAGTTGCGGGACAGCGCCGGGTTCACACCGGACTTCGCTGCCGGACAGCAGACGCGCTGAAGCTACTACGTGATCGGTCGGCGCCGCCTACCCCCGACCTTCCTTCTGTCGGCAGTTGCCGGCGCAGCAACGGGAAACTGCCGACAGAACAGCAGCGCATCGGCCGGTGCGTAGCCTGCGCGGATGCCCAGCCGGTTCGCGAGCGACACGGCGGTCAGCCCGGTCGGCGGCGGCAGGTACATGGCCCGGATCGACCCGGGCTGGTGGGTCGTCCGCGGCCCGAACGGCGGCTACGTCGCGGCGATCGTCCTGCGAGCGCTGATCGCCGAGACCGGCGACGAGGTGCGCGTTCCGCGCTCGTTGACCGTCCACTTCACGCGGCCACCGGAGCCGGGTCCCGTCGACCTTGCCGTCACCACCGAGCGAACGGGCCGATCCCTCACGACGCTGTCGGCTCACATGACCCAGGCCGGCCGGCTCGTGGCGGTCGGCGTCGCGGCCCTCGCCACCGATCGACCAGGGCCGTCGTTCAACGACGGTGCACCGCCGCCCGTCCCCGCGCCGGAGGAGGTCGAGTCCGTCGTGCTCGACGGCCCGGACATCCCGCTGCACCGCCAGTACGAGACGCGCTGGGCCATCGGGCTCCCTCCGGTGCCGGGCGAGGCGACGCGGGCAGACCAACGGCCCGAACGCGCCGAAGTCGGCGGCTGGATCCGGCTGAGCGATCCGGAGCCGCTCGATCACTGCGTCGTCGCCGCGCTCACCGATGCATGGATGCCCGCGGTGTTCGGTCGGTTCACGGAACCCATGGCCGCGCCGACCATCGATCTGACCGTCCACTTCCGCCGGCCGCCGACGCGCAGCACCGGCTGGTCCCTCGTCCGGTTCGTCTCCTCGTTGGCGACGGCCGGATTCGTCGAGGAGGACGGCGAAGTGTGGTCAGCGGACGGCCAGCTCCTCGCCCAGTCACGTCAGCTGTCGATGCTCATGCCGATCGCTGACGGCGGTCGCTAGTGGTGCGTCGACCGATACCGCGCACGGGCTTCTGCTCGTTGACGGCGCGGTCCGCCTCTCGAGCCCACCACCGCGAAGCGGGAGGTCAGGGGCTGTGTTGATCGGTCGGCGGGCGCCATGGAGCGGGTGGCCCCGGTCAATGGCCCCACCCGACAGCAGCGCCCATGCGGGCGCGGCAACCTCCGCGTGCAGGTCGTCCCGGTTCGCGGGCGCTCAGCCTTCGGCCTCGCTTCGGCACTCGGTCAGGAGCGGGTGATGCGGAACACCGGGTAGCCGGGCGCGATCGCGAGGAGGGCCGCGTCATCGGCGTCCGGACCGACGCCCTGGAAAAATTGGCCGACCTCCCACTTCCAACGGCGCAAGTACGGCCGCAGCACCGCGGGCTTCTCGGCGTCGTCGAGCTCGACGGCCTCGAACGTCTCGACCCGTCGTCCCACGCGCAGACGACCCGTTCCAGTGGCCCGCAGATTACGGACCCACTGGGTCTGGCCCCGCGGCGCGACGAGATAGTCCGCGGCGTCGACCGTGAGCAGGTTGACCGGTGTCGACCGCCACTCGCCGCTCCGGCGGCCGCGGACCTCGAGGACGCGGGACCCCCACACGCTCACACCCATGCGCGTGAGGCGGGCCACGAGCCGGTTGAACATGTGACGGGTGAACCAACCCGGGCGGACGTAGCGATGGGGCGCCGGTGAGGCCATGGGATCGTTCTACCCCACCCGACCGCCCGCCGCGAATGCCACGATGGGTCGGTGGCGGTGCTCGACGAGAGGGACGAACGCCCGGAGGCGGCGGCATTGCCTGACCTTCGCCATCGCTTTCCCGGCCTGGGCGACGGCTGGGTACGACTCGACGGTCCCGCCGGCACGCTCCCCGTCGACACCGCGATCGACGCGATGCATGCGTACCTGTCCAGCTCCGCGCCGGCAAACATGGGCGGCCGGTTCGAAGCCAGCGTGCGGACCACCGCGATGGTGGACGACGTGCGCGCCGCGGTCGGACGCCTCGTGGGCGCGGACGCCTCACAGGTGATCTTCGGCGCCAGCTCCACCGCTCTCGTGTTCGCGTACACCCGTGCCCTCACCCGGACGTGGACCGGTCGCGAGCGGATCGTGTGCACGCAGCTCGACCACGACTCGAACGTCACGCCATGGGTGCTCGCCGCCCAGGAGGTCGGCGCCGAGGTGACAATGGTGCCGGTCGATCCGGCCGATGGGTCGCTCGACCTCGCCGACCTCGAGCGCGGGTTGGCGGCCGGTGAGACGGCGTGGGCGGCCTTGTCGGGCGCGTCCAACCTCACGGGGTTCGCCCCCGACCTGCCCCTGGCAACCGCGTTGGTCCACGCCGCAGGGGCACGGCTCCACGTCGATGCCGTGGCTCGGGCACCGCATCTTCCGATCGACGTCAACGGCTGGGGTGTCGACTCGCTGGTGACCTCGCCGTACAAGTGGTACGGACCGCACGCCGGCGTTCTCGTGCTCCAGCCCGACCTGGTTCGCGACGTGGAGCCGTACCGGGTTCGGCCCGCCGACTACGAAGGCCCGGACCGCTGGGAGACGGGCACCAAGGCGTTCGAGGTCATCGCCGGCATCGGGGGCGCGGCGGCGTTCATGGCCGAGCACGGCTGGGATGCAGTGACCGCCACCGAGGGCGCGCTTCTCGACCGACTCGAGGCGGGGCTCCGGGCGACCGCGGGCGTCACGGTGTACGCACCCGTTTCGGCCGCCGGCCGCGCGCCGACGACGATCTTCAACCTCGATGGGTGGGATCCGGCCGATGTCGCCGGCGCGTTGGCCGAGCGCCGCATCGCGGTGTGGAGCGGGGACAACTACGCGTGCGAACTCGTCGACGCCCTCGGCCTTCGCGCCAGGGGCGGTGCGGTCCGCGCCGGCGTCGTCCGCCACACGACCGAGGACGACATCGACGCCATCATCGCCGCCGTCGGAGAGCTGATCTAACGGGCCGGCCCCTCCCGTTCGGTGGGGTTGTGTTTGCGCGCCGTCCCTGACCCTCTCGACTGAACCCGACGACGATCCACCCGCAGCTCTCGGTCGTCGCCGAATCGAGATCGGGCGGGTCGCGGCCGCCTGCTGGCGACGTCCGGCGCGCACGACGCGCCGCCAAACCCCCTGTCTGGTGAGGGGGTCGACGGGGCCGTTCCCGCGTTGACCGTGTCCCGGAGCCTGTGCCACAGTCCGAGTTACCCTCGGCGGCGACGGGTGCTCGCCGATCGCATTCCTGCGCGCCGCCGTCACCACCGCCTGAGAAAGGGGATCGGCTGTGACGCTCGCGATCGACGCCGGGCCGACCGACGTTCCTCTGCTCGAGGAGACGATCGGCCAGAACCTCGCCCGCACCGTCGACGCCCACGCCGAACGGGAGGCGATCGTCTCGGTGCACCAGGACATCCGGTGGACGTACGGAGAGCTGGCGGCGCGGGTCGAACGGCTGGCCCGGGGGCTGCTGGCGCTCGGGCTCGAACGGGGCGACCGGGTCGGTCTGTGGAGCCCGAACTGCGCCGAATGGACGCTCGTCCAGTACGCCACCGCCGAGATCGGCCTCATCCTCGTCAACATCAACCCCGCGTACCGGCCCCACGAGCTGGCCTACGTCCTCGACCAGTCGAGCTGTCGCCTGCTCATCGCCGCGCCCAGCTTCAAGACGTCGGACTACGTCGCGATGGTCGACGAGGTCCGGCCCGAGCGGGCGGCGCTCGAGAAGGTGATCTTCCTGTGGAGCGCCGAGTGGGACGCGCTCTGGGACGACGCACGGGCGGCCTCGACGGCCGACCTCGACACTCGGCGAGCCGGACTCCGGCCGGACGACGCGATCAACATCCAGTACACATCGGGCACCACAGGGTTCCCCAAGGGCGCGACGCTCTCGCACCGCAACATCCTCAACAACGGCTATTTCGTCACCGAGCTCCAGCGGTTCACGCCCGCCGACCGCCTGTGCATCCCCGTGCCCTTCTACCACTGCTTCGGAATGGTGATGGGCAACCTCGGCTGCACCACGCATGGCGCCACGATGGTCATCCCGGGCGACGCTTTCGAGCCGGGAGCCGTACTCGAATCCGTGGCCGGGGAGCGGTGCACCGCGCTGTATGGCGTACCCACGATGTTCGTCGCCGAGCTGGCGCATCCGGACTTCGATCGCTTCGACCTCTCGTCGCTGCGCACGGGCGTCATGGCCGGTTCGCCCTGTCCGATCGAGGTCATGAAGGCGTGTGTCGACCGAATGCACATGACCGAGGTGACCATCTGCTACGGGATGACCGAGACGTCGCCAGTCTCGACACAGACGCTGCCCGACGACTCGGTGGAGCACCGCACGGGCACCGTCGGGCGGGTGCACCCGCACGTCGAGGTCCGGATCGCGGCCGGCGACGAGCCCGCCCGCACCGTCGAACGAGGTCAAACCGGCGAGCTGTGCACCCGGGGTTACTCGGTGATGACGGGCTATTGGAACGATGCCGAGCGCACCGCGGAGGCGATCGACGACGAGGGTTGGATGCACACCGGCGACCTCGGCGTCATGGATGACGACGGTTACGTCAAGATCGTCGGGCGCATCAAGGACATGGTCATCCGGGGCGGCGAGAACATCTATCCCCGCGAGGTCGAAGAGTTCCTCTTCAGCCATCCAGCCGTCCTCGATGTCCAAGTGGTCGGCGTACCCGACGAGCGCTACGGCGAGGAGCTCCTGGCGGCAGTACGGCTCCGGCCGGGGTTCGAAGCCACCGAAGACGAGATCCGCGAGTTCTGCCGCGGTCGGATCGCCCACTACAAGGTGCCGCGGTACGTCACCTTCGTCGACGACTACCCGATGACGGTCACCGGGAAGGTGCAGAAGTACAAGCTCCGCGAGAAGGCCATCGCCGACCTCGGGCTCGAGGTGGCCGCCGCGGTCGAAACCGCCTGAGGGTCGGAGCCCCTGGCGGCACGACGGCTCTATACCGGGCTCCTGATGCACGGCGCCTTCGACGCCGACAACGAGAAGGCCTGTATCGACGGTATCCCCGGCCGGAGGGCAAGCCTGCGACGGACGGTCAGATGATCTCGCGGGCGTCCCGATCGGGAAGCTCAGGGAAGGGTGCGAGGGGCAAGGTTTGGTACCAGTAGGCGACCGTGGCGATATCGTCCTGGAGTTGCAGGTAGCGCCCGCCGCGCCGCCATCCGAGGGCTTGCATCGTCACCTTCAGGTCCGAGCGGAAGCGAATGGGATCGGTGAGGTGCCAGCGGTACAGGCCGAAGCGCTGCTGGGACCGGTACGCCCCGTCGGGCCGTAACACCTGGGGCATGCCGGCATAGGGCGTCGTGAACTCTCGGTATTGACCGTCGACGTCGAAGTTGTACGACCCGCAGAAGTAGTCCTCCGTTCCAGTTCCGCAGATGGTCGGGAACTCGCCGTCGCCGTCGATGAAGAACTTCAGCTCGCCCTCGCCCCACCAGCCGGCGTTGTTCACGCCCCACGCGCAATAGGTGCCGACGTACTGGCCCCGGCCGCGCACGCCGTCGAGGATCGTCACCACGTCGCCCTTCGGGAGCGGGTTCACGCGGCGGAACTGCGCGCAGAACCGGCCGGCGTCGCCGGGCACCGCCCCGAGCGAGTACGTGACCTGGTAGTAGAGGATCCGGGTCTCCGCGCACTCGTTGGTGATCGTGATGCGGGCCCGGCGCTGGAACGGCATCTCCCAGTAGCAGTTGAACGAGCGCCCGGGGTTGACGCAGACCGCGAGCGACGACACCTGGGCGTACTCGCCCCAGCCGCACGCGAAGAAGTCGCCGACCGGGCACTCGACGGCGGGCCGCGGGTCATCGTCCCAGTAGAACCGCAGGATCTGGTTCCGCCACCCGCCGGTGGGCGTCAGCCAGATGTGCTGAATCGCCCCCGAACCCTCGATGTCGGCCATGACGAACGTCTCGCCCGGTTCGATGGACACCGACGGGGAGATCTTCCACCCGCGCCCGAGGTCCCGCGCCGCGCCGGCACCGGTGCCCTCCGTGGCCATGCCGCCGGCACCCTTCTCACCGGTGAAGTTCTCCGGACTGATCGACCGGGTCTCTGCGTCCGCGAGCCGCCACACGTTGGCCAGCCCTACGCCGAGTCCGTTCCACATCGCATCTCCGGCCACGCGTTCGTCCTCCCGGTTATTGGATGGCGGACGCGGCGCGCTGTTCGGCCGCGGGGTCGCTGTAGGGACGGCCCTCCGGCTCGATCACGACGCGGGCGAGCGCGCCGGGCGTGACCTCGAAGCGGCCTTCGTAGGCGGGGGTCACGGCGCTGCCGCGCTGGTAGCCGACCGTGAACCCTTGGACGCCGAAGGTCACCGTGTTGGTCCGAGCCACGTGGCCCTGTGCGACGGGGAGATCGTCGTAGAACAGGTCGATGTCACCCGCGAACGGCGCGGTCGGTGTGAACACCGCCCGCGCCGTCACCGGCCCGGGCGGGAGGGGCACCTCCGCGGACACGGTCGTCAGTGTCGAGCCCAGGTGATTGTACACGTAGTGCAAGCGGCCACCGGCGAGGTACAGCGACCAGCCGCCAGCCCCACCGCCATGGCACGCGATGACGCCCTCGGCGCCGCCGTCCGGCGCCACGAGCTCGGCCCAGAGCCGCCACCCGCGGTTGCGCAGATTCGGCGCGACCGCCTGGGGCAGGCTTCCGATGCCCGGCCGATACTCGTACCGCTCCCGTCGGTAGCGGCGATCGCCGCCGCGGCCGGGGCGGTTGGTGAGCGGGAGGACCTGGTAGCGCTCGGCCTCGCGCCACCACAGGTCGACCATCTCCTTGAGCTTGTCGGGCATCTCGGCCGCGAGGTCGACGGTCTCCGAGAAGTCCTCGGCCACGTGGTACAGCTCCCACGCGTCGGCGTCGAACGGGAGATCCGGATCGCTCCCGTCGTAGGCGACGTTCGGCATCGGATGGAACACCACCGCCTTCCAACCGTCGCTGTAGAGGGCCCGGCTGCCGAGCATCTCGTAGTACTGGATCACGTGACCGCTCGGCGCTGTGGCGTCGTCGAGGACGGCGGCGAAGCTGACGCCCTCGATCGGCGTCTGCTCGACGCCGTTGATCGTCGCCGGGGCCTCGAGGCCGATGAGGTCAAGCACCGTCGGCAGCACGTCAATGGCGTGGACGTACTGGTGGCGGGTCTCGCCGGCGCGGCCTACGCGCCCCGGCCAGTGGACGATGAGCGGGTCGCACACGCCGCCCTCGTGGGTCTCGCGCTTCCATCGCTTCAACGGCGTGTTGCCGGCCCAGGCCCATCCCCACGGGTAGTGGTTGTGCGCGCCGGGTCCCCCCAACTCGTCGCTGCGGGCGAGGTTTTCGGCGAGACTCTCGGGCTCGAAGTTGAAGAAGTACATCTCGTTGAACGACCCGCGTGGCCCCCCTTCCGCTGACGCACCGTTGTCGCTCGCCACGATCACGAGCGTGTTGTCGGTCTCGCCGAGCGAATCGACAAAGTCGAGAAGCCGGCCGACCTGCGCGTCGGTATGGGTGAGGAACCCGGCGTACACCTCCATCATCCGCGCGTAGAGCCGCCGCTCGTCGGCCGACAGTGAGTCCCACGACGCGACCCAGTGCGGTCGCTCCGACAAGCGGGTGCCCGGCGGCAGCAGTCCCGAGGCGACTTGTCGCGCATACACCTCGTCCCGCCACGCATCCCAGCCCGCGTCGAAGCGCCCCTGGTACGCGTCGATGAAGGGCCGGGGCGCCTGGTGTGGCGCGTGGCAGGCGCCGGGCGCGAACCACGCCAGATACGGCGTGTCGGGGCGGACGGCGCGTAGGTCACTGATGTACGCGATCGCCTGGTCGGCCAGATCCTCGGTGAGGTGATAACCGTCCTCCGGCGAACGGGGCGGGTCGATCTGGTGGTTGTCATGGACGAGGTCGGGCCGGTACTGATCCGTCTCTCCGTGCAAGAAGCCATAGAACCGCTCGAACCCGCGCCCGAGCGGCCAGTTGTCGCGCGGGCTGCCCATCGCCATCTGGCCGGCCGGCGTGAGGTGCCATTTGCCGAGGGCGAACGTCGCATAGCCGGCGTCGAGCAGGATCTCGGACAGGAAGCCGCTGCTGGGCGGGACGTTCGCGTCGTAGCCGGGGAACCCGGACGCGAACTCGACGATGCGGCCCATGCCGCTGGTGTGATGGTTGCGGCCCGTCAGCATCGCGGCGCGCGTCGGAGAACACAGCGCCGTCGTGTGGAAGTTCGAGAACCGCAGTCCGCCGGCGGCGAGACGGTCGAACGTCGGCGTGGCGATGTCGCTGCCGTAGCAGCCGAACTGGGCATAGCCGACGTCGTCCAGCAGCACGATGATCACGTTCGGTGCGCCTTCAGGCGCGTGAGACAGCGGAGGCCACCACGGCGTCGACTCGTCGAGCGTGCGTCCAACGACGCCTTGGAACGGTTCATCGAATGGCATGGGGGGATCCTTTCCTCAGGGGAAGCGCGACGACGGTGGCGCACTCCGCCAGGACGTCAGCCACGGCGGCACCACCCTCGTTCTGTCGGCACTTACTGCACCATTGCGTCGATAACTGCCGACAGAAGGACGGGGGGATCGGCGTGGGGAGCGGCGGAGACGGCGGTCAGCCATCGACGTCCTCGCTCCGAGTGATAGAGGGCGGGCGCTCTTTGCGCAGCCGGGCCGCAACCTCCTCGGCGCCGCGGAGAGCGCGCAGCACGTTCCCGCCGGCCACGCGAGCAAGGTCATGGTCGTCCCACCCGCGCCGGGCGAGCCGTGCGTCCCGCCCCTGACGGTTCTGTCGGTAGTCATGGGGTCCATAGCCGGATGACTACCGACAGAACGGCGGGATGTACTCCGTAGCCGTCGTCATCTCCTCGAGGACGCCGGGGAGGGGCGCGACGCCGATGCCCGGACCGTCAGGCACCCGTAGCCGCCCGTCCTCCAACACGAACGGGTCGGTGACGTCGCGCTCGAAGTAGCGGCGGGACGCGGACGTGTCGCCCGGGAGCGTGAAGTTGGGCAGCGCGGCGAGGGCGACATTGGCGGCCCGGCCCACGCCGGTCTCCAACATCCCGCCGCACCACACGGGGACGCCGTGCGCCGCGCACACGTCGTGGACCCGCCGGGCCTCGAGGTAGCCCCCGACGCGGCCGGGCTTGATGTTGACGATGGCGCACGCGCCGAGGCGGATCGCCGCGGCCGCGGCCCGGGCCGACACGATCGACTCGTCGAGACAGATCGGCGTGCGGATGCGCGCCGCGAGATCGGCGTGGCCGAGCACGTCGTCCTCGGCCAGCGGCTGCTCGATCAACAGCAGGTCGAAAGGGTCGAGCCGGCCGAGTTGCGGCGCGTCGGCCAGCGTGTACGCGGCGTTGGCGTCGACCTGGAGCATGAGGTCGTCGCCGAACCGCTCGCGCACGGCCTGCACCGGCGCCACGTCCCATCCGGGCTCGATCTTGAGCTTGATACGCCGGTACCCCTCGTCGAGGTAACCGGCCACCGCGTCGAGCAGCACGGGGATCGACGCCATGATCCCGACCGACACACCGGCGTCGACGGCGTCGCGCACCGCGCCGAGATGCCGCGCCAACGACACGCCCGCGGCCCGCAACTCCGCGTCGAGGATGGCGATCTCGAGCGCCGCCTTCGCCATCGGATGACCCCGCACCGGCGCCAGCGCCTCAGCGACGTCGGCCGCGGTGACGTCGTCCCGCGCGAAGAGGCGGGGCAGCAGGTGTTCGCGGATCACGTGCTGCGCGCCGTCGACGAACTCCGACGAGTACAGCGGCTCCGCCATCGCGACGCATTCACCCCAGCCCTCGGCGTCGGGCGTGACGGCCCGCACGAGAAGGACATCGCGCTCGGTCTCCGTCCCGAACGAGGTCCGGAACGGCGACACCAACGGCATGCGGATGCGCCGAAGCTCGACGCCGGTGAGCTTCACAACCGCGCCGACCCCGCCTTGACCAACGTGTACCAACCGTCGCGGCTCATCGACACCGCGACGTAGTCGGCGGCGACCGCGGCGCCGAACGTCGTCCGCAGCGCGGTGCGCCACTGGCGCGCGAGGTGCGGGTCGCGGCGACGCATCCTGGCTGCGTCCTCAGGCACCCACGCCCGCAGGACACCGTGGTCGCTCTGGGCGACGACCGGACCGCCCTCTTGGTCGGCGCGGAGCACGGTCCTCCCCGCGGCGTCGTCGCGCCGGAGCTCACCCCGCACCGCGGCTTGCGCGGCGTCCGAACGGAGGAACCAGTGCACGACGGCACGGTCGGTCTCGTCACCGGCGTTGATGGCGTCGTGCATCTCACCGTAGAAGTTGGGCTCGAAATCTACGGCTTCCGCGCCGAGCTTCACCAGGTTGAAGTACGCGTTGCGCCGCACGAGCGGATCGAAGGTCCACTCGATGACATCGATCCCGCGCTCGACGGCCCACGCCCGCTGATGTTGTTTCAGCGCGAGCCCGACGTTGCGGCCCTGCCATGTCGGCACGACACCGGAGATGTGCGAGTGGAGGTGGACCGCATCCTGTCGGCCGGCGAGGAACCCCGCCGACGCGCCGATGAGGCGATCGCCCGCGTACGCGCCGGCCACGTAGCCGCCGGCGTAGGCGAAGGCCCGTAGCAGCTCAGCGGAGATCGGCGCTTGGCCATCCGGGAAGCCCCATATGGACCGGAACGCCTCCATCGCCGCCGTCAGATCGGCCATGCCGTCGAGCAGCCGGACTTGCACGCCGGCCGCGTCAGCGATGCGGGTGGCATCGTCGGCCGCTCGCTCGATCACCGACGTGCGCCCGGATCTCCCGCTCATTGCATCACCATGGCTCGCCGCCGGCTCCCTGTGTTCTGCATCACGCCAACGCCGATGCCCGGCGATCGGGCAAGCGGGCAGGTCGCGTCAGCGCCCAGCCCAGGTAGCCACCCAGCACGAGCAGCACGAGCCGGAGGACGAACACGAGCGCGACCTACGAAGGCGCGTGCGACGAATGGACCCAGGACCACCAGACGTTCGCGGTCTTCTTCGGCGGCAACGAGACCGGGCTCCAATGCGCGAACGACCGCGGTGTCGTGACCATCGAGGACAACCTTACGCTGGCCGACTCAGCGACGTTCCAGCGCTTCCCGTACTACGTCGAGATATCGAGCATGAACCTCGGCCCGCAGTCTGGCCGATCGCTCCTCAGATCGCGGTCGGATGCCGCGGCTCGTAGAGCATCACTTCGACGCCGCCCGGCAGCAGCATCGTCGTGACCACTCCGAAGCCCTGGGGCTCGGGTTCGCCCTTGAACGTGATGCCCTTGGCCCGCAGGTCGACCACGGTCTGCGCGATGTCGTCGCACATGAAGGTCAGCTCGTGGGCCGGAGCATCGGCCGGATGCACGCCGAGTTCGGCCGGGGGCAAGGCGAAGATGAGCCAACCGTCGTGGGCGTCGACGTGGTCGAGACCGAAGACGTCTTTGAACACGGCGCGCAACGCCTCTGGCTCCGAGGTGTAGAGCAATGCGTGCGTGCCGATGATGGCCATGCCAAAGCGTAGAACGGCCTGTCTCACCCGTCAGGTGCGCGCGCCCACCGGGGTCCGCGCCCTGACCGGTAACAGATCCCGATCAGCGCGTGAGCCTCACCGGTCGGCTCTGCTCACGTCCACGGCATCGAGGCGCGCTCGGCCCAGTAGGTGTCGGGATCGACGGCGAGGTCGATGTCGATTGCGATGTCGTCGAGCTCGAGCGCGGCGAGGTTGGCCCGCAGTTGATCGGTCGTGGCCGCGCCACTGAGGACGACGTCGGCCCACGGCTGGGCGAGGGCGGCCGCCAGCGCGGCGGCATCAGGGTGTTCGCCCAGGCGGGCCGCGGCGGGACCGCGGGCCAACCGGCCGTTGGCCAGCGCCTCCTTGACGATGACCGTCCAGCCTGCGGCCTTCGCCTCGGCCAGGGCCGGACCGGCCGATGGCTCCATGAGATTCCAGGTCGCCTGCACCGCCGAAAATACCGGCCGGTCGTCGACCACGAGCGCAAGCGCCCGGCGCAACGTGCCGACTTGCCGCGGGCCGCTGAGTGTGACGCCGACCGTCACCCCGAGATCGACCAACGCCCGGTGGACGGCAGCGTCGTCGAGGATGCCGCTCTCGAGGGTCGCCGAGTGGACCTGGTACAGCGAGAGCCACGGCCCGAGGACGCCCTTCGTCTCCGGCCATTGGCGCCGCAGCGCGGCAAGGCTGTGGTCCTTCACTTCGGGCGGCTGGGCGTCGACCTGCCAGTCGGCGGTGTACGTGTAGCCCCACTTCGACGACACCGTGACCGTGTCGCGCCCGATCCGCCGGTCGGCGAGCCAGCCGGCGAGGAACCGCTCGGCGAGGCCGTACGACCGGGCCGCGTCGAACCACCGGATCCCCCCGGCCCAGGCGGCGTCGCAGACCTCTCGGCACCGGTGTTCCAGGGCCTCGACCGATCGGTCGTCCCCCACGTCGACGCCGTGCCCGACGTTGACGTACCCCGGTCGCCCGAGCGCGGCGAGACCCAACCCCAAAACTGCCATCCGGCTCCATCTTGGTGCCTAGGCTCCACCCATGGCTCTGGACGTTGACGAGATCATCGACCGCTGTCAGCGCGCTGTCGGTGAGCACACCCCGCCGCTCGCAGTTCGTGACGTGCTCGAGGAGCTGGTCCGCCAACCGGCGGCCCTCGAGGCGGCCCTCGAACCCGTGACCGAGGGAGGCATCCGGGTCATCCATCGGGCTCCCGATCTCACCGTGCTCCATCTGGCGTGGACACCCGGCATCTCGCTCAATCCGCACGAGCACGCGATGTGGGCGGTGGTCGGGATGTACGGGGGTCAGGAAGACAACGCGTTCTATCGCCGGGCGCCGGCCGGCCTCGAAGCCTCCGGCGGTCGGGAGCTCCTCGCGGGCGACGTGCTGGTCATGGGCCACGACGCGATCCATGCCGTCGCCAATCCTCGACGGGACTTCGCGGTGGCCCTCCACGTGTACGGGGGCGACTTCTTCTCCGATGTCAAGCGGTCCGAGTGGGACCCGGACACCCTCGAGGAGCGGCCCCGCGACGTCGCCGGCACGATGCGCCTCTTCGACGAGGCGAACGCGGCCTGGCGGGCCGCCCAAGCCGAGGCGTGACCTGGCCCGACGGTTTCTGGTGGGGCACCGCCGCGTCGTCAACCCAGTGTGAGGGGGCGGCGCCCGCATCGGATTGGTCGCGTTGGGAGCGCCTCGGGCGGGCACCCGCCTCCGGTGAAGGCAACGGCTTTGCCACGCGCTACGCCGAGGACTTCGCGCTTCTCGCCGAGCACGGCCTGACGCACCACCGTCTGTCGATCGAGTGGGCCCGCATCGAACCGGAGCAGAGCCGCCGCGACAACGACGCCATCGAGCACTACCGCGCCGTGCTGATCGCGGCACGCGACGCGGGCGTGGCGCCGTGGGTGTGCCTCCATCACTTCACGCTGCCCGGCTGGTTCGGCGACGACCTCGGCGGCTTCGGCGACGAGAAGGCGGCTGGGTATTGGTGGCCACGGCACGTCGACTTCTGTGCCGAGACGTTCGGTGACCTGGTCTTCGGATGGAAGCCGATCAACGAGCCCGTGGGCTACGCGGTGGCCGGGTTCCTCGCCGGCAGCATCCCGCCGGGGCGTCGCGATCGCCGCGACTTCCGCCTGGCGCTGCGCACGATCCACCGCGCCAACCGTGACGCGGCCCGGCTCCTGCGCGGCAGTGGTGCGCCCATCGCGACGATCCAGAACCTGTCGCCGGTCTACGTTGCCGACGGCTCCTCGGAGGCCCGCGAGCAAGCGGCGCGGATCGACGACACGATCTGGGCGTCCTGGGGCGACCCCGAGCTCATCGAGCCCTTCGACCTCATCGGCTTCTCGTACTACAACGCGCTGGGCGTCGGCGGCGACAGAGACCTCAAGCCGTGGCCGGCGGACGCGCCGGTCGGTCCTCTCGGGTACGCGCCGTGGGCGGACGGTCTCGGCGTGGTGCTGCACCGGCTCGCCGACGAGCACCCCGACCGTCCCCTTCTCGTCGCGGAGTGCGGCCTCGGCACCACCGACGACACGGCCCGGCAGATGTACCTGGGCGCCTGCCTGGACGAGACCGCGAAAGCGATCGACGACGGCATCGAGGTGGCCGGGTTCTTCCATTGGACCGCGGTCGACAACTACGAGTGGCTCCACGGCTACGACGTCCCGTTCGGGCTCTTCGACCGTGATCGGACACCCCGCGAGTCGGCCGCGCTCCTGGCCGAGGAGACGGGACGACATGCTCACGAGTGAGTCGCGAATCCTCACGACACACGCCGGCAGCCTGCCGCGGCCTAAAGAACTGGCCGAGCTCCACGGGCGCCGGAGCCGCAGTGAGCCAGTCGACCCTGACGAGTTGGGTCGGGCCGTCGCTGAGGCGACCGCTGCGAGCATCGCCGCGCAGGTCGACGCCGGCGTGGACATCGGCAACGACGGCGAGCAGGCGCGCGAGAGCTTCTTCACGTACGTCCAGCACCGCATGACTGGATTCGGCGACACCAGCCAGCGCCCGTTCATGCGCGACCTCGTCGACCATCCCGACTTCGTGGAGCTGGCGTTGCCGCGGTTCCAGCGCATCAAGGTCAACCTCATGGCCGCGCCGGCCGCCATCGGCGAGGTCACGTACCGCGACACCGACGAGGTCGCGGCGGAGTGCGATCTCGTCGCGACGGCACCGTTCGCACAGACCTTCATGACGGCCGCCTCGCCCGGCATCGTCGCCTCGGCCATGCAGAACCGGCACTACCCGACGATGGACGAGTACGTCCGCGCCGTGGCCGCCGCGCTGCGCACCGAGTACCACTACATCGTCGACCACGGGCTCCTGTTGCAGGTCGACGCGCCCGATCTCGCGATGGAGCGGCACACGCTCTTCGCCGGCCACCCCCTCGCCGACTTTCTCGCGTGGGTCGAGCTGGTTATCGACGCCATCAACGATGCGCTCACCGGCATCGATCCCGCCGACGTTCGCCTCCACGTGTGCTGGGGGAACTACGAAGGTCCTCACACCCTCGACGTTCCCCTGGCCGACATCCTGCCGCTGCTCTACCGAGCCCGGGTCGGCGCGCTCGTCGTGTCGATGGCCAACGCCCGCCACGCGCACGAGTACGCCTGCTTCGCCCGCGAGCCCCTGCCCGCAGGGATGGTGCTCGTCGCCGGTGTGATCGACACGACCTCCAACTACGTGGAGCACCCCGAGGTGGTGGCCGACCGCCTCGGTCGGATCGCCGACGCGGTGGGCGACCCCCGCCGGATCATCGCCGGCACCGACTGCGGGTTCGACACGTCCGCCGGCATCGGCGACGTCGCTCCGTCGCTCGTATGGGAGAAGCTGCGCGCCCTGCGGGACGGCGCCGACCTCGCCACGAGCCGGCTGTTCTGACCGAGCGCCTTCTCGTCTGTCGCAGAAACTCCGAAGGGGCCTGACGGCCTGCGGCCGCGAGAGGACCTGCTGACCGATCAGGACACGGCGCGCTCGCCCAGCTTGCGCCGGAGGTCCTCTTCGAAGGCCAGGATCTCGGGGGCGAGCGCCTTGGCCCGCAGCGCTTCGAGCCGCGGGTAGCCGGCGTCTCGCTCCGCATCCCATTCGTCGGCGAAGCGCCCGCTCGCTATGTCGGCCACGAGCTCACGCATCGTCGCGACGAGGTCGAGGTGGTCGTAGCGCCCGACGCGCGAGAGCTGCCCGTACTGGCTCGTCGGCGAGTGGTGCAAGGTCTGCGCCGCGCCGCCCTCGAGGCGCACCAGCCGGTAGGTGCGCTCGACCTCGCCCGAGAGCACCAGCTCGGTGACGATGGCCTCCAAGGGGATGTCGTGCTCGAGCATGACCTGGACGAACGACTCGCTGACCCGCCGCAGGGCCGGCGACAGGGCCTGCTCAACGGCAAGGTCGAGGACGGCCTCCTGCCGCGGTGTCATCTCGATCGCGCCTTGGCGGAGCCCGCCGATGGCCTTGGCCAACGCCAGGACGCGCGCCCGCGCCGTGCCGGTGTGGTCGCGCTCGACGCCGACCGCGGTGATGAACCCGACGCCCTCCTCGTAGCAGCGGCGGACCTCCGGGCCGAGCATGCGCGGCGCGACCATCCCGACGTCGCACGGCAGATCGAGGCGCCCGAACGCGAGCGTGTACCCGCTGGCCACCACGACGAGCGCGTCCGGACGTGGCGCCAGGGGAAGCCCGGGTATCACGTCGTCGGGCACGAGCACGCAGATGACGTCGGCCTCATTGGCGTGTTCGACCTCCGCCGCCGCGAAGCCGTCGGCGATCGCGGTGTCCCTCGTCGTGTCGGCGCGCACGCACACCAGGGGGTCCAAGCCCGCGTCGCGCAAGTTGAGCGCCCACGATCGACCTTGGTTGCCGTAGCCGATGAGCGCCACGCGCTGACCAGCCAGCGCGTCGAGATCGCCGTCCGCGTCATGCAGGATCTCAGCCATCGGCGCGGACGGTAGCTCGGAACACGCACCATGATCTGCGCCGTGAAGCGACCGACGGGCGGGCAGGCGGCAGTCGCGGCGACGGTCCTCCTCGGCGCGTGGTTCCGGCTGCCGCCCATCCTCACCCACGGACCGGTGAACTACGACGACGGCGTGTTCGCCGCGGTCTCGGCCGCGTTGCGCCGCGGCGACCTTCCCTATCGGGAGATCATCGGCACACAAGGTCCCTTCTATTACGCGCTGCTGTGGTTGACCGGCGTGGTGAGCGGGCACTGGGAGGGGTCGGCCCGGTTGGCGCCGTTCGCAGCCGGCGTCGTGCTCGTCGCGCTGGCGGTGGCGTTGGCGCGGGCCGCCGGCGGACGCATGGCCGCGGTCACTGCGGGGATCCTGGTGGCGACCAGCGGCAGCCTGCTCCGCGCGACGGCGCCCGCCGAGTCGGACGGCATCGCCGCCGCGTTCGGTGGGGGCGCGGTCCTGATGGCCGCGCACGCCAACACCCGACGAGGCATCATCGCCGCCGGGGTGCTGGCCGGCGCCGGCCTCAGCGTCAAGAACGCGCTGGCCGTACCGGCCGCGGCTGCGTGCGTATGGCTGATCGGGCGCCGGCACGGCCGGACCGCCGCGGTCGTCGCGGGGATCGCGACGGCAGTCACCGTGGTGGCGATCGCGGCACCGTTCGGCGTGGTCGCCGTCGCCCGCGACAGCGTGCTCCTGCACACGAAGGCCGGTCACTTCCGCCCCGGTCACAACACCGGCCTCATCCGCGACGCCGCGTGGGGCAACGATCGCCTGCTCGTCATCGCCGTCGCGGCCACGCTGGTTGGCCTCACCATCACCGCCATCCGCCATGCCCGGCCCCAGCACCGTTCTGTCGGCAGTTATCGACCCCTGGAGGCAGTAACTGCCGACAGAAGCGATGGGCGGGCGGTGACCGAGGCGCTGGTGCTGTGGGCCGGCGGCATCGTCGTGGTGTTGCTGTGCGTGCCGCACCTCTGGATCCACAACCTCGCCGCGGCCGCCGTCCCGGTGGCGGTCCTCTCGGCCCGCTGCCTCCCCGATTCGATGCTCGTGACCGCGGCCGCGATCGCCCTCGTGCCGTGGCAGGTGCACGTGATGGACTTCATCCGTCATCCGGGCCTCCCGACCCCCAACGAGGCGGCGGTCATCGCCGAGATGCGCGCCGAACTCCCGCCGGGAGCGGCGGTCGTCTCCGACGAGCCCGGCCTCGTCGCGTGGGCCGGGTTCCGGGTGCCGCCGGAGGTCATCGATCCCTCGTTCGTGCTCTTCGGCGCAGACCGTGTCACTCGGGCCACCATCGACCGCGCCGCCAGCGCCGACGGAACCTGTGCGCTCCTCTTCTGGTCGCGCCGCTTCGATCTGTTCGGTGTGACGCCGCCAGCTGGATATCACGAGGCCGGCCGGTACACCCCGCTGCGGCGCCTCTACGTTCGAGACGACTGCGTCCAGAGAGAGTAGGAAAGCGCCAATGGACAACGACACGATCACGATCGGCGGCGATCTCACCGTTCACCGCCTTGGCTTCGGCGCGATGCGGGTCACCGGTCCCGGTATCTGGGGAGACCCGCCCGACGTCGACGAGGCCAGGGCCGTGCTGCGCCGCGCTGTAGAGCTCGGCATCGATTTCATCGACACCGCCGACTCGTACGGACCTCACGTCAGCGAGCGGCTGATCGCAGAGGCGCTGCACCCGTACCCCGACGACCTCGTCATCGCGACCAAGGGCGGTCTGGAACGGCCGGGGCCCGGTCGGTGGCCCTCCAATGCCCGACCCGACCACTTGCGGGCGGCGTGCGACGGCAGCCTGCAACGGCTCCGTCTCGACCAGATCCCCCTCTACCAACTGCACCGGCCGGATCCGGCGGTGCCGCTCGAGGACTCGGTGGGCGCGCTCGTCGCGATGAAGGAGGAGGGCAAGATCCGCCACATCGGACTGTCGAACGTCAGCGTGGACGAGCTACGCCGCGCGCAGCAGCTCACGCCAGTGGTGTCGGTGCAGAACCGCTACAACGTCCTCGACCGCAACTCGGACGACGTCCTCGACGTGTGCGAAGAGCAAGGTCTCGCGTTCCTGCCGTGGGCCCCGCTCCAGGACATCGGCCGCCACCCGGCCCTCGGGGCCGTCGCCGAGCGCCACGATGCCGATCCCCGCCAGGTCGTGCTGGCATGGCTGCTGGCCCGGTCGCCGGCGATGGTGCCCATCCCGGGGACCGGATCGGTCGCCCATCTCGAGAGCAACGTGGCCGCCGCCGATCTGGTGCTGAGCGACGACGACCTCGCCGCCTTGACCGCGAGCGAGTAACCCGCGTTTGCTCGGGTTTGTCGCCTCAGTCGGTCCAGGGCCCGAGCCCGCCGACGCGCTCGACGGCGATGTGGGTGATCACCCCAGGAGGCGGATCGTCCATCGGCGGAAAGGTGACACCCGGACCGAGATAGACGTGCGCGAGCCGCTGCAGCAGCTCCGGTGCCCCTCCTTCGGTGAGATGGGCGCGGCCGTGGACGATGAGGTGCTCGCGGAGGCCGTACGCGTTGTCGTGATCCGTTTCGATCGACAGCACGACCCTCGGATCACGCCGGATGTTGCGCAGCTTCTGCTGGGTCGGGTCGAGGTGGCCGGCGACGATCTCGTCACCGTCGAGTCCGACCCACACGACCGCGACCTGAGGCGCGCCGTCGCGACCGACGGTGACGAGATGCGCCAGAGCGGACGACTCGAGGAGCTCGCGGGCCGCGGCGGACAGGGTCACGGCGCGATCGGCTCGAGGATCACGAGCGGGATGTCGCGGGTGGTGCGCGTCTGGTATTGGCCGTAGCCCTTGTGCTCGGCCACGACCCGCGGCCACAGCTCCGCCTTCTCGTCCTTCGACGCGACCCGGGCCCGCATCGGTTTCGTCGTGCTCCCCCAGGTGAGCTCGACGTCGGGGTTCTTCCGCAGGTTCAGGTACCAGGCCGGGTGTCGGTCGTCGCCGCCGTAGGAGGCGACCAGCACCACCGTGTCGCCGTCCTGCACCGGCGACGTGAGCATCGTGGTGCGGCGTTGACCGGACTTGCGTCCGGTCGTCGTGAGGATCACGACCGGCATGCCATAGCCCCGCCCGCCGACCCTGCCCTTGCTCAGCCGGTACAGCGTCTCGTGCACCGACGTGACGGTCTTCGCGACGAGATCCTTCGCGTTGGCCATGCGACAGGAGGGTAGCGGCAGTCGAATGATGTTCGATTTGTGACCTGCTGGGTAGGGTGCTGCCTCGGTGAATTGGTGTTCGTGCGCGGGCAGGCGCAAGAAGGCCCACGCATGAGCGTGAACACGCAGCACTCTCCCCATCCGCCTCTCGACGAGTTCTGCCACGAAGCGTTTCTCTACGAGGGGATCGACGAGTTCCTCGAGGGCGTGTCGTCGTTCATCCTCGAAGGCCTCGAAGCCCTCGACCCGATCCTCGTCGTCGTCGACCGCACGAAGATCGCGGGTCTCAAGAGGACTCTCGGCCCGGCGGCGCGGCACGTCGACTTCGCCAACATGGCGGAGGTCGGCCGCAACCCGGCGCGGATCATTCCGGTCTGGCGGGAGTTCGTGACCCGCTACGCCGCGGCGGGCACCCGCGTGCGGGGAGTGGGCGAGCCGGTCTTCCCGGAGCGCAACCCCGCCGAGGTCGACGAGTGTGAACGCCACGAGGCCCTGTTGAACGTCGCCTTCATGTCCGGGCGACCATGGCGACTGCTGTGCCCGTACGACACTGCGACGGTCGGCGGTGACGTCCTGGCGGCCGCGGCGCGGTCGCATCCCTTCGTGCGCGAGGGCAGCCGACGACGGCCCAGCGAGCAGTACCGCGGACCGGCCGCACCCTTCGCGGGCGAGCTCTCCGACCCTCCGGCGTCGGCGGAGGAGTTGGCCTTCGATACCGACTCCGATGACCTCGCGGTCGTGCGGAGCTTGGTCGCCAGCCATGCCTTGAGGGCCGGCCTCACCGTCGCCCGCAGCTCCGACCTCGTCCTCGCCGCCAACGAGTTGGCGACCAACAGCCTCACGTACGGGGGCGGCGGCGGTCGCCTGAGGATCTGGCGACAAGCCGACGCCGTGGTGTGCGACGTCGGCGACGACGGCCACATCGACCACCCCCTTGTCGGTCGACTCCAACCCGGCCCGGACCGGGTCGGCGGGCGCGGCCTGTGGCTCGTGAACCAGCTGTGCGACCTCGTGCAGATCCGGTCCTCTGCGGCCGGCACGGTCGTCCGCGTGTGGATGTATCTGCATCCCTGACGAGCATTAGGAGACGTACGTGACCGACCGGGTGCTCTTGGACATCGACGGGCCGATCGCGACGATCACGAACAACAATCCCGACAAGCACAATGCGTTCGACGACGCGATGGACGTCCGGCTGTTCGAGGTCCTGGCCGAGATCGCCCAGCGGCCCGAGGTGAGAGCCGTCATCTGGCGGGGTGAAGGACCTTCGTTCTCGTCGGGCCGGGACGTGGCGGCCATCGGGACGATCAAGGTGCCCCTGTCGCACCACGAGTTGATGCGGCGCGGCCACCGTGGCATCCAGCAGCTGTGGGAGATGGATCCGCCAGTGATCGTCGCCTGCAAGGGCTGGGTCATGGGCGGCTCGTTCCAGCGAGCACTCCTGTGTGACATCCGCGTAGCCGCAGAGGGCACACGGTTCCGCCTTCCCGAGACGACGTACGGCGTGATCCCGGACACCGGCGGCGTCGCGGTCCTCTACGAGATGTGTGGTCACGGCGTCGTGAGCGACATGGTGCTCACCGGACGCGTGCTGTCGGCGGAGGAGGCGTTGAGCCACGGCGTCGTGAGCCGCATCGTCGCCGAAGACGCGCTCGACTCGACCGTGCGCGAGATGGCCGAGCACGTCGCGGCGTTGCCGTCCGTGTCCGTGAAGATGGCCCGCGAGGTGATCCGCCACCTGGCCGTGCCGCCCATCCGGTCGGCGATGGCCGACGAGATGATCTACCAGACCTTCATCAACCGAAGCGACGACTTCGCGGAGTTCCGCGCCGCTCGGGCGGAGGAGAGGCCGCCGCGGTTTACCGGGAGCTGACCGCGCCGACCGATGCGTCGGCGTCGGCCGTCGTCTCCGTCTCGGGCACCACGTCGTCTCGAAGATCGATCACGGGCTCTGCCCCCGCGTCGTCGGGGCACTCGGTCACGAAGGTCGCCGCGTAGAGGTCGTGCGTGAACAGCCTGTATCGGGATCTGGCACGATCGGGGAGCCGTGAGCGACGAGCCGACCCCCGCCCGACCGCGCACGTCGACCCGCGACCGGGCGGATCTCCTCCGCCGCCTCGTCGCCTGGCTCGCAGGAAAGGTCGTCGATCCCACGGTGTCGGCGCTGACCGCCCCGTCCACCAACGGGATGTCGAGCGAGACCCTCCTGTTCGACGCGCACTGGGACGACGGCTCGGGCGCGACGGTGCATCCCTGCGCGGCTCGGCTCGCGCCCGACGCCGATGCCCTCCCGGTGTTTCCCGTGTACGACCTCGAGCGCCAATTTCGGGTGATGCGACTGGTCGCCGAGCGCAGCGACGTTCCCGTGCCCCGCACGCTGTGGTTCGAACCCGACCCCATGCCGCTCGGTTCACCGTTCTTCGTCATGGAGCAGGTCGAAGGAGAGGTCCCGCCGGACATCATGCCGTACACCTTCGGCTCGTGGCTCATGGACGCTTCGGCGGACGATCAACGTCGGCTCCAGCAGAAGTCGGTGGGCATCCTGGCCGGCATCCACGGGATGGCGGTGTCGGCCGACGACATCGCGTTCCTGCAACTCGAGCAGCCCGGCGCCTCCGCGTTGCGTCGTCATGTGGCGGACCAGTGGGCGTACTACGAATGGGTGACGGCCGACGGGCTCCGCTCGCCCTTGCTCGAGCGGACCTTCGCATGGCTCGAGGACAACTGGCCGGCCGACGAGAGCCCGACGGTGGTGAGTTGGGGCGACTCGCGGGTCGGCAACATGATGTTCCGCGACTTCGAGCCGGTCGCGGTGCTCGACTGGGAGATGGCGGCCGTCGGCCCGCCCGAGATCGACCTCGGCTGGATGGTGTTCCTGCACCGGTTCTTCCAGGACCTCACGGAGGAGGCGGGGATGCCGGGCATGCCCGGCTTCTTACGGCTCGACGACGCGTGCGCCACCTACGAGTCACTCAGCGGGCACGCGCCGCGGGACATGCGCTTCTTCATGGTGTACGCCGCGCTGCGCCACGGGATCGTGATGAGCCGAGTGACCCGACGGTCGATCTACTTCGGTGAGGCCGAGCGTCCCGCCGACCCCGACGATCTCGTCATGCACCGCGCCACCGTCGAAGCCATGCTCGACGGCTCGTATTGGTCCCGCCTGTAGCCACGTGGCGGGGGGTCCGGGGGGCGGAGGCTCCGGTCGGAGCCCCCCGGTTCGCGGTCGGTCCGGCTTCGCCGGTCGACCGGGGGAGAAGGTGTCAGTGCCGGCCGCTGGGCCGGCGCCGCAAGCTCGTCGCCGAACCTTTGGTTCGGCGACGAAATCACACGATGACGCTCCGGATCACCTCGCCGGCTTCCATGGCGCGGAAGGCATCGTTCACCTCGTCGAGCTGGATGCGCCTCGACACCATCGCGCCGATGTCGAGGCGGCCGGTCTCCACCAGGCCGACGAGCCGCGAGAAGTCGCGGCGGACCTGGGCCGAGCCGTAGAGGCACCCGAGCACCCGCTTCTCCTCGAAGAAGAGCTGGAGCGCCGGGAACGTCACCGTCGCGTCGATGCGCGGCATCCCGACGATGACCACCGTGCCGCCGCGGCGCGCCGTGTTGTACGCCTGGATGATCGTCTCGGGGAGCCCGATCACTTCGAACGAGTAGTCGGCGCCGCGGCCGCCGGTGCCTTCTTGGACCTGCGCCACCGGGTCACCCTTGGCGGGATCGACGAGATCCGTGGCGCCCAGCTGCTCCGCGGTCTTGCGCTTCATCTCGACCGGGTCGACCGCGAAGATGCGCGACGCGCCCGCGATGCGCGCGCCCTGGATCACGGACTGGCCGACCCCGCCGCAGCCGATCACCGCGACCGTCGAGCCGGGCACGATCTTGGCCGTGTTCAGCGCGGCACCGACGCCGGTGGTGACGCCGCAGCCGATGAGGGCGAGCTGCTCGGCCGGCAGGTCGGTCTCGATCTTGACGAGCATCGACTCCTCGGTGGTCATCAGATCGCTGAACGTTCCGAGGCCGGTCATGCCGAACACGTTCGTCCCGTCCGCCCGCGTGCCGCGGGTCGCGAGCATGAGGTCATTGGAGTGCTCGCACAGGTTGGACTGGTCACGCAGGCAGAACCAACAGTTGCCGCAGGCGGGGATGAACGAGGCGATCACCCGGTCGCCCACGGCGACGCGGCGGACGTCGGGGCCGACCTCGAGGACCGTGCCGCAGCCCTCGTGACCGAGGATGATCGGCGGCGGCATCGGCACCCCACCCGTTTGCACCGTGAGATCGGAGTGGCACACGCCGCTCGCGTCGATGTGCACCCGGACGTCGTGCGCACCCAAGGCGGGCTCGGACAGCTCCTCGATCTCCAGCGGCTGGTTGTACTCGCTCAGAACTGCGGCTCGCATGCTCTCCCCCTGGTGGCCTCGGTGGCGTCCGTCAGCCTCGCCGATCGTCGCGACTCAGCACAACTGCACCGGACTGGTGCACGATGACCGGATGCCGGTGCGCCTCGACGAGTACCCCGTCCACCAAGTTCCGCTGTCGATGCGGTACCCGGCGACGAGCGACCGGAACTTCTACGACCGTTGCTACTTCAACGCCCACGACCGCACCGGAGACGTCTTCCTCGTCACGGGCCTCGGCGTCTACCCGAACCTCGGTGTGATCGACGCGTTCGTCACCGTCCGGCGCGGCCCGCGCCAGATCACCGTGCGCGCCTCGGACGCGATGCCCGACGATCGCACCGAGCAGGTGGTCGGCCCGTTTCGCTTCGACGTCGTCACGCCGCTGGAGGAGATCGCCGTCCGCTGCGAGCACGAGGTCATCGACGTCGACCTGACGTGGCACGGCTCGTTCCCGGCCGTCGAAGAACCACCGCACGTCGTGCGGCAGGGAGGCAAGATCCTCCTCGACGCCATGCGCTTCGCGCAGGTTGGCACGTGGAGCGGTGAGGTGACGGTCGGCGGCGACCGCATGTCGGTCTCGGACGACCGCTGGGTCGGCACCCGCGACCGCTCGTGGGGCATCCGCCCGATCGGCGAGCCCGAGCCGCCGGGCCGGGCAGCGGCCGAGCCCGACGCCGGCTTCGGCTTCTGGTGGACGTACGCGCCACTGCGTTTCGACGACTTCGCGCTCATCGTCATCGCCCAGGAGGACGGCGACGGCGAACGCGTCCTCAGCGAAGCGAGGCGGGTGTGGCCGGCCGCGAGCGGGCGGCCGCCCGAGCAGCTGGGCTGGCCGGAGGTCGAGATCCGGTACCGGAGCGGAACCCGCCATCCCGAGTCGGCGGCGATCCATATGCGCGAGCGCAGCGGGAAGCCCGTGACCGTCGAGATCGAGACGCTCGGCTTGGTGGCCCTCAACTGCGGGCCCGGCTACGGCGGCGACCCCGATTGGTCGCACGGGCAGTGGAAGGGTCGAGGGTGGACCGACACGTTCGTGTGCGATCTCGACGACCCGGCCGTCGCGGGTCGCATCCCGTTCAGCGTCCTCGACCATGTCGCCCGCGCCACCTGCGACGGCGCGGAGGGTTGGGGCATGTTCGAGCACGGCACGTTCGGCCGTCACACCCCGTCGAACTTCACCGACTTCGGGTCCGTCGCACCGTAAGACGCGCGGTTAGCGCGCCGTCAGCGGGGCCGGCCACGTTACGTTGGCGCGGTGCAACTGGGAATGATCGGCCTCGGTCGGATGGGCGCCAACATGGTCCGGCGGCTCACCAAGTCCGGGCACGACTGCGTCGTCTTCGACGTGAACGCCGATGCCGTGCAGACGCTCGTCGGCGAGGGCTCGGTGGGCAGCGACTCCCTCGAGGCGTTCGTCCACAAACTCGCCGCGCCCCGCAACGTGTGGATCATGGTGCCGGCCGCCTTCGTCGACAGCACGATCGACAACCTCGTGCCGCTCCTCGACGACGGCGACACGATCGTCGACGGAGGCAACAGCTACTACCGGGACGACATCCGCCGGGCTGAGGAGTTGGCCGCGCAAGGTGTGCACTACGTCGACGTCGCGACGCTCGCCCCCGGCATCGACGCCGCGCCGCGCACCCTAGGCCGCACCGGCGAGGCGGCCACCGCGGAACTCGGCTACCTGCACTGTGGGCCGTCGGGCGCCGGCCACTTCGTCAAGATGGTCCACAACGGCATTGAGTACGGGATCATGGCCGCGTACGCGGAGGGCCTGGCCATCCTGCACGACGCCGACATCGGCGCCCGCGACCACGACAAGGACGCCGAGACCGCCCCGCTGCAACACCCCGAGTTCTACAAGTACGACGTCGACGTCGCGTCGGTGGCGGAGCTGTGGCGGCGCGGCAGCGTCGTCGGCTCGTGGCTGCTCGATCTGACCGCGGCCGCGCTCGCCGAGTCACCGACCCTGGAGGAGTTCTCCGGCCGGGTGTCGGACTCGGGCGAGGGCCGCTGGACGGTGCAGGCCGCGGTCGAGATCGGCGTGCCGGCGGCAGTGCTCACGGCTTCGCTCTACGAACGGTTCGCATCCCAGGGCAACGCCACGTTCTCCAACAAGCTCCAGTCGGCCATGCGCAAGCAGTTCGGTGGCCACATGGAGAAGCGCATCACCGACGCCGACGCCCGCTGAGCGGCCCGCGTTCAGAACGAGATCGGGAGGGACTGGAGGCCGCGGATCACGATGCGCGCGCTCCACACCGGCTCCGCCGCAAGCTCGATGTCGGCCAGCCGGTTCACGAGCGCGTCGAGCGCGATCTCGGCCTGTAGGCGAGCCAGATGGGTGCCGAGGCACGTGTGCACGCCGGCGCCAAATTGGAGGTGGCTGGCGACGCCGGGACGGTCGATGCGCACCACGTCGACGTCGGGACCCCAGTGCGCCGGGTCGCGATTCGCGGCCCCGATACCCACGTACACCACCTGTCCCGGCTCCAAGTCGCGATCTCCGGCGCGCGTCGGCTCGGTGACGATCCGCCGGACGAACTGGTTCGGACCGTCGTACCGCAGGAACTCGTGCACCGCCGACACGAGCAGGTCGCGTTGCGCTCTCAGCTTCGCAAGCTGAGAACGGTGGCGGAGCAGCGCGAGGAGGCCGCTGCCGATGAGCGCGGTGGTCGGTTCGTGACCGGCCACGTACAGGGTGACGACTTGGGCGACCAACTCGTCCTTGGTGAGACGGTCGCCCCGGTCCTCGGCGTGCACGAGCCCGGTGAGGATGTCGTCGCCCGGGTGCCGGCGCTTGTAGTCGATCTGGTCCTCGAGGTACGCGTACATCTCGTCGGTGAGCCGGGTGCAGCGATCGCGCTCGTCCTCGGTCAGCAGCGGATCGAGGTTCCGGGCGACGGCCGCTGTCCACTCCCGGAACTGGGGTTGGTCCTCGTCGGGGACGCCGAACATCTTGCAGAACACCGCCACCGGCAGCGGGTAGGCGAAGTCGGCGATCACGTCCATCGCACCACGCGGTATCAGCGCGTCGAGGGCGGCCTCCACGCGGGCGTGCACGATGTCGCGCAGGCCTTCGACGGACCGCGCACCGAACGGCGCCTGGATGAGCGTCCGCAGCCGCGCGTGGTCCGGATCGTCGCGGAGCACGAGCGTGAGCGGAGGACGCTCGCCGTCTCGCATGCGGGCCCGCTCGGCCTCGATCGCCGGGGTCGGGATTGCGTTCGCCGGGTCGCTCGACATCGACGGCTCCCGCAACACCCGGGCCACGTCGTCGTAGCGGGTCAGCAACCATCCGTCGAGCAACCCCGACCAGTGGACCGGGTCGTGGGCCCGCAGCCGGGCGTACTGCTCGTAGGGCGAGTCGACGAACCCGGGCTCGAACGGGTCGAACGCGACGACTTGATCGGCGGCCGTCATGGCGTCAGGTCGCGGCCGGGAACGGCACCGCTTCGACGCCGGAGCGCCACGGCCGGCCGGCCGCGGCCAACTCCGTCCATTTGTCGAGCCCGTCGCCGGTCTGCGCGAGGTCGTCGGGGGTGGGGCCGATCCGGTCGACCAGCGGCGCCAGCGCGTCGGCATCGAAGCCGTACACGTCGGCCGCAGTGAGGCCGAGCATCCGGCGCGTTTCGTCGACGGGGATGTCGCAGAACGCGGACCGCAACCACTCGCGGGTGTGCGGCCACGTGCCCTCGGGATGGGGGAAGTCGTTGCCCCACATCATGTTGTCGACGCCGATCTCGTAGCGCCGGGCCAACTCCCGCCGGCGGGTGTTCGACGCGCCGATGAAGCAGTTGCGGTCGAAGTACTCGCTCGGGCGCATCGTGAGGCCGGCGGTGAGCTGCGCGCCGAGCTTGCGGGCGCCGTGCTCACGGTCGTAGGCGGTGTCCATCATCCACAGCAGGTCGGCGGCCCAGAACGCGCCGCACTCGGTGACCACGAACCGCAGCCGGGGGTGCCGTTCGAACACGCCCGCCCACAGGAGGAACCACAGCGGCCGGCTCGACCACCACCGCACCTCGGTGACGAAGATGCCGACGTGGGGCCCGTACTGGGTCTTGTCGGCCGCACCCGAGTGGACGTGGACGGGCATGTCGAGCGCCTCGCACGCGGCCCACACCGGCTCGTAGCCCGCGTCGTGATACGGCGGGTGCGGCTTCCACAGCGACGGGATGAGGATGCCGCCCCGCAGACCGGACTCGCGGGCCCGCTCGATCTCGGCCACGGCCGCGTCGACGTCGTAGACGGGAACGATCGCCACGCCCGCCCGCCGGTGCGGGCTGGCGTTGCACAACTCGGCGAGCCAACGGTTGTGGGCGCGGGCCCCTGCCATCAGGAGCGCAGGATCGACGTCGCCGGCGGCGCCCAGCCCGGCGCCGAAGGGCGCGGACGCGCCGGCGGTGACCGCATCGGCGTCGGGGAAGATCACTTCACCCGCGACCCCGTCCGCGTCCAACTCCTTGTCGCGCCGGCCCGCGTCCCAGCCGCCCCGCAGGCCCTCCTCGTTCTCCCGCTCCCACTCCTCGGCGAACTCCGCGTTGAGGATGCCCCGCTGGGCGAGCTCGAGGAGATGTTGGCGCTCGACCAGCTGGCGGTCGAACGGCTCGCGGAACTCGGGGTCGAGCCACTCGCGGTACTGCGCGTTCGGCAGGCCGGCGTGGCAGTCGGACGAGATCACCAGGTAGCGGGACATCGGGTCACCCCGTGAGGTCGTGGAGGTAGGTCGGGTTGGTACGGCCGAGCATCGATGCAGCCCGGGCGTCGATCGACGCGTCGCTGCGCTCGCTCGGCGGGAGGATCCAGAACTGGTCGGCATGAATGGCCTCGACGACCCGGCCGGCCACCTCTTCCACCGGGGTGTAGGTGAGGGTCACGCCCGCCGCCTCCATGCGGGCCTCGAAGGCCTCGATCGAGCCCGGCGGCCGCTGGTTGGGATTCGCCAGGTCGGCCGGCCGGTTCCGGCCCGAGGAGAAGAGACCAGTGCGCAAGATGTTCGGGCCGGGGAAGAGCACCGAGGCGCCGACTCGGCTCCCGACCGCATGGAGCTGTGCGTACAGGCACTCGGTGAGCGTGACGACCGCACCTTTGGTCAGCGCGTAGATCGGCGTCCCGGGTAGAGGCGAGATGCCGCCGTTGCCGGACGAGGTATTGACGACGTGGCCCTCGTCGCCGCCATCGAGCATGACGGGCACGAAAGCCTTGATCCCATGGATCACGCCCCAGACGTTGACCCCCAGCGCCCAACGCCAGTCGTTGAGCGTGTGGTCCCACACATGGCCCTCGGCCCCCGCGCCGACGCCCGCGTTGTTGCACACCACATGCACAGCGCCGAAGGCGTCGAGCGTGGCGTCGCGCAGCGCTTCCACCGACTCGTACTCGCTCACGTCGGTGACGACGCCGATCACGTCGAGACCGTCGGTCTCGAGCTCCTTGGTCGCCGTCTCCAGCGCCGGCGCTTCGACGTCGGCGAGTACGACCCGCATGCCCTCACGGCCGAACCGTTCCGCCATCGCCCGCCCGATGCCGCTGGCCGCACCGGTGACGACCGCGACCCGCCCGGCCAGCTGCTCCATCAGTGGGCTCCGAGTCCGACGCGCGGCGGGGGGCTTGGGGGGCAGGGGCTCCTGCCGGAGCCCCCCGACGGCGGGCCGAGCCGGCTCCGCCGGTCGGCCCGAGAAATGCCTTCAGCGCCGGCCGCGGGCCGGCACCGCCAAGCTCGCCCGAACGGAGTGAGCGCAGCGAACGACTGAGGGCGAAACATCAGTCGGTTCCGACGGGCGACAGGTCGTCGTAGCGCTGGTGGACATAGGGCAGGAGCCACTCGGCCGGGACGCGGGACACGATCTCGCCGGTCTGGACGCTTCGTCGCTCGGACAGCGTCATCTCGACCAGCCGCCGGACGGGCAGGTCGGCCACCGGATCGAAGCGGGACTCGCGCAGCAGCACCTCGCCGTCGACGCGCTCGAGAGTGCGGTGGGTCTCCTGACGGCGGCAGTACACGAGGGCGGGTTCGGCGTCGAAGCCCTTGCCATCCGGCGCGGGAAGGAACTTGAAGTAGAAGTCGACCCGCTCCCCGTCGGGCGGCGGCTCGAGCTGCTCCACGACCCGACCGGTGAGCTCTATGAAGGTGACGCCGAGGCGGGTCACCTGCCCGCGCAGCTCATCACCTTCGCGGGTGATGTTGACCTCCGCCAGCTTCTTGGGCTCGCCGAAGGTCTCGCGCCCGCCGATCACCGACTGCTCGGTGGTCATCGGCATCACCAGCGGGTAGTTGCCGACGGTGCCTTCGTGGCGAGCCTGCACCGCGAACGTGCCCGCACCGAAGGGCGGGAGTCCCCGGCCGATGGCGACGGTGGCGACCGTGACCCGCACCAGCGGCTGGTCGGTGGGCTCGAGGGGCGGCGGCAGCACCGCGGCCACCGCATCAGGGTCGGTCTCGTAGATCGCGGTGAGCGAGGTGGCCCACGCCCCGACCGACGTCGCCCGGACCTCGCGGTTCACGAGCTCCTCTACCGTGCGCGCGCCATAGCGGATGCGGGTCATGACTCCTCCTTGTCGGCGGCGGCCATCGCGAACGCGGGACAGCGCATCGCTTCACGAGGGATATCACCGGGATCGAGCGGCCGGGCGACCTCGTCGACGGACGGTCCGACGTCGGCGGCGACGAGCGCGAGCGCGTCGAGATCGAAGCCGTAGACGCGCGCGGCGTTGCCACCGACCATCGCCCGCACCTCCGCCGGGTCGACGCCGGCGAACGCGAGCCGAAGGTGCTCGTGGCTGTACGGCCAGCAGCCCTCCTTGTGCGGGAAGTCGCTCCCCCACATGATCTTGTCGACCCCGACCCGGTCGCGCAGCCCGACCTCGTGGCGGCGGATGAAACTCGACCCGACGTGGCACTGCCGGGCCCAGTACTCGCTGGGCGTGAGGGACAGACGCGCCATGACGTCGGCGCCCCACTCCGCCTCTTGCGACCCCTGCGACCCCGCACCCCGCATGCGGGCGTGGTAGTAGTCAAGCGTCTGGAGCTGGTCGGGCAACCAGGCCGTGCCCTGCTCGGTGAACACGAACTGGAGCGCCGGATGCCGCTCCATGACGCCGGCGAAGATGAGATGCCAGAGCGTGCGGTGGGCCCACCACGTCACCTCGAGCAGGAACATCACGTTGGCCTCGGGGTACGGCCCGTAGTCGGGCGCCGCACTCCCGCTGTGGTGATTGACGGGCATGCCGAGCTCTTCGCACACGGCCCAGATCGGCTCGTAGTCGGGGGCGTAGAGCGGTGGTACGCCGGAGCCCGGCGGCGCGCCCGGCAGCAACACACCGCCGGTGAGCCCGGCGTCGCTCGCGCGCCGGATCTCGGCGACGGCGGCATCGACGTCGTGCAGGAGGATGGAGGCGATGCCCGCCCGCCGCCCCGGCGCGGTCGCGCAGAAGTCGGCCAGCCACCGGTTGTGGGCCCGCAGCCCGGCCCACCGCAGGTCGAGGTCACCGGCATTGGCGGGCGGCGGCTGCTGGACCAACGACGACTTCGGGAAGAACGGCGGAACGGTGTTGGGGAAGATGACCTCGGCGACGACGCCATCGGCCTCGAGCTCCTTCAGCCGCCGCTCGTGCGACCAGTTGCGGCTGCCGTCCTCACCCTCGAGGTCCTTGTACGGATTTCGGTACCCGGCCGTCCATGCGTCGAAGGCGTCGAGGTACTCCGTCTCGAGGTAGTCGCGGTACTCGACGAGGGGGCCACCGCCGTGGCAGTCAGCGGAGATGACGACGTAGCGGTCGCTCATGATTTCCCCCGTGAGACAAGATCCAATTCTGTCTCAGAAGCGACGCTAACATGACCCTCGTGGCTCGACAAGCGGTCGTGGCGCCCGACATCCGCACCCGACTGGTCGATGCTGCCGAGCAGGCGATGCGCGCCGTCGGTCCCCTCGCGCTGCGAATCGACGACGTCGCCCAGCGAGCCGGATGCTCGCGCGCCACCGTGTACCGCTACGTCCGTGACAAGGACGAGCTGGTGCGCGAGGTGCTCGTCAAGCAGGCCCACGCGCTCGCCGATCGACTCGAGCGTGAGCTCGACTCTCTGGGCGATCCCGCCGATGCCATCGCCGAGGGCGTGCTCCGCACGGTCGACGCCGTTCGCCGGGAGTGGTGGTACCGGGCCCTCGAAGGGCATGGTGCGACGGCGGCCGTCGCCCGCATCGGCGGCGGTCCGAGGGCGTTCACCGAACTGGCCACGCCGCTCGTGGCCCGCTTCCTCGACCGGGTCGCGACCCAGGGCGCGCTGCGCACCGACATCACCGCGGAAGAGGCCACCGAATGGCTCGTGGTCGTCACCATCGGACTCTTGACGATGGACGTACCCGTCCGCCGCGACCGCGCCGGCCAAGCCCGTTTCCTCAAGCAGTTCGTCGCGTACTCGCTGTTGACCCCGCGACGTTGATCGGGCTGGTCGTGCACGCGTGCTCGAGTCTTCCGCGCTTCCGGCAACTGCCACTCTGGTCGGCCGACAGCAGCGCTCCTACGGGCGCTGCAACCTCCTGCTGCACGTCATCCCCGTTCACCGGCGCTCGGCCTGCGGCCTCGCTTCGGCACTCAGCAGACGGCTAGGGCGTCTTCAACGGTGAAGGTGCCTGCGTAGAGGGCGCGGCCGACGATCACGCCCGCGACACCGATGTCGCGCAGCGCCTGGAGGTCGGCCAGTGAGCCGACGCCGCCGGACGCGACGATCGGCACCTCGGTGGACGTCACCGCATCGCGAAGGCCGTCGACGTCGGGGCCGACGAGCACGCCGTCACGAGCGATGTCCGTAATGACGAACGCGGCCGCGCCCGCGAACTCGGGCCACACCATCGCCTCCGCGAGCTGAACGCCCGCGCTCTCCTGCCAACCCCGCACCTTCATGTCACCGTCGCGATGGTCGAATCCGATCGCGACGCCACCGGGATGGGCGGCGATGAGCTCCGCGGCGAGCGAGGGGTCGGCGACGGCGGCGCTGCCGAGCACCACGCGGGCGACCCCCGCACCCAACAGGGACGCGTCGCGCACGCCGCCGCCGGTCTGCACAGGGATGCCGACAGCCCGCGCGACCGCGATCACGAGGTCCCGGTTCGAACCCTGGCCGCGCGCGGCGTCGAGGTCGACGACGTGGACCCACGGCGCGCCGGCGGCCTCGAACCGCTTCGCGACCGCGACGGGATCGTCGCCGTAGATCGTCTCTCGTGCGAAGTCGCCTTGGGCGAGCCGCACACAGCGTCCACCGCGCAGGTCGATGGCGGGGAACAACAGCACGACGCGGGACGCTACCGGCCCGAACCCCGCGTTCTCGACGCTGAGAGGGACGAAAACCGTCCCCGTCAGCATCGAGAATGAGAAGGTTTGGGTCATGGCCGCCGACTTCAGGACCGGGGCTCGACCGGTGAGGGCGCCGCGGGGCACCGAGCGGTCGTGCAAGGGATGGGCGCAAGAGGCCGCGCTGCGGATGCTGATGAACAACCTCGACCCCGAGGTGGCTGAGCGCCCCGACGACTTGGTCGTCTACGGCGGGACCGGGCGGGCGGCGCGCTCGTGGGCCGCGTTCGACGCCATCGTCGCGACACTCCGCAACCTCGAGTCGGACGAGACGCTCCTCGTGCAGTCGGGCAAGCCGGTCGGGGTCTTCCGCACCCACGAGTGGGCGCCCCGCGTGCTGATCGCCAACTCGCTCCTCGTCCCGGACTGGGCGACGGGTGACGAATTCCGCCGGCTGGAGGCGGCCGGGCTCACCATGTACGGCCAGATGACTGCGGGGTCGTGGATCTACATCGGCACCCAAGGAATCCTCCAGGGCACGTACGAGTGCTTCGCGGCGATCGCGGCCCGCCGCTTCGACGGCTCGCTCGCCGGCACGGTCACGCTCACCGCCGGGCTGGGCGGCATGGGTGGCGCCCAGCCGATGGCGGTGACGATGAACGGCGGTGTCGCCCTCTGCGTCGAGGTCGACCCGGCGCGCATCGAGCGGCGGCTGGCCACTCGTTATCTCGACGTGCGGGCCGCCGATCTCGACGACGCCTGCCGGCTCGCGGCCGACGCCCGCCGCGAGCGCCGACCCCTGTCGATCGGCGTGCTCGGCAACGCGGCGGAGGTGTACCCGGAACTCCACCGGCAAGGGTTCGCGCCCGATGTCGTCACCGACCAGACACCGGCCCACGATCCGCTGTCGTACGTCCCGGCCGGTCTCTCGGTCGACGACGCCGCGGCCCTTAGGGGCCGCGATCCCGACGGCTACATCGATCGGGCCCGGGCGTCGATGGCGACCCATTGCGCGGCGATGGTCGCCTTCCTCCATCAGGGGGCCGAGGTCTTCGACTACGGCAACAGCCTGCGGGCGGAGGCCGAGCTCGGCGGGTTCGATCGAGCCTTCGACTATCCCGGCTTCGTCCCCGCATACATCCGGCCCCTCTTCTGCGAGGGCAAGGGGCCGTTCCGGTGGGCCGCGCTGTCCGGCGACCCGGCCGACATCGGCGCCACTGACAAGGCGGCCATCGAAGAGTTCGCCGACGACGACGGTCTCGTCCGGTGGATCCGGATGGCGTCCGACCGGGTCGCGTTCCAGGGCCTCCCGGCCCGCATCTGCTGGCTCGGCTACGGCGAACGCTCCCGCCTCGGCCTGCGCTTCAACGAACTCGTCGCCCAGGGGACGATCACGGCCCCGATCGTGATCGGGCGCGATCATCTCGACTCGGGCTCGGTGGCGTCGCCGTACCGCGAGACCGAGGCGATGGCCGACGGCAGCGACGCCATCGCCGACTGGCCGATCCTCAACGCCCTGCTGAACTGTGCGAGCGGCGCAGCCTGGGTGAGCGTGCATCACGGAGGCGGCGTCGGCATCGGGCGATCGATCCACGCCGGGGTCGTCGCGGTCGCCGACGGCACTGCACTCGCGGCCGAGAAGCTCGAGCGCGTCCTCACCAACGATCCGGGGACGGGTGTCATCCGCCACGCCGACGCGGGCTACCCCGACGCGGCGGCCGTGGCTCGAGCACGGGGCATCCGCATACCAATGGCCGGCGAATGACGACGTGGCACTGCGAGCACGCGTGGCTCGGAGGGGCATGCGAACGCCGCGTGCGCATCGCAGCCGACGCCGACCGGATCACTTCGATCGACCGGGGCGTCGACGCCGAGCCCGGCGACGTCCTGCTGGCCGGCATCACGCTGCCGGGCCTGGCCAACGCCCACTCCCACGCCTTCCACCGCGCCCTGCGCGGCCGGACCCATGATCAGGCTGGCGACTTCTGGGCCTGGCGCGACGCCATGTACGACATCGCCCAACGCCTCGACCCCGACTCGCTGTTGGCGCTGGCCCGCGCCACCTACGCGGAGATGGCGCTGTCGGGCATCACCGCCGTCGGCGAGTTCCACTACCTGCATCACCAACCCGACGGGCGGCCCTACGCCAACCCCAACGAGATGGGCGCCACGCTCGCCGCGGCGGCCGAGGACGCCGGGATCCGGCTGACCTTGCTCGACACCTGTTATCTCCGCGCTGGCTTCGACGAGCCGCTCGGCGGGCACCAACGGCGCTTCGGTGACGGTGACGCCTTGGCTTGGAGCGAGCGAACGGCCGCGCTGGCCGACACCCCGATGCTCCGCGTCGGCGCGGCCGTCCACAGCGTGCGCGCCGTCGACCCGGACTCGATGGCGGTGGTCGCCGATGCCGCCCGCGCCCGCCGGTGGCGACTTCACCTCCACTTGTCGGAACAGCCGGCCGAGAACGAAGCGTGCCAGCGGGCGACCGGGCTCACGCCCACCGCGCTGGCTGCGGAGCGCGGCGTGCTCGGACCGGCGACGACTGCGGTCCATGCCACCCATGTGACGGCTCCGGACATCGCGCGGCTCGCGTCGACGGGTACCTCGGTATGCCTGTGCCCGACCACCGAACGCGATCTCGGCGACGGCATCGGTTGCGGCGGGGCGATGCACGAGGCCGGCAGCGCCCTGTGCGTCGGCACCGACAGCCACGCGATGATCGACGTGTTCGAGGAGGCCCGGGCGATCGAGCTCGATGAGCGGCTGTTGTCGGGCCGGAGGGGCCGTCACGCGCCGAGCGATCTCCTGGACGCGGCGACCCGCGCCGGCCATCGCGCCCTCGGCTGGGATGGTTCTCCGCCACCGCCGCCGATGTGCGCACGGTTGTCGTCGGCGGCCGAACCGTGGTCGAGGACGGCCATCACGCCTCATTGCCAGCCGCCGGCGCCGCACTTCGCAGCGCCCTCGACCTTCTCGACCGATGAGGCTGCTCACCGGCATCGGCCGCCTGTTCACCGCCGGTCCGGCCGGCGTGATCGAGCGGGCCGCGATCGCCATCGCTTCGGACGGGCGGATCGCATGGTTGGGACCCGAGGCCGAAGCGCCTGCCGTCGACGAGCGGGAGGACCTCGGCGGCGCGCTCGTGACTCCCGGTCTCGTCGACGCCCACACCCACCCCGTCTATGCCGGCGACCGGCTGGCGGAGATCGCGGCGCGCAGCGAGGGCGCCAGCTATGCCGATCTGGCGGCGGCCGGCGGCGGTATCGCCGCGACCGTGCGGGCGACGCGGGCTGCGCCGCCCGGCGCCCTCGAAGCGGCGGTCGAGGCGCGGTTGCGGCGCTGGCCCCTCGCGGGAGCGACGACAGTGGAGGTGAAGACCGGCTACTACCTCGAGCGCGACGGCGAGCTGGCGGCCGTGGCGCTGCTGGCCGCGTTGGCCGGACAGCGAGGGCTGCCGCAGCTGTCGGTCACCTTCCTCGCCGCGCACGCGCTCCCACCCGACTCGGGCCTCTCGGCCGACGCCTATGTCGACGAGGCCGCGTCGTGGGCGCCGGCGGCCGCCGCCGCGGGCGCCCACGGCTGCGATGTCTTCTGCGATGCGGGCTACTTCACCACCGACCAGGCCCGCCGGGTTCTCACCGCTGGACAGGCCGCCGGGTTGACTCCCCGCATCCACGCCGACGAGCTGGCGCGGACCGGGGGCGCGTTGCTCGCGGCCGACGTCGGCGCCGCGTCGGCGGATCATCTGCTCTGTATCGGTGACGACGACGTCCGGGCCCTCGCGGCCGGCGGTGTGGCCGCGGTGCTGTGTCCCGTGACCGCGCTGTCGCTCGGACGCCTGCCCCCGGCTCGCGCGCTCCTCGACGCCGGTGTCCCCGTCGCCCTGGGGAGCGACCACAATCCGGGCACGAGCGGGCTCGACGACATGACCGTGGTCGTTGCTCTGGCGATCGCGGCCCTCCACCTGTCGGTGACGGAGGCATTGGTCGCGGCCACGGCGGCAGGAGCCCGAGCCTTGCGCCTCGACGACCGCGGTGTCATCGAGATCGGCCGCCGGGCCGACCTGGTGGCGTGGGACACAGACCACGAAGGCGTCTTCGCGTGGGCCTGGGGCATCCGGCCGGCGCGCGTCTGGATCGCAGGAGAGGAAGTCCTTCCGACGCGAGTACCGTTCGCCCGGCGTGACTGAGGTGGTGCCGTGGGAGCGGGCAGGGCGACGCGGCGCTGGTCCGCGCTCCCGATGAGTCGCGGTCGCCGGCGGGCGACCGAGGAGGCGTCGCGCACCGCCCGTCTCACTCGCCTCGTCATCGAGCTCGCTCGCGTTCACGACGAAGACACTGATCGGATCGCAGCGCTCGCCGCCGCGGCCACGGGCGCGATCGGAGCCAGCGTCGTCCTCGACGACGGGCCCCGCCCGGACGCCGGACGCGACTCGTCGACGACGCTCGAGCTGCCGACGACCGCCGGTGCCGCCGGGGTGCTGTCGCTGCAGTTCGCCAGCCCCTTCCCCGACGACCCCGCGTCGATGGCGTTTCTCGAAGCGGTGGCCGCGGCGTGCGGCACCGCGGTCGAGCGCCTCCACCTCCGCCGAGCCGACCGCCGGCTTCGCGCCGACGGAGAGTTCCTGGCCGAAGCTTCGATCGCGCTGGCGGCCGCCCTCGGCGCCGACGCGGTCCTCGAGACCCTCGAGAAGCTCGCCGTCGCGCAGCTGGCTGACTCCTGCACGATCGTGCGCGGCGCCGGGTCCGACGCGGCCAGCGCCGCCGAGCCGGGCGGACTGTCCATCGCCCTGCGGGGCCGCAGCGGTGTGCTCGCCACGATGGTGCTCGACCGGGTCGACCGCGGCTTCGACTTCTTCGATCGGGCCGTCGCCCAGGAGGTCGCGGCCCGCGCCGCTCAAGCGCTCGATGCTGCGCTCGCCTACGACGACCAAGCGACCGCGTCGGTGACCCTGCAGCGCAGCTTGCTGCCGAAGGCCCTCATGCGGGTCCCCGGCCTCGCGTTCGCGGCGCGTTACGTCGCGGCCGCCGAGGCGCAGGAGGTCGGCGGCGATTTCTACGACGCCATCGTCTGCCCCGACGGGCGGGCCGTCCTCGTCATCGGCGACGTCCAGGGCAAGGGCATCGACGCGGCGACGTTCACCAGCGCGGCTCGCCACACGCTGCGAGAGACGGCGCTGGCAGGAATGTCCCCGCGAGAGATGTTGCTCCGGGTCAACGCCACGGTGATCTACGGCCAGCAGGAACAGGCGCTGGTGAGCGATCAGGACCCGCGCTTCGTGACGACGGCGGTCGTGGCCCTGACCCCGACGGACTGCGGGTTCCACGGGGTGGTGGCGAGCGGTGGCCATCCGCCGCCACTGGTCGTGCGGGTCAACGGCGACGTCCGGGAACTGCACTCGCCCGGCATCGTTCTCGGGGTCGTCGACGATCCTGACTTCACCGAGATCGAGGTGGAGCTGGCGTTGGCCGACACCGTCGTGCTCTACACCGACGGTGTCACCGAGCAGGCGAACTACCTCGACTTCGACGAGGCCGAGCTGGGCCGGCTGGTGCGCAACCGCATCGGTCCCGCCGACGCCGACGCCGTCGCGCAGCTCATCCTCGACACGGTCCTCCTGCTCGCCCCGGGCCAACCCCGCGACGACCTCGCTGTCCTCGTCGCCTGCGTCACCGCCAAATAGCTCGCCGCGTCCTCCCGATCACGTGAGGACGCCGTGCACGACCGGAGGCCGGGTCGGCGCGGGCACGGGCTGCTCCTCGGCGGTGACGGCCAGCTCGTCGAAGTCGCCGTCGGCGCTGAAGCCGACAACCCCGGGCTCGGAGCCGAGCACTCCGAGGGAGACGACCGTGTCGCCCGAGATGCCCCACAGCTGGTAGATGCGACGTGGGAGCGGGGGAAGGTCCCCGGCGACCAGGTAGCCCTCGCCGCTCGGCCGCACGACCGCGATCGCCTGCACGGCACCGTCGCCGGTGCGCAGCTCGGCCGTGCGGGCTCGGGGATCGGCGAAGGCGCGGTCGGCCGCAGAGGCGAGATCGTGTTGCGCCTCGATCCGGTCGATCGTCCTGCGCTGATCGGCGACGGCGAAGGCCAGGGTCGCGATGGCGCCGACGACCACGAGGACGGCGGCCGCGATCGCGAGATTCCGGAGCGCGAAGGACCACCGCGGGGGTGGGGTCACCGCCAGCCGGAGCTGTGGCGGCGCCTCGTCCAGGGCGCCCGCGATCCGGTCCCATACGCCGTCGGGCGCGGCTGCACCGGATTGGGCCAACAGCGCGGCGACTTCCCGGTGCTCCGCGACCTCGGCCCGGCAGCGCGGGCAGGTGCGGAGGTGGGCCTCGACCTGGTCACGTTCGTCGGGATCGACCGCGTCGAGGGCATAGGCGCCGAGCAGTTCGGCGATCGCGTCGTGGCCGAGCGGGCCGCTCATGTTGTTCCTCCGAAGGCGCCCAACCCGGCGGACGCCAGCTGGTCGCGCATCCGCCTCAGGCCGGCCCGGATCCGGCTCTTCACCGTGCCCTCGGGCTGGTCGAGCATCGCGGCGACCTCGCGGTAGGTATGCCCCCCGAAGTACGCCAGCTCGATGGCCCGGCGCTCACCCTCGGGGAGCGTGCCGACCGCGGCCTTCACCTTCTCGGCGACGGTGAGATCCCAGACCTCGTGCTCGACGTCGTAGCCGCCCTCGGCCGCGGCCCGCAGGTCGCGCTCCTCGCGACGGCGGCGCGACGACTCCGAACGCAGCAGGTCGACCGACCGCCCGTGGCACTGCGCCAGGAGATACGACCGGAGCGAGCCGCGGTCGGGGTCGAACTTCTCGGGCTGGTCCCACAGGCGGATGAACACCTCCTGCACGATCTCCTCGGCCAGCGGGCCGTCCGCGAGGAGGCGACGGGCAAGCGCGAACACCGTCCCGGCGTGGCGCCGATACGCCTCGGCCAGGGCTTCTTGGCGATAGCGGCTGATGGTGACGACGAGGACGGCGTCGCTCACCTCCTGGAGGTCGGGGAGATCGCGGGGGTCGTCGGCCGGCATCGGTGTTCCCAGCCTCCCATTCGGCGCCGTCTCCCGGTTTGGATGTGCGCCAGTAGCGTTCTCTTGATGGCTCCGTCCAGCGATCGGCCCGTGCTTGTCGTCCCGTCGGTCCTGCCCGCCGATCTCGGCCGCATGGCCGACGAGGTGATCGCGCTCGAGAAGGCGGGCGTCGACCGGATCCAGTGGGACGTGATGGACGGCCGCTTCGTCCCCAACCTCACGTTCGGTCCCGACCTCATCGCCGCGTGCCGTACGCACGTGGCGGTGCCGTTCGAGGCCCACCTCATGATCGAGGCGCCCGACGACCTGGTGCCGCGGTTCGTCGAGGCCGGCTGCGAGACGGTGATCATCCACGCCGAATCGACGCGGCATCTGCACCGGTCGCTGGCCCACGTCCGCGACGCGGGGGCCCGTGCGGCGGTCGCGCTCAACCCCGCGACACCAGCGACCGCCGTCGCCCACATCCTCGATCTGGTGGACATGGTGCTCGTGATGACCGTCAACCCGGGCTTCGGCGGCCAGGCCTACATCGCCACGATGGAGCCCAAGATCGCCGAGGTCGCCGCCATGATCGCGGCCCGCGGCGGCGACATCGACGTCGAGGTGGACGGCGGCATCGCCCCGGACACGGTCGCGGGCGCCGCCCGCGCCGGCGCCAACGTCCTCGTCGCCGGTACCGCGCTGTACCGCGACCCCGAGGGCCTCGAGCACGCGGTCGCCGACCTCCGGGCCCGAGCCGAAGCCGCCCGCGCCGCCTGAGGTTGTGGCGCTTTAGGGTCTCCTGGACCCGTGGGCGCCACATCCCCCCCGATCGCCACAGCCTCCGCGGCGTCCGACCGGGGTGGCGGGAGCTGTCACAGGGGCTGCGTAACGTGATCGGGAGTGGCTGTCACCCATACCGTCGAGCCGGGACGACCGGCGTACGCCCGCCTCCGCGACGTCGTGGTGGCGGCGAAGGACGGCGACCCGCTGGCGCCCGTGACGGTCGCGATCCCGTCGAACTACGCCGGGCTGACGGCCCGCCGGCTGCTGGCCAGCGGTGGCCTCGGGCCGGTATCGCCTCAGGGGCGGCCCGGGCTGGTCAACGTGGGCTTCCTGGCGCTCGATCGGGTCGCCGAACTCCTCGGCGCGCCCGCCCTCGCCGCTGCGGGACGCCGGCCGCTGACGCCACCGATCGCGGCCGAGGCGCTCCGGGCCGAGCTGGCCGCGGCGCCCGGCGTGTTCGCCGCGGCCGCCGCCCACCCGGCCACCGAGCGCAGCCTGGCCCGGGCGTTCACCGAGCTGCGGGCATGCTCGCCGGCCACGCTCGACCGGCTCGGGGCACTCGGCCGCCGTCCCTGCGACCTCGTGCGGCTCTACCGGGCGTGGCGCCGGCGGCTGGCGGTGGGCTGGTACGACGAACATGACCTCGCCGACGCCGCGGCCGACGCGGTCCGGGATGGTGGCCCGGCGGCGGCCGGCATCGGCCGCCTCGTCGTCTTCCTCCCGGGCCGCCTCACGCCCGGCCACCAACGTCTCGTCGACGCGTTCGGCGAAGGAGCCACCATCGTCGACGCCGACGTGGTGACCGCGGAGCTGCCCGCCACCGAGGTCGTCTCCACCGTCGACGCCGACGACGAGGTCCGCACCGCGGTCCGCCGCATCATGACGAACCTCCGGGCCGGCACCCCGCTGCACCGGATGGCCATCCTCTACGGCGGCGTCGACCCGTACGCCCGGCTGGTGGCCCGCCATCTCGACGCGGCCCGGGTGCCATGGAACGGTCCCGCGGCCCGCACCCTGGCCGAGACGGCCGCCGGTACCGCGCTGCTGGGACTGCTGGCGATGCCCGACCGGAACTGGCGACGGGGCGACGTGATCGCCTGGCTCTCGGCGGCGCCCATCCTCGACGGCCATGGCCGGCCGGTTCCCGCGGCTCGATGGGACACGCTCTCGCGGGAAGCCGGTGTCGTCGAGGGCCTCGCGCAATGGGACGAACGACTCGCGGCCCACGCCGAGCGACTGGCGGAGCGGCTGAACGAAGCCCGCCCGCCGGAGGAAGAAGAAGAGGAACCCACCTACGTCGCGCGCCGGCGCCGCGACCTCGAGGAGGTCGGCGCCCTGCGGCGCTTCGTGGCCGACCTCGCCGCCGCGGTCGAATCCGGCGCTCGCACGACCTGGCAGGCGCTGGCGGCATGGACGGCTGAGCTGCTCGACCGCTGGGTCGGTGGCCCCGGTGCCCAGGAGCAGTGGCCCGAGCCCGAGCGCGACGCAGCCGAGGCGGTCCGCGCCGCCATCCAGGGGCTGGGTGCCCTCGACGTGCTCGGCGTTCCCACCGACGCGACGACGTTCCGACGGGCCGTCGAGCGCGAGCTCGACGCGCCGGCCAAACGCGTCGGCCGGTTCGGCGACGGTGTCTTCGTCGCCCCGGTATCCCGGGCGGCCGGACTCGACCTCGACGCCGTCTTCGTCGTCGGTCTGGCCGAGGGGACGCTGCCCGCGCCCGCGATCGGCGACGCGCTGCTGCCCGAAGGCGAGCGCCTTGCCGCGGGCGCGGAACTCTCGGGCGGCCCCGCGCCCATCGACGAGCAACGCAGCCATCTGGTCCACGGGCTCGCGGCCGCCACGCGGCAACGGGTGCTCCTCTCGCCCCGCACCAACCTGCGGCGGGGCCGGGCGATGCTCCCGTCGCGGTGGCTGCTCGAGGCGGCATCGAATCTCGCCGGCCGGCCCGTGTACAGCGACGATCTGCAGGGCGCGGCGCACGAGGTCGACGGCGTCACCGTTGTCCCGTCCTACGACGCGGGAGTCGCGACGGCGGTCGAACCCTCATCGCTGCACGATCGCGACCTCCAGCGCCTGCTCACGTGGAGCCGAACGGGGGGCAAGGCGGCCGACCATCCCCTCGCGGCCGACGAGCCCGCCCTCACCGCCGGCCTCGCGGCCACGCACGCACGGCGCAGCAGTGCGTTCACGCCCTTCGACGGGAAGGTGCCCGCGGGCGCGGTCGTCGTCGGCAACAACCCGGGCGAGGTGCTCTCGGCCACGAGCCTCGAGGCGTACGCCACGTGCCCGCGCCGCTTCCTGTTCGGGCGCGTCCTGCGGGTCGGCGGCGTCGAGAAGCCGGAGGAGATCACGCGCCTGAGCGCCCGCGACAAGGGCACGCTCGTGCACGCGATTCTGGAGACGTACGTCGACACCTTGCTCGCCGGCGAGCCGCGCGCCCTCGACCGGCTCCTCGCCATCGCCGACGACCTCGGCCGCCGCTTCGAGGAGAGCGGCCTCACGGGGAAGCCGCTGTGCTGGCGGTACGACCGTCAACTGATCCGCCGGGAGCTTCGCCGCTTCTACGAGGTCGACCATCTCGAGCCGCTGGCGGCCGAACTCGCCTTCGGCGGCGAGGACGACGCGGCGGCCGTCGAGATCGACGTCGGTGGCCGACGCCTCGCCTTCCGGGGGGTGGCCGATCGTGTCGACCGCGCGCCCGACGGCTCGCTGGTCGTCACCGACTACAAGACCGGTGGGCAATGGCCGTACGAGGGGTTGAAGGTCGACCCCGTCGACCGGGGCACCAAGCTCCAGCTCGTTTTGTACGGCCTCGCCGCGCAGCAGCAGTACGACCCCGGTGCAGCCGTGCGCTCGCGGTACTGGTTCGTCACCGAGCGAGCCGACTTCGCCGAGATCGGCTACGTGGTGGACGACGAGGTGCGGGCCAGCTTCGAGCGGGCGCTGACGGTCATCGTCGACGGCATCGACGCCGGCGCGTTCCCGGCCCGCCCCGGCGAGGTCGACGCCCGCAGCGGCTGGAAGAACTGCCTCTACTGCGACTTCAACGCCATCTGCCCCCGCGACCGCGCCCGCCAGTGGGAACGCAAGCGCGGCGCCCGCGAGCTCGCCGCGTACGTGGTGCTAGCCGAAGGCGAGGCCGGCGAATGACCACGAGCGCCGAGGTCTCGTCGCCGATCCCCGTCGTCCCGGACACGGAGGCGCGTGACGAGATCCGCACTCGCCTCGACGCCACGTTGTTCGTCGAGGCCGGGGCGGGCACCGGCAAGACCACGGCGCTCGTCGCCCGGCTCGTCGAGCTCGTCCGGTCCGGCACCGAGATGCGGCGGATCGCGGCGATCACGTTCACCGAGGCCGCCGCGGCCGAGCTGCGCGACCGGGTCCGGCGCGAGCTCGAAGCCGCCGCCCGCGCCGGCGAGGTGCCACCGGGCGCAGTGGCCGAGGTGGACGAGGCCGCCATCTCCACCCTCCATTCGTTCGCGCAGCGGATCCTGGCCGAGCACCCGCTCGAGGCCGGCCTTCCCCCGGCGCTCGAGGTGCTCGACGAGATCCAGTCGGAGCTCGCGTTCGACGAGCGCTGGCACGCGTTCGTCGACGAACTTCTCGACGACCCGAGCTACGAGACCGTCCTTCTCCGTTCGCTCGCATCGGGCCTGCGGCTCGAGGCCCTCCGCGACGTGGCCCGTCTGCTGCACGACCACCGCGATCGCATCGACGCCGGCGCCGTGCCTCCCGCCCGGCCGCGGCCGGTCGAGCTCGACGCCGTTCTCGCGGCGCTCAGCGCCGCCGTCGACCTGCGTCACCATTGCGTGGCCGACGACGACCACCTCGCCGTCCATCTCGAGGGCCTCGCGGGCATCGCGGCCCGGCTCTCGCGCGCCGAGGGTGATCTCGAGGTGCTCCACGTCCTCGAGGATGCGAAGTGGGGCTGTGGCCACGGCCAGCGGCCGAACTGGCCGAGCGTCGACGTCGACGAGGTGCGGACCGCGTGCGCGGCGGCCGACGCCGCCCGCCAGGAGCTGCTCGCCCGGGTCCACCACGACACCGTCACCCATCTGTTGTACGCGCTGAGCCGGTTCACGCTCACGTCGGCCGGCGAACGGCGCCAGCTCGGACGGCTCTCGTTTCACGATCTGCTGGTCGAAGCCCGCGACCTGCTGCGGTCGCGGGCCGACGTCCGCAGAGCGTTGCGGCAGCGCTACTCGCACCTGCTGATCGACGAGTTCCAGGACACCGATCCGCTCCAGGTGGAGCTGGCGGTCCTCATCGCCGCGCCCGAGAGCGAGCAGTCCGGTCCGTGGTCCGACGTCCGGACGGAACCGGGCCGGCTCTTCTTCGTCGGCGACGCCAAGCAGTCCATCTACCGCTTCCGCCGGGCGGACATCTCCCTGTTCCTCGACGTCCGCGCCCGGGTGGCCGATGCCGTGCTCGACCTCGTCGCCAACTTCCGCTCGGCGCCCGGCATCGTCGAGTGGGTCAACGCGGTATTCGGCGCGCTCATCGGTGAGGGCGTCGAGGGGGCCCAGGCGCGCTACGAGCCGCTGCTCGCCGTGCGCGAACCGTTGGATGCGGCTGTGCCCGTGGTCCTACTCGGCGAGGGGCGCGACGAGCTGGTGGGCGCGGTACGCGAGCGCGAGGCGGCCGACATCGCCGACGCCGTCCACCGCATCGTCGAGCAGGAGTTCTGGACCGTGAGCGACCCGGCCGCGACCGATGGGCGCCGGCCGGCCCAGAGGCGCGACATCGCCGTCCTCTTGCCCACCCGGACGTCGCTCCCCCAACTCGAGGCGGCGTTCGAGGACGCCGACATCCCGTTCCGAGTGGAGAGCTCGTCGCTGGTGTGGAGCACGCAGGAGGTGCGCGATCTCCTGGCGGTGTTGCAGGCCGTCGACGACCCCACCGACGAGGTGGCGCTGGTGGCCGCGCTCCGATCTCCGGTCCTCGCCTGTACGGACGCCGACCTCCTCGAGTTTCGGCAAGCCGGAGGCCGTTGGAACCTGCGGACGCCGTGCCCCGAGGCGCTCACCACGAGTCACCCCGTCTGCCGGGCGGTCGATCTTCTACGCGACCTGCACGACCGGCGTTGGTGGGAGGGCGTGGCGGGCATCGTGGAACGCGTCGCCCGCGAGTTGCGCTTCTTCGAGCTGGCGTTCGCGCATCCTCGACCCCGGGATCATTGGCGACGCCTGCGGTTCGTCCTCGACCAAGCCCTCGCCTTCGAGGAGGCGGGCGGGCGGACGCTGCGCCAGTTCGTCGAATGGGCCGAGCAGCAGAGCAGCGACGACGCTCGCGTGCGCGAGCCGGTGCTGGCCGATGCCGACGACGACGCCGTTCGCATCCTGACGATCCACGGTGCGAAGGGCCTCGAATTTCCCATCGTCTTCCTCACCGGGCTCAACCGGCAGGGGTGGGGCAGCACGCCCGCGGTGTTGTGGGACGACGAGCGGCCCGAGGGACGCCTGAAGCGGGGCTTCGAAACCCTCGGCTATCGCGCCCTCGCGGACGCCGAGCGGGCGATGGCGGAGCACGAGCAGACGCGCCTGTTGTACGTCGCCGCCACCCGGGCCCGCGATCACTTGCTCGTGAGTGTCCATCACCGCCTCGGTCAGACGTCACAGGCGAGCCGGCTCGGCGAGCTGTGTACGACCTTCCCGCAGCTGTGGCGGCGGCTCGGGCCCCCACTGTTCCGGCTGTCGTCGCCCCCGGCCGGCCGGCCGCCCCGGCCGGACCCCGACGAGCGGGCCGCCCGTCAGCGCTGGGCCGCGGAACGCGACGAGAGAGTGGCGCAGGGAAGACGGGCCCCGGTCATGGCGGCCACCGCCGTCGCCGAGGCGTTCCGCACTCCGACCGGCGAGGACGATCCGGCCGCCCCGCTGGGCACCATCGACGAGGTTCCTCCCGAGGCGCCGCCGTGGCGCAAGGGCCGGGCCGGCACCGCGGTCGGTCGGGCGGTGCACGCCACCTTGCAGACCGCCGATCTTCGCACCGGCGAGGGCATCGCGGTGATCGCGAGTGCCCAGGCCGCGGCCGAAGGCGTCGACGCGGCCGCCGCCGACATCGCCCGGCTCGCGACCGCCGCCCTTCGCGCTCCGTCCATCCGAGCCGCCGTCGACGGCCGCCACTGGCGGGAGCTGTACGTGGCCGCCCCGATCGGGTCGACGCTCGTCGAGGGCTTCGTCGACCTCGTGGCCGAAGCGCCCGACGGCAGCCTCGTCGTCATCGACTACAAGACGGACCAAATTCGCCCCGACCGAGACCTCGACATGCTCGCAGCGCGCTACCGGCTGCAGGTCGCTGCGTACGCAAGCGTCCTCGAGGCCTCGCTCGGGCGCACGGTCAGCCGAGCGGTGCTCGTGTTCCTCGCCGGCGACGAAGCCCACGAGCGAGAGGTCCCCGACCTCGCGGGGGCGATGGTGGAGGTCCGCCGCCACGTCGCCGCCTTAGCAGCACCGTGAAGCAATGGACGCACACATCTCGCCGGCTCTCGACGCCGCTCGGGATCTGCACACGCCATCACTTCAGAGCACTCCTGAGCGATGCTGGACCGGATGCTGTCGCGCGTCCTCATCGTCGCCCCGATCGCACTGGTTCTGAGTCTGTTCGTCACCGCGTGCAGCGACGGCGGGAGCGTCGACGCCTTCTGCGCCCAAGTGACGGAGGTCCCGCAGTTCGCGTCGCTGCTCGACAGCGACGATCCCGCCACCGCCTTCAGGGACGCGGTGGCCGCGCTGCGGTCCCTCGAGGAGGCGGCGCCGAAGGCGATCAAGGGCGACGTGACCCGCGTCGCGGACACCGCCGAGGCCATCGCCGACGAACTCGCCGGCGCAGCATCGCCGGTGGATCCGGCCGACACCGAGCTGCTGCAGGCGCAGCTCGACGCGACGGCGGAGGCCAGCACCCACGTCGTCGACTACGCCCGCGAGCACTGCGGCGTCGACCTCGGGCCGCCGGTATCGGCAGTGCCATCGACCACCGCTGGCTGAGGTTGTTGCTGGTTCGTCCCTCATGGCCGAGGTGCGCCGGGTGCTTGTAACGGAATCGCAACTCTGGTAACTAAAGCGCAACCCGAACGGAGGGGGGCGAGCGCGCGGTCGTCCTTGTCGTCGGATCACACGTCTCGACCAGACCCAGGGAGACCCGTGAGACGAGCTCTTGTCCGCCACGGTGCGCTGGTAGCTGCTGTCCTCTTCGTCATCGCTGGTGCCGCCGCGCTCGGCAACTGGCCTCGAACCGCGGACGCCCAGCAGGATGCCCGCCTCCGCCTCACGACCTTGCGGCCGTTGCCGATGGAGGCCGCGTCAACGGCAGAGCCCGGTCTCACCACGACGACAACGCTGCCACCGCCCCCGGTCACCGAAGCACCCCCGCCGGCGCCTCCCGAAGCACCACGCGAGGCGGCGTCCGCGCCCCGCCGGCAGGCCGCGCCGGCCGCTGCCGCGCCGGCTCCCGCGCCGGCTCCGGCACCCGAGCCCGCCCCCGAACCGGCCCCTTCGCCGCCGCCCCCGGAACCGGTGGCCGATTCTGGCGGGGCCTCCTACCTGAAGTCGCTGCTCAACGGCTATCGCAGCAGCAATGGCCTATCCGCGCTCGCGACCGCCAGTGACGCACAGGCGAAGGCCCAGGCTCACGCCGAGGAGATGGCGAGTTCGGGACAGCTGTACCACTCGAACTTGGCCAGCGGTTTGAACGACGACTGGTGGAAGCTGGGCGAGAACGTGGGTATGGGCGGGAGCATCGACGGCATCCACGACTGGTTCGTGAACTCCGGTGAGCACCGCTCGAACATGCTCGACCCTGCCTTCACCTACGTCGGCGTCGGCGTCGCCCAGGACGGCAACGGCACCTACTGGGTGGTCGAAGTGTTCGTCGCGCGCTGACGCGGGGCCGGACCGAGCGGAAAGGCTCCGCCTTTTCGCTCGAGCGCTCAGATGATCTCGCCGCGCTTGACGATGACGTGGTCGATAATGCCGTACTGCTGCGCCTGCTCGGCGGTGAACCAACGGTCGCGGTCGGAGTCCTCCTCGACCTGATCGACGGTCTGACCGGTGTGATAAGCGATGCGCGCGGCCATCAGCTTCTTGATGTAGATCATCTGCTCGGCCTGGATGGCGATGTCGGAGGCCTGCCCCTGAATGCCGCCGGACGGCTGGTGCATCATGATCCGGGCGTGCGGGAGCGCGAAGCGCTTGCCCGTGGCGCCGGCACACAATAGGAACTGCCCCATCGATGCGCCGAGCCCCATGCAGATCGTGCCGACGTCGGGACTCACGAACTGCATCGTGTCGTAGATCGCCATTCCGGCCGTCACCGATCCGCCCGGGGAGTTGATGTACAGCCAGATGTCGCGATTGTCGGACTCGCCTTCGAGGTAGAGCATCTGCGCGCAGATGAGGTTGGCGACGTCGTCGTTCACATCAGTGCCGAGGAACACGATGCGGTTGTTGAGCAACCGGTTGTAGACGTCTCGCGCCGGGTCGGCCAGCAGTTGCTGCGCGGCCGGGAGGACATGGTCGAAGGTCTCCATGGCGAGAGAGGGTAGCGGTCGCCCGATTACGATCGACCCGCCGCGGGCGTGGCGGAATTGGCAGACGCGCTGGCCTTAGGAGCCAGTGTCGAAAGACGTGGAGGTTCGAGTCCTCTCGCCCGCACATGCACCTGGTCGCAATCGGTGTGCGGATCACGTGTCATGACACCGGATCCGCACACCGAGTGGGTCAGGTCGTCGGTCTCGCATGCGCTCGCTCCGCCCTCGCTACCGGCGGGCGCCAGTGCCGCGGATGAGCGACGATGCCGGGCGATGGATGTCGACGACCTACCGACGCCCTCGCTTCTCGTCGATCTCGGCTCGTTCGAACACAACGTACGCACGATGAGTGGGGCGCTCCCGGGATCGCGGCTGCGGCCCCACGTGAAGGCGTTCAAGTCCACCGGACTGGCGCGGCGCTTGGCGGACGCGGGTCACCAGGGCTTCTGCTGCGCCACCGCCCGCGAGGTCGAGGGCATGGCCGCCGCCGACCTCGGCGCCGATCTGTTGCTTGCGAACGAGGTACTCGGCCCGGCGGCCTCGCGGCTCGGTGCCGTCGTCGCGTCGGGCCGGGCCCGCGTCACGGTGGCGGTCGACTCGCGCGAGACGCTGGCGGCCGCAGCCGAAGGGGGCGTGCGGGAGGTGCTCATCGACGTGAACGTCGGTCTTCCGCGGTGCGGCTGCGAGCCAGAGGAGGCGGGCCGCCTCGCCGACGAGGCGCGAGCGAAGGGACTCGAGGTGCGGGGCGTGATGGGCTACGAGGGCCACCTGATGCGCGAGCCCACCGCCACGAAGGCTGCGAAGGTCGAGGCGGCGATGGCTGTCCTCCTCGCCGCCCACGCCGACGTCGGCGGCGATGTCGTGTCCGCTGGAGGCACAGGCACGTACGCCCTGAACCGGTGGGCGACGGAGATTCAGGCCGGCTCGTACTGCTTGATGGACACCGAGTACGTCGAGCACGCCCCGGCCTTTCGCCCCGCGCTGTTCCTGTGGTGCACGGTGATCTCGACGAGTCCGCGGGGCTACGCGGTGCTCGATGGCGGGCTCAAATGCCTCGCCATGGACCACGGCGACCCGTCAGTCGCGCACGGCGACTGCCGGGTGACACCGGCCCATGTCGATCCCACGGTTGCGATGCACGAACGTCTCCACGTCGTCGACGGCGACCAGCTGGTCGACGTCTGGCCCATCGACCTCCGCGGCTGGTGACCACCGCTTCTCGACGCAAATAGCCCGGCGAAGTGACGGGCTATTGCGTCGACTTCGGTCGCTCAGCGCGACGGCGGCCCCTGACCGGGCCGCCACGGAAAGGTCCTTTCGCGGTCGCAGGCCGTCAGGCCCCTCGGGAGTTTCTGCGACAGGCTCTACTGCAGCGAGAATGACCGGAGACGGGCGGCGAGGGCGCGCAGGGAGCGGCCGCGGTGGCTGATGCGGTGCTTCTCCTCGCTCGGCATCTCCGCGAACGTGCGGCCTCCGGCCTCGTCGGGAACGAACACCGGGTCGTAACCGAAACCGTCGTCGCCGGACGGCCCGAACGCGATCGTTCCCTCCACCACCCCTTCGCCGACGACCTCCCGGCCATCCGGGAACCGCACCAGGGCGACGGCGCGGAAGCGGGCCGTGCGCAATGCCGGGTCCGCCACTTCCGCCAGCGCGTCGAGCAGCTTGAGGACGTTTTCGGCGTACGACGCGTCGGGCCCCGCGAACCGAGCCGTGCGCACGCCTGGCGCGCCGCCCAGCGCGTCGACCTCGAGCCCGGTGTCGTCGGCGAGCGCGGGCTCGGCGGTGGCATCGCACACCGCGATCGCCTTGAGCCGGGCGTTGTCCAGCAGCGTCGCCCCCGTCTCCTCGACGTCGGGCACATCCCGCGGTCGCGGTGATAGCTGGATATCGAGGCCGCGGAGCACCGACTGCATCTCTGCGACCTTGTCGGGGTTCGCCGAGGCGCAGACGAGACGCATCACCGGAGCGAGGGCGGCGAACCGGTGAGCTCGTCCTGCAGGGCGACGATCTCGGCGATCCCGCCCTGGGCCAGGGCCATCAGCTCGTCCAGCTCGCTGCGCGTGAAGGCCATCCCCTCCGCCGTGCCCTGGACCTCGATGAAACGCCCGGCTGCGGTCATCACGACGTTCATGTCGACCTCGGCGGTGGAGTCTTCGCTGTACGCCAGGTCCAGCATCGGCACGCCCCCGACGATGCCCACCGAGACGGCGGCGCACGCCTCGCGCAGCGGATGCTCAGCCAGCACCCGAGCCCCGACCAGGCGGGCCAGCGCGTCGTGCAATGCCAGGTATCCGCCGCAGATCGAGGCGGTGCGAGTGCCGCCGTCCGCTTGGAGGACGTCGCAGTCGACGATCACCTGCCGCTCGCCGAGCACGACCATGTCGCACACGGCCCGCAAGGACCGCCCGATCAGACGCTGGATCTCCTGGGTGCGGCCCGAGAAGTGTCCGTCGCGGACCTCGCGGCGAATGCGTTCGGGGCTCGATCCGGGCAGCATCTGGTACTCCGCGGTGACCCATCCCTTCCCGCTCCCGCGCATCCACCGGGGGACATCCTCGTCGATCGACGCCGTACAGAGCACGCGCGTGCGACCGAAGGACACCAGCACCGAGCCCGGTGTCATGTCGGTGAAGTCGCGTTCGAAGGTGATCGGACGCAACTCGGCTGCGTCCCGGCCGTCGACTCTCATGCCGGTGTCACCTCGAAGCGGGCGTGTAGGACCGCGAGTTCTACCGGACGGCCGAAGCCGGCCTCGGCATCGGCCTGGTGTAAGGGAGGATCACTCGTCGGCCAGAAGTGGGTCACGACGAGGCGGCGGACGCCCGCGGCGCGCGCCATCGCTCCGGCCTGCCGGCCGGTGAGGTGGGGCGACTTGCCCTCGAACTCATCGGTGAGAGTCGCCTCGCACATCGCCAAGTCGAGCGGCGCACCCAACGCTGCGAACGACCATCCGGGCCCGGTGTCGGCCGAATAGCCGAGCGAGGATCGGGTGGCCGGCTCCTCGACCCGCACCGCGAGCGTCTCGACTGGGTGATCGGTGCGGGCGAACGTGAACACCAAGCCGCCGATCTCGACCCGCGACGCGGCATCGATGGTCGTCCACACGAACGTGGGCGCGACCGCCTCGCCCAGCGCGGCCTCGAGCCGTTCGTACGTCTCCGCGGTGCCGTAGACGGGAACACCTTCGCGCTCGAGGCCGTATTTCACCGCGTTGCGGAACACGGGCAGCTCGGTCCAATGGTCGGGATGCGAATGCGACACGACGACCGCGTCCAGGTCGCCGATGTCGACGTGCGCTTGAAGATTGGCCAACGTGCCCGGTCCGCAGTCGAGCCAGACGCGCACACCACCACCCGTGACGAGATATCCGCTACACGCGCCGCCCGACGCTGCGTAGGTCCCGCTGCATCCGAGGACGGTGATGGCCAGCGTCACGACGCCCACTCGACGGCTTCGGCGTCGTCGAGTTCGGGACCCAACAGCCGGCGCCCCAGCTCGCGGAACGACCCGACGTCGCCCGACGACAGCCAGCGATGCCGGCCCGGAGCCGCGCCCTCCGCGAGCACGTGCTTCGAGTGCTGCAGCATGGCTCGCACCTCGAAGGCGGTCTCGTCGGCCGAGGACACCAACACGACGTTCCGCCCCATCACGTCGCTGATCGTACGTGCGAGGTACGGGTAGTGGGTGCAGCCGAGGAGCAGCGTATCGACCCGAGCGGCCCGCACCGGCGCCAGCAGTCGCTCGGCGAGGACGTGCAGTTGGTCGCTGTCGGTCTCGCCCTTCTCGACGAACTCGACGAACCCGGGACACGCCGCGCACGTGAGGACGACCGGCGCTTCCGCCGTGGCGACGGCGCGCTGGTACGCACCCGACGCGATCGTGCCCACCGTGGCAATGACGCCGACGCGTCCCGAGCGGGTAGCCGAGAGCAGCGCCCGCACGCCGGGGTCGATAACGCCGACCACGGGCACCGGACACTCGGCTCTGAGAGTGTCGAGGGCGGCCGCCGATGCGTTGTTGCACGCAACCACGACGAGCTTCACGTCGTGCGTCTCGACGAGGTAGCAGGCGATCTCTTGCGCGAACCCGCGGACTTCCGCGAGGGGCCGAGGGCCGTACGGGTAGCGGCCGGTGTCCCCGACGTAGACCAGCCCCTCGGCCGGGAGCAGGTCGATCACCGCCCGTGCCACCGTCAACCCGCCGAAGCCGCTGTCGAACATGCCGATCGGCCGGTCGTCCGGACTCATCGGCGAAGAGCTTGTCAGCTCACCATCAGGTCAACGGTGACCCCTCCGTAGCCGTCGATCCACACCTTGTACCAGCAGTCCCGGACCCGCTCTTGCGTGGAGTAGTCGACGTAACCGAAGTTCGAGAAGGACATGTACTTGTAGTCGCGATCGTCGGCCGGGATCACCAACTCGCCGTAGCCCCCGGAGAGCTCGGGCCCGCGGTCGTCATTCACCAACTCGTACAGGCGGACCATGCACTTGAGGCGATGGCTGTCGGGCTTGGCGAGGAAGCGGAACTCGACGATGTCGTGCTCGAACTCGACCTTGTCCTCGACCTCCTGGTTCCCGTCGACGCTGAACCGGTCGATCTCCGCGTAGAACTTCTGCTCGTACCTGATGTCCAGCCCCATCAGAAATAAATCATCCCCTTCGCCCTCGCCTCCACCACCTCGAGGTCGTCCGTCCACGCTCCGGTGGAAAGATACTTCCAACCGCCGTCGGCCACGATGACCGCGATGACGCCCTCGTCGATCTGCTCGGCGCAGCGCGCCGCACCGGCGACCACCGCGCCGGACGAGATGCCGGCGAACACGCCGACCTCGGTGAGGCGGCGGGTCCATTCGATCGACTCGCGCGGGCGCACGATGATCCGGCGGTCGAGCAGTTCGTAGCCGTCGTTGTCGAGGAACACCTCGGGGACGAATCCCTCGTCGAAGTTCTTGAGCCCGTCCACCATCTCCCCGATGGGTGGCTCGATGGCCCACACCTGGACGGCGGGATTCTGCTCTTTCAGGTAGCGACCGACCCCCATGAGTGTCCCCGCGGTTCCGAGCCCGGCCACGAGGTGCGTCAGCTCCGGGCAGTCGCGCCACAGCTCGGGGCCGGTGCCTTCGTAGTGCGCCCGCGGGTTGGCGGGGTTGCCGTACTGGTACGGGAACCACCACGTCGGGTGCTCGGCGGCGAGGACCTTGGCCCGCCGCATGGCGCCGTTGGAGCCCTCCGAGCCGGGCGACGGGATGATCTCGGCGCCCCAGACCTCGAGGAGCTGGCGGCGCTCGATCGACACGTTCTCGGGGAGGACCACTTTGAAGTGGTAGCCGCGGAGCTTGCAGATCATCGCCAGCGCGATGCCGGTGTTGCCCGACGAGGACTCCAGCACGATCGCGCCCGGCTGCAGCCGGCCCTCCTTCTCGGCCTCGTCGATCATGTACTTCGCGGCCCGATCCTTCACGGAGCCCCCGGGGTTCTGGCCCTCGAGCTTGGCGACGATGCGCGCCCTGGGGTTGGGACTCAGGGCCGAGATGTCGACCACCGGCGTGTTGCCGATGAGGTCGACGATCGAGTCGTACAAAGGCACGGACCTAGCCGCCGGCGACCGCGGGGAGAATCGAGACCTCGTCGCCGTCCTCGACGGGGGTGTCGAGTGCCTGGAGGTAACGGACGTCCTCGTCGTTGACGTAGATGTTCACGAACTTGCGGAGGGCGCCGTCCTCCACGATCGAGCCGGCAAGGTTGGGGAACTGGCGCACCAGGTCGGCGATGACCTCGCCGACGGTGTGGCCGTTGGCCGATGCCGAGGACAGACCGCCGGCCTGCGGTCGGAGGACGGTGGGGAGGCGCACGTTGACGGGCACGAAGGATCTCCGAAAAGCCGACTGGGACGGTAGGGAATCCTACCGTCGCTCCACAACCACGGGCTCCTCGCCGATCTTCCCGTCGAGGATCGTGAACGATCTCAGCACGGGCTCGGGCTGGCGCAAGCTCACGATCACGTAGTGCCAGGCGGGGTCGGGGGCTTGCTCGACGTCAGTGGGCGACGGGTAGGCGTCCGTGTGGGTGTGGGAGTGCATCACGCCGATGATCTCGAGCCCGCGGTCCTCGGCGTCGCGGTCGGCGCGGAGATGGTCTCCCGGCTCGACCGTGTACACGCGGCCCGACGCGGCCGCGTTCCGGCACGGGTAGAAGGTCTCCACCTTGGCCGTGCCGGGGCCCGCGGCGAGCAGCCCGCAGGCCTCGTCGGGCAGCCCGTCGTACGCATGCCCGATCATCTCCAGATAGACCTGCTCGCTCAGCCGCAGCACGGACCCCACTCTCGCAGCGTCGCGCCGGCGACGGCGCCAAAGGCGATGTGGTCGGCGAGTTGGGGGCCGGGTGGAAGCGTCCGGATGGCGGGCCAGCGACGGCCGACCACCTCCATGTCGAGGAGATAGATCGCCACACCCGCGGCCGCGCCGAACGCGACGGTGTGACGCCGCGGCACCGTTGCCGCCAGCAGCACGCCCCAGGCGACGGAGATCGCACCGTGGGCGACGATCCCCCGCAGGAGGCTGGCCCGGCCCAGCAACACGCCAGCCGCCCGCGCCGCCTCCAACGGGCTCGTGCCCCGCACGACGGCGAGGGCCGTCGAGGGCACGCCGCTCAGGACCGCGCCGGCGGCACCGGCGACGATGCCATGGAGGAGTGGACGCCTCACCGCCCTATCCTCGCCTGCCGTGCCTCCCGACAGCGGCGTCAAGGTCGTCGCCAGCAACCGTCGCGCCCGACGCGACTACGAGATCCTCGCCACCTACGAGGCGGGCATCGTCCTGCGCGGCAGCGAGGTGAAGTCCCTGCGTGAAGCCCAAGTCCAGCTCAAGGACGCGTACGCCCGCGTGGTCGGGAACGAGGCGTGGCTGATCGGACTCCACATCGGTCCGTACTCGCACGCCGCGAGCTTCGGCGGGCCGACGCCCGACCGCGACCGCAAGCTTCTCCTGCACCGCGACGAGATCGATCGCCTACGCGCCCGCCTCGACCAGGACCGGCTCACGCTCGTCCCTCTCGCGCTCTACTTCAAGGCGGGCCGAGCCAAGGTGGAGCTCGGGCTCGGACGGGGCCGGCACAAGTACGACAAGCGCCAGGCCATCGCCGAGCGGGACGCCGACATGGACGCCCGCCGCGAGCTGGCCCGCGCCAACCGCCGCGAACCCGACTAGCCGGGCTCGGGCGCCTTGGCGCCCGCCGGCACCATCCACCGGGAGGCGAGCGACTCGCCGTCGGTGCGTTCGAGCACGGTGTCGACGGCCCACCACTCGGCGAGTACCCGCGCTGCGGTGACATCGATGACGACGTAGCCATGGCTGTCGAAGTCGCACCATCGCACGTGCGGCAGCGCGCCTCGGAACGCCCGCTCGGCGGCGAGCGACTCGGTGCGATAGCCCCACCCCAGCTTGTCGTCGAGGTTCTGGCTCGTGATGCTGCCGGTGATGAACTCGGGGGCGATCGTCGCCTCGCCGTCGGGGCCGGGGAGGCGTAGCTCCGACGCGATCGAGATGTGGATGTCGCCGCTGAGGACCACGGCGTCACCCGAGACCTCGTCGCGCAGGTGTCGGAGCAACGCCTTCTTCTCGTGCGGGTAGCCGTCCCACTGGTCCCAGTCGGGTCCGGCGCCGTCCCCATCGATCAGCTTGAGCTTGAGCATGCCGGCGAGGGCCTCGTCGGGGATCTCCGGCGCCCACGTCCGCGACATGACCGACGGGTTCGCGATCAGCTTCCACGGCGCGGCCGACGCGGCGAGCGCGTCGAAGAGCCAGCCCCGCTGCTCGGGCCCGTACATGGAGCGCGCCGGGTCGTCCATCGCCGGCGCCGGCACCGGCTCGTCGCGCCTGCTCCGGACATCGGTGAGGAACAGCTCGGCGAGATCGCCGAGGCGCACCGATCGGAACACCCGCGTCGGGTCGCTGGCATCGGGCTGGCGCGCTGGCACCCACTCCCATTTGGCCTGCCATGCCGCGGCGACGCGATCAGCCCACGAGCCGTCGCGCGCGTCGTCGTGTTCGGTCGACCCGCCCCTCCACGCGCCGTCGGCGAACTCGTGGTCGTCGACCGTCGCGATGATGGGGTGGGTCGCGTGGAGCCGTTGCAGGTCGGGATCGCGGTGGTACTGCGCATACCGCTGGCGGTAGTCGGCGAGGGTCTTGCACTCGTGCCGCGGCTCGAAGTCGCGACCGATGTCCGCGCCTGGTGTCTGCGACGCCGGCGGCTTGTCGGCTGCCTCGTAGATGTAGTCGCCGAGGTGCAGCAGGAAGTCGAGATCGTCACGGTCGGCGATGCGGCCGTACGCGTTGAAGAAGCCGGCGTTGTGCTTCGCGCACGACACGATCGCGAAGCGGACCCGCTCGAGCGCTCCGGCCGGCAGCGTGCGGGTGCGGCCCACCGGCGACGTCCCGCCCGCGGCCCCGAAGCCGAAGTAGTACGTGGTCGCCGGCTCGAGGCCGCCGACATCGACGTTCACCGTGTGATCGTGGTCGACCGACGCCACCGTCGTGCCCTCGGCGACCACGTCGCGCATCTGTGCGTCGCGAGCGATCGTCCACGAGGCGTCGACCTCCGGCTCGTCCGACGTGACCCTGGTCCACAGCACGACACGGTCGGCGAGCGGATCGCCGCTGGCGATGCCGTGCAGGAAGGGGTTCAGGCGCATGCGGCTATACAATGGCTTCTTCACATACGGGGCTGATCGGTTTCGACGTTGAGATCGGGACCCGCACGTGCGACCGGAGTTGCTCAGACTCCTAAAACGGGGCAACAACAAGAAGCGCCAACAGCGACTTCGCTCTCGCCGCCTGATCCGTCGGGTGATCGAGAGAAATCGCGACCGGTAACGGCACGCGGGGCCTGACCACCGCAGCCCGGCAACAGAAGCGGTGGTTGACGGCGGGAAAGACCGCTGACGGCGGGAAAGACCGCTGACGTCGGGGAAAGACCCGGGGGCAGGCTCGAGCGCCACCACGGCGTAAGAGCCAACCGACCCGGCGGTGCGGCAGCCGATGAGCCGCTGACTCGGGAATGGTCGTAACACGGACGGCAACCGCTTGACGGACGAGGGTTCGATTCCCTCCAGCTCCACGGACTGGCCAGCGCGAAAGCGCTGGTCGGTGGCAGTTTTCAGCGAAGGCGTGCTTCAAAGAGCACAGAAAGAGCACATGGGGGTATCCACTCAAGCGGACCTTTGCTGGTTAGCGGCTCGCCATGGGCGACCCGCTGACGGCCGCTCAAGCGACGGCGGGTGACCCCATCCGGCGCGTCCGGCCGGAGGGTGCGCCTTGGGTTGCGGGTCGACGATGAGGTCCCGGTAGCGCACCGGGTCGTGGCCGACGGCGAGTGCGAGGACCCGGTGGAACACGAGCCCGCGGTTGCGGGAGGTACGGCGGTTGAAGCGGAACACGAACTCATCCAGGTAGGCCTGCAGGTGCGCCTCGTCGACCGATCCCTGGTGGGTGCCGAGCAGCCATCGCTTGGCCAGCGAGGCGACCCGGTGCACGCCGGGCAACAGCCCGAAGGGGTCCTCCCCTCGCCGGCGGGCGGCGCGCTGGCTGTGCCGTTCGCGGGCGTAGCCGAGCTCCTCGATGCCGCTGTAGCCCGCCCAGGCGTCGGTGATCACCGTCGTGCCGGGCTGGACGTGGGCGGTGATGAACGGGTGCAGCGACGCACCGGACGCGTCGGGCAGGATCGCCATCCGACACCGCCCGAGCCCCTTCGGCTCACGAACCTCGACAGCCACTGCTACCAGGGCCTTCTTGCCCTTCTGGCGGCCGCCGCGCAGCCCCGGCTCCTCGCCGCCGATGAACGTCTCGTCGACCTCCACCCGGCCGCAGAGCCGCTCGCGGCCGGGCCGGACCAGCACCGAGCGGAGCCGGTGCAGCATCGCCCACGCCGTCTGGTACGAGCCGATCTCCAGCGCCCGCTGCAGGCTCTGCGCCGAGATACCGTCCTTCTGGGTAGCGAACAGCCAGCACGCCGTGAACCACACCGTCAGCGGAGTGCGCGTCTTGTCGAAGACCGTCCCCGCGGTCACCGACCTCGCCGAGCGGCACGACGCGCAGCGGAACCGACCGTCGCCCAGCTGCCACCCGCCCGCCCGTCCGCAGCCCGGGCACACGAAGCCGTCCGGCCAGCGCAGCCACTCGAGGTAGTCCAAGCAGTCGTCGTCGGCGGCGAACCACGACTGCAGCTCGCCCACCGACCTCGGGTAGTCCCGACCCGCCAACAGAACAACGCTCACGACCCTG
>WNFV01000380.1_pt1 | contig 161872 bp, 160 predicted proteins | sample 5400101 | NCBI WGS metagenome assembly WNFV01 (sample SAMN13153361, study PRJNA577476) | soil metagenome | isolation source: 115 cm soil or saprolite under grassland replicate 1 | place: USA:California | collected 2016-06-15 | reverse complement strand
CGACGCACCAGTCGTGCCACCACGGCAGGACCCGCACCATCACGTCGGCGAGGCACTCGGCGGCCGGCAGCACTTCAGGCGCCAACCCCGCGTACCGGCTGTCGTTGATCGGATGATGGGGGTCGTGGCGGTCGACGGGCGGCGGCGGCGTCGCGTACCCGCGCCGCCACAGCTTCACCGCGTCGGCGCCGAAGTGATCGGTGGTCTCCTTCTTGTTCTTGCCTTGCAGCGCGCCGTAGTGACGCTCGTTCAGTCGCCATGTGCGCCGAACCGGTAGCCAACGCATGCCCAGATGGTCGAGGGCGATGTCGGCGGTGCGGATCGCCCGGATGAGCACCGAGGTGTGTACGACATGTGGTCGCAGCCCGGCCTCGGCCAGCAGCTCACCGGCGCGGGCGGCCTGCTTCTCGCCGCGAGGCGACAGGTCGGCGTCGAACCAGCCGGTAAAGAGGTTTTGGTGGTTCCAGTCGCTCTCGCCGTGCCGCAGCAGGATGAGCGTGCTCGTCATCCGCGCGACGTTACCGGGGTGTTGGCTTCCCTTTGGGAACGACAGACGATGATCCAGAACTCGAAATGCTGGAAACGTCGCCGACCTACTCTCCGCTAATCGCTCGCCCCGGTGAGGCGCAGGTGGCTCAGCCGCCACGACGCCACCACGAGCGTCACGACGAGAACGATGCCGAGACGGATGACCGCTCCCCAGCCTTGGGGGATGCCGTCGCGGATGAGATCGTCCGCGCCCGGTCCGAGTTCGGCGAAGACCGCCCGCGCTTCCCACATCGGCGACAGCTGGGCGATGCCGGCCAGGGCGGCACCAAGCAGACGCTCGACGAGGACCACGATCGCCAGCGACCACACGGCGGCCCGCCGCGTGATCGCTCCGATCATCACGAACAGACCGATGTACGCCGCGCAGCCCGCTGCGGCGGCCAACGCCACGGCGGGCGCGGCATCGGGGGCGCCCGCGACGATGGCCGCCACCACGCACGCCAAGGTCACGCTGGCGAGTGATGCGACGAACCCGGCCAGCCAACGACCGACCACGATCGTCGCCAGCGGCACCGGCGACAGCCACGTGAAGTGCAGCGTCCCTGAGCGTGCTTCCGCACCGAGCACCGCGTCGCCGATGACGAGACAACCGATCGGGATGACGATCGCGAAGAGCGCGATACCGGCCACGTTCGCGAACGCCACGGTGTCCGTTGCCGTGTCCAGGTGCGCCAGGAGTCCGAACAGCACCGCGCCGACGCACGGGAGCAGGAGGCCGAGGCGTCGCTTCGCGGGCAGGCAGGCCTGCAGCGCGTAAACGACGATGGCGACGAACGGCGGCCGGCGCGCTGCCTGCGTGGGTGCCGTCACCGCACGACCTCGCGGAAGATGCTCTCGAGTGATTCGTCGAGGGGACGGACCTCCCGCAGATGGGCACCCACCTCGCGGGCCAGGCGGGGCAGCGCGACGGCGAGGTCGCCGGCCCGGAGCGTGGACACGGTCAGGGCGTCCCCGTCGACGTTCACACCCGACACCGACTCGACCTCCAGCAGCGCGGCGGCGAGTGATCGCACTGGGGCGGCTCGCACGAGCACGCGCCGGGGTCGGTCAGCCATCGCGTCCCGGATGGCGTGACGGTCGCCAGCCGCGGCCAAGCGTCCCCGCACGAGCACGATCACCCGTTCCGCGAGCCGCTCGACCTCGTTCAGGACATGCGAGCTGACGATCACGGTGCGGCCCTCGGCCCCGAGCCGTTTGAACAACGCGATCAGGTTCACCCGCTGTACTGGGTCCGCGCCGTTGAGCGGTTCGTCGAGGATGAGCACCGACGGGTTCGACACCAGCGCGGCCGCCACCTTGGCGCGCTGGCGCATGCCCTTGCTGAACGTGCCGACGTGGCGGTCGGCCACGTCGAGCAAACCCACCTCGGCGAGACAGCGGTCGGGGGCGGCGCGGTCCGCGACCCGGTGCAGATCGGCGCGATACCGCACGAGCTCGCGGGGAGTGAGCTGAGCCGGTACGGCTTCGTCTTCCGGTACGAGCGCCAGGTGACGTTGCACGGCCCGCTCCCGGCGAGGGTCGCCGCCCGCCACGCGCACCTGGCCCGTGTTCGGTCCGAGGAGGCCGCAGACGGCGCGCATCAGCGTGGTCTTGCCGGCGCCGTTCGGTCCGAGAAGGCCCGTGACCCCGGGACCGAACGAGCAGGAGAGCTCGGACAGGGCGACCTTCTGTCCGAACCACACCGACACGTCCCGCACGTCGACGGCCGCATCATCGACGAACGCAGGATCGCTCGCGGGTTCCCGAGACGGGGCGGGTCCTGTCACCGGGAAACGCGCCTTCCCGCCTGCACTGGCGCTGCGGCGGTGCGGCGTTCCTTTCCCGGCGACACCCACCCCGTCCCACCCGCTCGCTCGGAAGGGAATGCGGCCTCGGCCTTCGGCCGAGCCGCGATGTTCAGCACGGCTAGGCCTCGACCCAGCGGTAGCGGCGGAACAGCGTGACGACGGAGATCGCGACCACCGCGCAGTAGGAGCCGAGCGCGAGCGCGCCGCCGTAGCTGAGCCCGGACAGCGGGGAGTCCGGATCGACGTGGCCGAGGAAGATGAGGTCCCGGACATAGAGCGGCAACGCCAGGAGGTTGGTCGCGCCGCCGGGCCGGGCTGAGCTCACCGAGGCCTCGTGGCCGTTCGAGTCCACGGTGAGGATGGCGGAGACGGCCGAGCTGACGAACATCAGCCCGAGGATCGTCGCCCCCGCCACGATGCGCCGCGTCGTCAAGGACGAGATCGCCAAGCCCACCGCGGTGTAGTAGAGCGCGAGGCCGGCGACGGCGAGCGGCGCTTGCCAGAGGACCTCGGCGTTCTCCCGGGCGTAGTCGAGCGCGCCGTCGGAGCTCACGAGCATCTGGCCCACGAACAGGACGACCTGCGGGATGTACGAGAACGCGAACAGGACCGTGACGATCGCACCGAGCTTGGCCACGACGTAGTCGGCGCCGGTCATCGGCCGGGCGAAGATGAGCGGTAGGACCCGGTTGCGGCGGTCGGGGCACAGCACGTCGGGGGCGGTCAGCGCGATGAACAGCAGGAGCGCGCTCGAGACGCCGACATAGTCCCGGTAGGTGATGAACTCGAACCCCTCGGCGGGCGTGTCGCGCGTGACGTAGCCGATGCCGACGTTCACCGCGGCAGGGATCGTCACGATCCCGAGGAGCATCCACGGGAACAGCTTCTGGCGCCACGACCGCCGAATGCCGAGCGCGCGCCGGAACGTGGCGCGATACAGCGCCCACCGGGCCGCGGTGCGCCCGCCCCGCGTTCCCTCGTACGGCCGGTATCCCCGGTCGTAGACGGCACCGGTGGCCGTCACACCGGATCTCCACCGTGGGCGCCGAGGGCACGCCGGAGGAACACCTCGTCGAGGGAGCCGAGCCCCACCGTGAGCCGGTGCAACGGCAGGTCGAGGTCCGCGATCAGGTCGCGGATCGCATCGAGGTCGGTGTCACCGTTCACGGTCACCTCGACGACACCTTCGAGCTCGCGGGCGTCGAGCCCATGGGCGACCATCGCCCCGGCCAGCTCGCCCGCCCGCTGGTCCACCTCCACGGTGACCGTGCCGGTCTGCTCCAGTAGCTCACCGGTGGGGCCGGCCACCACGAGCCGGCCACCGTCGAGCATCACGACGTGGTCGCACACGCGCTGCACGTCGTCGAGGAGGTGGGTGGCGAGCAGCACCGAGATCCCGAACGTTCCCAGCCGGGACACGAGGGCGAGCATCTCCTCGCGGCCGAGGGGGTCGAGACCGGCGGTGGGTTCGTCGAGCAGCACGAGCTCGGGATCGCCGACGAGGGCCTGCGCGAGCTTCGTGCGCTGTTTCATGCCGGTCGAGAAACCCTCGGTGGGGCGGAAGCGGGCCTCGTCCAACCCCACCAGGTCGAGCACCTCCGACGCCCGTTGGCGGGCCGCCCGGGGTGGAAGCCCACTCAACTCGCCGAAGGTGGCCACGACATCGGCCGCGCTCTGGTCGCCGGGGAGACAGTCGTGTTCAGGCATGTAGCCGAGGCGCTCGCGAACTGCGATCGGATCGGCCTCCACACGCTGGCCGAGCACCTCCACCCGGCCGGCAGTAGGGCGGGCCAGGCCGAGAATCAGCCGGAAGAGCGTGGTCTTGCCCGCGCCGTTCGCGCCGACGAGTCCAACCCGCCCGTGGGGCACCTCGACGGTGAGTTCGTCGAGCGCGGTGACCGACGGATAGCGCTTGGTGAGCCCAACGGCGCGCAGCAGCGGGACGGTCATCTCGGCTCGCGACCCATCTCGGTCATGCTGTCAGACCTGAGTTGCCAATAGCGCACTCAAGTTTGTAGAGTGCCGTCAACGTATCTGACTCTCGTCCCGCATTGATCCTGTTACGAACGAACTGTTTCGGAGGAAAGCCATGCCCAAGGCCGTCGGTATCGACCTCGGTACCACCAACTCGGTCGTCAGTGTGCTCGAGGCGGGTGATCCCGTCGTCATCCCCAACGCCGAGGGGTCCCGCACGACCCCGTCCGTCGTCGCGTTCTCGAAGAGCGGCGAGGTCCTGGTCGGCGAGGTGGCGAAGCGCCAGGCGATCACGAACCCCGACCGCACGATTCGGTCGGTGAAGCGTCACATGGGCACCTCCTGGACGATCGACATCGACGGCAAGAAGTACACGGCGCAAGAGATCAGCGCCCGCATCCTCCAGAAGCTGAAGCGCGACGCCGAGGCGTACCTCGGTGACACCGTGAACCAGGCCGTGATCACGGTGCCGGCCTACTTCGACGACGCCCAGCGCACCGCCACCAAGGAGGCGGGCCAGGTCGCAGGACTCGAGGTGCTCCGCATCATCAACGAGCCCACCGCCGCGGCCCTGGCCTACGGCCTCGACAAGGAGGGCGCCGACCAGACGATCCTCGTGTTCGACCTCGGCGGCGGCACCTTCGACGTGTCGATCCTCGAGATCGGCGACGGCGTGTTCGAGGTCAAGTCCACTCATGGCGACACCCATCTCGGCGGCGACGACTGGGACCAGCGTGTCATCGACTGGCTCGTGACGTCGTTCAAGAACGACCACGGCGTCGACCTGGCGAAGGACAACATGGCCGTCCAGCGCCTGAAGGAGGCGGCCGAGAAGGCGAAGGTCGAGCTGTCGTCGGTGCAGCAGACCCAGATCAACCTGCCGTTCATCACGGCGACGAGCGAGGGTCCGCTCCACCTCGACTACCAGCTCAGCCGGGCGAAGTTCCAGGAGCTCACCGCCGATCTCCTCGAGCGCTGCCGCGGCCCGTTCGAGCAAGCCATCGCCGACGCCGGGCTCAAGCTCGAAGACCTCGACCACGTCATCCTCGTCGGCGGCTCCACTCGGATGCCGGCGGTGCAGGACCTGGTCCAGAAGATCACGAGCAAGGAACCGCACAAGGGCGTCAACCCCGACGAGGTCGTCGCCGTCGGTGCCGCCATCCAGGCTGGCGTGCTCAAGGGCGAGGTCAAGGATGTCCTCTTGCTGGATGTCACGCCGCTCTCCCTCGGCATCGAGACCAAGGGTGGCGTGATGACGAAGCTGATCGAGCGCAACACCACCATCCCCACCCGCCGCACCGAGGTGTTTACGACGGCCGACGACAACCAGCCGTCGGTGGAGATCCACGTGCTCCAGGGCGAGCGCGAGATGGCGCAGTTCAACAAGACGCTCGGCAAGTTCCAGCTCGTCGACCTCCCGCCCGCGCCGCGGGGTGTGCCTCAGATCGAGGTCACCTTCGACATCGACGCCAACGGCATCGTCCACGTCTCCGCTAAGGACCGGGCCACGGGCAAGGAGCAGTCGATGACGATCACCGGCCAGTCGTCGTTGTCCAAGGACGAGATCGACCGGATGGTGCGCGACGCCGATGCCCACGCCGAGGAAGACCGGCGGCGCCGCGACGAGGCCGAGGTCCGCAACAACGCCGACACGCTCGTGTATCAGACCGAGAAGCTGCTTCGCGAGCAAGGCGACAAGATCAGCGGCGACGACAAGAGCGCGGTCGAGCATCGGCTCGAGGACTTGAAGGCTGCGCTCGCCGGCGCCGATGTGGAGCTGATCAAGGACGCCACCGACAAGCTCATGAGCGCCAGCCAGGGCTTCACCCAGAAGCTGTACGAGCAGGCGTCGGCCGCCGATCGGGATTACATGACCGGGCAAGGCGCGAGCGGTAGCTCGTCGGCCGCGGACGACGACGAAGTCGTCGACGCCGAGATCGTCGACGAAGACGAGGGCAAGACGGCATGACGGGGAAGTCCGACGAGGACGTGCACGACGGGTCGGACGTGACCCCACCTCACGGCGACGACCTCGCGCGCGTCGCCGGCCTCGAGGACGAGGCACACGACGCGCGCGAGGAGGATGCCGCCGATCCCGACGGGGCCGATCTAGAAGAGGCGGCCTCGGTCGTCGAGGACGACCTGGTCCGCCTCGTGTCGGAACGCGACGAGTACCTTGCCCTCGCCAAGCGGGTGCAGGCCGACTTCGAGAACTTCCGCAAGCGCATGCTCAAGCAGGGCGCCGACGAACGCGACCGCGGCGCGACGACGCTCGTCGAGAAGCTGCTGCCGATCCTCGACGCGTGCGACGGTGCGCTCACGCACGACGATGCCAAGCCCCACGTGCGCCCGATCTACGACCTGTTGATGGATGTCTTCGAGAGAGAGGGCCTCGAGGTCGTGTATCCGCTCGGTGAGCCCTTCGACCCGAAGCTGCACGAGGCGGTCATGCACGAGGCGGGCGACGACGGTGGTCAGGCGACGGTGAGCGAGGTGCTGCGGTCCGGTTACCTCTGGAAGGGCAAGGTCCTCCGCCCCGCGATGGTCAAAGTAAAGGGATAGGCGAGCGGCCGTGGTCGCGCAGCGTGAGTGGTACGAGAAGGACTACTACAAGGTCCTCGGGATCTCCGATTCCGCGTCGCAGAAGGAGATCACCAAGGCCTACCGGAAGCTCGCGCGCCAGTACCACCCCGACGCCAACCCCGACGACCGCGCTGCGGAGGAGCGGTTCAAGGAGATATCGGCCGCCTACGACGTGGTCGGCGATCCGGCGAAGCGCAAGGAGTACGACGAGGTCCGGGCGATGGGCCCGGTGGGTGGCATGTTCGGCGGTTCGCCCGGAACCGGTGGGTTCAGCTTCGACACCGGCGACATCGGGGACATGTTCACGAGCATGTTCACCCGGGCCACCCGCCGCGGCGCGGGCGCATATCGCGGGCCGGGACCTCAACGTGGCAGCGATCTCGAAGCCGAGTTGCACCTGTCCTTCGAGGACGCGGCGCACGGCGTCACCACGTCCGTCAACCTCACCAGCGACGTGGCCTGCTCGGCCTGTCACGGGTCGGGGGCAAAGCCCGGCACGACCCCCCGCCGGTGCCCGACGTGTGACGGCCGAGGCGTGCTCGACGAGAACCAGGGCTACTTCTCGTTCAGCCAGCCCTGCGCGGCGTGCGCGGGTCGAGGGATCATCATCGACGAGGCGTGCCCTACTTGCCACGGCACCGGCATCGAGCACCGTCCCCGCCAAGTGAAGGTGCGGATCCCCGCCGGCGTCACCGACGGCCAGCGCATACGGCTCAAGGGTCGAGGCACGCCGGGTCGCAATGGTGGCCCCAACGGCGACCTCTACGTCATCACGCGCGTCGCCGACCATCCGCTGTTCGGGCGCAGTGGGCGCAACCTGACCCTCACGGTTCCGATCACGTATCCCGAGGCCGTGCTCGGGTCGAAGATCACCGTTCCCACCCTCGACGGTGGTCCCGTCACCCTCAAGGTCCCGCCCGGCACGCGCTCGGGCAAGACGTTCCGGGTCCGGGGCCGCGGGGTCGCGAGTGACAACGGATCGGGCGACCTGCTCGTCACGGTCGAGGTCGCGGTACCCACCAACCTCTCGGCCGAGGAGCGCAAGGCGGTCGAAGCGCTGGCCGCGGCCACCACCGAGTCGCCGCGGGCGCACATGGAGGCGAACGATGGCTGACGAGTCCCGGTCGCGCCGAGAGGTCCGCGCGCTGTACGTCATCTCCGTCGCGGCCGAGCTCGCGGGGGTCCATCCGCAGACGTTGCGGATCTACGAACGCAAAGGCCTGGTCGATCCGGCCCGCACCGGCGGGGGCAGCCGGCGCTATAGCGACGCCGACATCGAGCAGCTCCGCCGCATCCAGGAGCTCACCACCGAGGGTCTCAACTTGGCGGGCGTGAAGATGGTGCTCGAGCTCGAGGCCGAGATCGCTCGGCTGCGAGAGGAGCTGGCGGACACGCGCGACGAGGCCGCGGCCGCGCTCGAGCGCACCCATCGCCAGTACCGGCGCGACCTCGTGCCGGTGAAGCAGGCCGTGGTCCTCTACCAAGGCCGCCGTTGACGGATGCACCGATGCTCGGCGACAGCACTCGCATCGACGCCGCCGTGGTCGATCAACTCGGCGTCGCCGTCATCGTCTGCGACCTCACCGGCACGATCCTCGACTGCAACCAGGGAGCCCTCGAGCTCTACGGCTTGACCCGGGACGAGGTGATCGGCGCGCCCGGCGCAGAGCTGGCCGGGGTCCCCCTCACCAGCGAGGTCACCGCCGAGATCGCGTCCATCCTCGCGGCCGGGAAGACATGGGCCGGCGACTTCCGCATCCAGCGGGCTGACGGCCGGACGGTCGTCGTGCACACCGTGAACTCCGCCGTCACCGATGCGAACGGCGCCTTGGTTGGCGTGGTCAGCGTGTCGCTCGACATCACCCAGCGGGTCCTTGCCGAACAGCGGCTCGCCGTTCGCTCCGCGATCACGGACGTACTCGAGGAGGCGATAGCGCCCGAGGACGTCGGCCACCGCATCCTCGAGATCCTGTGCACCGTGCTCAAGTGGGACGTGGGCGCGCTGTGGGCCGTCGACGAGGACAGCGGTGTGATCGCGTGTGTGGAGCAGTGGAGCAAGGACGCGCTGGCCGACAGCAGTTTCGTCGCCGCGACGGCCGCCTCGAGCTTCGAGCCCGGAGTGGGGCTGCCCGGCCGCGTCTGGCTCGGCCGTGAGCCCGCCTGGGTCGTCGACGTCACCCGGGAGCTGACCTACCAGCGTGCGCGCGCGGCCGCCGAGGCCGATCTCCATCAAGGGTTGGCCGTGCCGTTCTTCGTCGATGGTGCGGTGGTCGGCGTCATCGAGCTGTACGCGAGCGGCGCCGAGCACCCCGATGTCGAGCTGCTCGAGCTGGTGAGCGCAATCGGCGGCCACCTCGGTCAGTTCATGGAGCGCAAACGCGCCGAGGACGCGCTGCGCGAGGCGTACGAGCGGGCGACCCATCTCGCGCAGACGCTCCAGCAGAGCCTTCTGCCCCCCGATCTCCCCGCCATTCCTGGTGTCGAGGTGGCAGCGCGGTACCAGCCGGGCGAGACGAGCCTCGACGTCGCCGGCGACTTCTACGACGTGTTCGACACAGGTGGCGACTGGGCGGTGGTGATCGGCGACGTCTGCGGGAAGGGCGCGCCTGCGGCCGCGCTCACCGCGCTCGCACGCCACACGGTGCGGGCCGCGGCCATGCGGCTGCGCCATCCCTCGGGCATCCTGCGACTGGTCAACGACGCGATCGTGGCGGCGTACGACGACGAGCGGTTCTGCACCGTGCTGTTCACCCGCCTCGTCACCACGGTGGCGGGGGCCCGGCTCGTGATCTCGTCCGGCGGGCACCCGCTGCCCTACGTCGTACGGTCCGACGGCACTGTCGAGGAGGCGGGGGTGCCCGGGACGCTGCTGGGCTCGCTGGTCGACGTCGACCTGTCCGAGACGGTGGTCGACCTGGGTCCCGGCGACCTGTTCGTCGCGTTCACCGACGGCGTGGTGGAGGCCCGCCGGGACGGCACCTTCTTCGACGCCGCCGAGCTGTCGGCCACGTTGCACAGGCTCGCGGGACGCTCGGCCGACGACGCCGCGTCCGCGCTGCTCGACGCCGTGCTCGAGTTCGGTGGCGGCTCTCCCGGCGACGACATCGCCATCGTCGTCCTCCGAGTCCTCCCGCGGGGCTGACTCCCAACGCTGCGTTCTGGCGTAGCCCACCGACGCCACGCGTCACATTCCTACGCCACAACGCGAGTGCTGGGCGGGACCCGGTCAGTCAGAAGTAGACGGCGTCGACGTAGAGGCCGCGGTCGGTCGTGCCGTCGGGCTCGGGAACCGCCATGCGGAAGGCGAACGGGTCGAGCTGGCGAGCGAGCCCGGCGACGATGCCGTAATTGGGCGATCCGATCGACGTGAGGAACGTCAACTCGGTGTGGTCCTCGGCCAGGAGCTGCCCGCACCGGCCTCGGAGCAGCCGCTCGAACTCGGGGTCTGCGCCAGGGACGAAGCCGTGGTCGAGCACGACCGCGCGCGTCGCGTGCACCTCGGTGTGGCCGTCACTGACGGTCACGCGCAATCCGGCACGCCACAGTCCGACCGCCGCGCCGTCGCCGATCGTGATGTCACGCCACGTGTAGAGGTCCGGCGCGCGCTCGAGCCGGGCGGTGAGGGTGTCGACGGTGTACGGCAGGTACACCTCCTCGTTCGCGTGACCCCGGTTGAGGATGTCGACGAGCAGCTCGGCGTCGCCGGGGCTCGCGGTCCGACCGTGCGCCGGCCCGGCCGCCGACGCGCAGTCGATCACGGCGCGGAACACGCCAGTGGTCCACGTGCCCGGTCCGGAGATGCGCATCGCCTCGGCGTTGTCGAGTGCGGTGTAGCCGTACGCGCCGTCGGTTCGGGCGTGGTACGCGCCGAACACGTGCCCGTTGAGGGTGCTGAAGACGCCGCCCTTCCGATGCGCCACCGGCACCCGGAGATGGTGCAACAGCATCACTGTGTAGTCGGCGCCGCCGATGCGCACCCGGTGGGCGGCGCCGCACGCCAGGCCGAGCAGCTCGCCGTCGCGCTCGGCGACGAAGCAGACGTTCTCCTCCATCAGGCGAGTGAAGGCGAGGAAATCAGCCCCGCGGTCGTAGACGAGCGTGGTGGTGCCCAGGGTCATCGGCGCTCGCATCTCGAGGTCGTTGAGCGCGGCGGCGTCGACCGCGGACGCGCGGCGGATGACGATGTCGTCGGGGATCGCCCGCGCCCACCACATCCGCACGATCCGGTGCGGCGGCTCCTCCTCCACCGCGAACGAGACCTTCGTCGGCTTGCCGTCGCCATAGTCCAGCGTGATGTCGAGCGCGTACGGCGACGAGACCGCGACCTTCTCGACGCGGAACGGCTGACCGTCGCCCGAAGAGAAGCCCTTGAGTCCTTGCGCGGGATCCCACGGCGCGGGCATGGCCATGTGCGCGCCGACCTCCGCGAGCGTCAGCCCCTCGCCTCGGGTGGCCGCATGATCGAAGAACCAGGCCACTTGCCGGCCCACCGGCGAGTCAGGCAATCCGGGCAGCTCGGACGGCGAGTCGGCCATGCCGTCATCATCCGACGCACCTAACGTTTCGTCCATGGCGAGCGCGACAGATGGACCGGTCCTCTTGGTCGGCACCCGCAAGGGGTGTGGGTGATCCTCGGGGACGGCAGCCGCCGAACATGGTCAATCGAGGGACCGATGTTCCTCGGCCACATCGCGCAACACGTCCTGATGGACCCCGCGATCGCCGCACGCTGTTGATGGCCGCCCGCACCGGGCACCTCGGACCGACCCTGTTCGGATCGACCGATCTCGGTACGACGTGGCACGAGGCCACCAGTCCTCCCGCCTTCGCCGCCGGGGACCCGCTCGAGCGCAGCGTCAAAGCCGTCTTCTACCTGAGCCCCGGGCACGCCGACGAACCCGGCGCCTGGTAACTGGCATCCCCTCACGAAGGGGTCGCGGCCGATTTCCTTCCCGACCCCGACGCCGAGTTCGGCCACGACCCGTATGCGGTGCGGTTGCATCCGGCGCAGCCCGACCGGCTGTACCAACAGAACCACTGCGCCATCTACCGGATCGACCGTCCCGAGAAGCGGTGGATCCGCATCGGCGACAACATGCCGCGCGACGTCGGCGACATCGGCTTCCCCATCGAACTGCACCCGCGCGACCCCGACACCGTGTGGGTGTTCCCGATGGACGGCACCGACGTCTGGCCCCGCACGAGTCCTGACGGCAAGCCCGCCGTGTACGTCACCCGGGATGCCGGCGCGTCCTGGACGCGCCTCGAGGAGGGATTGCCTCGCCGGGCCTGGTTCACCGTGAAGCGCCAAGCGATGACCGTCGACGACCGCGACCGGGTCGGCGTGTACTTCGTCACGACCAGTGGCGAGGTGTGGGGCAGCGATGACGAAGGCCGGACGTGGGCGTCCATCGTGCAGCACCTACCGGAGATCTACTCGCTCGAGTACGCCGACCCCGATCGATCGTGAAGGTCAGGATCCCGACGCCGCCGCGTTCCTACACGGGCCAGCGCTCGTGGGTCGACGCCGACGGCACGACGGTCGCCGACCTCCTCGTCGACCTCGACCGCCAGTTTCCCGGGCTGGGGTTCCGGGTCGTGGACGAACAAGGCCGGCTCCGCCAGCACATGAAGGTCTTCGTCGACCAGGACTCGGTGCGCGACCTCACGACGTCGGTGGCGAGCGCCGGCGAAGTCGTCCTCATGCAGGCGCCTCCGGAGGCTGAGAGCCCGAACAGACTTGACATAGGTGTTGTCAAGTTTCCTGTATTCGGTATGATGAGCAGCACTATGCCGCCGCTCGATCCGAACCGATGGACCCTGAAGACCCAGGAGGCGTTCACCGCGGCCGTCGAGGCTGCGAAGGCGAACAGCAATCCTGAGGTCACCCCTGACCACCTGCTCGCCGCCCTCCTCCGCCAAGAAGAGGGCGTGGTGCTGCCCATCCTCAACAAGGTCGGCAAGGCGCCACTCTCCTTGCGCAACGCCGCCGACGAGGCGGTGTCGAAAATGCCCAAGGCCTACGGCGGCGGTGATCCCCGCCTCGGCCGCGATCTGCAGGCCGTGATGGAGAATGCCGACCGGGCCAGGGTCGAGATGACCGACGAGTACCTGTCGACCGAGCACCTCCTGCTGGCCTTGGCGGACAAGCTCGGTGTCAGCCGCGAGGACCTGCTCACGGCCCTTCGCGAGGTGCGGGGGAGCCATCGGGTGACGAGCCAGAACCCCGAAGAGCAGTATCAAGCACTGGAGAAGTACGGCCGCGACCTCACCGAGGACGCGCGGAAGGGCAAGCTCGACCCGGTCATCGGTCGCGACGAGGAGATCCGCCGCGTCATCCAGGTCCTGTCACGGCGCACGAAGAACAACCCCGTCCTCATCGGTGAGCCGGGCGTGGGCAAGACCGCCATCGTCGAGGGCCTCGCCCGCCGCATCGTCGAAGGCGACGTTCCCGAAGGCCTGAAGAACAAGCGCCTCATCGCACTCGACCTGTCGTCGATGGTGGCCGGGGCGAAGTACCGCGGCGAGTTCGAGGAACGCCTCAAGGCGGTCCTCAAGGAGATCACCGACTCCGAGGGCGAGATCATCACGTTCATCGACGAGTTGCACACGATCGTCGGGGCCGGGGCCGCCGAGGGGGCGATGGACGCCGGCAACATGATCAAGCCGATGCTGGCCCGGGGCGAGCTGCGCCTCATCGGGGCCACGACGCTCGACGAGTACCGCAAGCACGTCGAGAAGGACGCGGCGCTCGAGCGTCGGTTCCAGCCCGTCTACGTCGGCCAGCCCTCCGTCGAGGACACCATCGCCATCCTCCGTGGGTTGAAGGAGCGCTATGAGGTCCATCACGGCGTGCGCATCCAGGACGCGGCGCTGGTCGCCGCGGCGGTGCTCTCCGACCGCTACCTCACGGGGCGCTTCCTGCCCGACAAGGCGATCGACCTGATCGACGAGTCGGCCAGCCGCCTGCGCATCGAGATCGACTCGATGCCGACCGAGATCGACGTCGTCGAGCGGCGCATACGTCAGCTCGAGATCGAGCGGGTGGCGCTCGCCAAGGAGACCGACGCCGTATCCGAGGAGCGGCTTGCGTCCATCGACAAGGAGCTGGCCGATCTCACCGAGCAGATCGCCGGGATGAAGGCACATTGGCAGTCCGAGAAAGAAGCCATCTCCCAGATCCGTGAGCTCAAGGAGCAGCTCGAGAACCACCGGCTCGAGCTCGAGCGCGAGACCGACCTGAACCGCGCCGCCGAGGTCCGCTACGGCCTCATCCCCGAGTTGGAGCGCAAGGTCGAGGAGGCGACGGCCCGGCTGGCCGAGCTCCAGTCGAGCCAGAAGATGCTGAAGGAGGAGGTCGACGAGGAGGACGTCGCCGAGGTCGTGAGCAAATGGACGGGCGTGCCCGTGTCTCGGCTCATGGAAGGCGAGATGCAGAAGCTCATCCGCTTGGAGGACGTTCTCCACGAACGGGTCATCGGCCAGGACGAGGCCGTGCACGCGGTGGCCAACGCCATCCGCCGCAGCCGGGCGGGGCTGTCCGATCCCCATCGGCCGATCGGGTCATTCCTGTTCCTCGGTCCCACTGGCGTCGGCAAGACCGAGCTCGCCCGGGCGCTGGCCGACTTCCTCTTCGACGACGAACGGGCGATGGTCCGCATCGACATGAGCGAGTACCAGGAGAAGCACACGGTCTCCCGGCTCATCGGCGCGCCGCCCGGTTACATCGGCTACGACGAGGGTGGCCAGCTGACCGAAACCGTCCGCCGCCGGCCGTACGCGGTCGTCTTGCTCGACGAGATCGAGAAGGCTCACTCCGAGGTCTTCAACGTCCTGCTCCAGCTCCTCGACGACGGTCGGCTCACCGATGGCCAAGGCCGCACGGTCGACTTCACAAACGTCGTGCTGATCATGACGTCGAACTTGCCCGGTGAGCCGAAGGACTTCTTCAAGCCGGAGTTCCTGAACCGCATCGACGACATCGTCCGGTTCCGGGCGCTCACCGAGGACGACCTCGCCCAGATCGTCGAGATCCAGCTTCGCCACCTCGAGGCGCGGCTGGCGACCCGCCGCATCGCGGTCGAGGTCACCGACGGAGCCAAGGCGCTCCTCGCCCACGAGGGTTACGACGCCGCCTTCGGTGCCCGGCCCCTCAAGCGGGTGATCCAGCGCGAGCTTGGCGACCGACTCGCGGTGGCGATCCTCGAGGGCAAGATCGGCGAGGGCGACACTGTCAAGGTCGACGCCCACGGGGACGAACTCACCATCCAATAAGGGTTCGTCAACCAAGGTTGGGAACCGCGAACAAGGGTCGACCGGGCGTCGAGTCTCACCCTCGCGAATGGACGCGCATGGGCCACACGGCCTGGGCCGAACGACCTATTCTCCGGACTTTCCGGCTTCTGTTACCCTCCGTGGCAGGAAGACGCCATACAGCGTCTGAGCACCAAGCAGGTCCCTAGAAACCACACACGGGGAAGCTGAGATCCGCCGGCGAGTATTGGTCGCTGCGTCGGCGAGGAGCTAGGCGAAACCGACCCCAACGCTCATCTGCGAGGGTCGGTCGCTGGTTGTCCCCGACCCTTGGCGACACACCAAGGAGTCGGAGACATGGGTCGGACCTCCGTTCGGCGCTCGCTGGGGGCGATCACCGCGCTGCTGGCACTCCTGCTGCTCGGTGTCGCGTGGCTGTCCGCCGACCCGGGCGAGGCGGCGGCGCTGCCCGACCCGATTACCGACTACGCCACGTACCCGGCCGGCCTCGTGCCTGCCGGCTGTTTCGCGCCGTACCTCACCGGCGTCCAGGTCACGGTGAACGGGGTCACCAACGCATCGCGCACGGTGTCGGTGCCGGTCGCGAAGGACAGCGCGGTCCACACCACCTTGACGAGTGGCGAGGCGACGCTCGTCGACGACGATTTCCACCGCGACTGCGCGGAGCCGGCGCCTACCGCGCAGGCCGAGCTGAGCTGCGCGCGGGGCGGCGTTGTCGTGACCGTTGCCAACACGGCCACCGTGCCCGTCGATTACGCCGTGCTGAAGGGCGACGAGACGGATGCCTCCGGCACCGTCGCCGCCAACGGGGGAACAGCTGAGGTTGTCGTCCCTCTAGCTGAGGACGAGACGGCCACCATGACGGTCGACGCCGGCGGCGTGACGATCCTCGGGCCGCAGGAGTTCACGCTCGACTGCGTGCAACCCGGCGCGTCGATCGACCACACCTGCGCGGCCGGTGGTGCCGACGTGACGCTCACGAACGACGGCGAGAACCCCGCCGAGTTCACGGTCGAGTGGCTGTCCGAGCTCGGCGCCTGGCAGGCCGAGAAGGTCATCGTCGCCGGCGGAGGAACCCAACACGTTCTTGTGCCAATCGACGAGGACGCCACGGTCACCATCACGGTGACCGTCGACGGTACGCAGATCCTCCAGGAGTCGGTGGAGCGCAACTGCGTCGCACCCCGGGCGTCCGTCACCGACGATTGCGCCGCCGGCGGCATCATTGTGACGCTCACGAACGGCGGCGAGAACGACGCCGCCTTCACCATCACCGCCAACGGCGAGCAGGTCGGCGACGAGGTCGTCGTGCCCGGCCGCGGAACGGTCGACGTCGTGGTCCCGATGGACGAAGGCGAGACAGCCACCGTCGTGGTCAGCTCGAACGGCCACGTGGTCGATCAGGCCACGCTGACTCGCCATTGCATCGAGGGCACGGTCACCTTCAGCGCCAGCTGCGCGGAGGGCGGCGCCACGCTCACGCTCGTGAACGCCGGGCAGTTGCCCGCGGTCATCACCCTGACCAAGAACGGCTCCGTGATCGACACGATCACTGTGGACGTGGCGGCGACGCTCACTCGGGCCTATGCGCTGGAAGAGGACGAGACGGCGACGTTCCGGGTCACCGGCCCGGGCTTCGACAGCGGGGACGAATCGGTGACCCTCGATTGCCACGAGGTCGCCGGCACCAAGTTCAGCCGGCTGCCCACCACGGGTAGCTCCACCCAGCTCCTCGTCACGCTGGCCGGGCTCCTGCTGCTCGTCGGCGGCCTCATGGTGGCCATCCCGGCCCGTCGGCGGCGTCTCCGCTACTAGATCACCGCACCCTGGAGCGGTCCGGCCGGCCCCCAGGGGCCGGCCGAATCGCGTCGAGGAACTAACCTGCCGGCGTGCCCGGGACCGTCGTCGTCGGCACCCAATGGGGCGATGAGGGCAAGGGCAAGCTCACCGACATCCTGGCCGGAGAGGTCGACATGGTCGTCCGCTACCAGGGCGGCCACAACGCCGGCCACACGATCGTGGTCGGTGAGCAGGCCTTCGCCGTGCGGCTCGTGCCGAGCGGCATCCTCCACCCTGGCGTGATGAACGTGATCGGCAACGGTGTCGTCGTCGATCCCCGCATCCTCCTCGACGAGCTCGACGGGCTCGAGGCCCGCAACATCGACACCTCCAACCTCGTCGTGTCCGGCAATGCCCACCTGATCCTCCCGTACCACCAAGAGCTCGACGTCCTCTTCGAGCGCCATCTCGGCAAGAACAAGCTCGGCACCACCAAGGGCGGCATCGGCCCCGCGTACGCCGACAAGGCGACCCGGGTGGGGTTGCGAGTGCAGGACCTGCTCGACCCCAAGATCTTCCGCCAGAAGCTCGAGGTGGTCCTCAAGGAGAAGAACGCGATCCTGGCCAAGGTCTACAACCGGTTGCCGGCGTCCTTGGACCGCATCTGCGACCAGTACCTCGGCGAGATCGCGCCACGGCTCGAGGCGCGGATCGTCGACTCGGTCAACCTGATCCACTCGTACCTCGAAGCGGGCCGCCACGTGATGTTCGAGGGCGCGCAGGCCACCTTCCTCGACCTCGACCACGGCACGTATCCGTTCGTCACCTCGTCCAACCCCGTGGCCGGCGGCGCCTGCGCGGGAGCAGGGGTCGGCCCCCGCCACATCGACCGCATCATCGGGATCACCAAGGCGTACCTGACCCGCGTCGGATCGGGTCCGTTCCCCACCGAGCTGTTCGACGACGTCGGCGACGGGCTCATCGAGCGCGGGCACGAGTACGGGACCAACACCGGCCGGCGCCGGCGGGCGGGGTGGTTCGACGGTGTCATGCTCCGCCACGCCGTGCGCCTCAACTCGCTCACCGACATCTTCCTCACCAAGCTCGACATCCTCGATCCCCTTCCGGTGGTGAAGGTGTGCGTCGCGTACGACGTCGACGGGCAACGCATCGAGAACCTGCCGTACCATCAGTCCGAGCTTCATCGGGCCACGCCGATCTACGAGGAGCTCCCGGGCTGGGAGACCGACTGCTCCGACGCAAAGACCCTCGAGGACCTGCCGGCCCGCGCCCGCGATTACGTCCTCTTCCTCGCCGAGCTCGGCGGCGTCCCCGTCAGCTACGTCGGCGTCGGCCCCGAACGCTTGCAGACCGTCCATGTTGTGTAGTCGTCGCCGAACCGGAGGTTCGGCGACCGCGGGGGGCCGGCGGGAGCCGCCCCCTTCGGGCACCCCCCACCTGCGTGCGAGTCTTGCCTCGTGAAATGCGTCGTGGTCGGCGGGGATGGGCGGGCGCACGCGTTGGCCGATGTCCTCCGGCGCAGCGCCGACGTGGTGGTGACGCCGGGCAACCCGGGGATACCGGGCTCGACACCCGAGCCGCCCGACGATCTCGACGCCGACCTGTTCGTCATCAGCCCCGAGGCGCCGCTCGTCGCCGGCATCGCCGACCGGCTGCGGGCACAAGGCAAGCGGGTGTTCGGGCCCGGCGCCGACGGCGCCATGCTCGAGGGGTCCAAGGCGTGGATGAAGGAGGTCGTCACCGACGCGGGCGTCCCGACGGCGCGGCACGGCACGTTCACCGACGTCGAGCCGGCGCTCGACTTCCTCCGCTCCCTGCCCGGGCTCTACGTCGTGAAGACCGACGGCCTCGCGGCGGGCAAGGGCGTGTTCGTCACCGACTCGCTCATCGAGGCCGAAGACGACGTGAAGGCCAAGCTCGCCGGCATCAGCTTCGGTGACGCGGGGCGTCGGGTCGTGATCGAGGAGGGCTTGACGGGACCCGAGCTCTCAGTGCTCGCGGTGTGTGATGGGCAGCGGGCCGTGCCGCTCGCGCCCGCGCGGGACTACAAGCGCATCGGCGACCGCGACACGGGCCCCAACACGGGGGGTATGGGCGCGTACTCGCCGGTGCCGTTCGTCGACGACGACTTCGTGGCCGAGGTGATGGAGCGGTTCGTCGGCCCGACCCTCGCGACCCTGCGCGACCGGGGCATCGACTACCGAGGTGTGCTCTACGCCGGGCTGATGCTCACGAGCGACGGGCCGAAGCTGCTCGAATACAACGTGCGCTTCGGCGATCCCGAGGCGCAGGTGGTGCTGCCCCGGCTCATCACCGACTTGGCCGACCTGCTCGCGCACGCGGCCGAGGGCCGCCTGTGCGAGGACCCGGCGTTCGACGACGACGCGGCGGTCACGGTCGTAGTCGCGACGCCCGGTTATCCCGACCAGCCCCGCACCGGGGCCATCATCGAGGGCCTCGAACGCGGGGGCGACCTGCCTGACGCCGCGGTGTACTACGCGGGCGTGGCGGCCGACGACGAGGGACGGTTGATCACCGCGGGCGGGCGCGTCCTCGATGTCGTCGCCTTGGGTCCGACGTTGACGGCGGCGAGGACAAAGGCGTACGCGGCGGTGCACCGCATCTCGTTTCCGGGGATGCAATATCGCTCCGACATTGCGGCGGGCGCCGCCCTACGAGAAGGGAAGCGATGAAGGTCGGGGTTCTGATGGGGTCGCCGAACGACCGCGACAAGATGCAATCCGCGGCCGACACTCTCGTATCGTTCGGGATCGAGGCGGACGTGCGGGTGATGTCCGCCCACAGGACGCCGGGAATCGTGGCCGAGTTCGCTTCCACGGCCCGCGAGAATGGCTACGTGGCGATGATCTGCGGCGCGGGTATGGCGGCCCATCTGGCCGGCGCCGTCGCCGCCCACACCACGCTTCCGGTCGTCGGCGTGCCGCTCTCGGGCGGGCCGCTCGGCGGTGTGGACGCGCTCTACTCGACCGTGCAGATGCCCAAGGGGATCCCGGTGGCTACCGTCGCAGTCGACGGGGCGGTGAACGCCGCGCTTCTCGTCGTGCAGATGCTGGCGATCCGGGATGAGGAACTGGCCGCGAAGCTGGCCGAGCAGCGAGCCGAGCAGGCCCGTGCGTGAGCGATCAGCTGGCCGCGGTGCCCGGATCGAAGGCTTCGAGCGTCCAGCGGTACGAGTTGGGCGGGCCCTGATATTCGGGGACCTCGCCGACATCCTCCCCGGCCGTGGGGTCGAGAGCGCCGACCGCGTGTCCGGCGCCTCGCCGCGCCAGACGCCGCTCCTTCATCATGCGCCGCATCTGCTTGCGTTCGAGGGTCGGACGCCCGCCGGCGGTGGTGCGGATCCCTGCGGCCGCGACGGCGCACGGCACGCAGTAAGGCGGCTGTTTCGGCCCGAAGGAGTAGACCAGGCACTCAGCGCAGAACTGGTGCGCGCATTGCCGGCACACGTCGATCGCCTCTTCGAAAAGGTGCTTCTCACAGCGCTCTTGCATCGAACTCAATCCTCCGCTCGCGACCCCAGCCCTCCCGTTAGTCCTGAACTTCGGCACCACGGTGCCCCTGCTTGATAGGCACTACGACCCAAAATGCCGACGCTCGACGCTGACGTCCCGAATGTGCTGGCCACTCGCTACGCCTCCGCACCGATGCGGGCACTGTGGTCGCCGAGCCACAAGGTCGTGCTCGAGCGTCGGCTGTGGATCGCGGTCCTGCGAGCTCAGCGCGACCTCGGGGTCGAGGTGCCGGATGGGGTAATCGAGGCGTATGAGGCGGTCGTCGACCAGGTCGACCTCAACAGCATCGCGGCGCGCGAGCGGGTCACCCGCCACGACGTCAAGGCTCGCCTCGAGGAGTTCTGCGCCCTCGCCGGTCATGAGCATGTCCACAAGGGGATGACCTCCCGCGACGTCACCGAGAACGTCGAGCAGCTCCAACTCCGCGGCGCGCTCGGCATCGTCCGCGACCGGATGGTGGCTGCGCTCGCTCGCCTGGCGGCCCTCGCGATCGAGCACGGCGACGTTGCGATGGTGGGCCGCAGCCACAACGTCCCCGGGCAAGTCACCACCCTGGGCAAGCGCTTCGCCAACGCCGGTGAAGAGGTCCTCGTCGCTTTCGAGCGAGTCGAGACGCTTCTCGACAGCTACCCACTGCGTGGCATCAAGGGCCCGATGGGTACCGGCCAGGACCAGCTCGACTTGCTCGGCGGCGACCCCGCGAAGCTGGCGCGCCTCGAAGCTGCGATGGCGGCGCACCTCGGCTTCGCCCGCGTGCTCGGCAGCGTCGGTCAGGTGTACCCGCGGTCGCTGGACTTCGACGTCGTCGCCGCGCTCGTGCAGGCGGTGGCGGGGCCGTCGAGCCTGGCCACCACGATCCGCCTCATGGCTGGGCACGACCTCGCGTCCGAGGGCTTCGCGGCGGGCCAGGTCGGGTCGTCGGCGATGCCCCACAAGATGAACTCACGGAGCTGCGAGCGCATCAACGGCCTCGCGGTCGTGCTGCGCGGCCACCTGTTGATGGTCGCGGCGTTGGCGGGGGACCAGTGGAACGAAGGAGATGTGAGCGACTCGGTCGTGCGCCGGGTCGCCCTGCCCGACGCGTTCTTCGCCGCCGACGGGTTGTTCGAGGTGTTCCTCACTGTGCTCGACGAGTTCGTGGCGTTCCCGGCCGTCATCGCCGCCGAGCTGCGTCGCGAGCTGCCGTTCCTCGGCACCTCCAAGATGCTGCTGGCTGCAGTGCGCAAGGGGGTCGGCCGGGAGCAGGCGCACGAGATCATCCGCGAACACTCCGTGGCCGCCGCGCTCGAGCGGCGCGAGAAGGGCGGCCAGGGCGACGACCTCCTCTCCCGGCTCGCCGGCGACGAGCGCCTCCGGCTCTCGTCGGGTGAGCTCGACGGCGTACTCGCCGACCCGCTGCCGTTGTCGGGCGCCGCAGGCGCACAGGTCCTCGGCTTTGCCGCACGGGTGGCCGAGATCACGGCCCGCCACCCCGAGGCGGCCAGCTACACACCCGAGGAGATCGTTTAGTGGCTCCCAGAGACCCCGCGCTTGTGCCGCTGCCGCATGTGTACTCGGGAAAGGTCCGGGACATCTACGACGCCGGCGCCGGCCGGCTGCTCATGGTCACGTCCGATCGGATCTCCGCGTTCGACGTCGTGATGTCCGAGCCGATCCCCCACAAGGGTCGGGTGCTCACCGCGACGTCCGCGTTCTGGTTCGAGCATCTGGCCGGCGTCTGCGGGAGCCACCTGCTGTCCACGGACCTCGAGGACCTTCCGGCCGCGGCTCGCGCTCCCGAGCTCGCCGGCCGGGTGATGCTCTGCCGCAAGGCCGAGATGCTCCCGGTCGAGTGCATCGTGCGCGGTTACTTGTCGGGTTCGGCGTGGCGGGAGTACCGGCACGACGGGACGATGCGCGGTTTGCCCATGCCATCGGGTTTGCAGGAGTCGGATCGGTTGCCCGAGCCGGTCTTCACGCCGTCGACCAAGGCGGAGCGCGGCGACCACGACGAGAACATCTCCTTCGAGCAGGCGGCCGACATCCTCGGCAAGGAACGGGCGGAGGAGGCGCGCGACGTCGCCCTCGAGCTGTATCGGCGGGGTGCAGCGTGGGCGGCCGACCGCGGCATCATCATCGCCGACACGAAGTTCGAGCTCGGCCTCATCGACGGCGAGCTCGCCATCTGCGACGAGGTGCTGACGCCGGACTCGTCGCGGTTCTGGCCCGCCGCGGATTGGCGCCCCGGCACGACGCCCCCGTCCTTCGACAAGCAGCCGGTGCGCGACTACCTCGACGGCTTGGGCTGGGACAAGCGCCCGCCGCCGCCGCCGCTTCCCGACGACGTCGTCGAGGCGACGAGTGCGCGGTACGTCGACGCATACCAGAAGATCACCGGCCGATCCTTCAACGAGTGGCCCGGCGGTTGACCCTGGGTCCCCCGATCAGGATCGCGTGGGGACGGCCGGGACTCGATGAGGTCGCGCCCATGGCCGCCGTCGTCGTGATCGTCGACGTGCTTCGGTTCACGACCGCGGCCTCGGTCGCAGTCGCTCGAAACGCGATGGTCTTCCCCTACCCGTTGCGGGACGACGGCGCGGCCTACGCGGCGGCGCACGACGCCGTGCTGGCCGGGCGGCGAGAGGACGGCAACCTGTCGCTGTCGCCGGTCGCCCTCGACGGCATCGAGCCGGGCACCCGTCTGGTCCTGCCGTCGCCCAACGGGTCGGCGCTCGCGTTCGCGGCCCACGCGCTTGGCGTCGGGGTGGTGCTCGCGGGGAGCCTGCGCAACGCGACCGCGGTCGGCCGGGCGGCCGTCGTTGCCAGCGAAGGCGGGACGATCGCGGTGATCGCGGCCGGCGAGCACGACCGCGCCGGTCACCTGCGCATGGCCGTCGAGGACCTGACCGGTGGCGGCGCGGTCATCGCCGGCGCGGTGGCCGCCGGTGCGCGGCCGTCGGACGCGGCCCAGGGCGCGCTGGAGACCTTCGCGACCGCCGCCCCCGATCTGCCGGGCTGGCTCGGCGCGTGCGCGTCGGGCCGGGAGCTGATCGGGTGGGGCTGGGACGACGACGTCGCCTTCGCCGCCGAGCACGACGTCACTACGGTGGTGCCGGTCCTCCGGGCCGGGGCCTTCGTACCTCTAGAGTCGTGACGTGAGGTTCTCGGTCGTGGTCGAGGTCCAGCTGCGCGAGGGCGTGGCCGATCCCCAGGGGGCCACCATCGAGCGCTCGCTCCCCACCCTCGGGTTCGACGGCGTGCACGGAGTCCGGGTGGGCAAGTGCATCCGCTTCACGCTCGACGCGACCGACGAGGCCGGGGCAAGGGCGATGGTCGAGGACCTGTGCCGACGCTTCCTCACGAACCCGGTGATCGAGGACGCCCGCGTCACGGTCGAGGAGTTGATGATGCGGTGAGTGCGCGGGTTGGCGTCGTCCTGTTTCCGGGGTCGAACTGCGAGCAGGACGTGATCGAGGCCGTCGGGGCGCTGGGAGGCGAAGGCTTCCTCCTTTGGCACGGCGACCGCACGATCGGGCAGGCCGACGCGGTAGTCGTCCCCGGAGGGTTCGCCCACGGCGACTACCTCCGTCCCGGCGCGATCGCCCGTTTCTCGCCGGTCATGGACGCGGTCAAGGACTTTGCCGCCGACGGCGGACCGGTCGTCGGCATTTGCAATGGCTTCCAAGTGCTCACCGAGGCCGGTCTATTGCCCGGCGCCCTTCAGAAGAACCGGGGGCTCAAGTTCCTATGCCGGACGGTCGAGATCCGGGTGGCGACGACGCAGTCGGTGCTGACGTCCGCCGCGACTCCGGGCCAGATCCTGCGCGTTCCCATCAACCATTTCGAGGGCAATTACACGTGCCCGCCCGACGTGCTCGCCCCGCTCCGTGATGAGGACCGCATCCTGTTCCGGTATGTGGACAACCCGAACGGGTCGGTCGACGACATCGCCGGAATCTGTTCCGAGGGACGCAACGTCGTAGGGCTCATGCCTCACCCGGAACGTGCCTCCCATCCCCTGCTCGGCTCGACCGATGGGCTTGTGTTGTTCCGGTCGCTGCTGGCCCAAGCCCGGGTGCTCTCGCCAATCGGCGGCTGAGGCGCCCCCGAACCTCGGTCAGCGGGCGGCGCCGCGCCCGATACCGGCCTTCTTCAGCACCGCGGCATCGATGCCGGCCTCGCGCCACGTCGCATACGCGATCCCTTTGCGCTGGCTATAGCCCTTCGCGGCCTTCACGAAGTCCTTTTCGAGCGCGGTCAAGTCAACCTTTTCCCCCGCGGCCTCCAGCTCGTCGGCCAGGTCGCGCCGCTCTTGGCGAAGCTGCAAGGCGCGGAGCGGGTCGGCTTCTTGCAGCTCGACTTCGATACGATCGAGCCGCTTCTTGATCGAATCCGGGGTGCGCTTCCGGCCCCGCTTCGGCTTGTGGGCGTGGAGCGCTTCGAGGTACCGGCGTACAGCCCGGCCCTCTTCGCGGCCGGCGGCCAACGCGGCCTTGTGTTCATCGGACATGGAGCGGCGTACTGGCTTCTTCGGCGGCATTGCCGGAAATCCAAGCACGCCTATTCAGCTAATTCAAGTCGAAGGATTTCGCAGACCGGCAGAGGGAGAAGACACAGCCCGCTCGAACCGGCCCGATACGGTGAACTGGTGGCCGACGACGGGGTGCACAAAGCGCTCGGACTGACCGATGCCGAGGCCGCCGACATCGAGCGGATCCTCGGTCGACCGCCCAACCAGCTCGAGCTGGCGATGTACGCGGTCATGTGGTCGGAGCACTGCTCGTACAAGTCATCGCGTCTGCATCTGCGGCGCTTGCCGACTGAGGCGCCGTGGGTGCTCGTCGGGCCGGGCGAGAACGCAGGCGTCGTCGATGTCGGCGACGGCATCGCCGCCGCGATCCGGATCGAGAGCCACAACCACCCGTCGGCCATCGAGCCTCATCAGGGGGCGGCCACCGGCGTCGGGGGCATCCTCCGCGACATCTTCACGATGGGGGCGCGCCCGATCGCGCTGATGGACCCCCTCCGCTTCGGCCCTCTCACCGACGCGCGCAGCCGGTGGATCGCCGAAGGCGTCGTCAGTGGGATATCCGCGTACGGCAACTCCGTCGGAGTGCCGACGGTGGGAGGCGAGGTCGTATTCGACGACACCTATGCCGACAACCCGCTCGTCAACGTGCTCTGCCTCGGCGTCCTGCCGACGGAGCGCCTCGTTCTCGGGCGGGCCTCGGGGATCGGCAACCTCGCCATGCTGCTCGGGTCGTCCACCGGCCGGGACGGCATTGGTGGGGTGAGTGTCCTCGCGTCGGCCGGCTTCTCCGACGATGACGCAGCCAAGCGTCCGAGCGTCCAGGTGGGGGACCCGTTCGAGGAGAAGCGGTTGATCGAGGCGTGCTTGACGCTCCTCGACGCCGGGCTGGTCGTCGGGATCCAGGATCTCGGGGGGGCCGGGCTGACGTGTGCCACGAGCGAGACCGCGAGTCGGGGAGGCGTGGGGATGGACGTCTACGTCTCCGAGGTCCCGCTGCGCGAGGCAGGCATGGAGCCGTTCGAGATCATGACCAGCGAGTCGCAGGAGCGCATGCTGGCGATCGTCCGGCCCGAGGACCTGGACGAAGTTCTCGACATCTGCCGCCGCTGGGAGGTCCGCGCGACCGTCATCGGAACGGTTACGGCGGGCGGGCGGCTGCGGGTGCTGGCGTCCGCCCGCGGGGACGCCGACGTGCTGGCGGACGTGCCGGCCGCATCGCTCCACGAGGACGCGCCCTTGTATGACCGTCCCCGTACTCCGCCGGCCGATGACGGCGCCCGCCGCCAGCAGGAGCCGACGGCACCGAGCCCGATGGACGACTGCGGTCTCGACCTGCTCGCGCTGCTCGCCGACACGTCGTGGGTCTGGTCGCAGTACGACCACCAGCTCTTCCTCAACACGGTGGTCGGGCCGGGAGGCGACGCCGCGGTGTTGCGCCTGAAGCACCCCACGACCGGACTCGACACCGGCCGTGGGCTCGCGCTCACCACCGATGGCAACCATCGGTGGTGCGCCCTCGACCCTCGCGCCGGGACGGCGCTGGTGGTGGCCGAGGCGGTCCTCAACCTCGCATGTGTCGGGGCGCGGCCGTTGGCCTTGGTGAACTGCCTCAACTTCGGCAACCCCGAACACCCGGAGGTGATGTGGCAGCTGTCGGAGGCGATCGACGGGATGGCCGATGCCTGCCGCGCCTTCCACCTGCCGGTCGTTGGCGGGAACGTCAGCCTCTACAACGAGTCACGGGGTACCGACATCGACCCCACCCCGATCGTCGGCGTCCTCGGCGTCGTCGATCGCCTCGAGCACCGCCCGCCCGGACCGACCCTCGTACACGAGGGGATCCTCGCGCTCATCGGGCCGGCCGACGCGGGTTCAGCGGTGTTGGCCGGGTCACGGTGGGCGTGGGAGCGGCGCGGCGAACGCGGCGGTCACCTGCCGGAGCTCGACACCACGGCCCATCTGGCCGTCGCCGAGTTGGTGCGGAGCCTCGTCGGCGACGCGGTCGTCGCCGGCGTGCACGACTGCGCCGACGGTGGTCTTGGGCTGGCGCTCGCGGAGATGGCCGTCGTGTCCGGCATCGGCTTCCAGGTCGCCGTCGTGGATCACGCTGACCTCTTGGGCGAAGCCCCGTCACGCGTTGTCGTCTGCGTCGACGGCGGCCGGCTCGCCGAGGTCCAGGATCGGGTGTCGTCCGGCGGCGTGGCGGTCCGCGTTCTCGGCCGGGCGGGTGGCGACCGCCTCGTCGTCGACGGCGTCGTCGACCTGCCGATCGGCGATGCCGTCCGTGCGTGGCGCGACCGCATCCCGGCCGCGCTGGGCGGCGGCGCCACGCACTAGGTCACTGGTGCTCGTCCGCGGCGTTTCGAGCTCGAGCGGAAAGGCGGAGCCTTTCCGCTCGGTCCGGCGGTGTCGACCTTCGGTCGACTCGAACGGCTCGCCGCCCCGCACAGCTGGCGCCCCACCATGACAACTCAGGGCCTGTACGCGCCGCGTCTTAGTCCTCGATCACCTCGACCACTCGGTAGAGAACGCGGTCGAGGAAGAAGAACTTCGCCACCCACAAGATGCCGAACCCGGCCAGGTTGGCCAGGTTGATGGCGATCTTGGCGTCCCAGTGACGCTCGGCGAAGGCGACGAACACCGTCGACACCACCAGCCCGATCACGGCCATCAACCAGAACACGCCGATCTCCTTGCCCATCCGTTCCCGCCCGGCCTTCTGCCACGTCCAGTACCGGTTGATCGCGTAGTTGGGAATCGTGCCCAGGCTGACGGCAACGAGGTTCGAGACCACGCCGGACCACTCGAGGACGGTCGTGCCGAAGGCGAGGCTCCCTTGACCGACGACCGTGCCGGCCGCCGACGCCGCGGAGTACCGCACCAGCTTGCGGACGAGCCGGCGCCGCGGCGACTCCGCGGCCGTTGGCGTCGTCAGCGCGACCTCCGCTCACTCCACCAGTCGAGGATCAGGTCGAGGCCGGCCTCGAGATCGATCGTCGGCCAGTGGCGGACCCCGACCGCGGCCAGATGGAAGACGAGATCGGCCCGCTCGACTTCACCGTGCAGGAGCGCGTCGTCGAGGATCGACCCGTTGAGGAACCGGATCTCGCGCAGCCGATGGGCGAGGTTCGCCACCCGGCCCGTGGTGACGTTGTCGAGCACCGCGACCTCGTCGCCGTCGTCGGGCAAGGCGTCGACAAGATGGGACCCGATGTAGCGGGCCCCGCCGGTTACCAGCACGCGCATGGTTGATCTCCCGGATGACCGTCATGCGTTGCTATCACATGCCGTCGTCAGGCGTTCCTGCGGTACACCCAGATGTCCTGGTGGTCAGTCGAGGCCGCCCGCAAGACCGTCGGGTCGGCATGATTTCCGACTCGGGTCATCAGGAGTGCTCAGGTCGGTGCGTGGGAATTCGGGCGGGCCGTGCCAACATGGCCCGGTGAAACCCTGCGGGCCGCGCGGCGTCGTCACCGACGGCGACCTCAAGGAAGCCTGTGGCGTGTTCGGGGTGTATGCGCCCGGCCAGCCGGTAGCGCATCTCACGTTCCTCGGGCTCTACGCGCTCCAGCACCGGGGTCAGGAGGCGGCCGGCATGGCGGTCAGCGACGGCGACACGCTCACCGTCGTGAAGGATCAGGGTCTCGTCTCGACCGTGTTCAACGAGCGCACCCTGGCGCCCCTCACCGGTCATCTGGCGATCGGCCACACCCGGTACTCGACGACGGGATCGAGCACGTGGCGCAACGCCCAACCCGCGTACCGCACCGTCGGCGAGACCGAGTTCGCGCTGGGCCACAACGGCAACTTGGTGAACACCGAGGCACTGGTCGAGGACGCGGGGATGTTGCCGGGGACGGTCACGAGCGACAGCGACCTAGTCGCGGAGCTCCTCGCGAACGACCTGCGCTCTCGCGGCGACGAGAGCAGCGACGGCCGCCGGGTCGAGCGCTCGCTCGTACGCGTACTCCCGCGGCTGCGGGGCGCGTTCTCGTTCGTCGTCGCCGATGAGGCCCACGTCATCGGGGCGCGCGACCCCAATGGGTTCCGGCCGTTGTGCCTTGGGCGGCTCGACGACGGATGGGTGTTGGCGTCGGAGACGCCGGCCCTCGACATCGTGGGCGCCCACTTCGTGCGCGAGCTCGACCCTGGCGAGGTGCTCGTGATCGACGCCAACGGCGTCCGGAGCCTGCGGCCCTTCCCCGACGAGTCGGTCGACCCCCGCTTGTGTCTGTTCGAGTTCGTCTACTTCGCGCGTCCCGACAGCCGTCTGTACTCCCGCAGCGTCCACCAGGCCAGGATCCACATGGGCGAGCTGCTGGCCGAGCAGGCACCAGTCGCCGCCGACATGGTCATGGGCGTGCCCGAATCGGGCATCCCTGCGGCCGAGGGCTACGCCAAGGCGAGCGGCATTCCGTACGGCCAAGGACTGGTCAAGAACCGGTACATCGGACGGACGTTCATCGCACCGAGCCAGGAGATGCGCGCGATGGGCGTGCGCATGAAGCTGAACCCGCTCCGCGAGAACATCGCGGGGAAGCGGCTCGTCGTCGTCGACGACTCGATCGTGCGGGGCACGACGCAGAAGCAGCTGGTGCGGATGCTCCGCGAGGCGGCCGCCGCGGAGGTGCACCTTCGGATCACATCGCCGCCGGTGAAGTGGCCGTGCTTCTACGGCATCGACACCGGCGACCGCGGTGAGCTGCTCGCCGCGCAGCTCATGGTGGACGAGATCCGCGACTACGTCGGAGCCGACAGCCTGGCGTATCTCACGCTCGACCGCCTTACGACGGCCACCGGCGCAGCAGGGGCGGGGTTCTGCAACGCGTGCTTTACCGGCGACTATCCGGTGGAGGTACCGCTGACGCTGCACAAGGCCGTCCTCGAGGAGAACGACATGCCGGCCGGTGGGCTCGAGCGGACGCTGCACACGACCGAATCCGACCCCCGGGTCTGATCCGATGGCCGAGACCTATCAGGGAGCGGGTGTCAACATCGCTGCTGGCGAGGCGGCGGTCGAGCGCATCAAGGACAAGGTGCGCTCGACGTTCCGGCCCGAGGTCATCGGCGACATCGGCGGCTTTGGAGGTCTCTTCGCCTTTGCCAACCACCGGTACCGCAACCCGGTGCTCGTATCGTCCACCGACGGGGTGGGCACGAAGGCGTTGATCGCCCAAGCCACGGGCCGCTTCGACACGATCGGCATCGACCTCGTCGCTATGTGCGTCGACGATGTCGTGTGCCAGGGCGCAGAGCCGCTCTTCTTCCTCGATTACATCGCCGTCGGGCGTCTCGACCCTGACCACATTGACGCGCTCGTGGGGGGTGTGGTCCAAGGCTGCAAACAGGCCGGCTGCGCGCTCGTCGGCGGCGAGATGGCCGAGCATCCGGGCGCCATGGAGCCGGGCGAGTTCGATCTCGTCGGTTTCGCAGTGGGCGTCGCCGAACGAGATCAGTTGGTGACCGGCGAGCACGTCGGCGCCGGCGACGTCCTGATCGGGCTGCCGTCGCCGGGGCTGCGGTCGAACGGTTACTCCCTCGCTCGCCGCGTGTTGCTCGAGCTCGCCGGCCGGTCGCTCGACGACGATGCGTTCGACGGTGCGCACCACACGCTGGCCGACGAGCTGCTCACACCGTCGGTGATCTACGCCCCTGCCATCCTCGCCCTCTTGCGAGTCGTCGACGTCCACGCCATCGCCCACATCACCGGGGGCGGGCTGGTCGGCAACCTCTCGCGGGTCCTGCCGCGTGAGCTCGAGGTGACCGTCCACCGCTCGACGTGGGAAACGCCTCGCATCTTCACCGAGATCCAACGTCTGGGGGAGGTGAGCGACGAGGAGATGGGACGCGTATTCAATCTCGGTATCGGCATGATCGTCGTGGTGCCGCCCGACGACGCCTATCGAGCGATGGACGTCCTTCGTAGCCACGGGCACCGTGCCGTCGAGCTCGGCACCGTCGAGGCCGGGCGCGGCGTCGTCCGCCTCGACCGCTAGCGGCGACCGTGGCCAAGATCCTCATCGTCGACGACGAGCCCGACATCCTCCTTCTCCTGCGGTTGAACCTCAGCGCCGATGGTCACGACGTCGTCATGGCCGCCGACGGTCCGAAGGCGCTCGAATGCATCGCGGCCGACCATCCCGAACTCGTCGTGCTCGATGTGATGATGCCCGTGCTCGACGGCTGGGGTGTGCTCGAGGCGCTGCGCGGCGACAAGGACGCGCCGCCCGTGATCGTCGCGTCCGCGAAGACGGCCGGTCGCGACATCGCCCACGCGATCCGTCTCGGCCCGTGTGACTACCTGACCATGCCGTTCGATCCCGCGGTCTTGAACGAAGCCGTCGCGGTCACGCTCGCGCAGAGCGACGAGGAGCGCGAAGGCCACCGGCAACGGCTCCTGGCCCTGGTCGAGGACGCGAGTCCGTGAACGAGGCGCTCCGCGATCATCTGCTGAGGCACTCGGTGAAGACGGGCGATTTCGTACTTCGGTCGGGCCAGCGCAGCACATGGTTCATCGACGCGAAGCAGACGACGGCTCGACCGGACGGGATGATTCTCGTCGCCGACGCGTTGCTCGAGATCCTGCCGGACGACATCACCGCGATCGGCGGCTTGACGATGGGGGCCGATTCGATCTCCTTCAGCGTGGCCGGAATCGCGGCGACCCGGGGTCGCATGCTGCGGAGCTTCAGCGTCCGCAAGGAGCAGAAGGACCACGGCGCCGGAGGGCGCATCGCCGGTGCCCTCGAGCCCGACGATCGAGTGGTTCTCACCGACGACGCCATCACGCGGGGCGTCGCGTTTCTCGAAGCGGCCGCGGTCGTGCGGGCGCATGGGGCCGTGCCCGTGCTCGCCGTTCCGGTCGTCGACCGGGGAGGCACCGCCGAAGCGATGTGCGCGGCCGAAGGTATCGCCTTTCACCCGCTGATCACTGCCCCGGATCTCGGGTTCCCGTACGGCTGAGCCGCCTCAACGCGCGGCGGCGATGCGGGCCTCGGCGAGGTGGTCGGCGGCTTCGGCGGGCGTGAGGCCTTGCGTCACGGCGATCTCGAACACGCGGGAGAGCGTCCCCTCGATCTCCGCGATGCGAGCCCAGGCGCGGTCGTGGTCGTAGCCCTTGGGTTCTTCCGCGATGTTGATGACGCCGCCGCCGTTGACGACGAAGTCGGGGGCGTAGAGGATGCCGGCGGCGGCGAGCCGTTCGCCGTCGTCGGCGGTGTCCAGTTGGTTGTTCGCGCAACCGCACACGGCCCGGCAGCGCAGCTCGGGGATCGTGCGTTCATTGAGAACGGCGCCGAGCGCGCACGGCGCGAACACGTCGCACTCCGTCATGTGCGCCCGGGCCGCGTCGATCGCGGCCGCCCCGACGCGCTCGACCGCGGCCGCGACCGCAGCGGCGTTTACATCGCTCACGGTTACGAGGGCGCCAGCCTCGTGGAGGTACTCGGCCAGCGCGAGCCCGACCTTGCCGACGCCGCTCACCACGACGTGGCGGTGCTCCAGCGACGGGTCGCCCCACAGGTTGGACGCAACCGCGTGCATGGCTCGGAACACGCCCCACGCGGTCGCTGGCGACGGATCGCCCGAGCCGCCGAGCGACTCGCTGACGCCGGTCACGTGGGGAGTGACGGTGCGGATCAGGTCCATGTCGGCCTGCGTGGTGCCGACGTCCTCGGCCGTGAGATACCGGCCGGCGAGGCTGTCGACGAACCGACCGTACGCGAGGATCAGCCGCTCGCTTCGATCGACCCGGGGATCGCCGATGATGACGGCCTTGCCCCCGCCGAGATCGTTGCCCGCGACCGCGTGCTTGTAGGTCATCCCGCGCGCCAGCCGCAACACGTCGACCAAAGCCTCCCGCTCTGAACGGAATGGGTAGAAGCGCGTGCCGCCGAGCCCGGGCCCCAAGACCGTCGAGTGCAACGCGACGATCGCCCGCAGCCCGGTGGCTTCGTCCACGCCGAACACGACCTGCTCGGCTCCGTGAGCAGCCACGAGGTCGTGAACGTCGAGTTCCGGAGGCACGGCGCCCGAGAGTAGCGACGGCGCATCGCGGCCAGACGGTGACTAGTCCGATCCGGCGGCACGAATAGACCGTTCGTGCTATGGCGAGCAGCGAGGTCCACCTTTACCCTCACGGGCGGAATCGGACATGACCGCCCGACGTGGCCGCTGTCCCCTAACCCGAAGGAAAAACACGAAAATGGCCCACAACGACGAATTCGATGCTCCCGAGGCCCTCCTCACCCCGTCCGAGGTCGCTGCGCTGTTCCGCGTGAACCCCAAGACGGTCACGCGCTGGGCGCGCGCCGGCAAGCTCACCGCGATCCGCACGCTCGGCGGCCACCGCCGGTTCCGGGCGTCCGAGATCCGCCGCTGCCTCGACGAGATGTCCCAGGCCGAGTACTGATCCCACGCCCGAGGCTGTAGCGGTGCGGGGTATCTGACCCTCTGGACCGCCACATCCCCCGGGTCACGACAACGTCATGCGGCCCACCACAGCAGCGAGTCCCTTCCGACAACGACGTCGAGCCAGAGCCAGCCGACCTTCGTGGGCAGTCGGGCGAGAGTGAGGCGGCCGTGGGTCGTGATCGATCCGACGGCGAGCAACTCTCGCCACGGGCGGTTGGCCGCGAACGAGTCGCCTCCTCGACGCTCGTGCGGTCGGGTTTGAGGAACGCGACGACGACGTAGGTGCCCTCGTCGTCGCGGCCGCCTCCGTCGCGAATGCGTCGTTCGGCCGAGGAGCGTCTGTGCCTCCACCGCCGCCACGAGCTCGGGATCGGGGGTGGGCGATGTGAACAGCCCGGGGTCCGACCGCACGGTGATCGCCAGCCGGTACCCCGCGAGACCAGCGCGAGGAAGGCGACGGCGAGCAGCGCCCGCTTCATGACGGTCGTCCGCGGTCAGGTCAGCGGCGGGATCCAGGCGCCGTGAGCGTCGAGCAGCGCGTCGACCAAGGTGTGGATCGCGTCAAGGTCCAACTCGGCCGCCGTGTGCGGGTCGAGCATGGCCGCGTGGTACACGTGATCGCGGCGTCCAGTGAGCGCGGCCTCCACCGCCAACTCCTGCACGTTGACGTTCGTGCGGATGAGGGCCGCCAGTTGCGGAGGCAGGGCGCCGATCCGGGTCGGCTGCACCCCGTTCCCATCGACGAGACACGGGACTTCCACCGTGCAGGCTTCCGGGAGACCGTCGATGAGTCCGTCGTTCGCGACGTTGCCGTACACGACGCGCGGCTTGCCGGTCTCGATGCTGCGGATGATCGTCGCCGCGTACTCGAAGCTCGGCTGCACCTCGATCGGCCCGCCGGCCTCGAGGCGCGCGCGTTCCGCTTCCCAACCGGCGATCTGGGCGACACACCGACGGGGGTACTCGTCGAGGGGGATGTGCAAGCGTTCGATCAGGTCCGGACGATCGCGCTTGATGAACCACGGCACGTACTCGGCGAAGTGCTCGCTCGACTCGGTTACGAAGTAGCCGAGACGCCGAAGGATCTCGTAGCGCACCTGGTTGTGGGGCGGCACCTCGCCGCGTTCGGCCCGTTCCCGCAGTCGGGGATACAGATCCTCCCCGTCGCGCTCGAAGCGGAGATAGAAGGCCATGTGGTTGATCCCGGCGGCGACGTAGTCGATCTCGCGATTCGGGATGCCGAGATCGATCGACAGTTCGAACGCGGTTCCCTGCACGCTGTGGCACAGACCCACCGTCCGAATGCCGCTCATCCGGTTGATCGCCGCGCAGTTGATCGCCATCGGGTTCGTGTAGTTCAGGAACCACACGTCCGGGCAGAGGTCCTCCATGTCGTCGCAGAGGGAACGGAGGACGGGGATCGTCCGCAGCCCTCGCATGATGCCGCCGATGCCGATCGTGTCGCCGATCGTCTGCCGTAGCCCGAAACGCTTCGGCACCTCGAAGTCGGTCACGGTGCACGGTTCGTAGCCGCCGACCTGCATCATGTTGATCGCGTAGTCGGCGCCGTCGAGCGCGGCCCGTCGGTCTGTGGTCACCGTGACCTTGGCCGGCGCGTCCAACGAGTCCGCGACCCGCCGAGCCACGAGCTCCGAGGTCGCGAGGCGTCCGCCGTCGATGTCGAAGAGGACGATCTCCGATTCGGCCAGCTCCTCATGGCCCAGGATGTCGCCGAGCAGGTTGCGGGCGAACACCGTGCTGCCGGCGCCGACGAAGACGATCCTGGCCACCGCCGGACACTATCCGGGGGACCTGCAGGGACTTGGTGGTCGGGACTGGCGTCGATCCGGTGACCTCCCGGCGCCGATCGGGCATGGCCACCAAGGCAGGATGCTCAGATGTGGGCGGTCAAGCTCGGCCACGTGATGCCTCGCCGGATCTGCTCCAAGGCCGCAGTCCGTGAGGTACTCCACGCAACGCAGAATGCGTCGGACCGCGCTCTCGGGGCCAGGCACTACGTCAACACAGATCGTCAACGCGACCGTGCGATGGCAGATCTGTCGCTACCGCGTTGGCGAGGCAGCGAGGGCGTCGGCGAGCGACTCGGCTGTGAGCCGGTTGACTGCAGGGTCCATCGACTCATAGAAGCCGACCATCTCGCCGGTCGATGCCTCAAGGGCGACGAGAGTCGGTTGAGACGTCCGGACCGCGATAACGACTCTGGCTCCGATCGGGGCCGCCGCCTTGATTCGTGCTGCAGCTTGCTCTGCGTCGGCGAGAGCGTCGAGGGTACCGTTGGCGACCGGCACCTGAACCCGAGTGGTGTCCGCGCTTGCGTCGCCAGTCCATCGATGACGATCAGCCGGCAGACGTGGGAGGCTCTCTCGGCAACATGGCACGGCCAGAGAATCGTGGAGGTGGAGCGATGGTGCTGTACGCGAGCGGTGGCGAGGAGCTGTCCTACCACGCCCAGGAGTGGAACAAGCTCCTCGAGCTTTGGGGCACGTTGAGCGAGCGCTACGGCCTGACTGACCCAGGCGGGAAGATCGCGCAGGCTGTTCAGACGGGTGAAACCGACTACTACGAGCCGGACAAGCCCAACGCGCTCATTGAAGCGGGGGTATCGATCAAGCTGGCGATCAAGGAGGCCTTCGAGCCCAAGAAGCGCGATCCTCGAGACGCCGCGACCCTGGATTGGGACGAGATGATCGGTTTCTTGCAGGGCCTCGACCCGGATGGCAGTTTCATCGGGTTCCAGGCCCAGGAAGGCGAGTTGACAGGCGGCCATGGGCGGGGGTGGATGTGGTCCTTGTGGAACGCGACGTCGACCCTCGCCACGGGGGCGGTGCCTGCACCGAACAACACGCATGGGCGCACGCAAGGGGCGCTCAACGGCTCACGCGGCACGGTCGCCAGCGCGGTGGCCGGCCTCAACAGCACGATCGAAGCGGTAGTCGACGGCATTGAGTGGCCTCTCGGCCTCGGCACCTGAATGTGAAGTCGGCAGGCGCGAGTCGCCGTCCGAGGGTCACGTCCCGGCCTCGCCCGACAGGTCCTTGTCCTCCATCTCCCAGGCGTGGTCCATCACGTGGAAGGCGCTGTGGCGGACGAGGAACGGCAGTGTCCACGACCGCATCCGTCGCCCTTCGCCGGCGTTGTAGGCGCGCATAGCGGCGACATACGCCTCCCGATGGGTGCGCAGGCCTTCTTGGGTGAGCGCCGCGCCTTCCGGGATCCGCAACCCCACCCGCTTCGCGAAGTCCTCGCTCTCGGTGCGGATGGTGTGGCGGATGATCTGGTCGCGGTCGCGCCCACCGCCCCGCGGCCCTTTGCGCATCTCCGCGGACACCCGTGCGGACAGGGCGTCGAAGAACGCCCAGCAGGCCTGCAGCAACCTGATCTTCCGGTCGATGTCGGTGTCGTCCATCGGTCCCTGCTCGAAACCGGACGGCGAAAACGAGATGCCCCAGAAGTCGGTCGAGCCGGTGCCGACCCTGTCCTCAACGATGTCGAGCGGCCCGGCGGCGTCGAACTCGTCGCCCATCCCGGCCGCGAGAGCGATCGGACGGTAGCGCTCCCGATACGACTCGAGCGTCACGAGCGCCAGGTCGGGTGTCTTCGCGCCGCGGCTCCAGCCGGGCCAGTCGATGGCGAAGGCCACCGCCTTCTTGCCCTTGGGACCGCGTTCGAGGACGGTGCGGACAGGCATCTCGGGGGATGGTACGCCGCCGAACGGGAGCGGCCCGAAGGGCGGAGGACGAGGTGACTCCGTCGGCGGGCGCAAGCGTCGGGCGTAGGTTCCGTCGAAACGCGAGCTCTCGCGGGCCGCTCTCCCACGCATTCGGCGAGGCCGCTTCCTGACGGCGGTTCTTTTCGCGATCCGCGCCGGTCGCTCACGCCGCCGGCGCACAGATCTGCCTGATTGAGTGAGAGGTAGACGCCGCGGGGTTGTCTCGTAGCGTGGCGAGGCCCCGGCTTGGGTCGCTCTCGAGGAGATCCACATGGACATCGCGGGAATCACGTTCGTCGGCACCCGCACCGATGCCCACCAGGCGATGGTGTGGCGGGACAACCGGGTTCCTCCTCCAAGACATCGACTCCGCGCCCGACGCGCTGCGCGCGGCAGGCACCACCACTGAGGACGAAGTCGTCTCAAACGCAACGTACCGCTACGTCCACTTCAGGGCCCCCGACGGACACCTCTACGAGCTGGTCCAGCCCATCGCCCGACCCCACCTACTTCGCCCTCGCACGAGTCGGAAGCGGTGTCAGCCGGCGTTCGCTCGTGGCACCGAGACCGGCAGGGCAGGCACGTCGCCGGAGGTGCCCGGCGTGAGGCCGAGCGTGCTCCGAAGGGCGCGACCGAGCACATCGAGCCGGTCGGATTGGAGCCCGTAGAGGACGAAGTAGCCGTCTCGCCTGCTGGTCACGAGCCTGGCGGACTCCAGGATCTTGAGGTGCCGCGAGATGGCCGAGTCGGACAGGCTCAGCAGCGCGGCGAGCTCCTTGGTCGATCTGGGGTGCTCGGCGACGAGGCGGGCGATCTGCAAGCGGACCTCGTCACCCAGCGCCCGGAACCCCTCGACCACCTCCGCGTCGCTGGCATGGGGGACTGCGGGCTGGCGGAGGTCGCGCAGCGGGAAGCTGACCGACAGCGGCCAGGGCGGCGCGAGCTCGATCATCACGCGCGGCCACCCGTAGATGGTCGGCACCAGCAGCAGCCGTCCGCGCTCGGCGATGTCGCAATCGCCGTTCCAGTCCTTCTCGATGACGATCGAGGACGTCGCGCCGTCCCACACGCCTTCCGGGAGCATCTCCGCCACGAGCCTGGGCACACCCCCGGTCACCAGCGCGTGGGCGCCGGCGGTGACCTCCGCCTCGATCCGCGGGAGGAGCCGTTCCCACTCCTCCGAGAAGGCGGCGTCCCAATAGCGGCGCAGCATCCGCGCGTAACGATCGCGTAGCGCACCGGGATCGTCGAACGCTGCGTGCGCCAGCGCCGTGCGCTGCGGGTCGTCGGGCACGGACGCGATGACCTCGCGGCGGTAGGCCGCTTGGTGGACGAGCTCGGGGCCGTACCCCTCCGGCGGCGTGCAACCTATGCCGCCAAACGCCAGAGACAGCTCATAGGCGACGAGGTCCTCGTCTAGCGCCTCGAACGCGGCCAGCTCGTCGTCGAACGCGGGGCTGTCGCCGCCGTACCCGACCTCGAAGATGCCGGGTACGAAGGTGTCGAAGTGGCCGACGAGCTCGCCGATCTCCTCGAGCAGGTCCGAGGGCAACTCACGGCAACGACGCGCCCATGGCAGGTGCATCGGGGTCTGCTTCGGGTGGACCACGGCACGCAGCGAGAGGACCGCCTCGAACAGAGGCGACCATGCGAAGCCGACGAGGTCGATCGCTCTCGCCGACGGGAACCGGAGGTTCACCGCCACGTAATCCCGCTTTCCCGAAATCAGTTGATTTCGGGATCATACCATGCGAGGGTAAGCCCGACAAGAGAGAGGAGTGGACGGTGATGCACCCCATCCAGAGCGAGATGCTCGCCAAGGTCGTGCTCGAGGACCGACACCGCGAGGCCGCTCGCCTCCGGTCGATCCGGTCGATCCGGCGGCCGGCGGTGCCGACGTGGCGATCCCGTGTCGGGGTCCTTCTGGTGCGCACCGGCGTCGCGCTGCAGGGAGCCAGCCGTGCTCGGCGCGACATGGCCCGCGGTCAGGTCGACTGCCCGCAGGTCGCAGCAGATCCCTGCTGACTGCCTGCCCCGGCGAGCCACGGGGACCTCATTGTCCGCGCGCCAGAGCTGCCAGTGAGGCGCCGCTCGTGGCGGCCACTCGTGGACCCTCACCGAACGCGCGTGTGTCAGCCACGTACCGGAGCCGCTGTCGCCCATGTCCCGGAACCGCGTCCCAGAACTGTCAGGCAGGAACCGGAGCCACGGTGTCCATCATGAACCGGAGCCGCACAAGGCCGCGCCCGCAGCGCTCGGGGGATCTTCGCGGGATCGTCCGTGAGGGTCGCGGTGGCGGGCCAAGCCATACCCGGCTGACATGCGGAAACCTGGTGGTCGGGACCGGCGTCGATCCGGTGACCTCGCGCTTTTCAGGCGCGCGCTCTGCCAACTGAGCTACCCGACCAAGTGGCCCGAGCCAGGCTCGGTATCGCGGTCCCGACGGGATTTGAACCCGCGGCCTCCGGCTTGACAGGCCGGCGTGCACTCCAAACTGCACCACGGGACCACGGCTCGGCTCGCGCCGGGCGTTCGGGAACTCTACCGACTGCGGGCAGGGCGCCCGTCAAAGTTCGTGGCGGTCGTACATTTGGGCTGCAGGAGGCTGGAGGTGATCAGATGGCGGCTGCGACGCGTGGTTCCGCGGCAGGCGAGGCCGAGCACGTCGGCGGCATCGCGGTCGGCCGACTGGAGGAAGTGGCTGTACACGTTCAGCGTCGTGGAGGCGTGCGGCGTCTTGGGTGAGAAGTCGGGGCTGGCGTGGGCGAACTCCTCGAGCAGGTCGCGCACCGTCCCTCGGTTCAGCGCCAGCCGGCCCTCGGCCGCCCGCGTGACCATCTCGGCCAGCGCCCGTTGAGCCTCGCGCTTGCCGCCGCGCACGGTCTTGGTCGCGTAGCACTTCTTGCCGGTGCAGGGCTCGAGGCCGACGAACACCCGCAGCTCCCACGCATCGCCCCGCCGGCGCATGCTCCCGCGCCGCGATTTCTTGGCACCCCCAACGGGATTCGAACCCGTGCCGCCACCTTGAAAGGGTGGTGTCCTAGGCCGCTAGACGATGGGGGCTCGGCTCCCGGCGAGGCGCCGGCTCACGGTAGCAGCCGCCCTCCGGGCAGCGACCAGGTGGTTTTGCCGGCCTCGTCGCGGACCTCGACGCCGGCGTCGACGAGACGGTCGCGCAGACGATCGGCGGTGGCGAAGTCCTTTTCCGCTCTTGCGGCGTCCCGGGCTTCGAGCATCGCGTCGACGAAGGGGGCGAGGGTCGCCGCCGGGTCCTGTGCTCCCACACGGGCGATCTCACCCAAGCGGACGACCATGCTCCGAAGCACCGCTCGGGCCTTGTCGGGTTCGTCGGACTGGAGCGTGTCGCGTGACCAGTCGACGATCGCCTGATCGAGCTCCAGCAGCGCGGCAACGGCCCCGTCGACATCGCGTTCGTCGAGCGCGGCGGCGAAGGCCGCGTCGAGGCGATCGGCCTCGGCCAGCAGGCCCGTGGGAGATGCCGCCGGCCGCGCCGCGACCGGCGAAGGCCGCGTCACGTTGGCACGAACGCCCTCTGACCCGCCCGGGTCCATCGCCGCGGCGATGACCTCGTCGAAGCCGACCGTCGCTCCGGCTACGAAGAGGGTCGACCCGCCGCCGGCGCGGACGGTGACACAGCCGTTCCCCGTGACCGCGAGGGTGCGGTCGTCGAGATCGAGTACCGCGGCGGTGTGCTCGTCGACTCCCAACACGAACGCGCCCGACGGCAAGTCACGTTCCAGCATCTGGAGCCGTCGCTCGCCGAGGTAACAGAAGCGAGTGTCGTGGTTGCCGCCTTCGGTGTTGTCGTAGTGCGGGATCACCGCCGCCCGGAGCCCGGCGGGCGCGAGCAGGTCGAGGCCGCGCTCCCACGTCGGCACGGCGCCGACCTTGTAGATCTCGTACACGGGCACGGTCATGAGCCCGAGGGTCAGCGCGGCCGCGCTGGCGAACGTGACACATCCTCCCGTCCGCAACTTCTCGGCCAGCAGGTCCGGGAGCGACGTGTCGCGCCAAACGCCGAGCGCGTACGTCGGGCTGCCCGGACCGGCAAAGACGTACGACGCGGCTCGCACCTTGGCCAGCGCCGTCTCCCGCGTCAACGTGTCGACCTCGGACGAACGGAACGAGGCGACGTCCATCGGGCGCCCGACGCTCTGCTGGAAGTATTCGACCGCCCGGGACGACACGATGTCCGCGTTCTCCTGGAAGCCGTAAGGCGTATCGAGCAGGACCGCCACGCCCGGGCCGGCGCGGTCGAGCAGCGCCCGATGCGTCTTCACCATCGTGGGCGCGGTCTCGCCCGATCCCATGATCGCCAGAAGGCGGGGGCTCATCGGAAGAACCCGTCGGCGACCGCGGCGCGCAACACGTCCGCCAACGCCGCCGGGAACTGGGCGTGGATGTCGTGATCGCCTGTGAACCAATGCGTCCGGCTCGTCGGTAGAAGAGCCCCGGCTCGCGCCACGTCGGCTTTCTTGCGCTCCGCGGACGATGAACCATCGTCCGCGGGCACGAGCAACGCCGGCACCGTGACCTCGGCGAAACGCGCCGACGGGTGGTGCTCCCACAGACCCCGAAGGATGAGCATGTGGCGCGCCCTCGTCAGATGCGGAGCCACCGTGCCGTCCGCCCGGATGTCGAAGTTCGCGATCGTCCCGGCGATGCCCTCCTCCGGCCACGCCGGATGGGAGGCCCGGATCATGAACTCGATATCGGCGAAGCGGGCGCCCTCGAGCGGTGGAGGGGCGAGCGCTCGAGCGCACGCGTCCCAAGTAGGGAACGGGCGGCTCAGCTCGAGCCAGCCACCGTCGATGAGCGCGACGCCGCGCAGCAGGTGCGGCGACCGCCAGGCCAGTTCGAGGGCGACGTTGGCTCCCCAGGACTGGCCGGCGACCACCGGCCGGTCGAGCCCGAGGCCGGCGATGAGCTGTTCGAGATCTCCCGCCACCGTCGCCACGTCATAGCCATCCTCAGGCTTGTCCGAGAGGCCGTGGCCGCGGAGGTCGACCGCGATCGCCGCGTGCCCGGCCGCCGCAAGCTCCTCGCCGACGCCGTCCCACAGCCGCGCGTTCGACGCGAGCCCGTGGACGAGAAGGAACGCCGGTCCCCCCGATTCGGTGGCCCACGTGCGGACCTGGAGATGCACGTCACCTCGGACCGCAACGTGCTGCTCGACCGCTGTCACTGCGAGGCGAGGCTACCGGCGGGGTGGCGGATTCGTGAGAGGTCGTCACCGAGGTCCCGGGCGCCGGTGGCGTCGTAAACGGGGTCGTCGGCGGCGCGGGCCAGGCCGATGTCGCCGGTCCATCGGACATGTCGCCGTCGAAGCGGGCGACCACATGGCACCGGCGTCGGCGGGCTTCACGATGGGCGGTGACCACGAGGACTGCGGGACGGGCGGCGGCCGACGTTCCGCTCGTGGGCCCACCCGCGCCACCGCTAGAGCACGTGCCATAGGTACAGCGCGTACGAGATCCATCCGATATGCGCCATCGCCGGCTGCTCGAGCATCCGTCATTCTCTGGCGCCTGGCGACGGAATGGGCCACTAAGGCCGGCGCCCTTCCGGCCGACGGGAACAGGTGCCTGAATCGCCCGTGACGCAGCCGTGGCCAAGGACCGCCTCGCGGACCGGCTACTTCGCCGAATGGCCAGCGTCGCCCGCGGCCGTCGCCCGTCGACCGCGGCGAGGATGGCCCTGGGTCGTGGCGATCATCGGGGCCGCGGCGGTCCTCGTAGCCGGCGTCGCGGTGTACAGCCTCAGCCGGGGGCCCGACTACCCCGATCACTGGGATCCCCGGGTGCTCGACCTCGTCGACTTCGTCGAGGCGCACCGGGGGCTCGACTTCGAGCACCCCGTCGCGGTCGACTTCCTGACCGACGAGGACTACTCGAAGCTCACTCGCACCGACGAGGCGGACCTCACCGACGACGACCGCGCCAGCCTCGCCCACCAGGAGGGCTTCTTCCGCGCCCTCGGCCTACTGGCCGGAGACGTCGACCTCTTCGAGGCGGGCAACACCCTCCAGGACGACGGCACGCTGGCCTTCTACAGCCCGACCACGAACCGGGTCACGGTCCGTGGGCTGTCGTTGACCGTCGAGCTCCGCGTCACCGTCGTGCACGAGCTGACCCATGCGCTCCAGGACCAGTACTTCGACCTGGAGGCCATGCAGGACGTGGAGAGCGACGGCGAGGCGTTCGCGGCGAGGGCGCTGATCGAAGGCGACGCGGTGCGCGTCGAGAACGAGTACGTCGATCAGTTGAGCGACAGCGAGCGCGACGAGTACGAGAGTGCGCAGCCGACGAGCGTCGAGGAGGCCGGCCTGGGCGACGTTCCCGTGACGCTGGTCGCGCTGTTCGGCGCGCCCTACCAGTTCGGCCTCCCGTTCGTCTACCTCCTCGATGCCCGCGGCGGCCAGTCCGACATCGACGACGCGTTCTACGATCCGCCCACGAGCGAGGAGCATCTGCTCGACCCCTACTCGTTCGTGACCGGCGACGATCCTGCGCCGCTGGACGAGATCGATCCCGACGGGGACGTGGAGGTGGTCGAGAGCGGGGACTTCGGTGCCCTCGGGCTCTACCTCATGCTGGCCGAGCGCATCGACCCGCTCGTCGCGCTGCACGCGGTCGACGGCTGGCGAGGCGACGCGTACGCGGCGTACGAGCGCGATGGCGCCATCTGTATCGACGCGCGGATTGCCACCGACACACCAGCCGACCTCGACGAGCTGCATGCGGCGCTCGACCAATGGGACGCCGCGCTGGCTGACGACGCCGTCGCGGTGCACCGATCCGGCGACGACATCGCGTTCACGGCGTGCGATCCCGGCGCCGACGACGCGCCGGCGGTCACCGGGACGGGTGCCGACGCGTTGGTCCTCCCCGAGGTGCGGTCCTACGAGTTCGGCAAGGCCCTCGGATCAGGACTCGAGGACGAGGACGCCCGATGCTTCAGCCAGCAGGTCGTCGAGCACCTCACGATCGCCGAACTGATCGGGGAAGAGGAGCTCTCCGACGAGCACATCGGTGCCGTCGAAGATGCCGCCGTGGTCGCCTGCGGCCTCGGGTAGCCGACGCCCCAACTCGTTGTGGCGTAGCGAAGGACGCCACGCGTCACCGTTCTACGCCAGAAGGCACCGGTGGCGTGCTCGGCTACCAACCGGCCAGGGCGTCGACGATCTGGGCGACGAGGTTGGTGAGGTAGTTGTAGACGGCGTAGAGCGCGGCGTCGGGATGGTCGTCGGCGACGTCCTCCAGGTCCTCGCTGATCTCCAGGCGTGTGCCGAGCACGAGCCGCATGTCGTTGATCGCACCCATCCATCGGCTGAGCTGGTCCTCGCCCAGGGCCGAGGCCTCGAGGGTCTCCTCGACGGTGTCGAGCGACGCGAGCCGATTCTCGAGCAGCTCGTCGTGGACCATGTCTTCGTACTCGGTGTTGCGCTCGGGGTCGTTGGCGTAGGCCGGAGGGAAGAGCCGGACCGTGAGGTCGTCGCCCGTGACCAACAGGTCGCGGAGCTGGGGGAGGAGTGAGCGCAGCAGGTCCCGCTCGACGTCGGGGAGCTTGATCGTGAACGTGCCCTCCCGGGTCCGGCGGATGCGTGCGGCCAAGGCGAGGTCAGAGATCCTGTTGCATCGTGGCCCACAGACCGTGTTCGTGGAGGCGGAAGACATCGAGCTCCGCTTTCTCGCGGCTGCCGCTGGACACAACGGCCCGGCCCTTCTGGTGGACGTCGAGCATCAGCTTCGTTGCCTTCTCGAGGCTGTAGCCGAAGAGCTTCTGGAAAACGAACGTGACGTACGACATGAGGTTGATCGGGTCGTTCCAGACGAGGACGATCCACGGGCGATCGGGACGTACGTCCTCATCACTTGTCGGCCGATCGACCTCCGCCGGCGCCACGCCGGGAACGCCGAGCCGCATGGGCCCAATTCTGTCAGCTGGCTACGGCGATCCGATCCGGCCCCCGGCGGTCGGCGGCGGACGCCGGCCCACCGACGGTGAGCACCGCCAGCCTGCACACCGCTACCCACACCGCTACCGCGCCGAGGACGTGCACGCCCACGAGCAGCTCGGGAACACCCGTGAAGTACTGCGTGTAACCCACCGCGGCCTGGGCCAGCTCGACCGCGAGCAACGCTCGAGCACGCCCGACTACGGCCGGCGACGCGTGCCGCCGGTGCACGAGCACGAGGGTGAGCAGCGTGGCGGCGACGAGCACGTTGACGGCCACACCGTGGACGCGGGCCACCTCGCTGACCGAGAGGTGGAGGCGGGGTGCCTCTGCGTCGCCGCCGTGCGGCCCGGTGCCGGTGACCACCGTCCCCGTCGTGACCACCACCGCAGCCGCGACCACCAGCCAACGGGCTGCGGTCCGCAGGCCCGGCACGACGTCAGCCGGCGCATCGTCGTCAGGGGCCGCGGCCCGGTGATGGAGCGCGACCGCCGTGGCCACCAGCACGAGGGACAGCAGGAAGTGGCCCATCACGAGCGGCGGAGCCAGGTCGAAGGTGACGGTGAAGCGTCCGAGGATGATCTGGCCGACCACGCCGGCGACCAGGCCGAGTGACAACGCGATCAGGTCCCGCCGCCGGGGGATCCGACGCAGCGACCCGAGTACGGCCAGGATCACTGCCAGCGACACGACGCCGGTGATGACGCGGTTCACGAACTCGACCCAGCCGTGGGCGCCGCGAGCCCCGTGCGGGGCCAACGTCCCCGGCTCGCAGTTCGGCCATTCGGGGCACCCGAGACCCGAGTCGGTGAGCCGCACCGCCGCGCCGGTGACGACGATCACGCACAGGGCGACCAACGCCAAGACCGTGACCGTCCGGTAGGTCGAGGGCGTCAGCCGCGGCACCCGCACGACCTGGCACTCTACGAGCGGCGGGGTTGGCAGAACCCCCAGGGCGTGCAACTAGTGTGCGTTTTCACGATGCTCCAGTCGGCCCGGCTCCCTCTGCGCACCCGCGCCGGCGCGTACGTCGCCCTCACCAAACCGCGGATCATCGAGCTGTTGCTGGTCACCACCGTGCCGACGATGGTCGTCGCGGCTCGCGGTCTCCCGTCGGGTTGGCTCGTGCTGAACACGGTGCTCGGCGGCACGCTGGCGGCTGGCGGGGCCAACGCCATCAACATGTACGTCGATCGTGACATCGATCGCCTGATGAAGCGCACCCGTCAGCGGCCGCTCGTCACCGGCGTCATCCCGGCGGGCCATGCCTTCGCCTTCGCCGTCGGTCTCGAGGTCCTTGCGTTCGCCTGGCTGTGGGCCTGGGCCAACCTGCTCAGCGCAGTCCTGGCCGTCGCCGCCTGTCTCTTCTACGTCTTCGTGTACACGCTGTGGCTCAAGCGCACGTCGACCCACAACATCGTGATCGGGGGTGCGGCCGGCGCCGTGCCGGTCCTGGTCGGCTGGTCTGCCGTCACGGGCGGGTTGTCGTGGGCACCGCTCGTCCTGTTCGGAGTCATCTTCTACTGGACACCGCCCCACTTCTGGGCGCTGGCCATGCGGTATCGCGAGGATTACGTCGCGGCCGACGTGCCCATGCTGCCCGCCGTGGCCAGCGCTCGCGCCGTTGCGAGCCGGATCCTCGTCTACAGCGGCCTGCTCTGGGGCCTCTCGCTGCTCTTCTCGCCGGTCGCCGGCATGGGCAGGCTGTACCTCGGCGCCGCGGTGCTGCTCGGAGGCGTGTTCATGTGGCACTCCTACGCCCTGTTCCGGGCCGGTACCCCGGACACGGCGATGCGCCTGTTCACGTACTCGATCACGTACATCACGCTGCTGTTCTCTGCCATGGCCGCCGACCAACTCTTGCGTTAGATGAATCGCCTTCACTCGTTCGCTTCGCTCACTCCGTTCAGGCGAGCCGAAGGGCGCCGGCCTGCGGCCGGCACCGCAGACTCCGCGCCGCTCGACGGGCAGAGCCCGCCCGATCGGCCATCTGGGGGCTCCGGCAGGAGCCTCTGCCCCCCGAGCCCGCCGGCGAATGCACGAGGGACCCGAGCCGCATGACCGTGACCGAGGAGAGACCGGAGGCGACCACCGAGGCGGCCGTCGCCGCGGCGCCGGTCCCCGACACCGGCGGGCTCGCCGGCCTGCTCGGCACCGGTGACCACAAGACCATCGGCCGCCTGTACATCGGGACGTCCCTGGTGTTCTTCCTTCTTGCCGCGGTCGCCGGCGGGCTCGTGAGCGCCGAGCGGATCGACCTCGACCGCCTCGACGTCGTCGGCAAGGACTCGTTCCAGCAGGTGTTCACCCTCCACAGCGTGAGCGCGCTGTTCCTGTTCCTCGTGCCGATGCTGCTCGGCCTGGCGATCGTGCTGGTCCCCTTGCAAGTCGGCGCGTCGACCATTGCGTTCCCGCGGGCGGCGGCCGCGTCCTTCTGGGGCTTCGTCGTCTCGGGTGGGATCCTCATCGCCGCCTACGGGATCAACGGCGGACCGTTCGGCGGAGATGCCAACGGCGTCGACCTCTTCCTCTTGTCCTTCCTCGGCGTGTTGGCGTCCCTTCTCCTCGCAACGGTGTGCGTGGTGACGACCGTCCTGACGCTGCGCACCACCGGCATGACGCTCGACCGCGTCCCGCTCTACTCGTGGTCGATGTTGGTGGCCGGGTCCATCTGGCTACTCAGCCTCCCAGTGCTCGCCGCCGGCGCGGTCCTGCTCTACGTCGACATCCACTACGGAGTCGAGTTGTTCGGCGGGAGGAACGACATCTACGGCGTGATGCTGTGGACGTTCCAGCAGCCCCAGCTCTATGCGTTCGCGGTGCCTGCCCTCGGGATCGTCGCCGACGTGGTCCCCGTCTTCGTTGCCGTTCCTCGTGATCGCGGGTGTGGTGGCCGACACGCTGCGCCGCGGCCGTCCCTCGTTCCGCAGCCCGTTGGTCTTCGCGGTCGCTGCGCTCCTCATGCTGCTCGCCGGCGCGGCCGCGGGGGCGACGAGCGCCATCGACCAACTCGACCTGCTGCTGCCCGACACGACCTGGACGTCCGCCCAGGCCCACTACATCCTTCTCGGCGTCGCCATCGCCGCGATCGGCGGCGCGCACTACTGGGCGCCCAAGCTCTTCGGCCGCGAGTTGCGAGAAGGATCCGGGATCCTCTGCGCCCTCATGCTGCTCGTAGGCACCGTGACCCTGGCCGTGCCGGATCTGATCTCCGGCGCGCTCGACCAACTCCGGGCCCTCGATCAAGTCAGCGGCGTGTCGGTCCGCGACAGGGTCGAGACGCTCAACCTCGTGTCGTTCGTCGGGGGGATCGTGGTGGCGCTCGGTGTGCTGCTCTTCCTCGTGAACCTGGTCGGCTCTATCGTCACTCGTCGCGAGCCTGTCGGTGACGACCCCTGGGGCGGCCACACGCTCGAATGGGCGACGGCCTCGCCGCCTCCCCCCGGCAACTTCACGGCCGCCCCCTCGGTCACATCGCCCGAACCCCTGCTCGACGCGGCCGAGGCCATAGACGAGGTGCCGGCGTGAGCGTGGCTCCGCTCGCTCTTGCCCCGCCTCCGGCACCGGCCCGACCGCGGGTGCTGCTGGTCGGCACCGCGCTGGCGTCGGCCGCCAGCTTCATGCTCTTCGCGGGGCTGATCGCGGTCTACATCGCCAAGCGAACGCAGACGGTCGCCGCGACGGGCGCGTGGTTGCCTCAGGGCGTCACCGTGCCGCTCACGCCGGGCACGATGGGCCTGATCATCATGACGATGGCGGCCGTCGTAGTGCAGTGGGCGGTGTACGCCATCGGCAACGACGACCGCACGTCCACCTACGTCGCAGTCGGCGTCACGCTGCTCCTGGGCGCCTCGTATCTCGTCGAGATGGGCTACTACTTCACCCAGATCGCCATCCCGGTGCGCGACCCCAGCGGGGTCGGCGTCCTGTTGTTCACGATCGTCGGTGCGCACCTGGCGATGGTGGGCGCGGCGATGGTGTTCGTCGTCGTCATGGGCTTTCGGACGCTCGGGGGCCAGTACTCGGCCCGCGACCGCGAGGGCGTCGCGGCCGCCGCCCTGTTCTGGTACACGACCCTCGCCGTCTACGCGGTGATCTGGTATTCGGTCTTCGTCATCAAGTAAGGCAACGCATGGGACGCATGGTCACAACCGGTGCGAAGTGGTTCTTCGGACTCACCGCGCTCGCGATGGTCGCCGCGGCGATCTACGGCTGGGGGAGCCGGGGCGGGCTGAGCGGACCGGTCACGGGCGGCCTCGTGCGGGCCGTCGGCGAGCAGGCCGGTTACATGGTGCTGGCATCGCTCGCGGTGGCCTCGCTGTTCCTCGGCGGTGTCGTCACTGCCGTCCGCGACGCCGACGCCGACGCGGTCGCTGCGGTCGCGGGCACGGACGGTTTGCCGGCCGCTTCGCCTCCGGCCGGCAACAGCCACTGGCCGGCCATCGCCGCGTTCGGTGTCGGCGTGGCCATCGTGGGGCTCGCGGTCGGCGCGTTGCTCTTCGTCATCGGCCTGTTCGTCGTCGGCATCGCGCTCGTCGAATGGACGGTGCGAGCGTGGGCCGACCGGGCCACCGGCGATCCGGTCGCGAACCGCCAGATCCGCGACCGGTTCATGCATCCCATCGAGTTCCCGATCGCCGGCGCGCTCGCCATCGGCGTCGTCGTGCTCTGCGTCTCACGCGTGCTGCTCGCCCTTCCCGAGACGGCAGCCGACGCGACGGCCATCGGTCTCGCCATCGTCGTGCTCACGACGGCCGGCCTGATCGCGTGGCGCCCGCGGATCGCGCGCAGCGTGCTCACCGCCGTCGTCGTGCTGTTCGCGATGGTGGTGATTGCGGGCGGCATCATCGCCGCCGCCCATGGCTCCCGCACCTACGAGAAAGAAGGCGGCACCGAGGAGCCCGCGCCATGAGGACCCGCCTGAGCCGAGCCGGCATCATCGGCGTTCTCCTCGTGATGGCGGCCGGTTGCGCGAAGAACGCGCCCCAGGACACGTTCAGCCCCGGCGGCGACACCGCCCAGAAGATCAACGGACTGGCGCTCTGGGCCTTCGGAGCCGCCGGTGTCGTCGGTGTCGTCGTCGCCGCGGCCATCGTGTTCCTCATCGTGAAGTTCCGGCGCCGGCCCGGCGATCCCGACGACGTCCCCAACCCCGTGCAGATCCATGGCAACTTCCGGCTCGAGATCTTCTGGACGGGCCTGCCGTTCGTGATCCTCGCCCCCTTCGCGCTGTTCACGGTGGCGACGGTGATCGACCTGTCGCACGAGCCCAAGGACGCCATCGTCGTCGACGTGTACGGCCAGCAGTGGTGGTGGTCCTTCGAGTACGACCTCGACGGCGACCCGGAGAACGGCCCCGAGATCATCACCGCCAACGATCTCGTGATCCCCGAAGATCGACAGGTGCTGCTGCAACTGCACTCCCGCGACGTGATCCACAGCTTCTGGATCCCGCGTCTGGCCGGCACCCGCGACGTCGTCCCGGGCCGCACCCACACGCTCGCCATCGAAGCCGACGAGCCGGGAGTCTTCGTCGGCCAGTGCAAGGAGTTCTGCGGCCTGTCCCACGCGAACATGCGGGCCCGGGCCGTGGTTCTCACCGCGTCGCAGTTCGAGACCTGGCTCGACCAGCAGCAGGAGGACGCAGCCGCTCCCACCGACCCCGAGGCGAAGGCCGGCCTCGAGGTCTTCACCACCAAGTGCGCGTCCTGTCACCAGATCAACGGGGTCGACGAGGTCGAGGGCAAAGCCGCGCTGGTGTCGGGCCATGCGCCGAATCTCACCCACCTGATGAGCCGCGGGGTCTTCGCCAGCGGTTCCTTCGATCTCTACAACGAGGACGGGACGTTCAACCGCCCCGCGCTCGAGGCGTGGCTCCGCGATCCGCCCGGCCAACTCCCGATGGCGCCTGATCAGGAGCGGGGCATGCCGAACCTCGGGCTGACCGAACAGGAGATCGACGAGCTCGTGGCGTACCTCCAGACCCTCGGCCCCGCCTTCCCCGCGCAGAAGGGCTGACCCGATGGCAATCGTCGAAGCACCCCAAACCGGCCCGCTGGCTCTCCCGTCCGGCGACGAGACGCCCGCGCACCGCCCGCTCGGTGTGTTCACCCGACCCCGGGCTCACACCGGCTGGCGCAGCTGGGTCACCACTGTCGATCACAAGAAGATCGGCATCATGTACGGCTTTGCCGCGCTGTGCTTCTTCGGCGTCGGTGGTTTCGAGGCGCTCGCGATCCGCACCCAGCTGATGCATCCCGACGGCAAGATCCTCAACGCCGACCTGTACAACCAGATGTTCACCATGCACGGGGTCACCATGGTGTTCCTGGTGATCATGCCGCTGGCCGCGGCGTTCGCGAACTACCTCATCCCGCTGCAAGTCGGGGCCCGCGACGTCGCGTTCCCGCGCCTGAACGCGTTCGGGTTCTGGGCCTTCGTACTTGGCGGTCTGTTCCTCAACACCAGCTGGTTGCTCGGTGGCGGCCCCGACGGCGGCTGGTTCGCGTACGCCCCCAACACCAACCCGATCTTCTCGCCCACCCACGGCATGGACTTCTATGCCCTCGGCCTCCAGATCACCGGCATCGCCTCGCTCACCAGCGCGATCAACCTGATCGTCACGGTGCTCAACATGCGGGCGCCCGGGATGACGCTGTTCAAGATGCCGGTGTTCACGTGGATGGCACTGGTGACGCAGTTCCTGCTGCTGTTCGCCATCCCGGTGATCACCGTCGCCCTGTTCCTCTTGCTGTTCGACCGGCGCTTCGGTGCCCACTTCTTCGAGTTCCAGAACGGTGGCGAGCCGTTGTTATGGCAGCACCTGTTCTGGATGTTCGGGCACCCCGAGGTGTACATCCTGATCTTGCCAAGCTTCGGGATCGTCTCCGAGGTGATCCCCGTCTTCTCCCGCAAACCGATCTTCGGCTACCCGTTCATGGTGTTCTCGGGCATCGCCATCGGCTTCATGGGATGGGGGGTGTGGGCGCACCACATGTTCGCCTCCGGGATCGGGCCGGTGTCGGTGGCCGCGTTCTCGGTGTCCACGATGTTCATCGCCGTGCCTACCGGGGTGAAGATCCTCAACTGGCTCGCGACGATGTACGGCGGGCGCCTCAAGTTCGACACGGCGATGCTCTTCGCCGTCGGCCTGGTCTCGATGTTCACCATCGGCGGGCTCTCGGGCGTCACCCACTCGATCTCGCCGTCCGACACGCAGCAGACCGACACCTACTACATCGTCGCCCACTTCCATTACGTGCTCTTCGGTGGCGCGCTGCTCGGCTTCTTTGCCGGCTTCTACTTCTGGTGGCCGAAGGTGTTCGGTTACCGCCTCTCCGAGAAGCTCGGGAAGCTCCACTTCTGGCTGATCCTCATCGGGTTCAACGCCACGTTCGGACCGATGCACATCGTCGGGCTGCAAGGGCAGCCCCGGCGCACGTACACGTACAAGGAGGGCTACGGGTTCAGCACTTGGAACCTGGTCATGACCCTCGGCAGCTACCTGATCGCGGTGGCCGTGCTGATCTTCGTCTACAACGTGCTGACGAGCCGACGGGCCGCCAAGCGGGCCAACCTGGTGATGGAGGCCGACCCGTGGGACGCCCGGAGCCTCGAGTGGATGATCTCGTCGCCGCCGCCCGAGCACAACTTCGACGAGGTTCCCACCATCACCCATCTCGACGAGTTCTGGCACCGGAAGTACGGCGAGGACGAGCAGGGACGGGCGGTGCGGATCGCCGCCACCAAGGACGTCGTGCAGCCGGGCACGGCCACTGGCGTCCACCTGCCGTCGCCGTCGTACTGGCCGATCGTGGTGGCGTTCGGGCTACCGCTCATCGCGTACGGCATGATCTTCAACCTCGCGTTGTCGTTCGTCGGCGCCACGGTCGTGATCGCCGGCATCTACGGCTGGGGCCTCGAGCCGTCGTTCGACGTCGAAGCGGGGCACGGTCACGACGACCATCACGACCCCGACGAGCCCCACGCCGCGGGCGAGGCTCGTGAGCTCGAAGCGCCCGCCACGGCGGAGGAGGCGGCTCCCGTTGGCTGACACGCTTACGCACGACGCGACCGTTCCTCCCGACCACGATGAGGTCGGGCACGGGCACGCCACCACCACCGGGCTCTCCAACGAGAAGCTCGGGATGTGGGTGTTCCTCGGCTCCGAATGTCTCCTCTTCGGCGCGCTCATCACGACCTACCTCATCTACAAGGAGAAGGCGCCCCCGGGGTCCGGCCCGCGGCCGCACGACGTGTACGACATCCCGTTCACGTCGGTCAGCTCGTTCGTGCTGCTCATGAGTTCGGTCACGATGGTGCTGGCCCTGTCGGCTCAGCAGCGCAGCGACTTCGAGCGAGCTCGGGTCTGGCTCGTCACCACCGCTCTGCTCGGGGCGACGTTCATCTCCGGTCAGGTGTACGAGTTCACGGGGTTCGTGAAGGAAGGCATGGGCTACACCACGAACGTCGCGTCCTCGTCGTTCTTCACGCTCACCGGGTTCCACGGTGTCCACGTGAGCGTCGGGATCATCATGCTCATGTCGCTCGTCGTCATGTCGGCCCGCGGTCATCTCCCCGTCCAGCGATCCGAGACCGTCGAGATCGTGGGCCTCTACTGGCACTTCGTCGACGTCGTGTGGATCCTCATCTTCACCGTCGTGTACCTCATCAAATAGGAGCCCCGTGAGCGCTGACACCGAGGTCCATTCGGGTGGGAGCGACGCCGTGGTCCACGCCCACGCCGACGTCGACCACGCCCATCCCTCGGACCTGACCTACATCAAGGTGGGTGCCGTGCTGTTCGTGGTCACCGCGCTCGAGGTCGCCACCTATGCAGTGGGCATGAGCGGCGCCGCGCTCCTCCTCCTCCTGTTCCCGATGATGACCTTCAAGTTCGGCGTCGTCGCCGCGTACTTCATGCACCTGAAGTTCGACAGCAAGCTGTTCCGCCGCTTCTTCATCACCGGCATCGTCCTCGCGGTCGGCGTCTACATGATCGTCATGCTCACGTTGCACGTCTTCGACTGATGATTTCGTCTCGGAACCGGAGGTTCCGAGACGGGCTCGATGGCGCCCGCCGGTCGGCGTCCTCGAACGGCTTGTCGCCGACCGACCCCTCCCTCCCGCCCCCACTTGCGGGTCAACGGGGTCGGCGCGAAGGATGGCGGTGATGCTCGCCGCCGCCGCCGCCGGTCCTCACGACCCGTGGCAGTGGCAGCCGCACCCGGAGGTCTGGGTGCTCGTCGCGGCGATCGTCGGGCTCGGCATCTATGCCGTGCGGGTCATCGGGCCGAAGGCCGTACCGGCCGGCGAGCCGGTCGTGACCCGGCGCCAGATCCTGTGGTTCGCGCTCGGCGTCCTCGGTCTGTGGGTCGCGGCCGACTGGCCCGTGCACGACATCGGCGAGACCTACCTGTACTCGGTGCACATGGTGCAACACGTGCTGCTGAGCGTGGTGGTGGCCCCGCTGTTCCTGCTGGCCACCCCCACGTGGTTGGCCCGCCTCGTGCTGGGCGACGGTTGGTTCGGCGGGCGGGGCGTGCGGTTGCTGGCCCGGCCGGTGGCCGCGGCCGTGATCTACAACCTGGTCGCCGTCCTGCTGCACTGGCCGGCGTTGGTCGACGTCGCCGTGCGCAACGGGCCCCTGCACTACGGGCTGCACCTGTTGCTCTTCGCGGCGGCGCTGCTCGTCTGGCTGCCGGTGTGCGGACCCCTTCCCGAACTCCGGCTGTCCCTGCCCGCGCAGATGATCTACCTCTTCCTGATGTCGGTCGTGCCCACCATCCCCGCGGCGTGGCTCACGCTCGCCGACGGCGTGGTCTACAAGTCCTACGACATCCCGTACCGAGTGTTCGGCCTGTCGGCGGTCACCGACCAGCAGCTCGCGGGGCTCTTCATGAAGCTCGCGGTCGGCGGCTACATCTGGCTGCTGATCGTCATCCTCTTCTTCCGGTGGGCCAGCCGCCACGAGGAAGCCGACCGCCGCGGCCGCGTCGTCACCGAGCGCGAGGTGCTCACGTGGGACGAGGTGCGGGCCGAGTTCGACGCCCTCGACCGTCTCGGTCCGCCCCCGCAGGAGCCGGCCGCCCCGAGCTGACCCGGCCGAACGAAACGACGGAGCCCGGCTACTTTGGCGGTCGTGGGACTGCCGACGACATCCCGGGTGCTCGTGACTGGTGGACGGGGCTTCGTCGGGCGTTCGGTCGTGCGCGAGTTCGAAGACCAACACTGGACCACGGTCGTGGCGCCGTCGTCGGCCGATTACGACCTGACGCAGCCCGAGCAGGTCGAGGCGATCTTCGCCGACACCGAACCCGATGTCGTCGTCCATCTCGCCGCCCGGGTCGGGGGGATCGGGGCCAACCGGGCGCGGCCGGCCGACCTGTACATCTCGAACCTGCTGATGGGCACCTACGTCATCGAGGAGGCCCGCCGCCGCAACACGCCCAAGCTCGTCATCGCGGGCACGATCTGCTCCTATCCGAAGTTCGCGCCCGTGCCGTTCCGGGAGGAAGACCTCTGGAACGGCTACCCCGAGGAGAGCAACGCACCGTACGGCATCGCGAAGAAGGCGCACCTCGTCCACGCCCAAGCCAACCGGGCGCAGTACGGCCAGAACATCGTGTATGTGATGCCAACCAACTTGTACGGGCCCGGCGACAAGTTCCATCCCGAGGTGTCCCACGTCATCCCCGCGCTGATCAAGAAGTTCGTCGAGGCGAAGGAGAAGGGCGCTCCTGACGTCGAGATCTGGGGGACGGGGTCCGCGTCTCGCGAGTTCCTCTTCGTCGACGACGCCGCGCGGGGCATCGTCGCCGCCACGGAGCACTACGACGAGGCGGAGCCCGTGAACCTCGGCTCGGGTGAGGAGGTCCCCATCCGTGAGCTCGCGAAACTGATCGCGGAGCTGGTCGGCTTCGCGGGCGAGCTGCGGTGGGACGCGTCCAAGCCCGATGGCCAACCACGGCGTCAGCTCGACGTCTCGCGGGCTCAGGCCGAGTTCGGGTTCCAGGCGACGATGCCCCTCCGCGACGGGTTGAAGCGCACCGTGGCGTGGTATCTCGACAATCGCCACCAGGCCGAAGCCCGGGCCTGGTGACCGCGTCAGCTACTCCCAGCTGAAGGTCGCCGCGGCCGCAGCGGGTGCCGCGGCCGCCCACACGATCAGCACGAGCCACGCCCGTCCCGGCACCGAGGCGCCCGCGGTCGTCGACCCTGTCACCGCTTCCGCCAGCGCGCCGGCCGGCAGCAGATCGGCGACCCGATGGAGCCAGGCCGGCAGCTCGTCGAGAGGGATCACCATGCCGCCGAGCAACAACAGGACGAGATAGAGGCCGTTGGCCGCGGCCAGCGTGACCTCGGCTCGGAGCGCGCCTGCCATCAGAAGGCCGAGGCCGGCGAAGGCGACGGTGCCGATCGCCACCGCGGCGACGACGCCGGCGTCGACGTGCGGGCGCCACCCGAGGGCGATGGCGGCGCCGATGATGACGACGGCTTGGACGACTTCCACGGCGAGGATCGACGCCGTCTTCGCGGTGAGGAGGGCGGGGCGGCCGAGCGGCGTCGAACCGAGCCGCTTCAACACGCCGTACTGCCGCTCGAACCCGGTGGCGATGCCGAGGCTCACCATCGCCGTCGACATCACGGCCAAGGCGAGCACGCCCGGCGCGAGGAACTCCACCGCGTCGCCCCCGCCGTGGGGAAGCACGTCGACGAGCGAGAAGAAGATGAGCAGCAGCAGGGGAATGCCGAGGGTCACGAGCACCGACTCACCGCGCCGGAGCGTGAGTACGACCTCCACCCGCGCCTGCGCGGCGACCTTCGTGATGGAACTCGACGCAATAGCCCGGCGAAGCGACGGGCTATTGCGTCCACTTCGGTCGGTCAGCGCCGCCGGAGCGGATCGCTCGCTGTGCGAGCGATGAGCCGCTCCGCCAGCCCTGTCCGACGGCGGCCCCTTTCGGGGCCGCAACGGCAAGGTCCTCTCGCGGTCGCCAGCCGTCAGGCCCCTTCGGCGCTTGTGCCACAGGCTCTTCCATCGAGAATGCGTCATTCGGGGTCGCTCCGGGTCAGGCGCAGGAACACGTCCTCCAGCCGCTGCCGGCCCGCCCGCAGATCGGCGAGCGGGAGGTCGTGCTCGGCCAGCCAGGCGGTGACGGCGGCCACGTTCGTCGGACTCGCAGGCGCGTGTACGCGGTACTCGCCGGGCGTCACCTCGTCGACGAACGCGTTGACCACCCGGCCGAGCCCGGCCGCGTCGAGACCGGCCGGCGCGGAGAAGAGGATCTCGTCGCCGGCTGACGCCATCAACTCGGCGGGTGTCCCGGTCCCGACGACCCGGCCCCGGTCGACGATCACCACCCGGTCGGCTACCCGCTCGGCCTCGTCCAGCTCGTGGGTGGTGAGCACCACGCACACGCCGTTCGACCGCAAGTCGCGGATCAGCTGCCGGATCTCGTGGCGGCCGGCCACGTCGACCCCCGACGTCGGCTCGTCGAGGAACGCGACCTCCGGCCGTCCGACCAGCGCGAGCGCGAGCGACAGCCGCTGCTGCTCGCCGCCCGACAGCTGCCGCCACGTCGCCGACTGGCGGTGGGCCAACCCCACCCGGTCGAGAAGGGCGCCGGGGTCGTCGGGCTCGTCGTAGTAGGACGCAAACAGGCGGAGCGCCTCCAGCGGCCGGATACCCGGATAGACGCCGCCCGACTGGAGCATCACGCCGATGCGAGGCATGACCCGCTTGCGGGCGGTCCGGGGGTCGAGATCGAAGACCCGTACCGCGCCGCGGCTGGGCCGCCGGTAGCCCTCGAGGGTCTCGACGGTCGTCGTCTTCCCCGCGCCATTCGGGCCGAGCACGACGAGGACCTCGCCGGACTCGGCGGTGAAGGACACGCCGTCGACGGCGCGAACCGCGCCGTAGTGCACCGCGAGGTCCTCCACCTCCACTACGGCCATAAGGCCGGAACCTAGCGGTGCCTGATCGTTTAGCGTCATCCGATGCTCGACGTGCGCCTGATCCGCGCCGATCTCGACGCCGTAAAGGCGCGCATGGCTCGGCGCGGAGACGACTCCTTGCTCCCTGAGCTCGACCGCGTCGCCGAGCTCGACGGCCGGCAACGCCGCGCCGCCGCGGCCCGGGACGACATCCGCGCTCGGGTGAAGACCCTGTCGCGGGATGTCGCCGACGCCATCCGCGCCGGCGAGCGCGAGAAGGCCGACGCCCTCCAGACCGAGAGCCGCGAGCTCGGCAACGAAGTGTCCCGCTTCGACGAGGAGCACGACACCGTCGCGACCGAGCTGCGTGACGTCCTTCTGCGCATCCCCAATCTCCCGGCCGACGAGGCCCCCGACGGCGCCGGGCCCGACGAGAACGTCGTCGTCCGCGTCGTGGGCTTCGACCCGGACGGGTACCGCGAACACCAGCGGGTCGCGCATTGGGACGTGGGCGCCGCGCTCGGCATCCTCGACCTCGACCGGGCCGTGAAACTGTCGGGGTCGATGTTCGTGATGTACCGCGGCCTCGGGGCGCGCCTGATCCGGGCGCTCACCGCGCTGGCCCTCGACCGCCACGCCGATGCGTACGAGGAGGTGCGCCCTCCCACCCTCGTACGCACGGACACGATGATCGGCACCGGCCATCTGCCGAAGTTCGCGGACGACGCCTATCACGTCGAGCGGGACGATCTGTGGCTCATCCCCACCGCCGAGGTCCCGCTCACGTCGGTCGCCCGCGACGAGGTCCTCGAGGAGGCGGCGCTCCCGGTGCGGTTCTGCGCCTACACGCCGTGCTTCCGGCGCGAGGCCGGCTCGGCCGGCGCCGACACCCGGGGCCTGCTCCGCAGCCACGAGTTCGACAAGGTCGAGCTCTTTGCGTACTCGACTCCCGACCAGGCGCCCGGGATCCACCTCGACATTCTTCGCCGGTCCGAGGCGATCGTGACCGACCTCGGCCTCGCCTACCGGGTGCTCGACCTGTGCACTGGCGATCTCGGTTTCTCCAACGCGCGCACCTTCGACATCGAGGTGTACGCACCGGGGGTCGACCGGTGGCTCGAAGTGTCGTCGGTGTCGTGGTACTCGGACTTCCAGGCCCGGCGGGGCAATGTCCGCTACCGACCCGCCGGGGCCAAGGGCACGGAGATCGTCCACACGTGCAACGGGTCCGCGGTCGCCTGGCCCCGCATCGTGGCCGCGCTACTGGAGACGCACCGCCAGCCCGACGGCGCGGTGCGCGTGCCCGACGCGCTGCGCCCCTACATGGGCGTCGACGCGATCACGCCACCGACGACCTGATGCCGCCCATCTCGCGCAGCGCATCGCGAACCGCGGCGGCAACCGGCGGGCGCAAGACGCGACAGGCCTCCTCAGCCAGCTCGGCGACCGGTGGGAAGGAGCTGATCAGCCACCGGGCCAGTATCCCGTCGTCCATCCAGCCGGCCAGTTCCTGCCCGACCTGGGTCGGGAACCACCCACCTTGTGCCATCCGGCGCACGTCGGCCCACGACAGCACCCGCTCGAGCGCCACCGCCGCCTCCACCAACGTCGCGGCCGGGACCCGCCGGCCGCCCGCCTCCAGCAGGACCAGCGCGGGGTGGATGCGAGCGACCGCGGCCATCGTGAGCCCCCGGCCCCGCGGCCGAGCGGCTGCGGCCTCGTTGATGATGCCGCTGAGCCACATCGACGTCAGCAGCTCGCCGATCGGGAACGTGGCCGGGGGCGTCGGCAGTCCGAACGCCCGCCGGAGCGCGTCGACCGCGAGGCCCGCGGGCGGTGCCTCGTCGATCACGCGTCCGTCGGCGAGCCGGACGTTGCCCACAAGCGTGCCGTCGCGCGCCATGAGCGTGAAGCAGCGAGCTCGCACCGAGTCGGGATGCGACGAGGGCAGGACGCTGAACCGGCCGCGGTCGGAGGCGTCGCCGTCGAACGTGGCCTCCGGCGCGACCCATGCGCCAGTGATCGATCCGAGGACCGAGCAGTTCGGCGTGGCCGTGGTGCCGAGCAAGGCGTAGCTGACCGACTCGCCGTCGAGGTCGAGCAGTCCCAGCTCGAACCCATCCGGATCGTCGGCGGTCTCTTCGATGCGGACCAGCGTGGGACGCAGGTCGAACCCCCGGTCGGCGGTGGCGGCGTCGAGCACGTCCACCAGCCGGCGCAGGTCGTCGGGAGTCAGAGCCATGAGCTTCCTCCTGCGGTTGAGCGCGCGAGCGCGCCGACAGGTCGTGGAGGAAGTGAACGCAGTTTGTCACGGATAGGCTCGCCGGCAGGCCAAAGACCCACCGCGGGAGTCCGGGGCCGCGCTCAGCGCGGGGAGGAACCGTGAGACCCCAACCGAGCGAGGAACCCGACGCGAGCGATGCAGCGATTCGTCTCGACGACCTCTCGAAGGTCTTCGCGGGTTCGAGCGAGCCGGCGGTGCAGCACCTCAGCCTCGACATCCCCCGCGGCAGCCTGGCCGTGCTGGTGGGACCGTCGGGCTGCGGGAAGACCACGACCCTCAAGATGATCAACCGGCTCATCGAGCCGACCAGCGGGCGGATCGAGGTGCAGGGCCGCGACATCCGGTCCCAACCCGCGCACGTGCTCCGGCGCGGGATCGGCTACGTGATCCAGCAGACCGGGCTGTTCCCGCACCGAACGGTCGCCGAGAACATCGGCACCGTGCCCCGGCTGCTCGGCTGGGACAAGCGCAAGATCGCCGACCGGGTGGCCGAGCTCGTCGACGTAGTCGGCCTCGACCCGGAGATGCTGCGCCGGTATCCGGCGGCGCTGTCCGGCGGGCAGCAGCAGCGCGTCGGCGTGGCCCGCGCCTTAGCGGCCGACCCGCCGGTGCTCCTCATGGACGAGCCGTACAGCGCGGTTGACCCGATCGTGCGCGCGCGACTGCAGGACGAGCTGCTGGCTCTCCAGCATCGGCTGCAGAAGACGATCGTCCTCGTCACCCACGACATCGACGAGGCCATCAAGCTCGGCGACCGCATCGCGATCCTCAACGTCGGCGGCATCCTCGAGCAGTACGGACGACCGGCCGATCTCCTCCGCGATCCGGCCAACGAGTTCGTCGCCCGCTTCCTCGGGCGGGAGCGGGCGCTCAAGCGGATGGCGCTGCTGAAGGTCAGCGACGTCCAGCTCACCGACGGGCCAGTCGTCGGACGGGACGCGACCCCGGAGGCGGCCAAGGAACTCATGGCTCGCTTTGCGGTCGACTGGATCGGCGTGCGTGACCGCGACGAGCTGCTCGGGTGGGCGTGGGGACGCGATCTCGACGGGTGTGACACGGTCGGCGCCGCGCCCACCGAACGGTTCCGGGCGTGGGTCGCTCCCGACACACCGCTGCGCCAAGCCCTCGACCTCATCGTCGACTCGCGCACACGGGTCGCGGTCGTCCTCGACGGCGAGCGCTACCTGGGCATGCTGACGATCGAGCAGATCGCCGACGCGATGGCGGCATGAGCGTGCTCGGGTCCAACGGTCCGAACTCGTTCGTGTGGTGGTCGTGGGTGGGCGACCATCTCGCCGAGATCCGTGATCGCACGACCGAGCACCTCGAGCTCACGGCCATCGCGTTGGGCGTCGGGTTCGTGCTCTCGGGCGTGCTCGCCGCGATCGCGCTGCGCTTCCGGCGGACCTACGCCCCCATCGTCGGGGTCGCGGGCTTCCTGTACACGATCCCCAGCCTGGCCCTGTTCGGGTTCCTCGTGCCCATCACTGGGTTCACGACGACCACTGCGGAGATCGGACTCGTCAGCTACACGCTGCTCATCCTCATCCGGAACATCGTCGCGGGTGTCGACGGCGTTCCGGCCGACGTGAAGGAGGCCGCGGACGGTATGGGCTACACCCGGGCCCGTCGGTTCTTCACTGTCGAGCTCCGGCTCGCCACCCCGGCCATCGTCGCCGGGTTGCGGATCGCGGCGGTGACGACGATCGGGCTCGTCACCGTGTCGTCGCTGATCGGCCAAGGCGGCTATGGCCGGCTGATCAAGGACGGCCTCGACCGCGACTTCAGCACGCCCCTCGTCGTGGGGGCCACGCTGTCGGTGGCGATGGCGATCGTCTTCGACCTCGCGCTGGTCGTGGTCGAGCGACGGCTGACCCCGTGGGTGCGCCGACGGGAGATCCGATGAGCGCGCCGGCCGAGCTGTTCGACTATCTCACGACCGCGGCCCACTGGTGGGGCCGCAACGGCATCGCGCACCGCATCGTCGACCACGTTCGCCTGTCGGCCGTCTCGACGATCGCGGCGGCGGGATTGGCGATCCCGCCAGCGATGGTGCTCGGCCATGTCAAGCGGGGCGGGCTGGCCGCGGCGTCCATCGTGAACATCGGCCGCGCCATCCCGTCTTTCGCGATCCTGGCCATCCTGTTCCCGCTGTCGTTGGAGTACGGCTTCGGCCTCGGGTTCTGGCCAACGTTCGGGGCTCTCGTGCTCCTCGCCATCCCGCCTATGTTCACCAACACCTACGCGGGGATCCGCGACGTGGACCCCAGCGTCGTGGAAGCGTCGCGGGGTATGGGCATGCGCCGCCGCGATGTGTTGCTCCGGGTCGAGACACCGGCCGCGCTGCCGTTGATCATCACCGGCGTCCGCGTGTCCGCGGTACAGGTCGTTGCGACCGCGACGCTCGGCGCGCTCGTCGGCTTCGGTGGGCTCGGGGCCTTCATCGTCGCCGGCGTCAGCCAGCAGGACGACGGCAAGCTGCTCACCGGCGCACTTCTCGTCGCCCTGCTCGCAGTGCTCACCGAGCTTCTCTTCAGCACCTTGGAGCGCATCCTTACGCCTTGGCGGCGGGCGTCGGTGCGTCGCCTGGCCCGCGTCCGTGACCGCACCATCGCCGCACCCGTCTCCATCAGTTGACCGAAAGGAACCAGCCGTGAACCGACCATTTCGTGCCGCAGCAGCCCTGTTCGTGGTGGCGACGCTGTCGCTCGCCGCGTGCGGGGACGACGACGGTGGCACTTCGTCGGGCGCCAAGGAGGGCCCGACGATCTCCATCGGCGAGCAGGACTTCGGCGAGAGCGCCATCCTCTCCGAGATCTACAAGCAGGCCTTGGAGGACGCGGGATACGAGGTCAGCATCCAAAAGCTCGGCGGGTTCCGCGACCTGGAGGTCGCGGCGTTCGACGGCGGCACCATCAACTTCGCAGCCGAGTACGCCGCGTCGATGCTGGAGTTCCTCAACGAACAGAAGGGTGAGGCCACGAGCGACGCCGACGAGACCACCGACAAGCTGCAGACGTATCTTGACGACAAGGACCTCCAAGCGCTCGATCCGACCGACGCGATCGACACCAACTCGTTCGTGATGACGAAGGACAAGTCCGATGAGCTCGGCATCACGACGCTGAGCGATCTCGCCGAGAAGGACGGAGATCTCACGCTCGGCGGACCGTCGGACTGCGAGACGAACGCGTTCTGCATCCCTGGCCTCAAGCGTGTGTACGACATCGACCTCACCGGCAACTTCCAGTCGCTCGAGGCGGGTGCAGTGGCCGACGCACTGGACGCCGGCTCGATCGACATCGGGTTGATCTTCTCGACCGACGGTCGGATCACGTCCAAGGGCTGGGTGCTCCTCGAGGATGACAAGCAGATGCTGGCGGCCGACAACGTCGTGCCTGTCGTGACGAACGAACTCGTCGACAAGTACGGCGACGACTTCACGAACCTCGTCAACGACATCGGCTCGAAGCTGACGACCGCGGACCTCACCGAGCTCAACAAGCGCTTCGACGTCGACAAGGAGGACGCCAGCGCCATCGCCACATCGTGGTTGGAGGACAACGGCTTTTTGAAGTAACCCTTCAAGCCGATCTATTCGGGCCGAAAGAACGGCGACGTTCGGACGTTCTCCGTCTGGGCGAATGATCGGTGGGAACCGCCGCCGGGACCTGCGATGGGTCGGATCGCAGGTCCTGGGCCGCGCCCGGCCCGCCCCGCGGCCGGGCCAGGCTGTGGCGGATAGGGGTACCAGGGACCCCTGACCGCCACAACCCTCCCGATCGCCACAGCCTTGGCGATGGGCCGTGGCGAACGTGCGTTCGCTATACTGAGGGGCCATGCGATGGGAGTTGGCTGACGGGCCCCACGATCAAGGGGCCTTGTTCGAACAACCCGTCTTCGAGCGGGAGCCCGGCCGGGGCGAATTCCGGGGGATGGAGTTCCTCCACGTCCGGGCCCGCACGATCGTCAACGAGCTGAAGGGCGACGCGCTCCTCCCGTTCCGCTTCACGATCAACGCGTACAGAGGATGCTCGCATGGATGCTCCTATTGCTTCGCCCGGCCGACGCACGCGTACCTCGACCTCGACACGGGGCGGGACTTCGAGCGGCGCATCGTGGTCAAGGTCAACGCGGTCGAGCGCCTCCGGGCCGAGCTCGACCCGCGGCGGTGGCGGGGTGACCACATCGCCATGGGGACGAACACCGACCCGTACCAACGCTGTGAGGGCAAGTACCGGCTCACCCGTGGCCTCGTCGAAGTGCTCGGCGAGGCCGCCAACCCGTTCTCGATCCTCACCAAGAGCACGCTGATCCTGCGCGACCTCGATCTGCTGATCGCGGCGGCGGCCCGCACGGACGTCCGGGTCAACCTGTCGATCGGCACCCTCGACGACGAGGTGTGGCGGGCCACCGAGCCGGGCACGCCCCACCCTCGCCGCCGGGTCGAGGCCGTCCGCCGGCTCAACGAGGCTGGTATCCCCACGGGCGTCCTCGTCGCGCCCGTCCTCCCCGGCTTGTCCGATCGACCGGAGCAAATCGACGACGTGGTGGGCGCGTGCATCGACGCCGGCGCCGTTTCAGTCAGCAGCGTCTTGCTGCACCTGCGTCCGGGCGTCAAGCAGGGGTACCTCGACGCGCTCCGCGAGACCCACCCGCAGCTGCTCGACTCCTACCAGCGCCTCTACGGCGACCGGTCGTACGCGCCGAAGGACGAGCGTCGCCGGGTGGCCGGCCTCGTGCATGCCGCGGTCCGGCGCCACGGCGGTGTCGCGCCCACGAGCTTTGACGAGCAGGTGCGGGGCGCGGCGTCGGTCAGCGTGCGGCCGTCTCGGAAGCGCGGCCCGGACGCGCCCGGTCAGATGAGCCTGCTGTAGAGCGCCTCCAGGTCCCGCTCGACCTCGGGCGTCTGACCGCCCAGCTCGAGGAACGCCGCCATGCGCCGGATGGCCTCAGGGTCCGTGAGCGTGAGGTTGAACAGGTGGGCTTCGTCGCACAGCCCCGGAATCGGATCGGGCTCAGCCGCCAGGACGGCAGCCTTCGCTCGGGCGATCGCCAGCGGCGGGAACGACGCGATGCGGGCCGCCAGCTCGTCGACGAAGGGGCGCAGCTCGTCGGGCGGCAGCGCCCGGTTCACCCATCCCCATCGCTCGGCGAGGGCTGCGTCCACGTCGCCGCCGCCCAGGACAGCTTCCAGCGCTCGGGCCCGGCCGACGAGGCGAGGCAGGCGCTGGGTGCCGCTGCCGCCCGGGAGGATCCCGAGCGCCACCTCGGGCTGCGCGAAGACCGCCCGCCCGAGCGCGGCGAACCGCATGTCCATCGACGTGATCAGCTCGTTGCCCCCGCCGCGCACCCGGCCTTCGACGACGGCGATCGTCGCCTTCGGCATCGTGCGGAAGCGGTCGACCATCGCGTGGAAGAAGCCGAGCTCGTCGGAGCGGGCAGGGTTCTCGTCTCGGGGCAGGCCGAGGATGAGGTTCACGTCGGCGTGGGCGATGAAGAACTCGGGGTTGGCGCTGTCGAGGACCACGACGCGCACGCTCTCGTCGGCTTCCATCGCCCGCCCGAGGCGATCGAGGTCGAGCATCAGCTCCAGGTCCAACAGGTTGATGGGCGGGTTGTCGATGGTGGCCCGGGCGACGCCGGCGTCGACCGCGACGCGAAGACACGTGTACTCGTCGGTCATGGCGAGACGGTAATGGCGCCTCGTGCCGAAGCGAGACCGAAGGCCGAGCGCCGGCGAACCGGGACGACCTGCACGCGCCGGGCGATTAGGACTACGGCCGTGGATGCTGCGGACCTCGACCCCGATCCGTTCGTGCAGTTCGGCCAGTGGCTCGACGATGCCGTCGCCGCCGGGCTGCCCGAGCCGATGGCCATGGCGTTGGCGACCGCCGGCGCCGACGCCCGGCCGCTGGCCCGGTTCGTGCTCCTCAAGGGGGCCGACCGCGACGGGTTCGTGTGGTTCACCAACTACGAGAGCCGCAAGGGCGCGCACCTCATCGTCAACCCGTACGCGTCGCTGGTCTTCCCGTGGTATCCGCTCAAGCGCCAAGTGGTCGTCACCGGCACGGTCGCCCGTGTCCCCGAGGCCGAGTCCGACGCGTACTTCGCCAGCCGCGACCGCTGGAGCCAGCTGGGCGCGTGGGCATCCGAGCAGAGTCGGGTCATCGCCGACCGCTCCGTCCTCGATGGGCGCATGGAGGACGCGATCGCCCGGTACGAAGGGATGACGGTGCCCCGACCGCCCTACTGGGGCGGCTATCGCTTGGCACCCGACGCCATCGAGTTCTGGGTCAGCCAGCCGAACCGGCTGCACGATCGCCTGCGCTACGTGCCCGACACCGCGGCACTCACCGGGTGGCGGATCGACCGGCTCGCACCCTGAGACCCGCGGCGTTGCTCACCGCAACGCGGGCATCACCTCGGCCGCGATGAGATGGACGTGGTCGAGGTCGTCGAGGTCGAGGACCTGGAGGTAGGCCCGCGCCGCCCCCGCGTCGCGGTACGCGGCGAGGGTCTCGGTGACCTCACCAGGGACGCCCGCGGCCCCGTTGCGCCGCAACTCGTCCGGCTGCCGTCCGATGGCGGCGGCCCGGCGGGCGAACTCGGCCTCGTCGGCGCCACAACACACCACGACCGCCGCCGAGTACACGAGCGCGTCGGGATCCCGCCCGACCGCCTCGCAGGCGGAGCGCACACGGTCGCGGGCCGCGACGAAGTCGGCGACGGACATGAACGGCGTGTTGAACTCATCGGCGAAGCGAGCGGCCAGCCGGGGCGTGAGCTTCTCGCCGCCTCCCCCGACGATGATCGGAGGGTGCGGCTTCTGCACCGGCTTCGGGAGCGCCGGCGAGTCGGCCAATTGGAAGTAGCGGCCGTCGAACGAGAACGTCTCCCCCTCCGGCGTCTCCCAAAGGCCGACGACGATCTCGAGTTGCTCCTCGAGGCGCTTGAACCGCTCGCCGAACGGCGGGAACGGGATGCCGTAGGCGCGGTGCTCGTCGTCGTACCACGCCGTGCCCAGCCCGAGCTCGACCCGTCCGCGGCTCATGGCATCGACCTGCGCGACCGTGATGGCGAGCGGTCCCGGGAGCCGGAAGGTCGACGCCGTCACCAGCGTGCCGAGGCGGATCCTGCTCGTGTCCCGGGCGAGGCCCGCAAGGGTGATCCACGCGTCGGTGGGCCCCGGGAGCCCGGACACGTCGCCCATCTTGAGGTAGTGGTCCGAGCGGAAGAACGCGTCGAACCCGTCGCCTTCAGCGGCTCGGGCCACGGCCAGCAGCGCGTCGTAGGAGGCGCCCTGCTGCGGTTCGGTGAAGATGCGGAGGTCCACCGGCGCACGCTACTCAGGAGCGGGCGCGGGTCACCCTCCGGCTGAGGGCGAAGAGCGCGGCGGCCGCGATGATCCCCGTGAGCACCAGCGCGATCGACGTGCCGCGGTCGTTGGCCACCCAGCCTTGGATCGACCCGGACCACCCGGCCACACGGTCGATCACACCGCCGCCCGCGACCCCGGTCGTCCCGCTCCGTCGCTCGGACACGCCGTAGTAGGCGACATACGCGCCCACCGGGATGAGCAGCGCGCCAGTGAAGCGCTGGACGTACGGCAGCGCCCGGCGCATCGTGCGCACGAGCGAGTGGCGGGCGAGGGCGAGGGCGACAGTGAGCACGACCAGCACGAGGCTCATCCCGGCGGCGAAGGCGAGGAACGTCACCACGGCGGCGGCGGTGCTGTCGCGCTCGAACGCGAACGAGATCTGCGCGGCGAACAACTGGATCGTGCACCCCACCGACGCCACCGCGTACGAAACGCCGAACAGGACCATGGATCGGATCCGGCGGCTCTTGCCGCCCTTGTCGAGCTTGGGCAGGGAGACCTTGAGCTCGAAGCCGGCGAGGAGCGCGATGCCGAGGATGACCAAGCCGATCCCGATGACGATCGTCATCCACGGGATCCAGGCCCGCACCGCCCGGGTCACGTGGCTCACGATCAACCCGATGATCGCGAAGGTGGCGACGACACCACCGGCCACCGCGCCACCGACCACCAACGCCCGGCCGATGCTCGCGCGCGTGTCGGTGCCGTCGTCGCCCGGACCGACCCCGAGGAAGTACGACAGGTAGGCGGGCAGCAGTGGCAGCCCGCACGGGTTGAACGCGCTGGCGATCCCCAGCGTCACCGCCGATGCCACCGGGGCGTCGATGAGGCTCACCCCGGGTACAGCCGCTCCTCGATCAGCGTCTCGAGCGCGCCCTGCTTCAGCTCGCCGGTGTGGTGCCCGACGACCACGCCGTCGGCACTGACTAGGACGGTGGTGGGCATGGCGACGCCGTCGAGAGCGGTGAGGATCTCGCTCTTCGGATCGAGGCCGAGGTCGTACGTGACGCCGGTGCGGTCGACGAGTCCCTGCGCGTCCTCGACGCGGTCGTTGACCGCCAACCCCAAGAAGGTGATCTCGTCGCCGTACTGGCGATGGAGCGCCTCGAAGCCTGGCATCTCCCGGGCGCAGGGTTCGCACCACGAGCCGAAGAAGTTGATGACGAGGGGTTTGCCCTCGTAGCCACGTAACGTCGCGCTCGAACCGTCGAGGCGCTCGAACGAGAGGTCGGGGACCGCATCGCCGTCGGTGGGCGTATCGAAGCCCTTGCCGTCGCGGCCCTGTTCGTCGGTGTCGGACCCACTCGACGAGCACGCGCCGGCCAGCGCGACCAGCGCGACGAACAGAGCGACGACGCGACGCATGACCGAGGACGGTATCGCCACCGAAGGGAAGGCACTCGTCGCCCGACGGGCGGGCCGGGGCTCGCGTAGCCGTTGCCCCGGCCCGCCGCTCATTGTCAGGGGCGGGACCCGGTTATGCCGTGCGGAGCTGACCGAGGAGGTGCTCCGGGATCGGGACGTCGGGCAGCTGGTCCTCCGGGCGGGGCACCTTGGGCGGCCGACCCCGGCGCCGCTTGTTGGCCAGGATGCGGCCGTTGAGGAAGAGCTGGCCGCCCCACACGCCCCACGGCTCGCGCCGGTCGAGCGCGCCCTCGAGGCACTCGGCCAGGACCGGGCACAGCGCGCAGATTCTCTTGGCCGCCGCGATGTCCTGCAGCTCCTCGCTGAAGAACAGGCTGGTGAGGCTGCCGGCACCATCGTTGCAGCGCGCCTGGGCCCACCAACCGGTGTTCGTGCGCTGGTCCTCGTCGGTGAGTTCGATGTCGTCGTACAGCGGGGCGGACATTGGGTTCCCCTTCCCCCTGTGTGAGATTCGTGCCGTAGAAAGCAGAAAGGCCGTCGGGATGCCCCGACGGCCTTTGGGTACTTCCTCCGTGTGACTGCTACGAAGGCCCTCTAGCCGTGGGGTGGATGATCGGGTGGGTGGTCACGTCGGCGGAGTACTTGGACCCGGCCATCGCAAACGACCACCCGCAAACGTTCTGGGAGGCACCGGTACGCGGGCGCGCGACACCGGCGATTGCCATTTCGCCGGTCATGCTGAGCTTGGTGCTCACCATTCGTCGCCTTTCCGTGTAAGAGGTGCCGCGAACTCGCGGGTCCGCGCCTTGCGGTCGCCTGATCGGAACACGATTCTGACGGCCGCGTCAATTCATTTCCGTCATTAGTTTCCGCCTGTGCCCGACGACCTCGCTCCGCTCCCCGCGACCGGTCGTCGGTTCAGCTCGCAACGCCGAGTCCGGCTGGGCGACGTATCACCCGGCGGCCGCCTCCGCCTCGACGCGTTGGCCCGCTTTCTCCAGGACGTCTCGGGGGATGACAGCGACGACGCCGCCATCGACGAGGACGGTCGCGGCTGGGTCGTGCGGCGCACGGTCGTCGAGGTCCGGCGCGCCGCCGTGCTCGGCGCCTCCGTGGACTTGGTGACGTGGTGCAGCGGGATCGGATCCCGCTGGGCCGAGAGGCGGGTCACGCTTCGCGCTGCCGAGGGCGGCCACGTCGAGGCCGCGACCCTCTGGGTGTACGTCGACATCGCGACGGGGCGCCCGTCGCGCCTACCACCGCGGTTCGACGAGTTCTTCGCCGAGTCCGCAGCCGGGCGACGGGTCACCGCCCGGCTCCGCCACCCGCCGCCCCCACCCAACGGTGCATCCGCGCGCCGATGGCCGCTTCGTTTCTGCGACTTCGACGTGCTCGGGCACGTCAACAACGCGTCCTATTGGGAGGCGGTCGAAGAGGAGCTGGCCGATCGGCGCCGGCTCCGTGCGCCGGTGCGGGCCGAGCTCGAGTACGGCGCCGGCATCAACCTGGGCGCGGCGGTCGACATCCTCGCGGTCGATGAACCGGATGACGGCTTGGCGGTGTGGTTGGTGGCCGACGGCGTGGTCGCCGCGTCGGCCCGCCTCTACACCATCCGGTAGAGCAGGCGGCCGTCGTCCTCGCGGCGCGCCGCCTCACCCGCGAGGCGGAGGTGCTCGAGGTGCGCGTAGGTCTCGCTGTCGGCCATCGATCCCCACGAGCGGGGCTTGAACAGACGCCGCGCCAGCTCCTCGACCGACGCCTCGCCGAGCTCGACGGCTGCGCCCCGCAACGTGCTCAACCGCTGCTCGTGGTGGCGGCGAATGTCCTCGGCGCGGCCGACGACGTCGTGGAATGGATGGCCGTGCGCCGGCAACACATCCGAGACGCCGTCGAGCTCGCGCATCCGGTCGAGCGACGCGAAGAACGCAGTGAGCGGATCGGGCCCGGCGTCGAGGCCGGAGATGTGCGGTGTGATCGTCGGCAGGATGTGGTCGCCAGACAGGAGGATGCCGTTCGCCGGGTCGAACAGGCACAGGTGATCGGCGGTGTGTCCCGGCGTGTGCACCGCGACCCACTCGCGGCGACCGAGCCGAATCACGTCAGCATCCTCAAGGCGCCGCGACGGCGAGGGGGTCACGAACCAGCGCCGCATCAGCGGCTTGAGGAACTTGTACTTCAGCTGCACCCTCCGCGGCGGCGCGGGATGCTTGCCGCCCCAGGGCGTCGGCTGGCCCCACGGACGCTTGGGCATCGAGGGGGGATGCTCTAGCGCGTCGGGGTCGTCGTCGATGTCGGTGGTGTCCCACCACGTACGGAAGCTGCGGTGGGTGACCACCGTCGCGCCGGTCTTCTTGCGGACGCGACCGGCGGCGCCGAAGTGGTCGATGTGCGAGTGCGTGACGACCACCGTGTGGATGCGTCGCATGGGTACGCCCGCAAGAGCGAGCCGCTCCTCGAACGCCTTCCATGCCTGCGGCCCGGGCATCCCCGGATCGACGAGCGCGAACCCGTGCTCGTCCTCGATGGCGTAGCAGTTCACGTGACCGAGACCCGGCATGGCGATCGGCAGCTGGAGCCGAAGCACGCCGGGCCCGACCTCAGTGATCTCCATCGTGGCCCGCTGCGCCTCTTCGCGCTGCGGCCGCTTCGGTTCGTCAAAGGGCTCGTCCGGCTTGGGCTGCTCGATCACGGCCACGTCGCTCACCATAACTAGACCGTTCGGTCAAGGCACACTGACGGCCGGCCCGGCCCTCTCACGTCGGCGGGAGGAATGCCGTCTCGCGGTAGTAGCGAAGCTCGGCGACGCTCTCGCGAATGTCGTCAAGGGCGCGGTGCGACGTGTTCTTCGTCGGAGCCTTCGCGGCCACAGCCGGGTACCAGCGCTGCACGAGCTCCTTCACCGTCGACACGTCCACCGACCGGTAATGGAGGTAGTTCTCGATCGCCGGCAGATAGGCGGCGAGGAACCGGCGGTCGGTGCCGATCGAGTTCCCGCACAGAGGGACGGTGCGCGGCAGCGGCACATGCTCCGTCACGAACTCGAGCGTGCGCCGTCCTGCGTCCTCCAACGACACGGTGGACGTCTCGATGGCAGCCAGCAACCCGCTGCTGGTGTGCATCTCCCGCACCACGTCTTCCATGGCCGCGAGCGCCTCCGGCGGTTGGTGGACGACGAGGTCGGGGCCCTCGGCGACGATGTCGAGGTCGTCGTCGGTGACGAGCGTCGCGATCTCGACGATCACGTGGCGCGCCGGGTCCAAGCCCGTCATCTCGAGGTCCATCCACACCAGCACGGCCCGGATGCTAGAAGCCTGGGGTGCTAGAGGTCCCCGTCGTCCGGCTCGACCCCGATCTCGCGCTGCCCGCGTACGCCCGTGAAGGCGACGCCGGGGCTGACCTCGTCGCCCGCGAATCCACGGTCATCGCGCCGGCGGGCGGCAGAGCGGTCGTCCCGACCGGCATCGCCATCGCCATCCCCCCGGGGTATGCCGGGTTCGTGCTGCCGCGGAGCGGCCTGGCGGCGCACCATGGGGTCACCTGCCTGAACACGCCCGGCCTCGTGGACGCGGGCTACCGCGGCGAGCTCCGAGTCGTACTGGTGAACACCGACCCCACCGAGCCGTACGCAGTGACGCGAGGTGAGCGCATCGCCCAGCTCGTCATCCAGCGCGTCGAGCACGCGAGGTTCACGGCGGTGGACGAGTTGCCACCGTCCGAACGGGGGAGCGGAGGCTTCGGCCACACCGGGGCGTAAGTCCCGCGTCGGCTTTCACGGCTCGCCCCCGCCGTCCCCGTCGGTCTCGAAAATGGAGCCGCAACGGAGTTTCATCAGCGTCCGCTGTGCAAACCCCTAGGATGACCCGGTGCCCGACGTTGCGTCCGACGTCAGCGAGACCGCGCTCACCATCCTTCCGACGACGCGGCGCGCCCTCCTCCGGAACCTCAAGACGGAAGGCGAGTCCCGGGCCGACGACTTGGCGGAGCGGCTCGGCGTGACGGTGAGCGCGGTGCGCCAGCACCTCACAGCCCTCCAAGCGGACGGTCTCGTCGAGTACCGGGAGCAGCGGGGCGGCCCCGGACGGCCCCGCCACGTCTACCGGCTCAGCGAGGCCGGTGACGCCCTGTTCCCCAAGACCTACGGCGAGCTCACCACCGAGTTGCTCGCCTACGTCGAGGACGAGGACCCCGACCTCATCGAGCGCGTCTTCGAGCGCCGCCGCCAGCGCCGGGTCGTGCAAGCCAATGTCCGGCTGGCGGGCAAGCCGTTCGCCGACCAGGTCGCGGAGCTCACCCGGATCCTGGACGAGGACGGTTACCTCGCCAGCATCGAGGCGATGCCCGACGGCAGCTTTCGCATCGTCGAGCACAACTGCGCCATCTTGGCGGTGGCGAGCAAGTACGGCACCGCCTGCGGCACCGAGCTCGAGTTCATCCGCGAGGTGCTGCCTGACGCCGATGTCGAACGGGTCTCGCACATGATGGCCGGCGCCCACACCTGCGCGTACGAGGTGCGGCCTCACGGCTCGCGGACGACGTCCTCCGCCGCTTTGTCGTCCCGCAGCCCCAGATAGGACGGATGGCGGAGGATTCCCTCCGACGTCCATTCCCCGAACGCCACCTGCGCGACGAGATCCGGCCGCACCCACCGCGCGACACGCGCGATCGGCTTCGGAGGCGGCGGATCGAACGGGCACGTGTCGACCGCCCGCTCAGCCAGCATCGTCTGGAGCATCCGCAGGTCGCGCTCCTTGAAGCCCGTGCCGACCTTGCCCACGTACCGGAGCACGCCGTTGTCGTAGACGCCGAGCAGGAGCGCGCCGAGGTAGCCGGCGCGGTTGCCCTCGCCAGGCGCCCACCCGCCGACGACGAACTCCTGCTCCCGCCGGACCTTGATCTTGCGCCAGTTCGGCGAGCGCTTGCCGGGCTCGTACCGGCTCTGCATGCGCTTGGCCACGAGGCCCTCGAGCCCGCGCTCCCTCGCCGCCTCGAGGAGCGCGGCGCCGTCGCCGGCGTGCCACGGCGGCACCTGCCAGCAGCCGCCTGACGGAGCCAACTGCTCGAGCCGCTGGCGGCGCTCGACGTAGTGCAGCGGCGTCACATCCTCGCCGTCGACGTGCAACACATCGAAGAGCAGGTAGCAGACGGGCATCTCCGCGGCGCGCTCTCGCGCCTCCCTCGGCGACGCGAGGTGCATGCGGTGCTGCAGCAGGCCGAAGCTCGGGCGGCCGGCGTCATCGAAGATGACGATCTCCCCGTCGAGGATGGCGGTGTGCCCCCGGAGCGCGCCACCCACCCCGCGCAACTCGGGGTAGCGCCCGGAGATGTCGATCAGGTTCGAGCTCTGCAGACGGATGGTGCCATCCTCGACGAACGAGATCGCCCGCACGCCGTCCCACTTGATCTCGAACGCCCACTCGCCGTCCGGCGGTAGCTCACCCGAGATCGCCCGCATGGGCGAGATCGTCCTCGGCAGCTTCGGCACCGCAACGGTCTACCGCGGGCGGTCGCCAGGGAGGCTCAGATCGGTTGCGGGTCCGGAACCGGGCCGGGCCCGGGATCGGGATCGCCGGGCACTGGTTCCGGCATCGGCTGGGGATCAGGCGGGAAAGGGTCGGTGTTGGTATCGATGATCACGAGTTGTGCTCCCCGATGTGCTCGCCCTCGTCGGATGTTTCGTGTTCCATGAGCTCGAGCTCGAGGCCCTCCCGGGCCGTCTCCTCGTCGACCGGCTCCTCGGCCGCCTGCTCGCGCACTTCCTGCTGCACGCGGTCCTCGCGGGAAGGCATGCATACCGCGCTACCCCTGAGCCCCGCCCGGCATGCCGGCTGCTGGGCTAGGAACTGCACATGACCGCGTCGGAACGACCTCTCGACGGCCGCGCCGCCCTTATCACCGGCGGCGGCAGTGGCATCGGCCTGGCCTGCGCGCGTTGGCTTCTGCGCGACGGCGCGTCCGTCACGCTCGCCGGCCGCAGCGAGCAACGGCTGCGCGGTGCCGCCGACGGACTCGAGGCCGATGCCTCCGAGGGCGCGACGGTCCGATGGGCGGTGTGCGACGTCGCCCGCGAAGCCGATGTCGCCGAGGCCGTTGCCATCGCATGCGAATCCACCGGTGCACTCACGATCGCGGTGGCGTCGGCGGGCACCGGGACGATCGGGCCGGTGATCGCCACCCCGATCGAGGCGTGGGAGCTCGTCATGGCGACGAACCTGACGGGCGCTTTCGTCACGATCAAGCACGCGGGCGCGGCCATCGCCCGCTCGGGCGGTGGCGCGATCGTCGCTATCTCTTCGATCGCCGCGCCGTTGACCCACCTGTACATGGCGGCGTACTGCGTGAGCAAGGCGGGGCTCGAGACCCTCGTCCGCAATGCGGCCGACGAGCTCGGGCGGGCGGGTGTGCGCGTGAACGCGGTGCGTCCCGGTCTCGTGCCCACGGAGTTGGCCACGCCGCTCGTGGACGACGAGAAGGTGGAGGCCGACTACCTCGCCCAGATGCCGCTCGGGCGGCTCGGTACCGTCGACGATGTTGCCGCGGGCGTTCGGTATCTGTGCGGCCCAGAGTCGTCGTGGGTCACCGGCCAGTGCCTTGCGATCGATGGCGGGCATACGTTGCGGCGAGGGCCGAACGTCGAGCACTGGGCCCGCGCTCTGTATGGCGATGGGCCGGTCGACGGACGAATCGCCCAGGACTGAGCGTTTCCGGCAGTTTGAGCGACCACTCAGGGTGTTCAAATTGCACGAGATCCGTGAGGGGCTAGCCGGATTTCACTAACGAAACACGCAATGCTCGCCGATACACGAGTACCGGGCATCCGCTCGGGCGATGCCTGATACCAGGGACGGAACATACATGCACGGGCGGTTCGGCAGGGCGCAGCAAGCGAGGACCACCGCCCTCGCGGCCGCGCGCGTGCCGACCACGCGGAGCGAGGGGCGGGCGTGTCGCCCATGAGTTCCGCCTCCCGCTTCCGCGTCGTCGCGACGATTTTGTTGCTCGTCGGCGCGGGCCTCGTCATGGCCGTGCTGGCAACTGGTGACACGATGCGCCTCGGGATGGTCATCCCGCTCGTGATCCTCACGACCCTGCGGGCCGCCGACATGTTCGCGGGGAGAACGTTCCAGCCGAAGGAGCAGGACGACAGGTGGCAACTCGGCGAAGCGATCTTCGTCGTTGCGGCCCTCACCCTCGATCCCGCCGGCGTCGTGCTCGTGGCCGTCCTCGGGCCCGCGATCGGGCTCGCTGCGAGCCGGCTCCAGCCGGCCAAGATCGCGTCGAACCTCGGCGTCGAGTTGATCTCAGTCGCCTCGGGCCTCTGGGTCCTTCGTCTTCTCGGCGGAGTCTCCGGCCGCATCGACTCGGCGGAGCTGGCGGCCGCAGGTCTCGCCGCACTCGCATTCTTCGCTGTGGGGTTGGTCGTTGTGGCGAGTGGCCTTGCCTGGGTGAACGGCAGGCCGGTGCGCGAGAGCCTCAGCGTTACCAAGTTCGTGTTCGTGCAGCTCTCGTGCTCGATTGCCATCGGCCTGCTGGCCGCAGCGAGCAGCGAGATCAGCCCGTTCGCTCCGGTGCTCGCCATCCCGCCTGTCGCCATGGTCCAGATGGTGTTGGGTGAGCACTTCCGGGCCCGCGTCGCCCGCACCCGTATCGACGGCCTGTTCCAGACCGCAGTCGAGGCGCATGCCTCGGTGCTCTCGGTGGAGGTCGAGCACGCGCTGTACCGATCGGCCACCCGTCTCCTCCGCTGTGGGGCGGCGACGATCGAGGTGCGACCCCCCGGAACCGACGAGTGGGGTGTCCAGGTCGCGGGGCACGACGGTACCGGCCGTTGGTTGATCGTCAGTCGCCACGAGTCCGGCGAACCGCTCGAGGACGACGACATCAAGCTGCTCGAGGCGATCGGTGCGATCGGGTCCGCGGCACTGGAGAACGCGCGGCTCGTCGAGGAGATCCGCCGGCAGGCCATTCACGACCCGGTCAGTGGCCTCGCCAACCACGTGCTGTTCGAAGACCGCGTCGCGCAGGCTGCGACCGTGGCCTGGCGCAGCCGCGAGCGGTTCGCGGTCGTGATGCTCGATCTCGACTCGTTCAAGAAGGTCAACGACAGCCTCGGGCACGCGACGGGCAACCGGCTGCTGCGGGCGATGGGCGAGCGGCTGACGGCGACCGTCCGCGAGGTCGACACGGTGGCCCGCCTCGGCAGCGACCACTTCACCCTCTTGCTCCCCGGCGTCGGGACGGCGCAGACCGCAGGGGTCATGACCGACCGCCTGCTCGAGGCCGTGCGTAGGCCGTTCCTGCTCGACGGGCAGGAGCTGTTCATGACCGCCAGCGCCGGCATCGCCTTCTACCCGAGCGACGGCACCCAGTCCGGGCATCTGCTGCGCAACGCCGACAGCGCCATGCACCGGGCGAAGGACCTGGGCCGCAACTGCTACCAGGTGTACTCGTCGGCGATGAACGAGCAGGCGCACCTGCGCTTGGCGCGGGAGAGCGAGCTGCACAACGCGCTGCTGCGCGACGAGCTGACGTTGCGGTACCAGCCCCAGGTCGACCTTCGGTCCGGAACGATCGTCGGCGTCGAGGCGCTGGTGCGGTGGGACCATCCCGTGCTCGGTCTCATCGGCCCCTTCGAGTTCGTCCCCTTGGCCGAGGAGTCGGGGCTCATCGTCGAGTTGGACGAGTGGGTGCTGCGCGAGGCGTGCGGACAGCTTCGGCAGTGGCTGGCCCAGGGCCTCCCGCCCGTCCGCGTCGCCGTCAACCTCTCGGGGCGCCATTTCCAGACGCCCGACCGTCTCTACCGCACGATCCAGACGGTGCTCGACGACACCGGGATCGACCCGACTCTCCTCGAGCTCGAGGTCACCGAGGGCATCGCCGTCGGCGAGGCCCATGGCGCGATCGAGGTGCTCCATGAAGTGCGGGCGCTTGGCGTCCAAGTCGCGATCGACGACTTCGGTACCGGCTACTCCATGCTCGGTCGCCTCCAGCAGTTCCCGGTCGACCGGCTCAAGATCGACCGCAGCTTCGTGAACGAGATCGCGGGCCACCACGGCGAGGCCCCTATCGTCTCGGCGATGATCGCGATGGGGCGCAGCTTGCACCTCGAGGTCGTCGCCGAAGGTGTGGAGACACTCGAGCAGCACACGTTCCTGCGCCAGCACGGCTGCGATCTCGCCCAGGGCTTCTTGTTCAGTCGTCCGGTCGAGGCCGATCAGCTCGCCGCGCTACTTCAGAACCGGTCGATCGGCCTCCACGTCGCCACCGTCTCCTGACTCGGCTGGCGCGCGCACGTCGAGCGCGGCATCGACCGGGCGTAAGAGCGTCCACGCGCTGAAGCCGGCGCCGAGGGCGAGCGCCCCCACGAACGCGAGCCGGACCCCGAGCCATGCCGCGATGACGCCGCCCAGAGCCGCCCCTCCCGCGAGCGCAGCCTGGAGGAGGCCGGCGAGGACGCCGAAGGCCGACGCCCGGACGTCGTCGGCGATGCGCAGGCCCATGACCGCGTTCGCGGGTATGCCGGAGGCGAAGACGGCGCCGGCGCAGAAGAAGGCGGCGAGGATCCACGGGACCGGGAGATCGGCGGCAAAGCCGGCGAGCGCGGCGCTGCTACCGACGAGGCCGACCACCGCGCTCACGCGGAGCAAGCGCGACGGCGTTCCCCGGAGGGGCGTCGCCACGGTGGCGATCAGCGTTCCGACCGGGATCGCCGCGACGAAGATGCCGGTCGCGGCCTTCGGCTCCCGTAGTTCGCCCACGACATACACGGGCACGAGCGACTCGATCACGACCGCGCACGCGGACGGTACGGCGCAGTTCGCCAGCGCGCGCCGCACGATCTGGTCACCGAACACCGCCCGCCATCCCTGGCGGACACCGGACCGATTGTGACCACCCGCCGGCACCTGAGCCGTGCGGAGCCGGGAGAGCGTGACCGCCGACGCCAGGAACGTGGCGGCGTTCAGCGCCAGCGCGCCCCGTGCACCGGCGACTGCGATCAGGCCGCCGCCCGCCAACGCCCCTAGGAGGATCGCTACCTGGTAGGTCGCGCCGGTGAGCGCGATCGCGGCCGGATACACGTCCTTGGAGACGGTGTTCGGCATCGTCGCGGCCCGGGCCGCTTCGAAGGGCGGGGTGGCACAGCCTCCGAGGAACGCCAGGGCCAGCAACGACCACACAGGAATTTCGATGCACATGAGCCCGAATGCGGCCGCGCGGATCAGGTCGGCGTAGATCATGACGGCACGGCGCGGGTAGCGGTCGCCCCACGCCGCGATCACCTGACCGAGGCCGACCCAGGGCAGCAGGCTCACCGCGGTGGTGAGCGACGTCAGGGCGGCCGAGCCGGTTCGATCAAGGACCAGGACGGCCAGCGCGACGCGGGCGGCCCAGTCCCCCAACTGGCTCAAGACTTGCGAGGTCCACAGGATCCGCAGGTCGTGCGAGCGAAGGGGCGAGACGAGATCGCCGAACCGCTTCTTCAGAGGAGGGCTCCTTCTCGATCCGTGCCCGCAGCCGGCGGGACATTACCGCTGGCCGGCGCCGACTCGAGGATTGGTCATTGCCAGATCGCCTCCGGTTCCTTATGCTGACGCGCAACTCGGCTCCGGCCGGGTGGCGATGAGTTTTGGAGGGGGGTGATACGCCATGCGCCCCGACGTCAGGTTCGGTTAGGAACCATGGCCCGGGATACGCAGACCAACCGAGAGAAGGATCCGACACACCTGGAACGGTGTCGGCTCACTTTGAGTGATTGGTTGGAAACTACCCGGACGTAAATGTCCTGTCCCTACTCACGCGTGTGAGCCCTTGCGGAGTGAGGACGCAGGCAGCGGTCGGTCTTCCCAGTTCTGCCGAAACATCGGCGGCACGAGCCCTCGATGTGGGCTGGGAGGATGACCTTCAGTGGCAACCCCGGCAGAAGTAGCCACTCCCTGCGGCCCCCTCGAGCGGGGGCTCTTCCGCGTCTGGGCTCAGAGCTCGAGCGGAAAGGCGGAGCCTTTCCGCTCGGTCCGGCGGTGTCGACCTTCGGTCGACTCGAACGGCTCGCCGCCGGTCGACCGGCGAAGCCGGCTCGACCAGCAGGTGGGGGCTCCGGCGGGAGCCTCCGCCCCCCACGCCCCCCGCACGGCTGGCGCCCCACCATGACGACTCAGGGCTTTCCGCTCGAGCTCTCAGTCGCGAAGCTCGACCGGGACGACGTCGACGTCGACCACGTCGCCTCGGCGGAGCACGGTGAAGCGCACCGGTTGGTCGATGCGCGACGCGGTCATGAGGCGTTGGAGATCTCCGATGCCGGCGACCGGCGTGCCGTCCACCGCCACGATCACTTCTTCGGGTCGCAAGCCGGCTCGCGCGGCTGGCGAGCCGGCGACGACGGACGTCACCTCGAGTCCCGTCTCGAGTCCCAAGCGGGCGGCTGCGCGCGGAGGCAGAGGTCGGCTGCCCGCGGCCACGCCGAGATACGCGCGCCGAACCCGACCATCGTGCATCAGCGCCGAGACGATCAGCTTCGTCGTGTCGTTGAGCGGCACGGCCATGCCCAGGCCCTGGCCGATCCCCGGACCGATCACCGCGGTGTTGATCCCGACGACATCGCCACGACTCGTGGCCAGGGCCCCGCCGGAATTGCCCGGGTGCAGGGCGGCATCGGTCTGGATCACGTTCTCGACGAGCCGGGCGTGGCGCCCGTTCGATGCCGTGAGCGAGCGCCCGACCGCACTGACGACGCCCGCGCTGACCGATCCCGCGTAGCCCAGGGGTGAGCCCACGGCGACGACGAGCTGGCCGACCCGCAGGGTGTCCGCATCGCCCAGGACGGCGGGGACGAGCCCGGCGGTGAGTGGCGTCGAGCCATTCAGGCGGACGCGCACCACCGCGAGGTCGGACAGGCGATCCGCGCCGACGACGTCGAAGTCGTACTCGCGCCCGTCGGCGAGCGCGGCGACACCGCCGTTGCTGCCCTCGACCACATGGGCGGACGTCAGGAGGTAGCCGTCGCCGGCGAGAACGACGGCCGAGCCCGACCCCTGCGGGAGGCGGCCTCCGGCGACGGCGCGCATCACCCGGAGGCTCGCCACCGACTGGAGGACCCGTTCGGCAACCCGGACGACTACCGACGAGTACGCATCGAGGGCCTCTGCCTCGGACACCGGCGATGCTTCGGACCCCACGCCCACGTCACGCCTCGCCGGCACCGCCGCCGTCGGCGGCGAAGCTGACCCGGACCTCGAGCTCGTCGACGCCCCGCACGATTTTGAGGGTGAGAGCCTCACCGGCCCTGTCGAGCGCGCCGTACAACTCATCAGTGGTGGTGACCGGCGATCCCGCGGCCTCGACGATGAGGTCACCCCTCTTCACGCCGGCGCGGTCGGCCGGTCCGCCCTCCTCGACGACGCGCACGAGCAAGCCGTCGCGTTCCGGCAGCCCAACCGACCGCCGGAGCTTGCGGGCTACGGCGGACGGCGCGAGGCCGAGGCCGAGTCGGGGCGTCGCCGGGGACTGCCCGGCCGCCAGCGCGTCCACGCGCGCCCGTAGCTCGGCATCGGCTGGGAGGGCGAGGTAGAAGCCGTCGCCGAGCCGGTTGGTGTTGAGGCCGAGGAGCCGGCCCTCGGCGTCGACGATCGGTCCCCCCGACGATCCGCGCACGAGCGGCGCGGTGTGCTCGACGCTGCCCGTGATGCGCCGCCCGCGAGGACCGCGGAACGCTCGTTCGGTCGCGCTGACCAAACCGAACGACACTCGAGTGCCGCCCGCGGCGCTGCGGGTCACTGCGAAGACGACGTCGCCCGTCGTGGCGCCCTCGCCGTCGGCCCAGTTCACGGCGGCGGCGCCCCCGGTGTCCACGCGCAGGACCGCGAGGTCGCCGTCGACATCGATCCCAGCCACCGTGCCGGTGGCCGCACGGCCGTCGTCGAAGGTGACCGTGGCTTCGTCGCCCCGCAGGTTGTGGGCGTTCGTCGCGACCAGCCCGTCGGCGACGATCACGCCGCATCCCCGTCCTCCGCCCCGGCCGATGCGCACGACCGACGGGCCGACGGAATCCGCGGCGGCGCGAGCTGCGGCTGCCAGTTCCTGTACTGCTCCCATCCGCGTTCTCCTCATTCACTAGTAACTTGCAACTTGCAAGTGAGCTGCGAGCGAGTGTACCGAACGCGAAGGATCATGCAAACGGCAAGGATGACCACCGTGGTTGAAGCCTCGAGCCCGCTGGAGGAGGCGGTCGCCCGGGTCGGCGACCGCTGGACGTTGCTTCTCGTGAACGCACTACTCGACGGACCCCGTCGGTTCAACGAGCTGCTCGAGGCGGTGCCCGGCTTGGCGCCGAACATCCTCTCGCGGCGGCTCAAGCACCTGGAGCAAGAGGGCGTGATCGTCGCCGCGCCCTACTCCCGGCGACCACCGCGCTTCAGCTACCAACTCACCGCGGCTGGCGCTGAGCTCGGTGGCGCATTGCGCCTACTGGCCCAGTGGGGCGCACAGCGGATGGCGACGCCCGGCCACGCCCAGCCCCTCCATCACGCGGTGTGCGGCACCGCGCTTGAAGCCCGGTGGTACTGCCCCACGTGCCACGACGTCGTCGACGCCGACGCCGCCGGCGACCTCGACTACGCGTGAACGAGCGGACGGCCATCGAGGCGCTCGACGCCGCCGATCCTCTGCGTCGCCTGCGCGACGAGTTCGTGATCGACGACGACGCGGTGTACCTCGACGGGAACTCGCTCGGCCGGCTTCCCCGGGTGACCGCGGCCCGGGTGGCCCGGGCGGTCGAGGACGAGTGGGGACGCGAGCTCGTCGGTGGATGGGACCACTGGATCGACCTTCCCGGAGCGGTCGGCGACGACCTGGGACGTCACTTTCTCGGCGCGGCAACGGGGCAAGTGCTCGTGGCCGACTCCACAACCGTGAATCTCTACAAGCTCGCGGCGGCCGCGCTCGACGCGAACCCCGACCGCACCACCGTTGTCACCGACGAGGACAACTTCCCGACCGACCGCTACGTCCTCGCCGGGCTGGCACAGCAGCGCGGGGTGGACCTACGCCTCATCTCCACGGACCCTGTCCACGGCGCCGACGTCGACGCGCTGCAGGCCGCGGTCGACGACACGACCGCGCTGGTCTGTCTCTCACTCGTGGCGTTCAAGTCCGCGGCGCTGGCCGACATGAGAGCCGTCAACGACATCGCCCACGCGTACGGCGCGCTCACCCTGTGGGACCTCAGTCACGCGGCCGGAGCGGTGCCGATCGCGCTCGACGTCGACGACGCGGACTTGGCCGTCGGCTGCACGTACAAGTACTTGAACGCGGGTCCCGGCGCGCCGGCATACCTGTATGTCCGCCGCGAGCACCGGGAGCTGCGATCGCCGATCTGGGGGTGGTTCGCACAGCGCGATCAGTTCGCGATGGGGCCAGTGCACGAGCCGGTCGACGGCATCGGCCGCTTCGCGACGGGGACGCCGCCGGTTCCCGGTCTGATCGCCGTCAGGGAAGGTGTCCGCCTGCTCGCGAGCGCGGGTATCGGACCGTTGCGTGAGAAATCCGTCGCCCTCACCGACCTACTGATCGAGCGCGTCGACGAACGGCTCACCGGACTTGGTTTCGCCGTCGCGACGCCGCGGGATCCCGCGCGCCGCGGCGGCCACGTCGCGCTCGCACATCCGGAGGCGAGTCTGATCGGGCCGGCGGTCCGCACCTCGGCCCGGGTCGTCGCCGACGTTCGCCCGCCCGACCGGTTACGCCTCGGGCCCGCCGCGGCGTACACCCGCTTCGTAGACGTATGGGACGCGATCGAGCGCATCCACGATCTCGTCGCGTCAGGTCCGCGAGTCGGCACGGGCCGTCGCCGATCGGGACGAGCTGATCGATTCGCTCTATCACGACATCGAGACGCTCGTTGAGCGCAGCTTGCTGCTGCAAGCGCCGGTCGCCAGCGAGCTGCGCTACCTGCTGTCGGTGCTGCGGATCGTGCCCGAGCTCGAGCGCAGTGGCGATCTGGTCGAACACATCGCGAGCCGCGCCGCCCGCGGGATCGGCCTCGAGCTGTCGCCGCGGATCCGAGGGTTGGTCGACCGTATGGGGGAGGTCGCCTTCGAGCTGTGGCGCCGGGCGGCTGACGCGTTCGCCGACCGCGACCCCGACGCCGCCGACCGGCTCGACCGGCTCGACGACACCCTCGACGACCTCCACACGCAGTTCATCGCCGAGCTCGCGGCCGGGGGCGTTGCCCTCCCGGTCGCCATGGAGATGTCGCTCGTCGGTCGGTTCTACGAGCGACTCGGCGACCACGCCCACCACATCGCCCAGCGCGTCCGCTACCTCGCCCAAGGACCATGAGATTCCGACTTCTTCCCACCGACGACCGCTTCTTCGACCTGTTCGACGAGGTGGCCGCCAACGTGCACGAGTGTGCGCAGCACTTGCGCCAGGCCCTCGAGGCGTCCGATCGGGACACCGCGGTCGCCGCCGTCCGCGCTGCCGAGCATCGCGGCGACGAGCTGACGCGCGAGATTCTGCAGCGCCTCAACTCCACGTTCGTCACGCCCTTCGACCGTGAGGACATCCACGCCCTGGCGGAGGAGCTCGACGACGTCGTCGACGACATCCAAGCGGTCGCGCACCGCATGGAGCTCACTCAGGTCAAGGAGGCGCTTCCGGAACTGGTGCAGCAGGCAGACGTGCTGGTCGACATGGCCGCCGAGACGGTGTCGCTCATGGGCCAGTTGGCCTCGATGAAGGGCGTTCAGCCCCATCTGGACGCCATCGACAAGCTCGAGAGCGAAGGCGACACGATCTTCCGCCAAGCCCTCGCCCGGCTCTTCGGCGGCGAGTTCGACGCGCTCGACGTCCTGCGGTGGAAGGACATCGTCGAGGCCATGGAGGCGGCTGTGAACACGCTGGAGGACGTCTCCAATGTGATCGAGTCGATCGTCCTCAAGCACGCGTAGGGCTCTGTATGGACTTCGCGGTCATCCTCGTCGTGCTCGTCGCGCTCGGCTTCGACTACGTCAACGGCTTCCATGACGCGGCCAACTCGATCGCCACCGTCGTGTCGACCCACGTCCTCTCGCCGAGGATGGCGGTGGCGTGGGCGGCGTTCTTCAACTTCGCGGCGTTCCTGATCTTCGGCACCCACGTCGCGACGACGATCGCCAAGGACGTCGTCGTGCAGGACGTCCTGTCCATCGGTGTCGTCTTCGCCGGCCTCGTCGGAGCGATCCTTTGGGACCTCCTCACGTTCTGGCTCGGCCTGCCCACCAGCTCGTCACATGCGCTCGTGGGGGGCATGGCCGGCGCCGCCGTCGCCAAGGCGGGCGCGCACGTGCTCGTCGAGAAGGGCTTGCGGAAGATCGGCGTTTTCATCGTCCTGTCACCGCTCATCGGCTTGGCCCTGGCGATGATCTTCACCGTGGTCATCATGTGGAGCTTCCACCGGGTGAAACAGGTCGACCGCCTGAACACCGGGTTTCGCCGGGCCCAACTCGTGTCGGCCGCCGCGTTCAGCCTGGGCCACGGCGCCAACGACGCGCAGAAGACGATGGGCATCATCCTTGCCGTGCTGATCGCCGCTCATCACCTGCCGGGGGACGCCGGCGTGCCGCTCTGGGTCGTGCTCGCCGCGCACACCGCGATCGGTCTGGGCACGCTTACCGGTGGTTGGCGGATCGTGAAGACGATGGGTTCGAAGATCACCCGGCTGCAGCCCGTCGGCGGGTTCGCGGCCGAAAGCGCCGCGGCGATCACTCTGTTCTTCACATCGGCCAAGGGCATCCCCGTGTCCACGACGCACACCATCACGGGCGCCATCGTGGGGGTCGGTTCGGCCCGCCGGCTCTCGGCCGTGCGCTGGGGGGTCGCCGGCCGGGTGGTGTGGGCGTGGGCGCTCACGATCCCCGGCGCGTTCGTGATTGCGGCCGCAACCTACGGCATCGTGAGCGTGTTCTCGTGAGCGACCGGCGCGCCCTGTTCTTCGTCGTCGCCGCGGCGATCGGCTTCGCGTTGACGCCCGTGGCCGAACCGGAGGTGCGCTGGGTGTCGATCACCGTCGGGATCACCTACCTCGTGATGGCGGCCGCCTCCGCGCTCGACGCCCGCTCCCGCACCCGCCGGTAGCGAACTGCCAGGCGGGGGGCTATCGAGTCGCGGACCGACCGAGCAGGCGATCCAGGATCCGGGGCTCGGCGGGCCACGCCTCCCGGATGGCCTCGGCCGGAATGTGCCGGGCCGCATACCGGAGCGCGAGGGCGACGACGATGACGTCGTCCAGCGGGCCGATCACCGGGATGAACTCGGGGATGAGGTCGATCGGCGACACGACCCAGATGGCGGCGACGAGGATCACGATCCTGACGCGCCTCGGCACGCGCGGATCGCGGCGGAGCCGCCGGGCCGTCGTCACGCAGGCCGGGAGGAACGACGCCAGCTCGCGCGCGAGTCCGGGCGGCAGGCGCCGCGCCAGCACGAGCAGCACCCCCCAGGACACGACCACCACGCCGACCGCGACGAGACCGACGACCAGCCAAGTGGGCACGACGACGAGTCCATCGCGTTCTCGCGAGAATTACCTGCCCCCCGCCGGGTTTTTCTCGCCAGAACGAGCTTGGGGCGTGGGGGCGGCGGGGATCGAACCCGCGACTCTCGGCTTAAAAGGCCGCTGCTCTGCCAGCTGAGCTACACCCCCGAGGCATCGAAGCGTAGGCCAGAGCCTGTCGTGATCGAATCGTCATAGGCTCCGCTCTGTGAACGGCGAGGACGCCCGGCGGTTCTTGGAGGAGGAGAAGGCGCGGCTCGACGGTGTGCACGCAGCGTTCGACGGCGACCACCTGCACGACGAGTCCGAGGACGACAGCACCGGCGAACTGTCCCACCTCGACCAGCACATGGCCGACGTCGGGTCGGACACCTTCGAACGCGAGAAGGACTTCTCGATCCTCGAGCAGGTGGAAGCCGAGATGGTCGACGTCGAGCGGGCGCTCCAACGCCTCGACGACGGCACGTACGGCCGATGCGAGGCCTGTCACCGGCCGATCGGCGACGAGCGGCTGGCCGTGATGCCGGCTACTCGCTTCTGCCTCGCGCACCAGGCCGAAGCCGAGCTCCGCTAGCGCCGCCGAGTGGCGGGCGAACTGGCAGCGGCGAGTCGGCAAACCTCCGCGCCGCGCCGCCAGTTGACCGTCAGCTGCCAGTTGACCAGCGGGGTGGGCCCATCGTTGCCACGCAGGACGTGTCGACGGCTGACGACGGGTCATCGACGAAGGCCAGATAGATCGCTCGCGGGCAGTCGGCGGCGAACACGGCACCGTGACCGAGTCCGGGAAACAGGACGAAGGTCGATTCGGCCAAGGCGTCGGCCGCGGCCTTGCTGTCGGGCGGTGGAGTGACGGGGTCGTACTCGTCGGCGAGCACGAGGGTGGGGATGTCGCTGTGCACCGCGTCGTTGAACGACTCCGGGACGGGCTCGACGTCGAACTCGTCGCACACGTCGCCCCCGAGCACCGCGAGGGTCGTGTACTCCGGATGCTCGGCGAGGAGGGCCGCGTCTGTGTTCGGATCGAAGAACCGCTGCCGGTCCGCGCAGGTGACCGCGGCCGTCTCCGCCTCCGCCGCGCCGTTCGTGAAATCGATCCCTTCCACGGCGAGCTGATCGATGATCCCTCCACCCTCGCCGCTGCGGACCACTTCGATCAGCTGAGGCAGCGATGGGATGAGGCCGCTGTCGTAGAACGCGGTGAACAGCCCGGCGAGCGCATCGGCGCCCGTGATGGCGATGTCCTGCTCCCGCCCGAGCACCGGGTTCGCGATGTGGCCGTGATACGGCTCGGTGGTGAGGGAGTCGATCAGCGCGTCGACGTCCTGTTGCAGCGTCGGATACGCCGACGCACACGCGGGGTCGGCTGCGCAGCCCCCGTAGAAGACGCCGAGCACCCGCTCCAGGCTGGCGGCTAGTCCCTCCAGGCCGTCGTGCACGGTCGTGGGGAACACCGAATCGATCACCGCGCTCCGCACGCCATCGGGATGGCTCCGCAGCACCTCGAGCGCGACGGTGGTCCCGTACGAGACGCCGAAGAGGTTCCACTCGTCGATGCCGAGTGCCCGCTTCAAATCGGCGACGTCATCACCGGTGGTCGGTGTGTCGTACATCTCGAGGTCGACCCCTTGGGCGCGGAGCCGGTCGCGGCACGCGAGCAATGCCGCCTTGCCGGTCTGCTGCTCCTCCTCGAAGGGTGCCGCGGCGCTGAGGATCGTCGCGGTGGCCTCGTGCACCTCGGGACAGTCCAGGCTCGGGTCGGAACCGCCGGTCCCTCGTTGGTCGAAGAAGATCACGTCTCGACGCCCACCCAGGTCGCCGCGCATGAAGAGGCCGACATTGTCGAGCCCGCTGTAGCCGGGCCCGCCGGAGAAGTACACGATCGGGTCGGGCGCCGGCGCGGGATCGACACTGTGCAGCACTGCGACGGGGAGACGCACGGTTCGCCCTGTGGGTTTGGAGCGATCCTCCGGGACGGTCAGGCCGCCGCACGTCACCCGGGGGTCGACGGGCACATTGGACGGACACGCGCCCTCGACATACAGCGGCTCGTAGGCGGCGGGCGCGGCGAGGGTGGTCGTGGTCGTTTCGTCGGCCGCCGGGTTGGCCCGGGGCGACGACCCCCCGCTGCAGGCCGCGACGGCGAGAGCGACAGCCGCGACCGCGACCACGGGTCGCCCGGGGTAGTTCAAAGCTGGCCGGGGATCGTGACCGGCACGACCGCGGGGTCGATGAGGCAGGCGCGATCACCGAGCCTGAGTCCGTCTCCGTCCCGCGTCACCCATCGACCCTCGAGGTTGGCGAGACGGCCGAAGGGCGCGCCGAGGTGCCGTTCGAGCATGTAGATCAACCCACCGTGGGTGACGGCGAGCACCTCGCCGCCGTCGACCCGGGCGTGGATCCGGTCGATGGCGGCGAGACCGCGCTCCAGGACGGCGTCGTCCCCCTCCCAGCCGGGCGGGCGCCGACGCGGCATCGAGCGCTCACTGCCGGCGGCCCCGAACTCGGTGTGCTCGTCGGCGGGTGGTGGGTCGAGATAACCGGGCCACTGCTCCTCGATCTCGCAGCGCGTGAGGCCGGACCACTCGCCGGCGTCACGTTCCACGAGATCGTCATCGACGACGATCGGGCCGACGCCGACGGCCTCGGCGATGAGCGTCGCCGTCGCGAACGCCCTCAGGAGCGGGGATGAGAACACGCCGTCCACCGCGCCGACGGCGCGCGCCGCCGTCACCGCTTGGCGCCGGCCGAGATCGGACAGGGGCGGGTCGGCGCGGCCCTGCCAGCGGCCGGCGGCGTTCCACTCGGACTCGCCGTGGCGCACCAGGAGGATGCGAGTCGGCATTGGGGCCACGGTACTGACCGCGATTACCGTCAGCCGCATGGCACTGCCGATCGAGAAGCTGGGCACCACCTACGACGCGGGGACCGCCACCATCGACGGCGAGCGGGCGAAGCAGTACGCCGCCGCGACCAACGACGACAACCCCGCGTACGAATCAGGAAAGTTCGCTCCTCCCGTGTTCGGCGTCGTGCCCACGTGGGCGGCGATCGGGCTCGCCGCGGCCGACGTGGTGCCGTCGGACGCGGCGATGTTCATCGTCCACGGCGAGCAGGACATGCACTTCCACCAACCGCTGGTGCCGGGGACCACGATCGCCACCACGAGCGAGGCCTACGCAGTGCGGGTCGGGGGCTCGGGCACCCGGTTCGTCGTCAAGGTGTCGAGCACCGACGATGCGGGCGCGCTCGTGCTCGAACAGTTCGTGACCGTCTTCATCCGCGGCATGAGCGATGGCGAGAGCGGGGGGCCGGACAAACCGGCGCATGCCTTCCCCGCGGATGCCCGCGAGAACCCCGTCGGTCAGTTCACGATCCACGTCGACGACGACCAGACGTTCCGGTACCACGAGGCATCGGGGGACCCGATGCCCATCCACCTCGACGACGACTTCGCGAAGAGCGTCGGGCTGTCCGGGATCATCGCCCACGGCCTCTGCACGATGGCGATGTGCAGCCAGGCCGTCATCAGGACCGTCGCCGACGGTGACCCGGCCCGCCTCAAGCGATTGGCGGTGCGATTCGCGGCGAATGTCTTCCCTGGCAACGACATCCTCGTCGAGATATTCGACGCCGGCACCACCGACGGCCGGCGGGCCTATGCCTTCGAAGCCACGTCGGCCGGCGCCGCCGTGGTCAAGAACGGCTGGGCCGAGATCGACGAGTAGCGCTGCGGAAGGGTCACAGCGGTGGCCACGCTTCGGTTGTTCGCCTCCGCCCGTGAGGCCGCGGGCACCGGGCGCGACGTCATCCCGGGCTCGACGGTAGGTGAGGTGCTCGCCGCGGCGCGGGCCCGTTACGGAGAGGGCTTTGCCGCGGTACTCGCCGGATCGCGGGTCTGGTTGAACGGCGAAGCCACCACCGACGACGCGCTGGTGGACGACGACGACGAGGTTGCCGTGCTTCCGCCTGTCTCGGGCGGATCCGGCTCGTGAGGCCGGCGAAGCCGAGGTCGCGAACGCCGCCGAAGAAGGCCGGACGCCGCCCGCCGATGTGGCGCGCGGTCGAGAAACGCAACTCCCGGCGGCTGCTGTCGCGGGCGCGGACGCGGCGCCGCCGCGCGCGCCGCTACGCGGTCGTCTACGACATCGACGGACCGCGCGTGCGCCTCGGGTTCCTCTGGTTCCTGGTCGCAGTCGGGGCGCTCGTCGCCGGGCTGCCTGCACTGGCGATCCTCTACTCGGCGACCGCCGCGATGGCCGCCAACCAAGCTGCGCTTGCGTGGCGGGCGCGGGCACAGCACCCCGATCGAATCGTCGCTGCGGTCGGCGCTGCCGCGGTTGGACTCGCCGCGGCCGTCTCGACCGCCATGCTCGGTGTCGCGGTGCTGGGACTGGCCGCGGTCGCCGTGCTCGCGGCGCGCGGCCGCGGCTCTCGACGACCCTGGATCGTCGACGCGGGCTACACGGTGCAGTGCTCGTTGTTCGCCGGGCTTGCGGCCGCCGGACTGCTCACCGCGGCCCGGTACGAACTCGGATCCGCGGTGGCTCTCGTCCTGCTCGTCTCGGCCTACGAGACGGGCGACTTCATCGTCGGCTCCGGTGCGAACAACAGCGTCGAGGGTCCGCTCGCCGGCTTCGCGGCCATCGTCGTGGTGACGTTCTGTATCGCCGTGCTGGCGATCCCGCCGTTCGACACGCCCGGGGCGTTGACGTTCGGGGCCCTCGCCGCGTGCCTGTGCCCGATCGGCCAGCTGGCGGCGTCCGCAATCCTGCCGTCGGCGAGCGCCCGCGCCCCCGCGCTGCGTCGCCTCGACTCGCTCCTCGTGCTCGCGCCCGTCTGGGCTTTCGCCGTCGGCCTCTACATACAGGGCTGACGTGAATCGCGGGGGCGAGGGGTGTGGGGGGAACGGCCTCCGGCGGTTCCCCCCGCTTGCCGACCGAGCCGGCCGGGCGGGCGGCGGCAAGCCTTCGGGCCCGCCGTCAGGCGGGCGCCGCATGCTCGTCGCCGAACCTTCGGTTCGGCGACGATTCTCTAGATCCCTGGCGTGCCTTCTGACCAGTCGAAGTCCTTGGCCACCTTGAGCTTCGCGGTGACGTCGTCCCAGTCGAAGACGTTCCATACGGCCGCGAAGAAGTCAGCCTTCGCGTTCTTGTATTGGAGGTAGTACGCGTGCTCCCACGCGTCGATGGCGAGGAGCGGCACCGTGCCCTGCCCGTGGTTGCCCTGATGGTCGTAGACCTGCTGCACGAGCACGCGCCGCCCGAGTGGGTCCCATGACGCGAGTGCCCAGCCCGAGCCTTGCACAGTGGTCGCGGCCTCGATCATGTGCGCCTTGAACCGCTCGAAGGTCCGGAAGTCGGTGCCGATCTGCTCGGCCAAGGCACCCGTGGGTTCGCCGCCGCCGCTCGGGCCGAGGTTCTCCCAGAAGAGCGAGTGGAGCACGTGGCCCGAAAGGTGGAAGGCAAGGTCCTTCTCGAGCTTGTTGATCGTGCTGAAGTCGTCCTTGTCACGCGCGGCGGCGAGCTTCTCGAGCGCCGCGTTGGCCCCGTCGACGTAGGTCTTGTGGTGCTTGTCGTGGTGCAGCTGCATGATCTCGCCGCTGATGTACGGCTCGAGTGCGCTGTAGTCATACCGCAGGTCCGGTAAGCGATAGATCGATTCCGGCATCGTTGGCTCCTTTAGGTCGCTGACCGACGCGTCTACCCGGTCAGGAACGTTGAGCAACCACGTAGTCGTGAGTAGATTCCGCTCGTCCACGACAGGAGGCCCGCGTGATCCTCGCCGACTTCTTCACCGACTTCTTCGATGCCGGACAAGGCTGGTCGATCCTGTCCCGATGGGGGCACGTGCTGGCCGGCATCACCTGGATCGGGTTGCTGTACTTCTTCAACTTCGTGCAGACGCCCGCGTTCGCGCAGATGTCGCCCGAAGCCCGCAGCGAGGCGATGGACAAGATCACGTGGCGCGCGCTCTGGTGGTTCCGGTGGGCCGCCGCGCTCACGTTCCTCACCGGCTTGTCGTTGCTCGGCGTCGAGCGGTACTTCGACAGCTTCCCCGACGTCTTCAACCAGCCCCAGGGGTTGGCCATCATCACCGGCGTCCTTCTCGCCACGACCATGTTCCTCAACGTGTGGCTGGTGATCTGGCCCAACCAGCAGATCGTCATCGGCTCGGCCCGTCAGGTCATGGCGGGGGGCGAGGCCGACGTGCGGGTGGGCGACGCCGGCAAGAAGGGCGCCCGCGCCTCACGCGCGAACACGTTCTTCAGCATCGCCATGGTGTGGTTCATGGTGTTCGCCCCCCACTTCGCCGGTCGGGGCTACGACCTGGCGGAGGCGTGGCAGCGGGCGATCTACTGGATCCTGCTCTTGGTCACGTGGGGCTTCGTGGAGCTGAACGCGCTGGGCAAGATCGGCGGCTACGACAGCCCAATCAACGTCCAGTTGTTCAACGACCATCGCCGCACCATCATCGGCGGCTTCGCCTACTGGGTCCTCCTCTTCATCGTCGGCTGGGAGATCCTGCTCCGGTAGGCGCTCAGCTGACCGTGAGGTCGGCCTCCATGCCGGCCGAGCGATGGCCGGGAACGTCGCAATAGATCGTGTAGGTGCCGGGCTCGAGGTCGGCAGTTCCGCGGTCGCTGTCGCCTTTGCCGGTGACCTTGAGCTTGAACCCGCCCACGTCCTCGATGAGGAGGGTGTGCAGTTGCGAGTCGTCGTTCTTCAGCTCGATCGTGGCGGAGCCCGAGGACACTGTGTACGCATCCTTGTCGAAGCTGAGCGATCCCTCGGCCTTGACGAGGAGGTCGGCGGGCTCGCCCGAGCTGGACGAATCGTCGTCGCCACAGCCGACCAGCACGAGTCCGACGAGGCCGATCACCGCGATGACGACGCGTCGCATGGGCGGGCACGCTATCGGCACGAAGGCCGTCCGATACTCTCTACGCCACACGAGATCGCGCTGGAGGCAAGGGGCGAATGGACGACGAGCTACAACGCATCCTCGGCCCCGAGTACCTCGGTGACCTGGCCCAGCGTCCGATCGACGACATCCGCGCCCTTCGCGTTGAGTGTCAACAGGTCGAGACCGGTCTCTCTTATGTCCGCCGACTCGTACAGGGCCGCCTCGACATCGTGCGCGGTGAGATGACCCGCCGGGAAGAGGGCGGCGACCCCGCCGACATCTCGACGCTGATCGGCAAGCTGCCCGAGATCCTCTCCGACCGCACCCGTGGCCCGGGCGTCGGTCGGCTGCCGACCCTCATGGCGCCCGGTGACGTCCACGGCGCCATCACCGACGAGCTCGACGCCATCGTCGCGGACGGCAATCTCGACTCGCTGCCCGAGGTCTCCGACGACGAGCTGGACTCGTTGCGGGAGCGTCTCGAGGAGCTCGAGCGCACGGTGTCCGATCAACGTCACCAGGTCTTCGAGAGGCTCGACGCACTACAAGCCGAACTGACCCGCCGCTACCGCACGGGAGAGGCGTCGGTGGAGTCGCTCTTGCAATGAGCTCGACCACTGATGGGGGTCGCAAGCGGGTCGTGCTCGTCGTCGACGACGACGCGGCCATCCGCCGCGTCGTGCGGACGGTCCTCGAGGCCGACGGGTTCGACGTGGTCGAGGCCGCTGACGGGCCGGCCGCGCTCCTCCTGCTCGACGCGATCATGGGGCGGGGCCCCGACGCGGTGGTCCTCGACGTGATGATGCCGGGCATCGACGGCATCGAGGTGTGCCGGCGCATCGACCACGGCCGCATGCGGGTCCTCATGCTGTCGGCCCGCGACGATGCCGACACGATGGCCCAGGCGCGCGCCGCTGGTGCTGACGGCTACTTGACGAAGCCGTTCTCGGCCGTGGAGCTGCTCGACGCGCTCGAGGCCCTCGCCGGTTGAGCGAGCTCGATCTGCCGACGTCGACGACCGCGTCGCTGGAGGATCAGCTCGACCGCTTCGCCGCTGATGTCGGCGATCTCTACTGCAGGAACAAGCAGCGGGCCGAGGACCTCGAGCGAGCGCTGGCCGCGCTCAAGACGTCGTATCTCGAGACCATCCGATCGCTCGCTTTCGTGGTGGAGGCGAAAGACGCGTACACGGGCCAGCATCTCGAGCGGTGCCGGGTGTACGGCAACGCGCTCATGCAAGCGCTCGGAGTCGGCGAGGACTATCCCGACGCCGAGTTCGGATTCCTGCTCCACGACGTGGGCAAGGTCGGCGTGCCGGAGCGGATCCTCGGCAAGCCCGGACCGCTCACCGCCGCCGAGTGGCGCGTGATGCGAACCCATCCGATCATCGGATACCAGATCCTCCAAGGCATCCCGTTCATGCAGACCGCGGCGGAGATCGTCCGGTACCACCACGAAATGTGGGACGGCTCGGGCTATCCCGAAGGCATGCGCCAGTCGGAGATCCCCTTGCCGGCGCGCGTGTTCCAAGTCGTGGACGCCTTCGACGCGATGACCACCGATCGGCCGTATCGGGCCTCGCTCGGGATCGAGCGGGCGGCGGAAGAGATCGCCCGCATGGCGGGCACGCAGTTCGACCCCGATGTCAGCGAGGTGTTCGCGACGCTCGTCGAGGACCTCGCCGCCCGCGTCAGCTGACTCCTCGACACCCGACTGCTTGCGGCGATGCTCGTTCTGCTCGCGCCGGTCGCGTACCCTCGTAGCCGTGCGGGACGAGCTTGGACAACGTTGGCGCGACCTCGGTGAGTTCATACGCGACCAACGGAGGGTCGGCCACCTGTCGCTGCGGAAGCTCTCGGAGATGGCCGGCATCTCCAACCCGTACCTCAGCCAGATCGAGCGGGGGCTGCGGAAGCCGTCGGCCGAGATCCTCCAGCAGATCGCCCGGGCGCTGGAGATCTCCTCGGAGACGCTCTACATCCGAGCGGGGATCCTCGAGGAGCGCACGGGCGACAGCGACCTGATCCACGAGATCCGTCGCGACCCGTCCATCAACGAGGATCAGAAGAAGACCCTCATCCGCATCTACGAGTCGTTCCGGCGCGAGAACGGCAACGCGGACCCCTCGGGCGAGGAATCAGTCCGCGCCGGATAGCGTTCAAGCCCGTCGTGGGTACGGTCGCGGTCCTCTCTCTTCACACGTCTCCGCTGGTACAGCCCGGGTCGGGCGACAGCGGCGGGATGAACGTGTACGTGCGCGAGCTGGTCGCGTCGTTGGCCCAGGCCGGCGTGCGCTGCTCCGTGTACGTGCGGCGGTGGGCCGACGACCTGCCTGAGTACGTCGAGATCGAACCAGGCTTCCGTGTCGTCCACGTCGCGGCCGGGCCGTCCGACCTTCCGAAAGACGCCCTGCCCGAGGTCATCGACGAGTTCACGGCGGCTGTCCTCCACGACATCGGCCAGCTGGGCGACGTCGAGGCCATCCACGCCAACTACTGGCTTTCGGGCGTCGCCGGCCACGGGATCAAGCACGTGCTCGACCTCCCGCTCGTGTCGACGTTCCACACGCTGGCTCGGGTGAAGGCCGAGACGGGCGACATGGAACCCGCCCGCCGCGACCAGGCCGAGATCGAGGTCATCCGCTGCTCGGACGCCATCCTTGCGTCCTGCACCGCCGAGGCGGCGCAGCTCGAACGCCTCTACGACGCAGCTCCGGAGCGCATCGAGATCGTGCCCCCCGGCGTCGACCACGCCTTCTTTTCACCGGGCGATCGTCGGGGCGCGAGGGCGGCTCTCGGGCTCGGCGACCATCCGGTGCTGTTGTTCGTGGGGCGCATCCAGCCGCTCAAGGGCGTCGACGTCGCCATCCGCACACTGAGCGAGCTCGACCGGGACGACGCTGTGCTCCTGGTCGTCGGCGGTCCGAGCGGCCCGGACGGCACCATCGAGTACGAGAAGGCGCGGGCCCTCGTGGACGAACTCTCGCTTACGGAGCGAGTGCGGTTCGTCGCTCCCCAGCCCCACCATCTGCTGTCGACGTACTACCGGGCCGCCGACGTGACCGTCGTGCCGAGTCGGTCGGAGTCGTTCGGACTCGTCGCCCTCGAGGCGGCCGCGTGCGGCACGCCCGTCGTGGCGGCCGCCGTCGGTGGACTGCGCACGCTCGTCGACCACGGCCGCACCGGCTTCTTGGTCGACGGCCGCGACCCGCTCGTATATGCCGCCTTTGTGGACGAGATACTCGGCAACGGTTCGCTCGCGACCGAGTTGGCAACTCACGCCGCCGCCAAGGCCCGGGGCTACACGTGGTCCACGACGGCCGCCCGCCTGCGGCGCGTGTACGCGGATCTGAGGGTGCGCTCGCTGGTCGAGTGCACTTGAGCGCCGAGCCCTTTACCGCCGACGAACTCGACGCGCTGGCCGCCCGCATCGACCGGTGGCTCGGACGGCAACTCGCCGAGAACCCGACGATCGCAGCCGTCGACCGGGGCGAGCACGGCGAGCGCCGGTGGTACGTACGCATGCGGGGCGAGCAGAAGGACACGTTCACCCTGTGGTTGACGCTCGGCCAGCGCACGCTCCAGTACGAGACGTATGTGATGCCGGCGCCCGAGGAGAACCACGAGGCGTTCTACGAGCACCTGTTGCGCCGCAACCGCAAGTTGTTCGGCGCCGCGTTCGCGATCGGTGAAGAGGACGCGGTGTTCCTGGTCGGCCAATTCCCGAACGCCGCGCTCGACGACGAGGAACTCGATCGGATCGTCGGTTCCCTGTACGCCTGGGTCGAACAGTTCTTCCGGCCCGCGCTCCGCATCGGGTACGCCAGCCGCTTCCCCGGTTAGCAAGCGGAGTCCGGAGCCCGGCCCCCCTCGCAGCAATGGCCCGGTGGGTATAGCGTTCCCTGTAGTTTCATGTTATTCTGATCCAGGCCCGAGGGGCTCGGCGGGCGCCGGCCATCGGGGAAGGGCCGGCGGACGCTGGTCCCTCGGGCCGCCCCGCTACCGTCTCGCACCATGACCCGGTTGGCACTCATCGGGGGCGGCCGTATGGGCGAGGCCCTGCTCACCGGGCTGCTCGCGCAGCGGTGGGCCGCCCCGGACGAGCTGGCCGTCGTAGAGAAGGTGTCGGCTCGGCGGACCGAGCTGACCGAGCGGTTCCCGGGCGTGCAGGTGCTCGCGGAAGCGGCTCCGACCGACGGCGCGGTCGTCGCCGTCAAGCCCGCGGATGTGGACGACGCGTGCGCCGCCCTCGCGGGAGCCGGCGTGGCTCGCGTCCTTTCGATCGCGGCCGGCGTGCCGTTGGCCCGGCTCGAAGCAATCCTGCCCGGCACGCCGGTGGTGCGGGCGATGCCCAACACGCCCGCGCTCGTGGGCGCCGGCGCGGCCGCGATCGCGGGCGGCACCGCGGCCCGCGACGAGGATCTGGCCTGGGCCGAAGGGATCCTCGCCGCGGTCGGCACCGTGGTCCGTGTTCCCGAGGCGTTGCTGGACGCGGTCACGGGACTCTCGGGCTCGGGCCCCGCGTACGTGTTCCTCGTCGCCGAGGCGCTCATCGAAGCCGGTGTCCTCGTCGGCCTTCCCCGCGACGTGAGCATCGGGCTCACGACTCAGACCCTGCTGGGCGCGGCGCGGCTCCTGGCCGAGACCGGCGACACTCCGGAGTCGCTACGGGCCGGTGTCACCTCGCCCGGTGGCACCACGGCGGCCGGTCTCCGGGTGCTCGAGTCCGCGGGCGTCCGGGCCGCGTTCATGGATGCCGTCGCGGCGGCGACGGCCCGCTCGGCCGAGCTCGGCCGAGCCTGAACCCGTTTGTGAGGCGGCAATTTTCACAGCAGCCACATGGGCATACAGTGACCACACGCGGAGGAAGGGGTAGTCCATTGGCGCAGCCGTCTGCCCAAACCCGGTTTCTGACGGTCGCCGAGGTCGCGGCGACTGTCAGGGTGTCGACGATGACCGTCTACCGGCTCATCAAGGCCGGCGATCTTCCCGCGGTCCGCGTCGGCAAGTCCTACCGCTTGCGCGAGGGTGACGTCGACGCCTACCTCTCCCGCCAATACACCCAGGCTGGGTGATCCACCGGCGTTACTCGACGATCTCGTTTCTGTCCGACTACGGGTTGGTCGACGAGTTCGTCGGAGTCGTCAAGTCCGTGATCCGCTCGATCGCGCCGGACGCGGTCGTGATCGACATCACCCACGAGATCCCTCCTCACGACGTGCGTGCCGGCGGCCTCGCTCTGGCACGCAGCGCGCAATACCTGGCCCCCGGCGTCGTGCTGGCCGTGGTCGACCCGGGGGTCGGCACCGAGCGCCGGTCGGTGGCCGTCGAGGTCGGTGACGGCCAGTCGGTGTTGCTCGGGCCGGACAACGGGCTGCTCGCGCCCGCGGTGGCCTTGGTCGGCGGGGCCGGTCGGGCGGTGGCGCTCACCAACCCCGACTACCAACTCCCCGCGCCCGGCGCGACGTTCGCCGGCCGCGACGTCTTCGCCCCGGCCGCGGCTCACCTCTGCGCCGGCGTCCCCCTCGACGCGCTCGGCGACCCCGTCGACACGGCGACGTTGATGCCGGGCCTCATGCCGCTCGCCCGTGAGGAGGAGGGCGCGCTGGTCGCCGAGGTCCTGTGGGTCGACCGCTTCGGCAACGCGCAGCTGAACGTGGACCCGGACGAGGCGCGGCCGTTCGGCGACCGGGTGGAGCTGCGGGTGGGCGACCGCACCCGAACGGCGAGCGTCGTCGCGACATATCGCGAGCTCGGCCCCGGTCAGGTCGGTCTCGTCGTCGACTCGTACGGATTGCTGTCGATCGCGGTCGACCGCGGGTCGGCCGCGGCCGAGCTGGGGCTCGCGCCTGGTGACGAGGTCGTCTTGGGCGCCGCCGGCACGACCGGGACGACGACACCCATCATGTTGCGGAAACGAGACGCATGAGGCCGGGCACCACCATCGCTCTGGCGATTCTGCTGGGACTCATCTTCTTGGCGGCCGTTCTCCAGTTCTTCGTCTTGGCGAGGTAGGAACTGGACGGCGGCCGTCGAATCCGCCCGGGCTGCGCTCAGCGGGTAATGCCCTTCTCGACGCAATAGCCCGGCAAAGCGACGGGCTATTGCGTCGAGAACGTAAGAGTTACAGCCGGGTGGCGAGGTGGTCGCGGGTGAAGCGGTGGGCGCCGCGGATCGTGAGCCACAACGCGACCACCCACACCCCGCCTCCGATCAGGAACGCGATCGTCAGGTCGACGAGGAGCAACCCGGTGGCCTGACCCATCGCCAGCACGATGAGCGGAAGGATCACCGCGCCGCCCAGCTGGTTGGCCTCCTGGGTCGTGCGGGCCCGCGCCGACACGCGGACCATCACGCCCAGTCCGAGCGTCGCGATCCCGGGCGCGACCCAGAAGATGACGACGAGCCACAAGCGCGTCGGGACGAAGATGCGGTGCATGACCGGCCACGCCATCACGTTCGCAGTCGTCGCGAAGAGCACGAAGCCCGCCCACGACACCGCGAGCGCGGGAAGGTAGGCCGTGAGGAGCTTGGCGACGAACAGGTCGCGGTCGGTGATCGGCAGGTGCAACAGACCCTCGAGCGTCTTGCGCTCCTTCTCGCCCGCAAAGGCGTCCGCGGCCAAGACTGCGGACACCATCAGCGGGACGATGAGGAACATCGGGGCGAGGACGTAGCCGTCGACGAACACGATCAGCCGTTCGCGAGGGGCGATGCCGCGGAGGGCGTGGCGCAGCGCCCCCGGAAAGGTGTCGAGGAAGCTGTCGATGTTGGCGTCGGGCCGCGACCGAGCGACCAGGGTGAGGGCGAACGGCAGCACCACGAGCAGCAGCAGCGGCACGAGCAGCATCGGGTAGAGGACGGCCTTGGACCGGCGCACCGCGGTGAGGTCCTTCACGACCACGGCGCGGATGGCGGGCCAGTTCACGCCGGCGGCCCCTGCTGCTGGGTGTCCGGCTCCTGCTCCTTTGCGGCGATCCGCGCCTCGATCGCGAAGTAAACGTCCTCGAGCGTGGCCGGGAGCGGCACCGCGGCGAACACAGGAACCTCACGGCCCACGAGAACGGCCACGACCCGCGGCAGCACCTCTCGTCCCCGCACGCGGACCCGGGCGCCGGTGGGGGTCGCCGACGCGGTGAGTACGCCGTCGATCGCGCCGAGAACATCGAGCGTCGCACCATCGGCCGCGGCGCCGAGCTCGAGGTCGGCGGCGAGCCCCTCCCAGAGTTCGGCCGCAAGCGCGTGCGGCGTTCCGAACGCGTGCAAGTGTCCGCGATGCAGCACCGCCATGCGGTTGGCGAGTCGTCCCGCCTCGCCCAGGAAGTGGGTGCACAGGATGACCGTGCGCCCGTGCTCACCGGCGAGCGTGGAGATCAGCTCGACGACGTCGCGCGTCGCCGCCGGGTCGAGGCCGGACGTGGGCTCGTCGAGGAACAGGACATCCGGGTCGTGCAGCAGCGCCCGCGCCAGGGCGAGGCGCTTGCGTTGTCCGGTCGAGAAGCCCTGCACGGTGGCCGACGCGCGATCGGCCAGTCCGAAGCGCTCGAGCAACTCGTTGGCGCGTGCGGCCGCCCGAGGCCGGTCGAAGCCCCGAATCCGGGCGGGGAGGACCAGGTTCTCCCGAGCCGTGAGTCGATCGTCGAGGCCGGCGTTCTCGGTGAGGACGCCGGTGGACCGCCGCACCTCGTCGCCGTCGGTGGCCGGGTCGAGGCCGAGGACGCGGGCGGCGCCCCGATCGGGGCGCAGGACGCCGTTGAGGAGCCGGACCGTCGTCGTCTTGCCGGCGCCATTCGGGCCAAGCAGGGCGAGAACCTCTCCGGCCTCCGCTTCGAGCGTGAGGCCGTCCAGCGCGACGTCCCGGCCGAAGGCGCGACTCAGGTCGCGGGTTTCAACCGTCGGCGCCACTGCTCCAGTCTCGCGGAGGACAGCCGGAGCCGGTCGCGGTCAGCGGTTGAGCGTGCGGAGGGCGACGAGCACCGTCACCACCCGGGCCGGCTCAGCCGGACCTTGGGGCGGAGGCGGCGGAGCGGCCTCGGCGGGGCTGGGAGCGCCGCCCGCTCGTGCGCCCTCGGAGGCGCCGGTCGAGTCGCCGGTGTCGCTGGCGGGAGCGGCTTCGTCGTCTGCCGCCGGCGCCGGCGCCGGCGCCGTGTCACCCATCCCCATGAACACATGGCACGTGTACAACCGTCCATCGGCACCCCAGACCACGCCAACGCCGACGTAGCCGTAGTCGGCGTCGACCAGATTGCGGTAGTGAGCCGGGCTGTTGATGAACGCCTCCATGAGGCCGTCCACGTCGGTACCCGCGCCGACGTTCTCTCCGAGTGTCTGCCAGGGCGCCGACACCTCGTTGGGGAGGTTGGCGTTGTGCGAGATCCCGCCTTCGGCGGCCATGTGCTCGGCCCACTGCTGGGCGACGGCGTTCAGCTCACTGTAGGACTCGAGGGAGTTGAGGCCCTTCGACTCGCGCAGGCTGTTGATCCTCGAGACGAACGCTCCGGCCTCACTCGCCGCGACGCCTGCAGTTTGGGGGGCGGCGGCGGCGGGCTGCAACGGCGCCAACGCCGTGAGGCCGACGGCCAAAATGCATGCAACAAGCCGCTTTCGCACCGCCCTCTCCTCTTTCGTTCGTGACGAAAGGCTCCGAGGGCGCCGAGGTGCCCCCGATTCGGCAACCCGGCCACCTTGGGGAAGATCTCCCTTTAGGTCCGTGGCTTTGCGTCGCCCGGGTTTCCCCGGGGTTGCCCGTTCGTCGGTTGTGGAGTCAATATCGGCGCTTCGACGCCGCCGCTTGAGCGGTGACTAGTCCGGAAGGATCAGCCGGCCGCCGTGAATCTCGCCACGATCATTGAGGCGCACCCGGATGACGCGATAGCGCTGATCAGCCGAAATCACCGCACCACCTACGGCGAGCTTCGGACCCAGGTAGGCGGCCTTCGCGGGGGGTTCGCCGGGCTGGGACTGGAGCCGGGCGACCGCATAGGCATCGTGTGCGGCAACAACTGGTACTTCGTCGTCGCCTACCTCGCGGCCCTCGGCGCCGGGCTCGTCGTGGTGCCGCTCAACCCGTCCAGCCCGGCCCGTGAACTCGAGCGGGAGCTGGCCGCGGTGGGAGTGCGCGCCGTCGTGATCGGCCCGGCGAGCAGATCGTCCTTCGCCGGGATCGACCGGGCCGAGGTGCCGACGCTCGAACACGTCGTGGTCACCGACGACGACGCGACACCGGGAACGGAGCGGCTCGATCTTCTGCTGGCCGCGGCGCCGATCCCGATGATCGACCGGGCGCAGGGCGATCTCGCCGCGCTGTTGTTCACGAGCGGTACGGCCGGCTCACCGAAGGCGGCGATGCTGAGTCACGGGAACCTGCTGGCCAACATCGCGCAGATGCAGGCGCATCCGGGCCGCGCCCAGGACGCGCTCGACGTCAGCTTCGGCGTGCTGCCGTTGTTCCACATCTTCGGGCTCAACGTGGTGCTCGGCCTTTCCCTGTCGGTGGGCTCGCGGGTACTTCTGATCGAACGGTTCGATCCGGTCTCGGCCCTCGAGGCGATCGAACGCCACGGCATCACGATCGTGTCCGGTGCTCCGACGATGTGGGCGGCGTGGGCCGGTCTCCCGGACGTCGACCCGATGGCGTTCCGCACCGTGCGCCTTGCTACGTCCGGCGCCGCTCGGCTCCCGGTCGAGCTGGCGCGGACCTTCGCGGAGCGATTCGGCCTCGTCCTGTCGGAGGGCTACGGCCTCACCGAAGCGTCACCGGTCGTCACCTCGTCGGCCGGCACGAACACCCGCCCGGGTTCGATCGGGGTGCCGGTCCCGAATCTCGAGATCCGGTTGGTGGATTCGGACGGCGAGGACGTGCTGGTCGGCGATTCCGGCGAGATCTGGGTGCGGGGCCCGAACGTGTTCCAGGGCTACTGGGAGGATCCGGACGCGACCCGGGCCGCGTTGGACGACCAGGGCTGGCTCCACACCGGTGACATCGCGGTCGTCGACGACGACGGCTTCCTGTACCTGGTCGACCGGGCCAAGGACATCATCATCGTGTCGGGATTCAACGTGTACCCGGCGGAGGTCGAGGAGGTGCTTCTCGAGCATCCTGCGGTCGACGCCGCCGCGGTGGTGGGGGTCGCACATCCCTACACCGGCGAGGCGGTCAAGGCGTACGTGGTGGTGGCGCCTGGGCGGTCCGCCGAAGAGGACGACATCATCGACTTCTGCGGCCACCGGCTGGCGCGCTACAAGCTCCCGACGAAGGTGATGTTCGTCGACGAGCTCCCGCAGAACGCGTCCGGCAAGGTGCTGCGCCGGACGCTCACGTGACCTGATCGACCCTCGGATTGCGGGTGGCTCAGCTCGCCAGGAACTCCCGGATGATGGCGAAGGTGCGCTCGGGCTGGTCTCGGTACGAGCCGTGCCCGCACTCGGCGAACCGCTCGAAGCGCACGAGGTGAGCAGGCAGGCCGGCGACGATCTCCTCGGCGTCCTCGATCGTGCACACCGGGTCGAGCTCGCCCGCGAGGACGAGGGTGGGCACCGCGATGTCAGCCAGCTCGGGCAACAGGTTCATCTCCCGGTGTTCGGGCCGCCAGTGCTCCATGAGCTCGGTGTTGAAGATCGTGCGGGCCGTGCCCCCGCTGATGACCCCGGGGTTGAACGTGTAGAGCGGAAGACAGATCTCCATGAACTCGGCGTAGGCCTCCTCGGACCACTCGCCGTCCCAGAACCGTTCCGACGCAGCTCTGGCCGAAGCGCCCCCGAGGAGCTCGAACATGGCGTGCGCTCGCTCGGTGACCTTGCGCGCCGATGTGCTCGAGAGGATCAGCTTCGAGGCGTGACCCGGATGACGGGCGCCGTAGGCCATCGCGACCATCCCGCCGAAGGAGTTCCCCAGCACCACGGGATGCTCGATGTCCAGGGCGTCGCAGAACCGGACGACGTCATCGGCCCATGTGTCCAGGTTCCAGTTGTCCGGCGTGTCGCGATCGCTTCGCCCTTGCCCCCGGTGGTCGTAGTAGACGATCTGGGCGACGTCGGCGAGAGCGCCGAACGCGGGTTTGAACGTGGAGTGGTCGAATCCCGGTCCGCCGTGGAGCAGCACGAGCGTCGGCCGCTCCCTCATGGTCTCGCCGTCGACGACGAGACCCGCGCCCTCGACGTCGAACCAGAGCCGCACCCCGCCGCCTATGTCGACCCGCATCGGCGAGAAGTTACTTCCGAGTGCTCTCGAGGCGTGAGGACGACCCCGAACTCCGAGATCGCCCGCGGTCCCACAACGGTGCGGCGGGATGAGGCGCTGGCGACCAGGAAGCCGGCGAAGATGAACGCGATCCCGATCACGAGCGACACCGCGAAGCCGTCCATCTCGTCGAGGATCGAGTTGAGGAGACCGCCCGCGCCGAGGACGAGCGTGCCTGCCGCGATCAACCCGTTGCCGGCGGCGAGCCGCGCCGCGCCGGGCGCTCGTGATCGGACAAGGCGCGCCGCCGACCAGAGGGCGCCGGCGAGCACGACGAGCGCGCCGACTCCTGATCCGGCGGCGCCGAGGATCCGCGGCAACGGGCCGAGTACCTCGGAACCCCGCGGGAGCTCGCCGCTCGCGATGGGGCCGCGCAGCGGGGCGGTAAGGAGGACGCCCGCCGCGAAGCCCGAGAACACGAGCACGCCTACCGTCACCCGGCGCCCGGTGCGGGCGCCACCGAGCAACTCGACCGTCCCGAGGGCGAGGACCGGGACGTTGAGCACCGCACCGAACAGATAGAAGAGACGGAACCCGACGTCACCCCAACCGACGGCGGCGCCGGCCCACAACGCGGCCGACCCGGCGGCGAACAACAGCAGGGCTGCGGTCCACGCCGCTTCGTGGCGCCGGCGGCGATCGAGCCACCGCTCGAGCGTGCACAGCGCGAACGCGACGGACAGCAACGTCGCGGCGGCGGCCAGCGCAGTGTGCACGGTCGTAGTCTCGCGGCCGTGCCAGTGTTGAAGGAAGCGGCCAAGCGCGACATCGACAACGCAGGAGAAGCGCTGGTCGAGCTGAGCCACGCCATCCACGCCCGCCCGGAGCTGCGCTTCGAAGAGCACCAGGCGTCGGCGATGGTCGCGGACATGCTTCAGGGAGTTGGGTTCACCGTCGACATGGGCGTGTGCGATCTCCCCACCGCGTTCGTCGCCACGTCCGGGTCCGGGCCGCTCGTCGTCGCCATCTGCGCGGAGTACGACGCGCTACCGGGCATCGGCCACGCGTGCGGCCACAACGTCATCGCCGCGGCCGCGGTGGGCGCTGGCCTCGCGCTGTCCCGGGTCGCCGACTTCCTCGGCATCACCGTCAAGGTGATGGGCACGCCGGCCGAGGAGGGCGGCGGCGGCAAGATCACGATGCTCGAAGGGGGCGCCTTCGACGGCGTCCACGCGGCGATGATGGTGCACCCCGTCGCCCTCGACGTCGATCCGGTCGAGGCCGTGACGCTGGCGGTCTCTCACCTCGAGGTCCACTACCGCGGCAAGTCGGCCCACGCCTCGAGCTATCCGCACCGCGGTGTCAACGCCGCCGACGCGATGACCGTCGCGCAGGTGGCGGTTGGCCTCCTGCGCCAGCACCTGCGGCCCACCGACCGGGTCCACGGGATCGTCACGAAAGGGGGCGATGCGCCCAACATCGTGCCCGAGGACACGCGGGGCGAGTGGTACGTCAGGGCCGACTCGCTGGAGCACTTGGCCATGGTCGAACCGCGGGTGCTGGCCTGCTTCGAGGCGGGCGCGCTCGCCACAGGTACGACCGTCGACATCGGCCGGCTCAGTGCCCCGTACTCCGAGTTCCGCCACGACGGGAGCATCGGGCGCCTGTACGCGGCCAACGCCCAGGCCCTCGGACGGCATTGTCCCGACATCCCTCGCTCGCAGCTCGAGCGTTTCGCCGGGTCGACCGACATGGCCAACGTGTCGCTCGCCATCCCCACCATCCACCCGAGTCTCGGCTTGAACTGCCTGCCCGCCAGCAACCACCAGCCCGAGTTCACCGCCGCCGCGGCGTCAGGTGCGGCCGACAAGGCGATCCTCGACGGGGCGACGGCCATGGCCTGGACCTGCATCGACATCGCCAGCGACGACGCCGAACGCGGCCGCCTCACCGCCTAACCCCCGCGTTCTGGCGAGCGTGACATGCCACCACGGCATGTGAGTCTCGCCAGAAGGGGGCGAAGCCTCCACATGCACAAGCGCACGAGGACGTACGATCCGGACCCGATGTCTCCGTCCACCCGGTCCCGGCGCCGCATCCCCGAGGCCACCGTCGCCCGGCTCCCCGTGTACTTCCGCAGCCTCCTGGAGGTGGCCGCGGAGAAGACCACCACCATCTCTTCGGAGCGCCTGGCCGAGATGGCCGGCGTCAACGCGGCGAAGGTCCGCAAGGATCTGTCCTACCTCGGGTCGTACGGCACTCGGGGCGTCGGCTACGACGTCGAGTACCTGATCTTCCAGATGAGCCGGGAGCTGGGACTCACGCAGGACTGGCCCGTCGTCATCGTCGGCGTCGGCAACCTCGGCCATGCACTCGCCAACTACGCCGGCTTCAACGAGCGGGGCTTCCCGGTCGCCGCGCTCGTCGACGCCGACCCCTCGAAGGTCGGCACGCACATCGGCGAGCTGGTTGTGTGCCACGTCGACGATCTCCCCGAACTGGTCGCCGACCACGACATTGCCATCGGCATCATCGCCACGCCGGCGTCCGTGGCCCAGGAGGTCGCCGATCGGCTGGTGACCGCAGGCGTGACGTCGGTGCTGAACTTCGCACCGGCATTGATCTCCGTGCCGGGCGACGTCTCACTGCGCAAGGTCGACCTCGCCGTCGAACTGCAGATCCTCAGCTTCTACCAGCAACGCCGATCGGGCGCCGGGCTCCGGGCGCCGGTGGACCAGCCCGCCGGGTGACGGCGCGGGCGCCTTAGCCTGGACGCGTGCCCGTCGACGGCCCGCTGTACCCCGTGAACCTCGTGCTGCGCGGACGCCCCTGCCTCGTCGTCGGCGGTGGATCCGTGGCGTTCGACAAGGTGCGCGGCCTCCTCGACGGCGGCGCGGTCGTGCACGTCGTCGCGCCCGTGGTGGACGCCGACATCAAGGCCCTCGACGGCGTGACGTGGGAGGAACGCAGCTACCGGCGGGGCGAGGTCCAGGAGTACCGGTTGGCGGTCGCCGCCACCGACGATGCGCTCATCAACGAGGCCGTGTTCCTCGACGGTGAACAGGCGGGTGTGTGGGTCAACGCAGCCGACGACCCGGCCCATTGCTCGTTCACGATGCCGGCCCGCGTCCGGCGCGGTCCACTGCTCGTCACCGTCTCGACCGGCGGTCACAGCCCCGCGCTGGCCCGATGGCTGCGGCGCCGGTTCGAGGCCGAGATCGGCCCCGAGTACGAAGACCTGCTCGAGTTGCTCGGGGAGGAGCGATCCGAACGCAAGGCGTCCGGCGCCCCGACCCAGTCCCTCGACTGGCAGTCGGCGCTGGATTCGGGAATGCTTGACCTCATCCGCGAGGGTCGCCTCGCCGAAGCACGGGAAGCGTTGAGAGCGTGTCTGTCCTCGTCATCGGGCTGAACCACCGGAGCGCCCCGCTCGAACTACTCGAGCGCATGACCGTCGGCGACGCCGACCTCCCCAAGGCGTTGCACGATCTCGTCGGCCGGGACCACATCCGCGAGGCGGTCGTGCTGTCGACCTGCAATCGCATCGAGGTCTACGCGGTGACCGAGAAGTTCCACGGCGGCTACTCCGACATCCGCAACTTCCTGTCGGAACAGGCCTTCGTCGCGCCCGAGGACTTCGGCGACCATCTCGACGTCCATTACGACGCGGCCGCGGTCGACCACCTCTTCAGCGTGGCCGCCGGCCTCGACTCCGCCGTCCTCGGTGAGAGCGAGATCCTCGGCCAGGTCGGCGACGCGTGGCACCGGGCCCAGGGCGAACGGGCCGCCGGGCCGCTGCTGAACCTCCTGTTCCGCCACGCCCTCGAGGTCGGCAAGCGGGCCCGCACGGAGACCGGCATCGGGCGCCACATCGCATCGGTCGCGCAAGCCGGTGTGGCCATGGCCGTCGACCGCCTTGGCACAGGCGGGCTGGCTGGCCGACGCATCCTCGTCCTCGGCGCGGGGGAGATGGGCCAGAGCGTCGTTGTCGCGCTGGCCGCCGGGGGCGCCGAAGTCCTCGTCGCGAACCGCACCTGGGACAGCGCGGCCGCCTTGGCCGAGCGGGTCGGAGGACGAGCGGTGCGCCTCGCCGACCTGCCGACGGCGCTGGCCGATGTCGATGTGCTCCTCACGTCCACGGGAGCCGCGGCGGTCATGGTCGACCACGCGGAGCTGGTTCGAGTGATGACCGCCCGCGAGACCCGCCCGCTGCTCATCGTCGACATCGCCGTCCCGCGCGACGTCGACCCGGCCGCGGCCAACCTGCCGGGTGTCACGCTGCTCGACATGGACGACCTCAGGGCGTTCGCACAGGCCGGGGTGCGCGAGCGCCAGCGCGAGATCGCCAAGGTCCGCGCGATCGTCGAGGAGGAGCTCGACCGCTACGTCGGGCTCGCCACCGCCCGCGAGGCCGCGCCGCTGGTCACCGCCCTGCGGTCCCGTGCTGACGCGGTACGGGAGGCCGAGCTGGCGCGGTTCGACAACCGGCTGGCCGGCCTCGACGCCAGCACTCGGGCTGCCGTCGAAGCGCTCACCAAGGGCTTGGTCGCCAAGCTCGTCCACACGCCGACGGTCCGTATCAAGGACGCGGCGGGTACGCCGAAGGGCGAGCGCCTCGCCGACGCCCTCCGGGAACTGTTCGACCTGGAGTGAAGCTCCGCGCCGCGACGCGTGGGAGTGAGCTGGCGCGCTGGCAGACCGATCACGTCGCGGCCCTGCTGCGGGCCGCCGACCCCGCTGTCGAGGTCGAAGCCGTGATCGTCGACACCACCGCGGACCGTCGCCTCGACCTTCCCATCTGGGCGATAGGCGGCAAGGGTGTCTTCGTCAAGGAGGTCGAGGCCGCGGTGCTCGACGGGCGGGCCGACATCGCCGTGCACTCGGCGAAGGATCTGCCGTCCACCGTGCACCCGGGGTTGTTCCTCGCGGCTTTTCCGGAGCGAGCCGACCCACGCGATGCACTTGTCGGGAGCACGCTCGTCGACCTGCCGACCGCGGCCCGTGTCGCGACGGGATCGGTCCGTCGCCGCGCTCAGCTCGCCGACCTCAGGCCCGATCTGACCTTTGCGGGGCTGCGCGGCAACATCGGCACCCGCCTCGCGAGGGCCGCGGGGTTCGACGCGATCGTCGTGGCCGCGGCTGCCCTCGACCGGCTGGGCCTCGCCGACCGCATCGCGGAGCGGCTCGACGTCGCGGTGATCGTGCCCCAGGCCGGCCAGGGCGCGCTCGCGGTCGAATGCCGGGACGACGCGCCCACCGCGCTCCGGGACCTCCTCGGCGCGATCGATCACCGCGACACCCGGCGGACGGTCGACGCGGAGCGTGCCTTCCTCGCCGAGCTGGAGGGCGACTGCGACGTGCCGGCCGGGGCCCACGCGCTGATGAACGGCGACACGCCCGCGGGCATCACCCTCGAGTCGGTGCTGGCGTCGCCCGACGGCCACGTGGTCCTCCGTGGTCGAACGGTCGGATCGGATCCGCACGCGCTCGGCCGCGCGGCCGCGCGTGACCTGCTCGACCGCGCCGGCGGCCGAGCCTTGCTGACCTGAGTCGTCGCGGCGTGAACTGGCGGTTTCCGCCGGGATCGCCTCTCGTCGACCAGTAGGATCCTCGCCATCTCCAGGCCGTGCCGGGCCTCGACAAGGAGACGACGGGAGGCGCGTGGACCAAGGCTCGGACGCGGACCTCGTCCGCGACCGGTACGAACCGGTCGCGGTGCTCGGTCGCGGCGGGCAGGGCGACGTCCTGAAGGCCCTCGACCACCAGCACGGCCGGTGGGTGGCGCTCAAGATCCGGCCCGCGCCCGATCCCGAGCAGCGCCAGGCCCTTCTCACCGAAGCCCGCATCCTCCTGACGTTGCGGCCCCATCCGAACCTGCCGCTCGTCCGCGAGGACTTCTTCTGGCAGGACCGCTACGTGCTCGTCATGGACTGGGTCGACGGCGTCGACCTCGCCCAACTGGTGACCGACACCGGCGACCCTGGGCTGCCCGTCACGAGCGTGGTCGCTTACATGGCGCAGGTGGCCGACGCCCTCGGCCATCTCCACGCCCAGGGCGTCGTCCACGGCGACGTGAAACCGGCCAACCTCGTCCTCACGCCCGACGGCCGGGTCGTGCTCGTCGACTTCGGCGTCTCGCAACGCCCCGGCGACGGCACCCTCACGTCCCTCGGTTCCCCCGGCTACGCGGCTCCGGAGCTCGGTGCCGGCCAGCACCTCACCAGCGCGGCCGACGTCTACAGCCTGGCGGCGACCGCCGTCGCGCTCCTCACCGGCGCGCCGCCTACCGAGGGGCGACCGGACTGGGAGGGCGTCCCCAACTCGGGCGCCATCGAGCGCGCCTTGCGACGGGGCCTCGCCACCGACCCGGCGCGGCGGCCGAGATCGACGGGTGAGCTCGTCGAGCGTCTGCGCGCCCATCTCTCCCTCGACCTGCCGACGGGCGTCGTCACCTTCCTGCTCACCGACATCGAGGGCTCGACGCTGCTGTGGGAGGACGATTCCGACGTCATGGCGGACCTGTTGGCCCGCCATGACGCCATCATCGCCGACGCCGTCGAGTCGAACGGAGGGCGCCTGTTGAAGACCCGCGGCGAAGGCGACGCCACCTTCAGCGTGTTCGCCCGCGCGTCCGACGCGGTGGTCGCCGCAGTCGCGGCGCAGCGCGAGTTGGTCCGCCGCATCGGGCTTGCGGTGCGAATGGCGCTCCACGCCGGCGAGGCCCAGGTGCGTGACGGCGACTACTACGGCCGTACCGTCAACCGGGCCGCTCGGTTGCGGGCCGTCGCCCACGGAGGCCAGATCCTGCTGTCGTCCGCGGCCGCCGATCTCGTCGTCGACGGCCTGGGCGAGGACATGTCCCTCGCGGACCTCGGCGATCAGGCGCTCCGCGATCTCGCCCGGCCCGAGCACGTGTACGCCCTCGAGCACCCCGATCTCGGCGAGGACCGCACGCTGAGGCCGGCCCCGTCTCGGGCGTCGCCACCGCCGGCGACTCGTCTCGACGTCGACGGGCCGACAGCCCCGACCACGCGGCCGGCTATCGATGCGCCGACCCTGCCGCCGGCACCGCCGGCCGCCCGTCGAGAGCTTCTCGAGATGGCCGAGGTCGAAGGGCGAGACGCCGAGCTGGCGGCTCTGTACGACGCGATCACCGACGCCGGCCGAGGCCGGGCGCGCGTCGTCCTCCTCGCGGGGGAGGTCGGCGTAGGCAAGAGCCGGCTCGCCACCGAAGCCGCGGCGATGGCGCGAGGGTCGGGCGCGCAGGTGCTCGAGGGGCGGGCCCAAGGCGGCGACACCGCGCCGGCGTACTGGCCGTGGACCCAGGCCTTGCGCGCCTATGGCCCGGCCGACACCCGCGACGTGCCGCCGACCCTCGCCGATGTCATTCCCGCGCTCGCCGGCACGCCGCCCGACGCCGACGAGCTCGAACCGGAGGTCGCCCGGGCGCAGCTGTTCGACGCGGTCGCTCGCCACTTGGCGGCGCTCGCCGATGCTCGCCCAGTCGTGGTCATCCTCGACGACGTCCACCAGGCCGACACCGGCTCGGTGCTCCTCTTCCAGCATCTCGCCCGCGCCTTGCGCACCAGCCGGGTGCTGCTGGTGGTCGCGTACGAGGACACCGGCGTCGCTCGCGGCCATCCGTTGGCCGCGGCCGTCGCCGATCTCCTCGATGACGACCACGTCACCCGGCTCGTCCTCGGGGGGTTGCCGGCCGCGGCCGTCGCGCGGCTGCTGGAGCGCGCAGGGATCGACGACGCCGACGAGCTGGCCGAGGAGGTCCACCGCCGCACGGACGGCAACCCGTTCTTCGTCACCGAGGTCGCTCGCGCCTTCGCCGCCGAAGGCCGGCTGGACGTGCCCCCCACCGTCGTGGACGTGGTCTCGCGCCAACTCGACCGCTTCGGTGAGGACGCCCTCCGCTTCCTGCGGGTCGCGGCCGTTGCCGGTGCAGAGGTGGATCTCGGTCTCGCCGGACAGGTCGCCGGCCTCGACCGAGAAGCCGCCGTGGACGCCGCCGACGTCGCGGTGGCCGCCGGCGTGCTCGTCGGCGTGCCCGGCGGTCCCGGCCGCCACCGGTTCGCGCACGAGGTCGTGCGCGAAGCCGTGTACGCCAGCATGTCTGCGGCCCGTCGGGCCCATCTGCACGGTCAGATCGGCGCCGCCATCGAAGCCGAGCTCGGGGGCGAGACCGCCGCGCATGTGCGCGAGCTGGCGTTCCACTTCGGACGGGCGGCCGGCGTCGGTGAAGCCGGTCGCGCCGTCGCGTACGCCCGGCAGGCGGCGGTTGCCGCGCTCGACGCGCTCGCGTACGAGGACGCGGCCGTGCAGTTCGCCGCCGCCCTCGACGCGCTCGCCTCCGATCCGAGCCCCGAGCCCGGACTGCGGGTCGAGCTGCTCGTCGCGATGGGCCGAGCCTGGGCCCGGGCCGGTGACCGTGAGCATGCCAGCCGCGCCTTCACGGAAGCGGCCGTAGTGGCCCGCGCCCGCAGCGACAGCGATGGCCTCGCGCGCGCCGCGCTCGGTCTGGCCCAGCCGACGCCACCGTTGCCGGGAGTGGTGGACGAGACCGTGCTGGCCGCGATCGAGGAGGCTCGCGCGCAACCCGGCGTGTCACCCGCGCTGCTGGCGCGCCTCGACGCGAGGCTGGCGATGGAGTTGTCGGCGGTGGACGCCGCCGACGCCGAGGCGCGGGCCGACGCCGCGCTCACCGCGGCCGAGGCCGCGGGGGACGACGGGGCCCTCGCCACTGCGTTGCACGCGCGCCAATTCGTGCGGGTGGGTGACCCGTCGCGAGCGGAGGAAGTCGTCGCCGATGGCCGTCGTCTCGTCGGTCCGGCCCGCGCCGCGGGGATGGGTCAGACCCTCGCGCTCGGGCAGGCCGCCTCGTTCGTCGCCCTCCTCCAACTCGGCCGGCGCGAGGAGGCCGAGGCCGTCTTCGGCGACACCGACGCGTTCGGCCCGGTCGCCCTCTCGCAGTTCGGTCGGGAGTCGCCCTCGTCTTGGGCGGTCCTGCTCGCGGTGATGGACGGCCGGCTCGAGGCGGCGCTGTCCGAGATCGACAAACTTCTGCGCTCGCCGGATCTCACCCTCCGGGCGGCGGCCGGCCTCCAGCGGTTCCTCGTGCTGTTCGAACAGGGGCGGGCCACCGAGATGGAGGAGGCCCTGCGAGGCCAGGTGGCTCGCGACCCGACCAGCGTTACGGGACGGATCCTGCTCATCTCCTTGCTCGTCGACCAAGGCCGTCTCGACGAGGCGCGCGCCGAGTTGGAGCTGGTGCCTGCCGACGCCCGCGGTGCGATGCCCGCCCCCCACCTCCGGGGCGCCAACCTCGCGCTGCTGGCCGAGGCAACGGCGGCGCTCAGGGAGCGCCACCGCGCCGCCGCGCTGTACCAACTGCTGCTGCCGTGCGCGGGCCGGCTGTTGGTCACCGGCTCGGTCGCGTGTCTCGGTGCCGTCGACCGCTATCTGGGTGTGCTCGCGCGCGCGCTCGGTTGGATCGACGAGGCGGCGCGCCATCTCACCGCCGCCGCCGCCCTCGACCGGCAGGTCGGGCACCGCACCGCCGCGGCCTGGGACGCGTACGAGCACGCGCTGCTGCTGCTGGACCGGGGTGACACGACGGGAGCGGCTCGGCTCGCGGCACGGGCCGTCGAGGCCGCGGAGGCACACGGCTTGCACCGCCTGGCCACCCGGGCCCGGCCGCTGGCCACGACGGCGACCCACCCGGGTCTGCCCGCCGGGCTCACCGCGGGGCGCACCAACCCGTTCGTGGGTCGCCGGGCCGAATTGAGCCGGTTGGCTGCAGCGTGGAACGACGCCCGCAACGGCGATCGTCGGCTCGTCCTGCTCGCGGGCGAGCCGGGCATCGGCAAGACGCGCCTGGCCGCTGAGGCGGCGGCCGCCGCCCATAGCAGCGGGGCGCTCGTGTTGCACGGACGCTGCGACGAGGGCCTCGGCGTCCCCTACCAACCGTTCGTCACGGCGCTGGCTGGGATGCTCGCGGCGGCGCCGCCCTCGACGCCTTTGACGCTGGGCCGGCTGGCCGGAGACCTCGTCCGGCTCGTCCCCGAAATTGCCGAGCGCGTGCCCGACCTCCTGCCGCCGTTGCGGGCCGATCCCGAGACCGAGCAGTACCGGCTGTTCGACGCGGTGGCCGGTTGGTTGCAAGCGACGGCAGCTGAGGCCCCTCTGGTGTTGGTGCTCGACGACCTCCATTGGGCGACCCGGCCGACCTTGCAGCTCCTCCGCCATGTGATGCGCGTCCCCGAACCGGCACGCCTGCTCGTCGTCGGCACGTATCGCGACAGCGAGCTCGACCGCGGCCATGCCATCGGGGAGTTGCTGGCGGACCTGCACCGGGTCCCGGCGTTGGAGCGGGTCACTCTCGCCGGACTCAGCGAGGACGACGTCGCCGATTTCCTCGAGGCCGGGGCCGGCCACCCCCTCGGCGACGACGGCGTGTTCCTCGCCCGCACCCTGCACACCGAGACGAACGGCAACCCGTTCTTCGTGCGCGAGGTCGTCCGCCACCTCGTGGAGACGGGCGTCGTGGTTCCCGGGGCGGACGGCTGGACCGTGGCTCGGCCGGTGGACGCGGTCGGCGTGCCCGACGGCGTGCGTGAGGTCGTCGGCCAGCGCATCACGCGCCTGTCGCCGCCCGCCAACCGCGTCCTGGAAACCGCAGCCGTCATCGGGTCGGAGTTCGAGTTGGACGTGGTGCGCGAGGCCTGTGGCCTCGACGAGGAGACGGTGCTCGGCGCCCTCGATGAGGCGGTCGCGGCCCGGCTCGTGTTCGAGACCGATCCGCTGCGGTACCGGTTCGCTCACGCGCTGGTCCGCTCGACGTTGTACGACGAGCTGGCCCGCGCCCGCCGCATACGCACCCACCAACGCATCGGCGAAGCCCTCGAGCATCGCCACGGCGACCGCATCGACGAACACCTCCCCGGGATCGCGCACCACTTCGCCGAGGCCGCGGCCGGCGGCGAGGGCACCAAGGCGGTCGAGTACGCGACCCGGGCCGGCGACCTTGCGCTGGCCCGTCTCGCCCACGACGAAGCGGTCACGTTCTACGGCCTCGCCACCGACCTCCTGGTCACGACGGCCGAGCCGGTCGACGAGCAACGACGGTGCCGGCTGATGATCTCTCTGGGCGAGGCGGAGCGGCGCGCCGGCCGCCCTGGATACCGCGAGACGCTCCTCGAAGCCGCCCACCTCGGGATGCGTTGGAGGGACGCCGAGCTGGTCGCGGCCGCGGCGCTGGCCAACAACCGCAGCACGTTCAGCGCGGTAGGCGAGGTCGACGTCGAGCGCGTCGCGGTCCTCGAGGCCGCGCTCGACCTCGTCGGCCCGGAGGACAGCAAGGTGCGGGCGCGCCTGGTCGCGCATCTGGCCGTCGAGCTCGCGTTCAGCGGTGAGTGGGATCGCCGGGTCGCGTTGAGCGACGAGGCCGTCGCCATGGCCCGCCGCCTAGGAGACCCGGCCACGCTGGCCGCGGTGCTCGTGCTGCGGAGCCCGACCATCTGGCACGCGTCGACGCTGGCGGAGCGGGTGGCCCTCGCCGCCGAGCAGACGGCCCTAGCCGCCGAGCTGTCCGACCCGACGCTGGCGCTGCACGCGGCGGTCAACGGCATCCACGCCGCCCTCGAGATCGGTGACGCCGACGCGGCCGAAGCGCGGCTCGAGCGAGCCATCGCCCTCGCGCTCGAGCTGGGACAGCCGACCTTGCGGTGGCTGGTCACGTTCCAGCGAGCGCGATGGTGCGCGATCCACGGCGACTTCGAGGAGGCCGAACGCTTCGCGTCGGAGGCGCTCGAGCTCGGCCGGGCCGCGGGGCAGCCCGACGCGTTCGCCGCCTATGCCGCCCAGCTGTTCACGATCCGAACGTTCCAGGGGCGCCTCGACGAGATCGTCGACCTGGTGGCGATGGCGGCCGAGGCCAACCCCGATCTGCCCGGCTTCCAGACTGCGCTCGCGCAATGCCTCGTCGAGATAGGTCGCCCGGGCGACGCCCGCGCGCCATACGAACGCCTCGCCGAGTCAGGGTTCGTCGACCTGCCCCGCGACGTCACGTGGATCATCGGTGTGACCATGGGCGCCTTCGTCTGCGCTCGTCTCGGCGACGCCCCGCGAGCCGACGTTTTGCTCGCGCTCCTCGAGCCCTACCGCGACCAGTTCGCCAGCGACCGGCCGACGTGGGGCGGGTCGGTGCATTACTTCTGCGGGCTGCTCGAACGAACCCTGGAGCGCTGGGACGACGCGGACGAGTCGTTCACGAAGGCCGGCGAGGCCCATGCCCGTCTCGGCGCCCGACCGTTGCTGGCCTTGACCCGGCTCGATCACGCCGAGATGCTCGTCGGTCGAGCCCGGATGGGCGACGTTCGGCGGGCGCGGGAGCTGCTCGCCTCCGCGCTGGCGATCGCCGAGGAGCTCGGCATGAAGTCCGTCGCCGGGCGGGCCCGTCGCCTGGCGGCCGATGCTTTGGCGCCGACCCTGCCGCCCGCGCTCGCGTCCGCCCGCGCCGGGCCGTTCGTCGGCCGGGTCGCCGAGCTCGACCGCCTCGCGGCCGCCGCCGGCACGGCGATCCACGGCGCGCCGCGAATCGCGCTCATCGGTGGCGAGCCGGGCGTCGGGAAGACGCGCCTCGTCGCCGAGGCGGCGTCGGCCGCGTTGCGTCGCGGCTGCACCGTGCTGTACGGGCGTTGCGACGAGGGCTTGGGGGTGCCGTTCCAACCGTTCGTCGAGGCGCTGGCGCAGGCGGTCGCGGCCACACCCGACGCGGAGCTGCGGTCGGTGCTCGGCCCGCTCGCCGCCGAGCTGAGTCGACTCGTCCCTGACATCGGCGAGCGGCTGCCGGAGCTGGCCGCGCCCGCTCGGTCGGATCCCGAGACCGAGCGCTACCGGCTGTTCGACGCCGTGGCGGGGTGGCTCACGGCAACGTCGGAGCGGACGCCAGTCGTGCTCGTTCTCGACGACCTCCACGGTGCCGCCCGACCCACGCTGCAGCTGCTGCGGCACGTGAGCCGGGTGCCGGCACCGGCACGGCTTCTGGTCGTCGGGGCGTATCGCGACACGGAGCTGGGCCGGGTTCATCCGCTCACCGAGCTGCTGGCGGATCTCCATCGCGTACCGGGCGTCGACCGGCTGGCACTGGCGGGACTGGCCGAGGACGAGATCGCGGCCCTCGTCGCCTCCAGCCCCGGCGCGGCACTGGACGCCGCCGCGGCGGCGGCCACCCTGCAGGCTGAGACCCAAGGCAACCCGTTCTTCGTGCGCGAGGTGATCCGCCAGATGGCCGAGTCGGGCGGCCGCCTCGAGCACGTCCCCGAAGGCATTCGAGACCTTGTGGGTCGCCGCTTGTCGAGGCTCGCACCGGCCACCGTCGCGGTGCTCGAGGTTGCGGCCGTGATCGGCGCCGACCTCGACGCGCGCGTCCTCGAACGGGCCGCGACCCTCGGCGAGGACGCCGTGCTCGGTGCCCTCGACGAGGCGGTCGCGGCCGGTCTCCTCGAGGAGCAGGGCGGCCTCCTGCCGCGGTACCGCTTCGCTCACGCGATCGTGCGCAGCACCATCTACGACGACTTGGCCGGCGGTGCGCTGGCCCAGGCGCACCTGCGGGTGGCGGAAGCCGTCGAGGCGGTCTACGCGGCCGACCTAGAGGACCATCTGTCGGAGCTGGCGCGGCACTTCACGCTCGCCGGACCGGGGCCTGCCGTCGCCCGCGCCGTGGCGTACGCGACGCGAGCCGGCGACCGCGCGCTGGCAGCCCTCGCCCACGACGAGGCGGTGTCCTATTACCGCCGAGCGTTGTCGTTGCTCGCCGACTGGACCGGGCTGAGCGACGAGGCCGATCGTCGGCAGGCCGAACTACTCGTACGGCTCGGCGACGCGCAGCGTCGGGCCGGTGACGCCGACCACCGGACCACGCTGCTCGACGCCGCCGCACTCGCCCGCCGGGTCGGCGACGTCGACCTGTTGGCCCGCGCCGCCTTGGCCAACTATCGCCAGAGCTTCAGCAACGTCGGCAACGTCGACCCGGAACGCACCGCGGTACTGGAGTCCGCGATCGCGGCGGTGGGTGGCGCCGACACCGAGACCCGCGCCCGACTCCTGGCCCACCTCGCGGTCGAGCTGATGTTCAGCGGCGACTTCGAGCGCCGCGACTCGCTCAGCGCCGAAGCGGTGGAGATCGCCCGGCGCTTGGGCGACCCGGCGACGCTCGCCTATGTCCTCGCCTGCCGCAGCGAGGCCATCGGCCATCCGACCCGGGACGCGGAGCGCCGGCTCATCGACGCCGAGCAGGCCGATCTGGCGGAGCAGGTCGGCGACCCCCAGCTGCTCTACCACTCGACGATGAACCGCTACTTCGCGGCGCTGTCCCGCCGGGACATCGTCGAGGCCGACCTGCGCTTGGCCGAGGCCACTGACCTGGCCGAAGGGTTGAGCCAGCCCAGCCTGCGCTGGTCGGTCCTGGCCGCCCAGGCGATGCGGTCGTTCATCGCCGGCCGCCTCGACGAGGCCGAGGGCCGGGTCATGGAGGCGTTCGAGCTCGGACAGGAGGCCGGGCAAGCGGACGCGTTCATCGTGTTCGTCGGCCAGATCGGGTTGCTGCGGTTCTTCCAGGGCCGCCTCTCGGAGCTCGAACCGGTCCTCGCCGCGGCGACGGGGATCGTCGCCGCCGTGCCCACCTTGTTGGCCGCAGTCGCCACGATGTACGCGGAGCTCGGCCGCACCGAAGAGGCGGCCGCGTTCTTCGAGCAGCTTGCGGCGGACGACTTCTCGGCCGTGCCGTTCGACGTCGTGTGGCTCACGGGCTTGGCCCTCGCCGCGCAGACGTGTCATCGCCTGGGCGACCGCACCCGGGCGCGCGCGCTCGTCGAGCATCTCGAGCCGTATAGCGAGCGGTTCGTCGCGGAAGGCCCGAACTTCCTCGGGTCGGTGGCGCGCTACCTCGGTCTGTTGTGCATGACTCTCCAGCGTTGGGACGAGGCCGAGCATCACTTCGAGGCTGCGGTCGACGCGCACGCCGCGATCGGCGCCGAGGGGTTCCTCACGCTGACGCGCCTCGACCTCGGACGGATGCTGGTCGCCCGCGGCTGGAGCGGCGACCGCGCCCGGGCCCGGTCGTTGCTCGCCGAGGTGGCGGTCGCGGCCGAAGCCCTCGGCATGACTGCGGCCCGCTCCGAAGCGCTCGCCATCGTCGGCGACCTCGACCGGCCGCCCCTGCCCCCGCCGCTCGCCACCGCCCGTCGGGCGTTCGTTGGCCGCGACGACGAGCTTGGGCAGCTTCGCCAGGTCTGGCACAAGGTCGCCGGCGGGGCCCGCCAGCTTGCGCTCGTTGCGGGTGAGCCCGGCATCGGCAAGACGTCCCTCGTCGTCGAGGTCGCCATCGGCGCCCACGAGGACGGAGCCGCCGTGCTCTTCGGTCGGTGCGACGAGGATGCGGTCGTTCCGTTCCAGCCGTTCGTCGAGGTGTTGCGCGACCTCAGCCGATCGGGCGTGCTCGACCCCGCGACCCTCGCACCGGAGGTGGCCCGCCTCCTGCCCGACGTTCCCGATGGCGGAGACGACGGACCGCCCGGCGATCCCGACACCGAGCGCGGCCGGCTGTTCGATGCGGTCGCGACGCTCTTCGAACGGTTGGGCCGGGAGCGCCCGGTCGTCCTGGTCCTGGACGACCTCCACTGGGCCGATCGCGCGACCTTGCTCCTCGTCCGCCATCTCGTCCGTCACGCGAGCGGCACCCCCCTGCTCGTCCTCGGCACTTACCGCGACACCGAGGTGGCGCGTACCCATCCCCTCGCCGGGGTGCTCGCCGACCTCCGCCGCGAGCGTCTCTTCGAGCGGACGGTGTTGCGGGGCATGTCCACCGACGACGTGCAGGCGATGCTCGAAGCGCGGATCGGCAGCGCGACGGACAACCCGGTCGAGTTCGCCGCCGGTCTGCGCCGAGCCGCCGATGGCAACCCGTTCTTCATCGACGAGCTCTTGCGGCACTTGGCGGAGTCGGGATCGCTGGTCCAGCACGACGGCCGGTGGGAAGTCGACGGTGGCTCGTGGGACGAGCTCGGCATCCCCGAAGGCGTCCGCGAGGTGATCGGACGCCGGCTGTCGCGGCTCTCCGACGGTTGCAATCTCGTACTGGCCGCGGCGGCGGTGGTCGGCCGCGCCGTCCCGTTCGACCTCGCCCGGCGGATGGTCGAGCTCTCCGACGACGCGGTCGTGGCCGCCGTCGAGGAAGCTGTCGCCTCTGGCCTCCTCCTCGAGGACGACGCCGCGGGTGCGCTCTGCTACGTGTTCAGCCACGCCCTCGTCCGGGAGACCCTCTACGAGGAGCTGAGCCTGCCGCGCCGGCAACGGTTGCACCTGCGGGCCGCGCAGGCCATCGAGGCGGCCCACGAGCCCGACCGGCTGGGCGATCACGCCGGCGCGCTCGCCGCGCACTACCGCTTGGCGGGCGCCGCCGCCGACCAGGCGCGGGCCGTGGAGTGGTCGATCCGGGCCGGGGATGCCGCGGCCCGGATGTTCGCGTACGAGGAGGCCGCCGCCCATTGGGACGCCGCGGTCACGGTGCTACGCGACCTCAGCGGCGAGGAGCACGACCTCACGCGGGCCCGCATCCTCGAGCGACTCAGCAGCCTCGCGTACCTCACCGGCACCAACCTCGATGCGGGGGTGGCCTACAACGAGGAGGCGCTCGCGGTCTACGAGACCTATGGGCTGGCGGCCCGCGCCGCCCGCGTGCACAGCCGCCTCGGCGCGCACTTCGCGAACTCGGCCCCCGGGTTCGGCCTCGACGTCGAGCGGGCCATGCGCCACTTCCGTGCCGCCGAGCCGGCGCTCGCCGGTGAGGAGAGTGTCGCCGCCGGTTACTTCAACGTCAGCCTCGCGCACGCGCTGCTGCGCCTGTTGCGCCTCGACGACGTCGAGCGGGCCGCGGGGCGGGGCATCGCCGTCGCCGACGCCGTCGGGCACGAGGTGCTCGGCGCGAACGCCCGCCTCTTGCTCGGCCTGGGCCGGTGGGAGGCCGGCGGGTTGGACGAAGCGGGTGCCCTCGTCGAGGACGCATGGCGGGTGGCCGACGAGACCGACAACCCGCTCGTCGCGCTGCTCGCGACATGGAACCGGGGCGACCAGCTGTTGTCGGTCGACCGGCCGGCTGACGCCGAGCTGTGGTACTCGAAGGAGCTGCACAACGCCCGCCTCGCCCGAGCCCCGGGCGCGTTGTCGTCGCTGCGGTCGAACCTGGCGCGAGCGCTGTTCGGGCGCGGCCGGCTGGCCGACGCTCGACGAGAGTTGGCGGCGTCGGGTGCGCCCGTGCGCCTGCTGCTCGACGACGACTGGGAGACGCCGATCGCCAACCAGCGCGCCGAGCTCGACCGCCGGCGGGCCACCAGCGACCTCTGGGGGCTCTTGTGGTTGTCGCCTCAGTTGGCCGAGCAGGCCCGGATCGCGGGCGACCTCGGGCTTGCCTTGCGCGTCCTCGACGACGCCGTCGCGCTCGCCGCCGACCGCGGCGCCCGCGTCCTCGAGGTGCTCTCGCGCCTCGAGCGGGCGCTCGTGCTCCTTGCCCGCGACCGGAGAGACGAGGCGAGCCTCGACATCCAGGCGGTCGCAGCACTCGTCGGTCGCGGGACCGGCTGGGGGGCGGTACCCACCCGCATGGCGTTGATCCGCGCCCTCTTGCTCGGCGTTGGAGGCGACCTCGCCGAGTCCCGCGGCCGGTTCGCGTCGGTCCGCGCCGAGTTCGAGCACGCCGAGCTTCCGTGGCTCGAGGCCGAGACCGGCGTCCTCGCCGGTCGCGCCTACCTGGCGGCGGGCGACCGGGACCCGGCGGACGCCGAGTTCGCGGCCGCGCTCGCCGTCTATCGACGGATCGAAGCTCCGGGCCGTTTCTTTGCCCGGGTCGACGCGCTGAAGGGAGAAGTCTGATCGACGCAGTCCGGCGCATCTTCAAGCTCGGCGCGGCGAGCAACGTCGCGGTCACGGTCCCGGCGTTCGTCTCCTACCGCCGCTACATCAAGCTCATGACCGACGAACCGCCGAATTACCCCTTCCTCGTCTGGATCTGGAGTGGGATGGCGTTCCTCTGGGGGCTGATGTTCTGGGAGATCTCCCGCGATCCGGTGCGGCGGGCGCCGATGATCAAGTACGCGGCGGCCGAGAAGGCGGTAACGACGGTGAGCGTGGTGGTGGCGTACCGCCGCGGCAACCTCGCCCGCCGCGTCGTGGCGATGATCGTGCTCACCGACGCGGTGTGGATCCCGCTGTTCGCGTGGGCGCGGCTGCGCGTGCATCGCGGACGAACGTGACCGCGACATACACGGCAGCCGACGAGCCGGTCGACGCCGTCATCGTCGGCTCCGGCTTCGGCGGTTCGGTCAGCGCGTTCCGGTTCGGCCAGGCCAAGATGCGCGCCGTTCTCCTGGAGCGGGGCGGGAAGTGGCCGCCAGGGTCGTTCCCGCGCAGCCCGCAGGAGATCACCGATCGGTTGTACTGGGACCCCAGCCGGGGCAAGTTCGGCATCTTCAACATCTGGTCGTTCCGGAAGATGGAGGCCCTCGTCTCCGCCGGTTTGGGCGGCGGGTCGCTCATCTACGCCAACGTGCTGCTGCGCAAGGAGCCGGGCTGGTTCTCGGATGCGGACGGTCGCCCGTGGCCCGTCACGTACGACGACCTCGTGCCGCACTACGAGCGCGTCGAGGCCGCGATCGGCTGGGAGCACTATCCCTTCGAGGACGAGCCGTACGCGAGTGTGCCGAAGATCCGAGCGTTCCGCGACGCCGTCGCCGCGAACGGCTGGGAGTTCGAACGAGCCCCGCTCGCGGTCGCGTTCGGGACAGAGCCCGGTCGCGAGTTCGGCGGGGTGGACAACGTGCACGGCGCGGTCCGGCGCACGTGTGTGCTCTGTGGCGAGTGCGACGTCGGGTGCAACGTCGGCGCCAAGAACACGCTCGACTGGACCTACCTCAGCACGCCCGAAGTGCGGGACTGGGTCGACGTCCGAACCTCCTGTGAGGTCCGTACCATCGCGCCCGACCGCGAACGCGGCCGGGGCTACATCGTCCGATACGTCCGCCACGATCTCGACGCCGCGCCCGGGCCGCGCGACACGTCGTCGTTGCCACTCGAGACGGTGCGAACCGATCGGCTCGTGCTCGGAGCGGGCAGCATCGGCACCACGTGGCTGCTGCTGCGGAACCGGAGCGCGTTCGCCGGACTGGGGCCTGCTCTCGGCACCCGGTTCTGCGGCAACGGGGACCTGCTGGGGTTCGTGACTCGGTCCCCGCGTTTCCTCGACCCCAGCTCGGGACCGGTCATCACTGGCTTCGTGAAACGAGACGGGCCCGCCGGCCGGGGCCACTATGTCCAGGACGCCGGCTATCCCGAGTTCCTCAACTGGGCGTGGCAGGTGCAGCCCGGCCCCGCGCTGGTCGGAAGGGTGGCGCGGTTCGCCGCCGGCCTGGCCCGGGCGCGCATCACCGGGCGGGGCCACAGCGACCTCACCGGCGGCATCGGCGTGCTGCTCGGTGAGCAGAAGTCGGGCCACCTGATGCCGATGCTCGGGATGGGCCGTGACGTCCCGGACGGCACGTTCAGCCTCCGCAACGGCGAGCTCGACCTCGCGTGGTCGATGAAGACGTCGCTGCCGTACTTCCTCGCCGTCCGGGCGACGATGAAAGCGCTCGCCACGGGTCTCGGCGCCCACTTCCGAGACAACCCCTCGTGGTGGTTCCGGCGCATCATCGCCACCCATCCCGTCGGCGGCTGCCCCATGGGCACCGACCCGTCCGCCGGGGTGGTCGACGCGTTCGGCCGCGTGTGGCGCTATCCGGGAATGTTCATCGCCGACGGCTCGGTCGTCCCGGGCCCGGTGGGCGCCAACCCGTCGCTCACGATCGCGGCGCTGGCCGACCGGTTCGCCGACCGGATGGTCGAGCCCGTCCACGAGGCGCCCGCGCCGTGACCCGCAAGTCGCTCATTCTGGCGGGCGGCGGGATGAAGGTCGCGTTTCAAGCCGGGGTCCTCCAGGTGTGGCTGGACGAGGCCGGGCTCACGTTCGACCACGTCGACGGCGCGAGCGGCGGCGTCTTCAACACCGCGCTCCTGTGCGAGGGACGTTCCGGTACGCAGATCGCCGACGCATGGCGGTCGTTCCGGCCCATCGACGCCGCCGCCCCCAACTGGCGGCACCCGGCACAGTCGCTGTTCACCCTCGACGCCTTCCGCACGAAGGTGCTGCGGGGCCGGTGGGCCCTCGACTGGGATCGCATCCGGGCGTCGCCGGTCGACGCCACGTTCAACGTCTTCGACGTCGCCGAGCAACGGCTGGCGGTCATACCGGCGCGCGGCATGACCGAGGACCGCCTGCTGGCTGCGGTCGCGCTCCCGATGTGGTTCCCACCGGTCGAGGTCGACGGTCACGCCAACATCGACGCCGTATTCGTCACCGACGCCAACATCGAAGACGCCATCGTCGAGCACGGCGCCGACGAGGTGTGGATCGTGTGGACGGTCAGCCGAGCGGGCGCGTGGCGAGGCGGGTTCCTCAACCAGTACTTCCAGATCATCGAAGCGGCCGCCAACGGCGCGTTGCAGCGCGCCCTCGACCGTATCGACCGCAACAACGCGGCGCTTGCGGCCGGCGAGCACGCCGAGTTCGAGCGCCACATCACGGTGAGGCTGCTCGAGGCGCCGGTGCCGCTGAACTACCTCGTGGGTTTCAGCGCCGACCGGTTCGCCGAAGTCGTCGAGCTCGGCGCGCGGGCCGCCCGGTCGTGGTGTCGCGACGCTGGTATCGCGCTCGGTCCCGCGGTCGAGGGTCTTCGGGCCACCCCACCGGGCGAGCGCGTGAGCATCCGGTTCCAAGAGCCGTTCCAAGGTCGGATGCACTTCGGTGGCGATGACGTCGCGGTGGAGTCGAACGGGACTGGATTCGATCTGTCGGTCAAGGCCCGCATGCTCGTCGACGACGTCGGCGCGTTCGTTCGCAGCCCCGACCACGAGCTCCTGGCGACCGGCGAGATCCGTTGCCAACCGCTCGGCGGTCGGCTGCGGTTCGATCACGGATGGGTGCGGCTCAACGTCGAGGTGCCCGACGGCCGCCCTGACGAGAAGTGGATGTTCTACCGGTTCTGGTTCAACGACGGCGCCGGCCATCCGCTCACGCTTTCCGCCACAAAGGTCGTCGTGAACGACCCCGGACCCGACCTGTGGCCGGACACGACCACGTTCCACACGCGGATCCTCGCCGGCCATGTCAACTGGGGCGGCGACGAGGAGGCGGAGGTGGTCGCCACCGGCGTCCTGCGCATCACGCTCCTCCAGTTCACGTGGAGCTTCCTCCGCTACAAGCCGAGCGGGCCGACCCTCCGAGCCCGCGTCGGCGGGCTGGTGCGGTTCTCACGCTTCTTCGTCGGCAAGCTGTGGGACGTCTACGCCAGCCGCTTCAGCACCTTCAGCCCGTTCTGACCCGCCCCCTCGTCCTTCTGGCGTAGGAGAACGACGCCACGCGTCACCGTTCGGCGCCAGAACGAGTGGGGCGAGGGTGGGGGGCGGACGAGCGGCGTCCTCGTAGCCTGGTCGGCCGTGACCGTGTACCTCGTGGGGGCCGGGCCGGGCGACCCCGGGCTGCTGACCCTGCGCGGGGCCGCGGTGCTACGGATGGCCGACGTCGTCGTCTACGACCGGCTGTCGGTGGCCGACCTCCTCGACCTCGCGCCGCCCGAGGCCGAGCGCATCGCCGTCGGCAAGGCGCCCGGCCGGGCCACGATGGAACAGGCCGACATCAACGCGTTGCTCGTCGAGCGGGGGAAGGCGGGCCAGCACGTCGTGCGGCTGAAGGGCGGGGACCCGTTCGTGTTCGCCCGCGGCGGCGAAGAGGCGGCCGCGCTCGCGGACGCGGGCGTCCCGTTCGAGGTGGTGCCGGGTATCACCTCCGCCGTCGCGGTGCCGGCCTACGCGGGGATTCCTCTCACGCTGCGCCACTCGTCGACCTCGTTCACGGTGGTGACGGGACACGAGGACCCCGCGGTCGGCGACGAGGGCAGCGTCAACTGGGAGGCGGCGGCCCGGCTGGGCGGAACGATCGTCGTGCTCATGGGCGTGGCCCGCATCCGGCGGATCGCCGAGCGCCTCGTCGCCGGAGGCCTCAGCCCCGATACGCCGGCCGCGTCGGTCACGTGGGGAACGCGTCCAGAGCAGCGCACGGTGCGGGCGACGCTCGGCACTATTGCCGACCAGGACCTCGCCGCGCCGGCGACGATCGTCATCGGCGAGGTCGCGGGTTCCGACCTCGCGTGGTTCGAACGCCGCCCGCTCTTCGGCCGGCGCATCGTCGTGACCCGCACCCGTGAGCAGGCCTCCGAGCTGGTCGACCGCCTGCGCGCCATGGGCGCCGACACCGTGGAGCTGCCCGCGATCGAGATCGTCGACCCGCCCGACGGCGGTGCCGCGCTCCGTGCCGCGGCTGAGGCGGTCGGCGCCTACGACTGGGCCGTGTTCACCTCGGCCAACGGCGTGCACCGCTTCTTCGCGGAACTGCCCGACACGCGCGCGCTCGGCACCGTCCTCGTCGCGGCAATTGGACCGGGAACCGCCGCCGCCCTCGCGCAGTACCGCGTGGTCGCCGACCTCGTGCCCGAGCGCTTCGTCGCCGAGTCGCTTCTCGACTCCTTCCCAGCGGCGAGCGCCGGCTCACGCCATCGGGTGCTGTTGGCGCGGGCTGCCGTTGCCCGCGACGTCCTGCCCGACGGCCTCCGCGCGAAGGGCTGGGACGTCGACGTCGTCGACGCGTACGAGACACGCGCCGCGACGCCGACCGCCGCGCAGCTCGACCGGGTCGCGACCGCGGACGCCGTCACGTTCACGTCCTCGTCCACCGTCGAGCGCTATCTGGAGATCGCCGGGCCCGACCGGGTCCCGCCGATCGTCGCGTGCATCGGTCCGATCACCGCCGCGACCGCGCGCGACCACGGGCTCACGGTGACCATCGAGGCCGGCGTGCACACCGTCGCGGGCTTGGTCGACGCCATCGCTTTCCACCTCGCGCGATGACCTTTCCCAAGGCCGTCGTCTTCGACTTCGACGGGCTCATCCTCGACACCGAGTGGCCCATCTACGAGACGGTCGCGGCGACGTTCGCGGAGTACGAGGTCGCGCTGGCGGTCGAGGACTGGGTCGAGGTCGTGGGGGTGGCCGACGACGCCGGCGACTGGTTCGCCCGCGTCTGCGGGCGGGCCGGCGCGGTGATCGACCAAGCCGAGTTCGAGCGGCGCTACCGCGCCCGAGACCGGTCGGCGCGTGACCACCTCCAGCCGCTTCCCGGCGTGGTCGAGTTGATCGACGACATCCTCGCGGCGGGGCTGCCCCTCGCGATCGCCTCGAGCTCGTCGTCGGAGTGGGTGATCCGTCATCTCGAGCGGGTCGGGCTGAATGACCGCTTCGCCGCAGTCCGGGGCTTCGACCACACCGGCGTCGGCAAGCCCGCCCCCGACGTCTACCTCGCGGCCTGCGCGGCGCTCGCGGTCGACCCGGCTGATGCGCTGGCCATCGAGGATTCCGCACCCGGCATCGCCGCAGCCAAAGCCGCAGGGCTGTGCTGCGTCGCCGTCCCGAACCGCATCACCCGCCACTCCCGGTTCGACCACGCCGACGCCGTGCTCGAGGACGGCCTGGCCGGAATGACGCTTCGCCGCCTCGTCGCCCTACTCTCGACTCGATGAGCTTCCCGCAACACCGCCTGCGCCGGCTCCGGCGGACCCCAGCGTTGCGCCGGTTGGTGGCCGAGACCCGCCTGAGCGTGGACGACCTTGTCGCCCCGCTCTTCGTGCGTGAGGGCATCGCCGAGCCCCAGCCCATCCCATCCCTCCCGGGTGTCGTGCAGCACACCCGCGAATCCCTCCGCAAGGAGGTGGCGGAATTGGCCGCCCTTGGCATCCCGGGGGTCATCCTCTTCGGCGTCCCCGCGGCCAAGGACGCCGAAGGCTCCGAGGCGTGGAATCCGGAGGGCATCGTCCAGGTGGCGCTCCGAGACCTGCGCGCTGAGGTCGGCGACGACCTCGTGCTCCTGGCCGATCTCTGTCTCGACGAGTACACCGACCACGGCCACTGTGGTGTCCTCACGGCGGCCGGCGCCGTCGACAACGACGCGACGATCGCTCTCTACGGACAGGTCGCGGTGGCGCAAGCGCAGGCGGGGGCCGACATCGTCGCGCCGTCCGGGATGATGGACGGCCAAGTTGCCGCCATCCGCGGCGCTCTCGACGGCGCCGGCCTCCACGACACGGCCATCCTGGCCTACGCGGCGAAGTATGCGTCCGCTCTCTATGGCCCGTTCCGCGACGCGGTCGCCGTCACGATCGTCGGCGGTGGCGACCGCAAGGGTTATCAGCAGGATCCGGCCAACGCCCGGGAAGCGCTCGCGGAGATCCGCGCCGACGTCGCCGAGGGCGCGGACCTGGTCATGGTCAAGCCCGCGCTCGCGTACCTCGACGTCATCGTCCGCGCCCGCGCCGAAGTGGATGTGCCGATCGCCGCATACCACGTGTCCGGCGAGTACGCGATGGTGAAGGCCGCGGCCGAGCGGGGCTGGATCGACGGCACCGCGGTCATGCTGGAACACCTCACCGCCATTCGGCGGGCGGGTGCCGACATCGTGCTCACCTACGCGGCGCGCGACGTCGCCGAGCTGATGCGCTGATGCCGACGAACGAGGAACTGTTCGAGCGGGCCCGGGTCGTGATCCCCGGTGGGGTCAACTCGCCGGTACGGGGCTTTGGCGCGGTGGGCGGCGCCCCGTACTTCGTCGACCGCGCCGATGGGCCCTACGTCTGGGACGTCGAGGGCACGCGCTACATCGACCTGGTCCAGTCCTACGGAGCGGTGATCCTCGGCCACGCGCACGACGCGGTGGTCGCCGCCGTCCAGGAGGCGGCCACCCGCGGGACGAGCTACGGCGCGCCGACCGAGCGCGAGGTCCTGATGGCCGAGGCGATCTCGACACGCGTGCCGTCCTGCGAGCAGGTGCGCCTCGTGTCGAGCGGCACCGAGGCCGCGATGACGGCCATCCGTGTCGCTCGCGGGTTCACCGGACGCTCGATCGTCATGAAGTTCGCCGGCAACTACCACGGCCACAGCGACACGCTCCTGGCGGCCAGCGGCAGCGGCGTCGCCACCCTGGGCCTGCCGGGGTCGGCGGGCGTTCCCGCCACCGCGGTGGCCGACACCGAGGTCGTCCCGTACAACGCCGTCCCCGATGTCACCGACGAGGTCGCGTGCGTGATCGTCGAGCCGGTGGCGGCCAACATGGGTCTGGTCGCGCCCGTTCCCGGGTTCCTCGAAACGGTGCGGGCGGCGTGCGACGCGGCGGGCGCACTGCTGATCTTCGACGAGGTCATCACCGGGTTCCGGCTCGGCGTCGGCGGCGCGCAAGCGCACTTCGGCGTGCGGCCCGACCTCACGTGCCTGGGCAAGGTGATCGGTGGGGGGCTCCCGCTCGCCGCGGTCGGGGGTCGCCGCGACGTGATGGCCGCGCTGGCCCCGGACGGCCCCGTGTACCAGGCCGGCACCTTGTCCGGGAACCCGCTCGCCACTGCGGCCGGACTCGCCGTCCTCGAACTGCTCGACGACGAGCTCTACGCGACGCTCGCGGCGCGGGCCGGCCGGCTGGCTACCGGCATCTTCACCGCGCTGGGCACGGCCGGCATCCAGGCCTACGCCCCTCATGTCGGGCCGCTCGTGGGCGTGTTCATCGGCGCCCATCCACCGATCGATTATGACGGCGCCCGGCTCACCGACGAGAAGACGTACGCCCGGTTCTTCCACGGGTTGCTCGACCGGGGCGTCGCCATGGCCCCCGGCGCGTACGAAGTGATGTTCCCCGGCCTGGCCCACACCGACGAGATCATCGACGAGGTGATCGCCGCGGCCGTCGAAGCCGCCAACGACCTGTAGCGCCTGTTCTCGACGCAATAGCCCGTCGCTTCGCCGGGCTATTGCGTCGAGTATCTGATGACGACCACGCTCATGCCGCCATGGTCGCCGCTTCCCTTACGGTGCGCTCCATGAACGGTGATGCCCTCCGTACGAAGTTGCGCAACGGCGAGCCGGTGCTCATGGCCGGATGCTTCGACGCCCTGTCGGCCCGCCTCGCGGTCGCCGCCGGCTTCGACACGCTCTTCCTCTCGGGATACTGCACCGCGGCCACTCTCCTCGGCTTGCCGGACTTCGGCTATCTCACCCAGACGGAGATGGCCGAAGTAGCGCGCCGAGTGTGTTCGACGGTGCGGGAAGCGGCCGTCGTGGTCGACGGCGACACGGGTTACGGCAACCCGCTCAACACGATCCGGACGATCGAGTTGTACGAGCAGGCCGGTGCCGCCGGCGTCTTCCTCGAGGACCAGGTGTGGCCGAAGAAGTGCGGCCACATGGCCGGCAAGCGCGTGGTAGCTCGCGAGGATTGGCTCGCGAAGCTGCGCGCCGCGCTCGACGAGCGTGACCGGCTGTTCGTGACGGCCCGCACCGACGCCCGAGCCGCGATCGGGCTCGAGGAAGCGTGCGAGCGCGCTCGCATGGCCGCCGATCTCGGGGTCGACGCGATCTTCGTCGAGGCGCCGGAGTCGCTCGACGAGATGAAGGTCATCGCCGACGCCACGCCCGGATGCGTTCGCGTCGCCAACATGATCGAAGGCGGCAAGACGCCGCTGCGCACGCCGGCCGAGCTGCACGAGCTCGGGTTCGACCTCATCGTGGCGCCGCTCACCGGCTTGCTCGCCGCCGCGCGCCAGATGCGGGTCGCGTACGACACGCTCCACGCGAAGGGCACGCTGCGTGACGACCTCGACCTGGTCACCTCCTTCGACGACTTTGCGCCGATCGTCGACCTCGACCGGCACTACGCCATCGAGGCGCGGTACTCGGACGACCCAGTCGACTAGGCGGCTTCGCCGAGGCTCTGGCGGACCTTGTCGCGCAACGAGCGGCAGTCGACACCTCTCGCCCGCAACAGCCGGAGGGCCATGCCGTCCTCGACGGCGAGGATCCCCAGCAGGAGGTGGCCGGCCTGGACCTCGCGTGAACGGAGCGCGAGCGCCTCTCGCAGCGCGAGCTCGAGCGATCGCTTCGACCGCGGCGTGAACGGCACGTGACCGCTCCGGTACGGGTCGCACCGGCGCCGGCGCCAGCGGCGACGCCGCGGTGGCACCACCGAGTCGAGGGCGCCCGGTCCGAACGTCGCTTCGACCCGGCGTCGCACTTCGTCGAGATCGATGCCGAGCGCGCCGAGCGCGTCCCGGTCGGCGTCGCTGAAGCTCGGCTCCGGGCCCCGGCCCACGTCGGCCACTATGGCGCCTCGCACCACCGCCGCGTCGATGCCGAGGTCTTCGAAGGGGCCGGCGCCTGCGTGAGCGCCGCCGCCGAGGATGCCGAGCAGGAGGTGCTCGGTGCCGACCCAGCCGTGGCGCAGCGCGCGCGCCTCGAGCTGCGCGGTCACGATCACTTGCCTCGCGGCCGGGTCGAATCGCTCGAACATCAGCGCCTCCGGTGCTTCTGGTGGACGGCTTGCCGGGTGACGCCGAGCACGCTGGCGATGTCCTGCCACGACCATCCCGCCCGGCGGGCGCTCGCCACCTGGAGGGCCTCGAGCTGGTCGAGCAGCCGGCGCAGGGCGGCGACCGCGCGCAGGCCAACTTCAGGATCACGGCTCCCGGCGGCTTCGGCCAACTGCGTCGCCTCGGTCATGTCGTCAATGTACGTTGACAAAACTTTGCCTGTCAAGTGCGATTGACAGAGGTCTCGCCGTACGATCGACCAATGCCCGCGGCCGACGACAAAGGCAAGAGCGACGCGCTGGTCCTCTTCGGTGCTACCGGTGACCTCGCGAAGAAGAAGATCTTCCCGGCGCTCTACCACATGGAGCACGAGGGCCACTTCGAGGTATCCGTCGTCGTCGGGGTGTCGTCGTCCGAGTGGACCGACGATGAGCTCCGAGAGCGGGCGCGGGAGTCGATCACGGCCGCCGTGAAGGAGCCGGACGAGGCCGCGGTCAAATCCCTCCTGGCGCGCATGTGCTACGTCGCGGGTGACTACCGCGACCCGTCGACGTTCGACATCCTCGCCAAGGCGTTGAAGGGGACCGAGCGCCCGCTGTTCTACCTGGCGATCCCACCGGCCCTGTTCGACGACGTGGTCGAAGGCCTCATGAAGGTCAAGCTCAGCCAGAACGCCCGCGTTGTCGTCGAGAAGCCCTTTGGCCGCGACCGCGAATCGGCGGCCGAGCTCAACACGGTGCTGCACCATGCGTTCCCTGAGGAGTCGGTGTTCCGCATCGACCACTATCTCGGCAAGGAGTCCGTCGAGAACCTGCTCGTGTTCCGGTTCGCGAACTCGATGCTCGAGCCCATCTGGAATCGCAACTTCATCTCCAACGTGCAGATCACGATGTCGGAGCAGTTCGCCATCGAGGGTCGGGGCGCGTTCTACGACACCGTCGGCGCGCTCCGCGACGTCGTGCAGAACCACCTGCTGCAGATCGTCGCCCTGCTGGCGATGGAACCGCCGGCCGCCGCCGACGAGGCCGCCTTGCGCGACGAGAAGGTGAAGCTGTTCCGCCAGATCACCACCTTCGAACCCAGCAATGTCGCCCGCGGCCAGTACCGCGGTTACGTCGACGAGCCGGGCGTCCAGCCGGGCGCCGACACCGAGACGTTCGCCGCCGTGCGTTTCGAGATCGAGTCGTGGCGGTGGGCGGGGGTGCCGTGGTTGGTCCGCACCGGGAAGGCCCTGCCGGTCACGGCCACCGAGGCGATCATCGAGTTCAAGGCGCCGCCGCGGCTGCTCTTCTCACCTCGTGGCTCGCCGGCGCCGGATCCGAACCATCTCCGCTTTCGGCTCGGCTCCGACGACGGTGTGCTCATCCACGTGCAGACCAAGGCCCCCGGCGACGATCTCGTCAGCCGGCCGGTCGATCTCGAGGTGTCCTACGAGCGAGTGTTCGGCCATCGGGCCGAGGCCTACCAGCGGCTCCTCGAGGACGCGATGGAAGGTGACCCCCGCCGCTTCGGCCGGGCCGATTCCCTCGACGAGCAATGGCGGATCGTGGACGAGGTGGTCAAGCAGCCCCCGCCCGTGAGCCTCTACTACCGGGGCACCTGGGGACCCTCGGAGGCGGAGCGGCTGGCCGCGCCTGTCGGCGGCTGGCACGAACCGATGGCCCCGGGGGAGCACGGCCGGAGCTGACGGCGGGGGGGTGCACCGGGGTCACTAGGATCGTCAGCCGGTGTTCGCCGTCATCCCCTACACGACCTTCCCCAAGATCGATCTCGGGCCGATCGAGCTTCGCACGTTCGGGCTCATGGTCGGCCTCGGTGTGTTGGTCGGCGCGTGGATCGCGGCCCGTCGCATAGAACGCTTCGGGATTCCCCGCGACGAGACGTACCGGCTGGCCACCCGCCTCGTCGTCGCCGGCGTCATCGGCGCCCGGATCACGTGGGACATCACCCACATCGACCAGATCCACTCGCCGCTGGACCTGATCGCGGTGTGGCAGGGCGGGCTCCAGTTCTCGGGCGGGTTCCTGGCGGCGGTCGTGATCGCGTACCCGACGTTCCGGCGGTGGAATCGCGTGCTGCGGTGGCAGGCGATCGACGGGTACGCGTACGGCCTCACTCTCGGCCTCGCCATCGGGCGGATCGGGTGCTACTCCGTCGGCGAGCACTTCGGGTCGGCCAGCTCGTGGCTGCTCGCCGTCCGCTTCGACGGCGGCGCCACCCGCGAGCCCGCACTGGTGGGCGCGACGTTCCACAACACCGCGCTGTACGAGTTCGTGTTCTTGCTCGTGCTGTTCGGAGGGCTCACGCTCCTGGCGCGCCGCAACCCGCCGGCCGGGACGCTCATCGGCGTCTTCTGCCTCTACTACGGCGTCGCCCGTTTCCTGTCGGACTTCCTTCGGGTCAACGACGACACGGTGCTTGGACTCACCGGGGCGCAGTACCTCATGATCGCCCTGCTGCCCGCAGGCGTATGGATCCTGCTCTCGGTCCGCCGCCGCAACGCCGCGGCCGAGGACGTTCTGGCGCAGGAAATCGACCGCTCAGGGCGCGATCTTGCGCCAGAACGCGATGAGGCTGAGGCTGAGGCCGAGGCGGAGACCTGACCGAGCCCTGACTCAGCTCGCGAGCGGCTCAGGGACCATCCGGGCGATGGCGGCCACCGCCCGATAGGCGGCTTCGGCCGGACCGAGCTCGTCGGGGCGGAGCAGGTTGGCCATGATCCGCAGCACCCACTCCATCAGCGTGCGTGACTGCATCCCGACACGGGTCAGCTCGTTCAGCAACGGCGGGTTGCCGATGATCTTGGCGAAGGCGCGCGCCACCTTGAAGTAGAGGCCGTACTCGTCCTCGAGCAGCGCGGGATAGCGCTGGAGGATCATGCCGTCGCCGGTCGTGATCACTTCGTCCAGCAGGTGCGCCGCCAAGCGTCCGGTCTCGTACGCGTAGTCGATCCCCTCGCCGTTGAAGGGGTTGATCGTGCCCGCGGCATCGCCCACGAGCACCCAGGTCGGTCCGACCTTCGGCGACACCGACCCGCCCATCGGCAAGCGCCCACCCACCGGCGGGCCGCACGACGTCGCCGGCGAGATCCCCCAGTAGGCGGGGGCCGTCGCCGCGAACTCGTCCATCAGGTGGGAGGTGTTGACGTTGCGGAAGTCGCGGAACGTCGACAGCAACCCGATGCCGACGTTGATCGTGCCGTCGCCGACCGGGAAGATCCAGCCGTACCCGGGCAGCGAGTTGCCGTTGCGGTCGCGGCAGTCGAGAGCGCTCTCGATCCACGGGTCGTCGTGCATGGGGCTCTCGTAGTAGCCCCGGATCGCCATTCCTTGCGGCCACGTCCGGTTGCGGGCGGTGCCGAGCGCCCGGCCGAATCGGGAGTTGGCACCATCCGCGACGACGACGAAGCGAGCGCGCAGATCCTCGGTCTCGCGGCTGGCCGTGTCGCGCACGACCGCGCCGCGCACGAGGCCTCGACTCGTCAGCGGTTGGACCGCTTCGACGCCCTGGCGGATCTCCGCCCCGGCGGACTCGGCCCGCTCCGCCACCATCCGGTCAAGGTCACGGCGGCGCACCACGTAGCCGTACGGCGGGAACTCAGGATGCTCCGGCCACTGCAGCTCGAGCGTGATGCCGTGGGCGATCGCACGCAGACCGTCGAAGCGATGGTGGCCCGCTGCGACGATGCCCGGCTCGAGGCCCATGTCCTGAAGTTGACGGACCGCCCTCGGCGTGAGCCCGTCGCCGCACGTCTTCTCGCGGGGGAACCGCTTCCGTTCGACGACGACGACGTCGCGGCCGGCGCGCGCCAGCCAGTACGCGCACGCCGCCCCCGCCGGCCCGCCGCCCACCACGAGGACGTCGTGCCGGTCACCCATATGGTTCCGAGGCTACGGCGCGGCGACCGGGTTGCCCTGGTCGTCGAGCGGCGGCGCGGTGCCGTCGGTGATCGCCACCAGATCGGGTTCGGGATCGCCCCCACCGAGGACCTCACGCTCGTAGCGGACGACCTGGGCGATCTCGAGGTCGGTCAGCTCGCCGCCCTCCTTCTCGCCCCAGGCCGGCATCCCACCCCTCTTGGGCTTGTTCGGTGCGCCGTACGTGCCGCCGGGCCATCCGTCCGAGCCGAGGTGCACCCACTTGATCTGTTCTTTGAAGTCCGGCCACGTCTCGAGGACGGCGCCGTTGGCCATCGGCGGCCCGACCCCGCCTTCGCCGGCACCGCCGTGGCACGAGGCGCACTTGCTCGCGAAGATCTGTCCACCGAGGGTCAGCGGGTCACTCGCGCCGCGGCTCGGGGGCTCGAGGGTGAACGCGAAGACGAAGGCCCAGATCGGCAACCCGACGAGGACCGGCATGGCCCAGAACGGGATCCGCTTGCGTCGGAACGCGGCCTCGATGTACGGGGGCGGTGGCTTCGGAGGAGGCGGAGGGGGCGGGGCCGCCGCGGCCGCCGCCGGGACGGGCGCCGCGGCCGCGGCCGGCGCCGGCGCCGATTCCCCGGTCACCTCGACGGCGGCCGTCCCAGCGGGCGTCTCCGGGGCCGGTGACTCGCCCGGCTGGGCCAGGCCCAGCGCCTCCCGCCGCTCGCGTGAGCGCCGCAGCAGGTGTTCGGGGATCTCGGTCAACAGGTCCTCCGCGAGGGCGACGGTCCGGCCCGGGTCACTCTAAACGCGGGTCGCGCGGAGCGGCCAAGCGTGGTGACGACCGATATGGGGCCGCGCGGGGCAACCTGCTAGACCACGGAGCCGAGCGCGTCGAAGAGAACTGGCCGGGATGTCTAGAATTGTGAGAGATTTCACGAGCCGGTTCGTCAAGCATCAATAGGCACTACCGCACAGCAACAGCGAGGGAGGTGTCCCGGCCAGGTGGTTGCGTTCGTGACGTCGATCGTCATCGCCACCGCCGGCATCGGCGTCGTCTTCTGGTACGCCCGTCGTCGCCCGGTCGGCACTCCCCTCACTTGGGGCGAGGCGATCGCCGCGGCCACGTACTCGTTCTTCCTCATGTTCTGGGTGTACGGCGTGGTGCCGCACCAATGGCTGACGTGGTCCGGCAACGAGCTGGGCTGGCGCACCGACAAGGTCCTCGAAGGTTGGCGCCTGTGGTTCACCGGCGGCGAGGGGATCGTGCAATACGTGCTGCCGTTCGGCCTGGATTACGAGAAGATCCGCGACATCATCGTGTCGGTCATCTACGTCGTGTTCCTCGGCCTCCACGTCGCGATGTGGGTCATCTGGCAGGACCGGGGCAAGAAGAAGCCGGTGGAGATCGAGACGTCCACCTACGGCCGGCCGCTCGTGAGGAGAGCCGGATAGTGGCCCGCACCGACGCCAACCCGCCGATGCCCGAGTTCCGCACGGACTACGTCCTGCAGGAGGTCGACGCCGACTACCTGGCTCGCGCCGTCAAGCCGAAGCAGTTCATCCACATCGACCAGTCGGAGTGCATCCTCTGCGAGGGCTGCGTCGACATCTGCCCGTGGAAGTGCATCCACATGCAGACCACCGACGCCATCGCCGAGGCGGTCGACGTCGAGTTGCCGGGTGAGGACCCGAGCGATCACGTCATCTTCACGATCGACGACGACGTGTGCACGCGCTGCGCGCTCTGCGTCGACCGGTGCCCGACGGGCGTGATCATCCTCGGCAAGTTCGTCGACCCGGGCGGCCAGGGCGACACGCACCAACGAACGACATCCCATGGCTACGGCTACGGAATGAGGCTCGCGTAATGGCGAAGACGATGGGCGATCGCCCGAGCATCGGCGACCGGGTCACCGAGCTCACCGAGAAGATGCAGGGCTCCCAGGCGTGGAACTCGATCTTCCGCCCGGGCTCCATCTTCCGCAAGGGCTACACGGACAGCCCCCGGAACCGGTCCTACGTGATCATGAACAGCGTGCTGTACCACCTTCACCCCGTGAAGGTGAAGCGGCACGCGGTGAAGGTGAGCTACACGCTCTGCTTGGGCGGGCTGAGCTTCTTCCTGTTCATCCTGCTCACCGTCACCGGCATCTTCCTGATGTTCTTCTACCGGCCGACGGCGGCGCAGGCGTGGAACGACATCGCCGGGCTGCAGACGTCGGTCGCGTTCGGTCTGCTGGTGCGCAACATGCACCGGTGGGGCGCGCACCTGATGGTGCTCACCGTATTCCTGCACATGGCCCGGGTCTTCTACCACGGGGCCTACAAGCCGCCCCGCGAGTTCAACTGGGTCATCGGCGTCATCCTCCTGACGCTGACCCTGCTCCTCTCGTTCACCGGCTACCTGTTGCCGTGGGACCAGTTGGCGCTGTGGGCCGTGACCGTCGGCACGAACATGATGGGCTACACGCCGGTGTTCGGCCGGCAGGTGCGCTTCGTCTTACTCGGTGGCGCGGAGATCTCCACCGACACGTTGTTGCGGTGGTACGTGCTCCACGTGTTGATGCTCCCGTTCGTCATCGTGATCTTCATGGCCATCCACTTCTGGCGCGTCCGCAAGGATGGCGGCATCTCGGGTCCGCTGTAGAGGAGACGAGCCCGGTATGACCGAGATCCCCGAACATCTGCGCCGGCGAGCGGAAGAGGCGAGGAAGAAGGCCGAGGCCGCGAAGGGCGGCGGCGGCGCCGAGGCGCCCGCCCCCGCCGAGCCGGCCGGGCCGTCGGCCGACGCGCCCGCCGCGAGCGCCCAAGCACCGGGTGGCGGGGCCGAGTCGCGGATCCCGGCCCACTTGCTCGAGCGGTCGAAGGCGGCGAAGGCGCGGGCCGAAGGCGCCGGCGCCGGCGCAGGCGGCGCAGGCGGCGCGGCGACCGAGACTCCATCTCGCGCCCCAGCCACTGCGGCGACGGCGACCGCGGTCGCCACCGCGGCTCCGCCGGTGGCGGCCGGTCCCGGTGGGCACACCCAGCGCCTGCTCACCGTCGTGAAGTCGGGCTCCATCCAGGACGTGAAGGCTGCGCCGATCGACAAGGTCCACGTGTGGCCCCATCTGCTCGTCGTCGAGTTCGTCGCCTCGCTGCTGATCACCGCGTTCCTGCTGCTGTTCTCGATCTTCGTGAACGCCCCCCTCCAGACGCTCGCCAACCCGAACCGCACGCCGAACCCGTCGAAGGCGCCGTGGTACTTCCTCGGCCTTCAGGAACTGCTCACGATGTTCCACCCGATGGTCGCCGGCGTCACCATCCCCGGCGTCGGCCTCTTCGGCCTGATCCTGGCGCCCTATACGGATCGCAACCCAAGCAACAAGCCCGAGGACCGCAAGTTCGCGATCTCCCTCATGACGATGTTCCTCATGTTCTGGGCCGTGCTCGTCATCATCGGTGTGTTCTTCCGCGGCCCCGGCTTCAACTTCACCTTCCCTTGGCGGGAAGGGCTGTTCTTCGACCTGTGACCACCCGAGCCCGTTCCCACCGGAGGCCGGCATGAGCGCCATCGCCGTCATCGCGATCGTGCTCGTGCTCGTCGCCCTGGCGGCCATCGTGCTGCTGGGCGCGGCGCGGCGACGGGAGAACGAGGCCGCCACCGGTCAACTCAGCCGGGAGACACGCCGCCGCGACCGCAGCCGACCGTCGACGCTTCCGAAACGGCCCGAGGTCACCGGCCGCGACGTCGAGCGCACCGCCAGCCGCGACTTGGCCGTGCCGTCGAAGGACATCGTCCCGTTGACGCCGACGACCCCCGTGCCGTGGGTGCCGCCCGACCCCGAAACGCTCGGCGTGACGCGACGCCAGTTTCTGAACCGCAGCATCGTCAACGTGATGGGCTTCTCGCTCACCGCCTTCGGCCTGTCCTGCATCGCGTTCCTGTGGCCGAGCGGCACCGGCGGCTTCGGCTCGAAGATCCGCATCGGGAAGATCTCCGACATCAAGACGAACATCGAGGACGGCCAGGGCTTCGCGTACTACCCGGAGGCCCGCATGTGGGCGACGGAGTATCCGTCGGAGGCGCTCGACAAGGCCAGGAAGGTGTACCCCGCGGCGCTGCTGCCGGCGCTCGAAGCCGGCATCGTCCCCTTGTACCAGCGTTGTGTGCACCTCGGCTGCCGGGTGCCGCAGTGCCTCACCTCGCAATGGTTCGAGTGCCCGTGCCACGGCTCCCAGTACAACCGGGTCGGTGAGAAGAAGGGCGGGCCCGCCCCCCGCGGCCTCGATCGCTTCACGCCCACCATCGAGGACGACGTCCTCACCGTCGACACCGGCACCATCATCCTCGGTCCGCCCATCGGCACGAACACCACCGGCCAGGAGGCCGAAGGCCCGCACTGCATCAGTGGTGGCGGAGAGCACAAGGCATGAGCCTGGCTCCAGTGGTGGCGCTCGCCACCATCTACCGCACGATCGGCCTCGTCATCATGGCGCTGACGTTCGTGGGCGTCACTGTCTACGTGCTGATCAACGTCATGGCGAGCGGCAAGCCCGAAGTCGGCTCCGAGATCGAGCTGGCGCCGAACCGCAAGTCGTACCTGTCCGACGAGGAGCTCGAGGGCCGCAAGCTCGACAAGGCGCTCACATGGGGGCTCGGCACGCTGTTCGTGATCGGCCTGGGCCTGCCGCTGTACTGGGTGATGGAGCCGGGCCGCGAGAAGAACGAGGCGGAGCACTTCAACACGAAGTTCGTCGCGGAGGGCAGGAAGCTCTTCGAGACGACGGCCAACGAGGGCCTCAACTGTGCCGGCTGTCATGGCGGCATGAACGCGCCGGGCGGTGCCGCGCCCTACACGCTCCTCAAGCCGGACGGTTCCTTCGACCGGCAGGTCAACTGGAGGGCGCCGGCGCTCAACACGGTGTTGCTGCGGTACAGCCGCGAGGAGGTCACGTACATCCTCACGTACGGGCGCCCGTTCTCGCCCATGCCGGCGTGGGGGATCGCCGGCAACGGTCCGCTCAACGATCAACAGATCCAGAACCTCGTCGACTACCTCGAGTCGATCCAGATCTCCGCCGACGAGTCGCAACAGCAGGTCGAGGTGGAGTTGCGCAAGGTGCTCGGTCTCGCGGAGGACGCGGAGATCGACTACGACGACCCCGCCGTCGGTGAGGCGTTGTTCAACCTCGGCCTCGAAGACGGTTTCGCGGGTGGCGCCTACGCCTGTGGGCGGTGTCACTCGCAGGAGTGGTCGTACACCAACTCCATCGACGAGCTCGAGGCACCGGGCTGCGGCGCGCTCGGACCGAGCCTGTGCGGCAAGTCCGAGGAGGACCAGTTCCCGGCCAACTCGAATCCCGCCGAGGGTGAGAGCGTCCTGCAAGCGCAGATCGACTTCATCACCCAGGGGTCCGAGAACGGGAAACGCTACGGCGAGCACGGCCAGGGGTCGGGACGAATGCCCGGCTTCGGCCAGCGACCGGCCGAGAAGGCGCTGTATTGGATCGCGGGAGGAAAGGACCGACCGGCCAGTGGCGGGATGCTCAACGAGGACATGATCAAGGCCATCGTCGAATACGAGAGGTCGCTGTGATGTCGCCCTCACTCGTTCGCGTCGCTCACTCCGTTCGGGCGAATTCGTGGCGCCGGCCTGCGGCCGCCACTGAAGGCTCATCGCCGTTCGACCGGCGAGGTCTGCTTACGCTCCGCAGCCAGCGAGCCGAGCCATTGTCTCGCACGGCCGCTCCGCAGGGCCGGCTCGACCGGCACTCGGGGGGCTCCGGCTGGAGCCTCTGCCTCCCGAACCCCCCGCCACGGCTCAGGGTCTTCTCGTGACTGGCCACCTCCTCGCCTCGATCGCGTGGAACCCCGAGATCCGCAACATCCTCAGCTTGCTGGTGGGCGTCGGCGTGCTGTGCGGCTCCGTGTACCTCGTGTTGGCCACCAACCTCGGCGCCCGCCTCGGGCTGATGATCGCGCTGGCCGGCCTGCTCGGCTGGTTGACCACGATGGGCGTCATGTGGTGGATCTACGGCATCGGCATGAAGGGCCAGGCGTCTCACTGGCAGGTGGTCGAGATCAACACCGGTGACCTCACCGCGTCCGGTGTGAAGGTGGCCCAGACCCTTCCCGAGCCGTCCGACCTGCCCGACCCGCTCGAGGTGCTCGACGATCATCCTGAGCTCGAGGACAAGGTCATCCCCCCCGGGCAAGAAGGCAAGATCCCGACCCTGGGCGAGCTACTCGAGGCTGATCCATCGCTGGCCGACGAGCTGCACTTGAAGGACGCTCGACGGTTACAGCGTCGGCGGCAAGGAGCTGCTCGAGACCGACCAGGAGTGCAAGCCGCGGTTCGTCCACCCCGAGTTCGGCGGTTGCGACGACCGGGTCAAGCACAAGCTGCTGTCGATCTGGCACTGGCGCCATCCGGCCCATTACGCGGTCGTGCAAGTCCAAGCGGTGAAGCACGTCACCGTGGCCCCCGGCAAGGCCGCGCCGCCCCCGGTGGAGGATCCGACCAAGCCGGTCGTCTCGGTGATCATGATCCGCAACCTCGGCGATCTCCGCTTCCCGGCGGCGGTGACGACCCTCAGCTGCGGTTTGGCGTTCGCGTTCACGTGCTGGCGACTGCACGACCGCGAGAAGTTGGTGATGGCGGCCCGAGCCGCGGCCGGGTAGGGAGGATGCCATGGGTCAGTACCTGCCGGTGGTGACGATGCTGGCCCTTGCCGTGGTGTTCGCCGCGCTCAGCGCGCTGGTGTCGCGCCTGCTCGCGCCGCGCCGTCCGACCCAGGCCAAGAGTGCCCCGTACGAATGCGGGATCGTGCCCCGCAAGGATCCGCCCGAGCGCTTCCCTGTGCGCTTCTACCTCGTGGCGATGATCTTCATCATCTTCGACATCGAGATCGTCTTCTTGTACCCGTGGGCCGTCGTGTACCGCCGCCTCGGAGCCTTCGGTCTCTGGGAGATGGTGATGTTCGCAGCGGCCCTGTTCGTGGCGTTCGTGTACCTCATCAGCCAGGGCGCTCTCGACTGGGGACCGGTGAAGCGCCTCCGGTCGCCGGAGGATGAGGCCATGGTCAGCGCCGACCGCACCGCCACGTCCACGATCAAGCGGGTCGGGCTCGACGGCCGGGAAGACGCGGCGTAGCCCATGCGCATCGACCTCTCCCGCGGCCTGGAAGGGCTCGAGCACAACTTCCTCACCGGATCGCTCGAGAACCTCGTCAAATGGGCCCGCCAGAAGAGCATGTTCCCGGCCACGTTTGGCCTGGCGTGCTGCGCTATCGAGATGATGGCCACCGGCGGTCCGCACTACGACCTGGCGCGGTACGGGATGGAGGTCTTCCGGGCCTCGCCCCGCCAAGCCGACTTGATGATCGTCGCGGGCCGGGTGTCGCAGAAGATGGCCCCGGTGCTCCGGCAGATCTACGACCAGATGATGGAACCCAAGTGGGTCATCTCGATGGGCGTGTGCGCGTCGACCGGCGGGATGTTCAACAACTACGCCATCGTCCAGGGCGTCGACCAGGTCGTCCCCGTCGATGTGTACGCGCCCGGCTGCCCGCCCGGCCCCGAGACCCTGATGCACGCCATCCTCACCCTGTACGGCCTCATCGCCGCCGGCGAGCTCACACAGCGCCGGCCCGTACACGTCGGCCGACTCGACGGCCAGCCCGCCCCCGCGATCGCGGAGCGCGCCTGATGTCCACGTCCGACCAGGACGGCCGGTCGCCCGCGCCGGCGGACGAGACCGCGGCCCCCGACCCGACCGCCCCGCCCGAGACCGAGTACGGCGTCCCGGTGGCGTGGTCGCACGGCCAGAAGGTCCTGCACCCGAGCCGCGACGAGGTCATCGGCCTCGTACGCACACTCCGCGACGACGAGGGTTACAACATGTGCGTCGACGTCGCCGGTGTGGACTACCTCGCCCATCCCGGTCGCGTCGGCTTGCCGCCCGCGGTCGCGCCCGAGCGGTTCGAAGTGGTCTACGGCCTCCTCTCGCACGAGCACCGCGCCCGGCTGCGCCTACGGGTGCAGGTGCCCGAGTCCGATCCGGTCGTGCCGTCGCTCTTCGACGTCCATCCTGGCTCCGAGGCGTTGGAGCGCGAGGTCTTCGACATGTACGGCATCCGCTTCGACGGTCATCCCGACCTCACCCGGATCCTCATGCCCGAGGACTGGATCGGCCATCCCCTGCGCAAGGACTACGCCGTCGGCAAGATCCCCGTCCAGTTCAAGGGCGTGGTCAACTCGCGATGAGCGTTACCGAAGCCCGCGGCGCAGCCGTCACTGACGAGGGCGGTCAGGAGCTTGCCGACCGCAAGAGCCTGGGCGCGGCCGAGCTGTTGCGCGAGCTCGGGTCGGTGTTGCGGATGTCCGAGACGGAGGCGGCCGACCTGTCGGTCGAGCCGACCGAAGACGAGACGATGATCATCAACATGGGGCCGCAGCACCCCAGTACGCACGGCGTGCTGCGGCTCATGCTCGAGCTGCAAGGCGAGACCGTCCTGCGCACGAAGCCAATCATCGGCTACCTCCACACGGGCATGGAGAAGACCGGCGAAGACCTGACATACCTCCAAGGTCCCACGAACGTCACTCGCATGGACTACGCCGCGCCGCTCTTCAACGAGCTGGTGTTCTCGATGGCCACCGAGACCCTGCTCGGGATCCAGGACGACATCCCGGAGAGGGCGACGTGGATCCGCATGCTCATGTGCGAGCTGAACCGGATCGCGTCGCACGTGCTGTTCCTGGCCACCAACGGCATGGACATCGGCGCGGTGTCGATGATGCTGTACGGCTGGCGCGAGCGCGAAGAGGTCTTGCGCGTGCTCGAGATGATCACCGGGCTGCGGATGAACCACAACTACATCCGGCCCGGCGGGGTCGCTGCCGACCTCCCCGACGGCTGGCGCGACGACGTCCTCCGCCTGCTCGAGATCATCCCGCCCCGCCTCGAGGAGTACGACGACCTGATGACGGGCCAGCCCATCTGGCGCGAGCGGCTGCAAGGCGTCGGGGTGATCACCGCGCGGGAGGCGATCGCGCTCGGTGCCACCGGTCCGATCCTGCGGTCCACCGGCGTGCCGTGGGATCTGCGCCGCGATATGCCCTACCTGCACTACCCGGACGTCGACTTCGACGTCGTGGTCGGCACGTTCGGCGACACCTTCGACCGCTACGCCATCCGCATCAACGAGGTGCGCGAGTCGATCCGGATCGTGCACCAGATCCTCGAGAAGATGCCGTACGGCGACTACCGCATCCAGGACAAGAAGGTCACCCCGCCGCCACGGGCCCGCATCGACGAGTCGATGGAGGCCCTGATCCATCACTTCAAGATCTTCACCGAGGGCTTCAAGGTTCCCGAAGGCGAGGTGTACGTCGCCATCGAGTCGCCTCGCGGCGAGCTCGGCTGTTACCTCGTGTCCGACGGGTCGTCCAAGCCGTACCGCATGCGGATCCGGGGCCCGAGCTTCGTCAACCTCCAGACCCTCCCGCACATGATGCGCGGCGGCCTCATCGCCGACGCCGTCGCCGTCATCTCGAGTGTCGACCCCATCATGGGCGAGGTCGACCGATGAACTTCGCCCCCACTCGTTCGCCGCGCCCGCACCGGCGGGGGGGCCGTAGGCCGGCGCCGCCAAGCGCGTCCGAACGGAGTGAGCGCAGCAAACGAGTGAGGACGACGTAATGGCGCGGTTCACGCCCGAGAACTTGGTGATCGCTCAGGAGATCATCTCGCGGTACCCGCTGGCGAAGTCCGCGGTGATCCCGCTGTGCCACCTCGCGCAGGAGCAGGACGGGTGGCTCACCGAGGCGGCGATGATCCACATCGCGGAGCTGGTCGGTCACTCGGCGGCCGAGATCCTCGGGACGGCCAGCTTCTACGAGATGCTCAAGCGCCATCCGGTCGGGCGCTATGTCGTCAACGTGTGCACGTCGATCTCGTGCTTCCTGATGGGCGGCGACGAGCTGCTCGAGCACGCCGAGGAGACGCTCGGCATCAAGGCCGGCAGCACGACGCCGGACGGGCTGTTCTCGCTCGAGAGCTACGAGTGCATCGCCGCGTGCACCGAGGCGCCGTGTCTCCAGGTCAACTACCGGTACTTCCACAGGCTCGGCCACGACGCGTTCGACCGGCTGGTCGACGACCTGCGCGCCGGCCGCCGCGGTGACATCCCGCCGCACGGCACGCTGGCCACCATCCGCCAGCGCATCCCGGCCGACCGGGCCGCGGGCAACGTCGCACCGGACCGCACCGACAAGCCCGCGTGGATCCCGTAGCGATGCCGGCCGTGGAGCTCCCCAAGATCGTCACCGGACGATTCGGCTACGACGACAGCCACACGCTCGCCCGCTACGAAGCCACCGAGGGTTACCAGGGGCTGCGGGCCGCGCTGGCCAGGACTCCCGAACAGGTCCACGAAGAGGTCAACGTCGCCAGCCTCTTGGGCCGCGGCGGCGCCGGCTTCCCCGCGGGGCGGAAGTGGGGACTGTGCCCGGCCGGCAAGTGGCCCCGCTACCTCGTCGTCAACGGCGACGAGAGCGAGCCCGGCACGTACAAGGACCGGCTCCTGATGGAGCGCGACCCGCACCAGCTGATCGAAGGCGTGCTCATCGGCTGCTACGCGGTCGGGTGCGGCCAGGCCTTCCTCTACGTGCGGGGCGAGATGGCCCTCGCTCAAGAGCGGATCGCGTCCGCCCTCAACGAGGCGTACGCCGCCGGCTACATCGGCCGCAACATCCTCGGCACCGACTTCTCGGTGGACGTCGTTCTCGCGTGGGGCGCCGGCGCCTACATCGTCGGCGAAGAGACCGCGCTCATCGAGAGCCTCGAGGGGAATAGGGGCATGCCCCGGGTCAAGCCCCCGTACTTCCCCGCCGCGATCGGGCTCTACCAGCAGCCGACGATCGTGAACAACGTCGAGACCCTGGCGAACCTCCCGTGGATCGTCAGGTCGGGCGGCGCCGCCTTCGCCGAACTGGGCGCGGAGACATCTCGAGGGATGCGGATGTTCGCGGTGTCGGGCCACGTCAACAAGCCGGGTGTGTACGAGGTCGAGTTCGGCGTCACAACCTTCCGCGACATCATCTACTCGCCGGTGTTCTGCGGCGGGATCCGCCGCGGGCGCCGACTCAAGGCCTTCATCCCCGGCGGCGCGTCGTCGCCCTGGTTCTACGAGGAGCACCTCGACCTACCGCTCGAGGCGGGCGCGGTCGGCAAGGCCGGGTCGATGCTCGGCTCGGGCGCCATCGTCGTGATGGACGACACCACCGACGCGGTGCGCGTCGCCCACCGGCTGGTGCGCTTCTTCGCTCGCGAGTCGTGCGGCAAATGCACGCCGTGCCGCGAGGGGACGAGCTGGCTCGAGCTCATCCTGGCCCGCATCATCGACGGCACGGGCCGGCCCGCCGACATCGACATGCTCCTCGACGTCTGCGACAACATCAGCCCCACGATTACCTGGCCCCCGCGGCAGACCACCATCTGCCCTCTCGGCCCGTCGGCCGTGTCGCCGGTCGCGTCGGCGCTCGTGCGGTTCCGCGACGAGTTCGAGCGCTACGTCGGTGGTCCCGTCCAGATCTCCGTCCCCATCAAGGGTGGTGCGTACCTCCCCGCGCCGGAGCCGGCTAGTGCCTGATCGCACCGCCCCCGTCGCGGAGCGAGTGGCCGTCACCATCGACGGCCGCAGCTTCGATGCGGCCAAGGGCCAACTCGTGATCGACGCGGCCGAGCAGCACGGCGTCTACATCCCCCGGTTCTGCTACCACCCGCGCATGCAGCCGGTGGGCATGTGCCGGATGTGCATCGTCGACATCGACACCGGGCGCGGCCCCGCGCTCCAGCCCGCCTGCATGATCCCAGTGGCCGACGGCATGGTCGTCGACACCAAGGCGCCGGGCGTGCAGAAGGCCCAGGACGGCGTCCTCGAGTTCCTGCTCATCAACCATCCCCTCGACTGCCCCGTGTGCGACAAGGGGGGCGAGTGCCCGCTCCAGGACCAGGCTTACGCCTACGGGCCGGGCGAGAGCCGGTTCGTCGAAGAGAAGCGCCATTTCGAGAAGCCGATCCCGATCAGCAGCCTCGTGTTCCTCGACCGCGAGCGCTGCATCCTGTGCGACCGTTGCACCCGTTTCGCCGACGAGGTGGCGGGCGACCCGTTGATCCACTTCATGGGCCGGGGCGCGCAGAGCGAGGTCAACACCTTTCCCGACCATCCCTTCGCGTCGTACTTCAGCGGGAACACGGTGCAGATCTGCCCGGTCGGCGCCCTCACCGCCAAGCCGTACCGGTTCCGGGCCCGGCCGTGGGACCTCGACAAGGTCGAGAGCACCTGCACGACGTGCGCGGTCGGGTGCCGGGTCGTGATCGAGTCGTCCCGCAACCGTGTGCTCCGATACCAGGGCGTCGACTCCGACCCGGTGAACTGGGGCTGGCTGTGCGACCGGGGGCGGTTCGACTTCGAGTCCGTGAACCACGGGGACCGACTGGCCGGGCCGCTGGTGCACAAGGACGATGGGCTGGTGCCGGCGACGTGGACGGAGGCGCTCGGCGCGGCGGCCGACGCGATCAGGAGCGCGCTCGACACCAACGGCCCCGGCGGCATCGCCGTGTTGGGCGGCGCCCGGCTCACGAACGAGGCCGCGTACGCGTGGGCCAAGCTGGCCAAGGGCGTGATGGGCACCGACAACGTCGATGCCCAGCTGGGTGACGGCTTGCCCGCCGAGGCCGTACTCGGCCTGCCCCCCGCGACCATCGACGACGTCTGCACGAAAGGCGGCACCGTCGTCCTGCTCGCCGGTGACGTGAAGGAGGAGCTGCCGGTCCTCTATCTTCGCCTGCGCGACGCGGTGGTCCATCGAGGGGTGAAGGTCATCGAGCTGAGCCCCGTGGCGACGGGGTTCACGCCGTACGCCACGGTGTCGTTGCGCTACCGGTCGGGCGAAGCGTCGGAGGTCGTGCGGGCGCTCCTCGGAGTCGGCGACGGTGCCCCGCTCGAAGGCTCGCTCGCGGACGCGGCGCGCGTGCTGACGCCTGATCAGCCCGTATCGGTCGTGCTCGGTCGGCCCACCACCACCGAGACCGCGGACGGCATCGTCGCCGCGGCGGCCCAGATCCTCGGGCACCGGCCGGGCAGCCGGTTCCTTCCCGCGCTGCGGCGGGGCAACGTGCGCGGCGCCCTCGACATGGGCCTGGCCCCCGGCCTGCTCCCGGGACGGGTGAGCCTGGATGACGCCCGTCAGTGGTACGGCGACGCGTGGGGCAGCGTGCCCGTCGAGCGCGGTCTCGACGCCACGGGCCTTCTCGGGGCCGCCGCCGACGGGAAGATCGACGTGCTGGTCCTCCTCGGCGCCGATCCGCTCCGCGACTTCCCCGACCACGACCTTGCGTCGCGGGCGCTCGCCGGCGCCCGCACGGTCGTCGCCGTCGACGTGTTCCTCAACGAGTCGACGCAGCGGGCCGATGTGGTGCTGGCCGCAGCGGGCTACGCAGAGACCGGCGGCACCACGACGAACATCGAGGGCCGGATCAGCGGGCTCGAGGCCAAGATCACACCGCCCGGCACCGCACGGGCCGACTGGATCATCGCCGCCGACCTCGCCTACCGCATAGGCGGGGATCTCGGCCTCGAATCGCCGGAAGGGATCCTCGAGGAGATCGAACGTTTGGCGCCCTCCCACGCCGGCGTGACCGCCGACCTGCTGTGGTCGTTCGCCCGCGACGGCGTGCTGACTCCCCTCGCTGCGGCGGACCTTCGACGGGCCGAAGGGACCCCGGTGTCGATCGAAGGCACGCACATCCCGACCGGCCCGACCGACCCCACGACGCCCGGCCCCGGTGGCTTGGACCGCGAGGCCGCGGCCGGCTCCGAGGGCGCGGCCGAGGAGCCGCCCGTGCCGGATGCCGCGGACCGCCCGCCGATGCTCACGTTCGCGCCGTCGCCTTCGCCGCGAGCCGAGGTGCCGGCGGTCGACGCGTACTCGCTGCGGCTCGTGGCCACCCGCTCCCTCTACGACCGTGCCACCTCGCTCGAGAAGTGCCCGTCGCTCGCCGAGCTGGCGCCGGGCGGCGCGCTGCGGTTGAACCCGTACGACTTCGACCGGCTCGGCGCGGCTGACAATCGCGTCAAGGTGTCCTCGGCGCGGGTGTCCCGGACCGTGTCGGCCGTGGTGGATCCGTCGGTGCCAAGGGGTTGCGCGGCCATGCGGATCAATCAGGGTGAGGCCGACCCGTACGACTTCGTCGACGCGTCCGCGCCGGTCACCGACATCCGGGTCGAGACACCGTGATGTTCGGCTTGGGCGATCCGCTTCTGAGCGGCGGGCTCGACGCCGGGATCGTGCTCATCGTCCTTCTCAAGACGGTGATCACGTTCGTCTTCCTTCTCGTCGCGACGATGCTCATGGTCTGGTTCGAGCGGAAGCTGCACGGCGACATGACGAACCGCATCGGTCCGAACCGGGCCGGGCCCTTCGGGATCCTCCAGACCTTGGCCGACGGCATCAAGCTGTTCTTCAAGGAGGACCTGCTGCCGGACCGCGCCGACCGGCGCATCTTCCGGCTGGCGCCGTACCTGTCGGTGGTGCCTGCGTTCATCACGTTCTCGGTCATCCCGATCGGGGGCGTGTTCGGGCACGGCCACGACGGCACCATCGGTCCGATCCTCCATCACCGGACGTTCATGCAACTCGCGGACCCGCAGGTCGGGATCCTGCTCGTGCTCGTGTGCTCCTCCGTCGCGGTCTACGGGGTGATGTTGGCCGGATGGTCGTCGGGCTCGAAGTACCCCTTGCTCGGCGCGGTGCGGGCGTCGGCCCAGATGGTGAGCTACGAGGCCGCGCTCGGTCTGTCGATCGTCTCCGTGGTGCTGGCGTCGGGCAGCCTGAGCACCCACGCCATCGTCGCCAGCCAGGCGGGGGCCGGGCGGGCGGACATCATCCCGAACTGGAACCTCGTCGTCACCGGCGTCGTGCCGTTCCTCATCTTCCTGCTGGCAGGTACCGCCGAGATCGAGCGCCCGCCGTTCGACCTCCTCGAGGCCGAGCAGGAGCTGGTCGCCGGCTTCAGCACCGAGTACTCGTCGATCCGGTTCGCGCTCTTCTACCTGGCGTCGTTCATGAACACGATCACGATGTCGGCCATCATCGTCACGCTGTTCCTCGGCGGGCCGAGCGGGCCGACGCTGTTCGGTCCGGACTGGGTGTGGCCGCTGATTTGGTTCTTCGCCAAGCTGATGATCTTCCTGTTCGTGTTCGTGTGGTTCCGGGCCACCCTCCCGCGCTTCCGGTACGACCAGCTCATGGACCTGGGTTGGAAGCTGCTGATCCCGTTGGCGCTCGGCTGGCTGCTGCTGATCGCCGCGCTCCGTATCGGCAGCGACCGCGACTGGGATCCGCTCATCGTGGTGCCGGTGTGCGGCCTCGCTCTCCTCGCGGTCGGCACGCTGCTCGCGGCGGCCATGCGCATCGGCGCTGAACGCCACCAGGCGGAGGTGCGTACCTGATGGGCTATCTCGACGGGTTCAAGGTCACCTTCGGCAAGCTGTTCCACAGCACCCAGACCGGCGACACCGTCACCGTCGAGTACCCGAAGGCCAAGCGGGCCAAGGCCGAGCGCATGCACGGGCGCCATGTCCTCAACCGCTACGAGGACGGCATGGAGAAGTGCATCGGGTGCGAGCTGTGCGCGGGCGTGTGCCCGGCCCGCTGCATCTACGTTCGCGGCGCCGACAACCCGCCCGACGATCCCGTGTCGCCCGGCGAGCGCTACGGCTTCATCTACGAGATCAACTACCTGCGTTGCATCCACTGCGACCTGTGCGTCGAGGCGTGCCCGACGGAGGCCATCACCGAGACGAAGCTGTTCGAGTTCTCGTTCACCAACCGCCAAGACGCCATCTACACCCGCGACGAGCTGCTCGTCGGCGACGACGGCCAGCCGAAGATGCTCCCGTGGGAGGACTGGAGCGACGCCGAGGCGGTGCTCCCGCACACGTCGGCCTGGATGCGGGCGACGGCGTCGTCCGGCAGCGCTATGTACGAGGACACGGTCGCGTGGGCCGGCGAGCTCGCCTTCGGGGTCCGACCGCCCGAGCACGGCCAGATGGGCGACGTCCCTGAGCCCGTCGCCGCCGCGGCCGTCGAGGCCGGCGTCGCCGAGGGCGTCGCCGCGCAGACCGAACACGACGACGTCGACCCCCACGGCCATCCCACCGGATCGGCCCACTGATGCCCGCGCCGCCGCGTCCGCGCCGAGGCTGTGGCGCTTGGGGGTCCATACGGCCCCGAACCGCCACATCCCCCCGGATCGCCACAAGCTCGGCGGGACGGCTGCCGTGGTGACCGTCATCGTGTTCGTCGTCGCGGCGGCGATCATCCTCGCGGGCGCGGTCGGCGTGGTCCTCGCGGGCAACCCCGTGCACTCGGCCTTGTCGCTCGTCGCCACGCTGTTCGGGATCGCGGTGCTGTTCGTGGCCCAGGACGCCCACTTCCTGGCGGCCGTGCAGGTGATCGTCTACGCCGGCGCCATCGTCGTGCTGTTCCTCTTCGTGATCATGCTGCTCGGGGTCGACCGGTCCGAGGACCTTCGCGTCGACCCCCTCGGCGGGCAACGACCGGCTGCGGCCGCCGCGGGCGTCGGCCTGTTCGGCGTGGGGCTCGTCGCCGTCTTCCTGACGCGCCATGACGTCGACGTCGTCGCCACCGGCGGCAGGTCGTTGAGCGGCGTCCTGCTCGACGACCGACCGAACATCGAGAAGCTGGCCGAGTCGCTGTTCACCCGCTATCTGTTCGCCTTCGAGATCACGTCGGTCCTCTTGGTGATCGCGGTCGTCGCGGCCGTCGTCCTCGCCCGCCGTTCCACCGGCGCCGAGCGTGAGGAAGCGGTCGGCTGATGGAAGTCACGCCCGTCTGGTACCTCGTCCTTGGCGCGCTGCTCTTCACGATCGGCGCGGTCGGGCTCCTCGTCCGGCGCAACCCGCTGGTGATGTTCATGTGCATCGAGCTGATGCTCAACGCCGTCAACCTGACCTTTGTCACGTTCGCGCGTGCCCTCGACGACGTGGGCGGGCAGGTCGTCGTGTTCTTCGTGCTGGTCGTGGCCGCCGCGGAGGTCGTCGTCGGGCTCGGCATCATCGTCGCGATCCTCCGTCGCCACCCCGGCGCCACCGCCGACGACATCGCGACGTTGAAGGGGTGACGGCCGATGCTTGACGCCGTCTGGGTGATACCGGCCCTCCCGCTCGCGGGTTTCCTGCTGTTGATCGTGGCCGGGCGCAAGTTGGGCGATCCGTGGGCCGGTTGGCTCGCCACCCTGCTCGTGGCCGGGTCGTTCGCCGCGAGCGTCGTGGTCTTCGCCGGCCTGCACGAGCGCCACGAGGAGGAGCGCACCTTCACCCAGACGCTGTTCACGTGGCTCCCGGTGGGCAACCTGAAGGTGACGTTCGGGTTCCTCGTCGACCCGCTCTCGATCACGATGGCGCTTTTCGTCACCGGCGTCGGCGCCCTCATCCACTTGTACGCCATCGGCTACATGCGCGGCGACCCCCGCTACCCGACGTTCTTCCTGTACCTCAACCTCTTCGCCTTCTCGATGCTCATGCTCGTGCTGGGCGACAACCTGCTCGTCACCTTCCTCGGGTGGGAGGGCGTGGGCGTGTGCTCCTACTTCCTCATCGCGTTCTGGTTCGACAAGGACGTGAACGCCAGCGCGGGCAAGAAGGCCTTCGTCACCAACCGGGTGGGCGACTGGGGCTTCATGATCGCCATCTTTCTCACCTTCTCCGCGCTCGGCACGATCCAGTACTCGGGTTCGAACGGCCTGCTCGCCCGGGCCCCCGAGCTCAGCGCGGTGACCGCTTCGGCCATCGCCGCGCTGCTCTTCGTCGGCGCCTGCGGCAAGTCCGCGCAGCTGCCCCTGTACGTGTGGCTCCCGGACGCGATGGCCGGTCCGACGCCCGTGTCCGCTCTCATCCACGCGGCCACGATGGTGACGGCCGGCGTCTACCTCATGGTGCGGGTCAATCCGATCCTCGCTCAGGCCAACGACTGGGTGCCCCTTCTCATCGCCATCGTGGGCGCGGCCACCGCCCTCTACGCGGCGACGATCGCCGTGGCGCAGACCGACATCAAACGGGTCCTCGCGTACTCGACGATCAGTCAGCTCGGCTACATGTTCCTCGCCGTCGGGTCGGGGGCCTACGTCGCGGCGATCTTCCACATGGTCACGCACGCCTTCTTCAAGGCTCTCCTCTTCCTCGGCGCCGGGTCGGTGATCCATGGGCTGCACGACGAACAGGACATGCGGCGCATGGGTGCGCTGAGGAAGTTGATGCCGATCACGTGCGCCACGTTCATCGTCGGCTGGTTGGCGATCGCCGGCGTGCCGCCCTTCGCGGGCTTCTGGTCGAAGGACGACATCCTCATCAACGCGTGGGAAAAGAGCCCCGTCCTGTGGGCAGTCGGCTTCGTCACCGCCGGGCTCACCGCCTACTACATGAGCCGCCAGGTCTTCATGGTCTTCTTCGGCGAGGCCCGCTGGGAGGAGGCTCGGCCCCACACCGGCGAGGCGGAGCAGTCGGCCGAGGTCGTCGCCGAGGAGCAGCACGACGAACCTGCGGGCGCCGGCGACCACGGCCACGCGCCGCGCCCCCACGAGTCGCCGTGGATCATCACGACACCCCTGGTCGTCCTGGCCGCGCTGTCACTGGTCGGCGGGCTCGTCAACCTGCCGTTCCACGGCGTGGAGTTCCTGCACGACTGGCTCGAGCCCGCGTTTGCGCCCGGCGCGCTCCACGAGCTGACGTCGTCCACCGAGCTCAAGGTCACGCTGATCGTGCTCACCACCGTGCTCGCGCTCGGCGGCATCGTCGTCGCCCACGCGGTCTACATCCGCCACCGGGTTCCGGTGAAACGGGTCGAGCCCGAGATCCTCGCCCGGGCCTGGATGGTCGACGAGGCGCTGACCGCCTTCGTCGGGGGGCCGGGCGAGGACGCGTTCGAGCTCACCGCCGGCTTCGATCGCTCGGTCGTCGACGGCGCGGTGAACGGCGTCGCCGACGGTGTGCAGTTCGGGGCGCGGAAGCTGCGGCTCGCCCAGAGCGGCTACGTCCGCAACTACGCGCTCGGTGTCGCCGTCGGTGCCGTCATCCTCGTCGGACTCTTCATCGGCGGCGCCAGGTGAATTTCGCCTTCACTCGTTCGCTGCGTTCACTCCGTTCCGGCGAGCTTCTATGGCGCCCGCCTCTGGCGGGCACTGAAGGCTTCTCCCGGCCGACCGGTGGAGCCGGCTCGGCCGGAGCGGAGGGGGGATGGCGAAGCCCCCTCCTCGGGCACCCGCCACTGGGAGCTGACGCTCAGTGAACGACGCCGGGTTCCCCATCCTCACTGCCCTGATCGTCGTGCCCACCGCGGGCGCGCTGGTCACCGCGTTGGTGCCGCGGCGTCGACCAGAGCTGATCCGGCTGGTCGCCGTCCTGTTCGCTGTCGTCACCGGCGCGATCTCGGTCGCCATCCTCGTCGCCTTCGAAACCGGCGTGTCGGGCTTCCAACTCCAGGACTTCCACTCGTGGATCCCGAACTTCGGGATCTCCTGGTACCTCGGCGTCGACGGGATCTCCTTGTTCCTCGTCGTGCTCACCGGGATCCTCTTCCCGATCGCCCTCCTAGGGGCCGACCCCCACCACGACAGCAAGCAGTACTACGCGTGGTTGCTGATCCTCGAGGCGGGCTGTCTAGGGGTGTTCGTAGCGCTGGATCTCTTCGTGTTCTTCGTGATGTTCGAGATCGTGCTCGTGCCGATGTACTTCCTGATCGGCGGCTGGGGCTACAGCAATCGGGTGTACGCGGCGCTCAAGTTCTTTCTGTTCACGATGTTCGGCTCGGCCTTCATGCTCGTGAGCCTCCTCGCGCTCGCCTTCCTCCACCAGCGCGGCGTCGGCGGTCCTCTCACGTTCAACCTGGTGGAGATCGCGCGGCAGCCCGGCATCGCCCAGGACACCGCGAGGTGGCTCTTCCTCGGCTTCGCGATCGCGTTCGCAGTGAAGGTGCCGCTCGTTCCCCTCCACACGTGGTTGCCCGACGCGCACACGGAAGCGCCGACCGCCGGGTCGGTGATCCTCGCGGGCGTCCTGCTCAAACTGGGAACATACGGGTTCCTGCGGTTCGGACTGTTCCTGTTCCCCGAGGCCGCGCACTACTTCGCGCCGATGATGGTGACGCTCGGCGTCATCGGCATCGTCTACGGGGCGATCGTGGCGACGATGCAGAAGGACCTGAAGCGCCTCGTCGCGTACTCGTCGGTGGCCCATCTCGGCTTCATCGTGCTCGGGACCTTCGCCCTGACGACGCAGGGGATCGAGGGCGGCGTCCTTCAGATGGTGAACCACGGGCTGTCCACCGGTGCCCTGTTCCTTCTGGTCGGCATGATCTACGAGCGCCGCCACACGCGTGAGATCGCCAAGCTGCGCGGCCTTCAGAAGTCGGCGCCGGTGTTGGCCGGTGTCTTCACGCTCGTGATGCTCTCGTCGATCGGGTTGCCCGGACTCAACGGCTTCGTCGGCGAGTTCCTCATCCTCGTGGGGTCGTTCCTCACCCGCCGATGGTGGACGGTCGTGGCCGCGGTCGGGGTCATCCTCGCCGCCGTGTACCTGCTGTGGGCGTACCAACGGGTCTTCCACGGCGAGCCCGACGAGGCCAACGCCAGCGTCCGCGACCTCCGTCTCGGCGAGTCGCTGGTGATGGCGCCCCTGATCGGTCTCATCGTGTTCCTCGGCATCTATCCGAAGCCCGTGCTCGACCGCATCCAACCGGCGGTCGACACGCTGCTGTGCCACATGGAGCTGCAGATCAACTACACCCAGCCCGAAGTCGCCGGTACCCCGAACTGCGATGCGGTACGGGCGCAGCAGGAGGCCGAGGACCGCTCGCCCGGCCAGGACCGCCAGACCCGTGAGCGCAGCAGCGTCAACAACGGCGAGGGCAGTGACTGATGCTGGCCACCCTGCTCCAGACCGTCGACCCGAACGCTCCGATCGACACGCCCGAGGTCGCGTGGCGCGCGCTGGCGCCGTTCTTGATCCTCGTCGGTGGAGCATCGCTGTTGCTCGTCGCCGGTGCGCTCACGCGCCGCAAGCCGCTGCCCGGCACGTACAGCCTCTTCACCGTCGTCACCGCGGGGGCCGCCATCGGCGCTGCCGTCCCGCTCTGGCGCGAGGTGCAGGACGCCGACCGCGGCCCGTTCCACGCCGTCGCCAGCGCCATCACCGTTGACGGCTTCTCGGTGTTCGTCACGTTCGTGATCTGCGTCTCGGTCATCCTCGCCGCGCTGCTCGCCGACGGCTACTTGCGGCGCGAGAGGATGGAAGGCCCCGAGCTGTACGTCCTCACCCTGCTGTCGGCGTCCGGCGGGGTCGTGATGGCGTCGGCCAACGACCTGATCGTGTTGTTCCTCGGCCTCGAGATCCTCTCGATCGCCGTCTACGTGCTTGCCGCCATGCACGTGCGCCGCGCGCAGTCCCAGGAAGCGGCCATGAAGTACTTCGTACTCGGAGCCTTCTCATCGGCCTTCTTCCTGTACGGGATCGCGCTCGTCTACGGCGCGACCGGCTCCACCAACCTGAGCACGATCCTCGGCGGCAGCCGGGTCACCCTCACGTCGGGCGGCGACGTCGTCGCGTCGCTGACGGCCAACAAGCCCACCGCGCTGCTCCTCGCCGGGTTCGCCCTGCTGCTCGTCGGCTTCGGGTTCAAGATCGCCGCGGTGCCGTTCCACTCGTGGACCCCGGACGTGTACCAAGGGGCCCCCAGCCCCACCGTCGTGTACATGGCGTCGGGCGTGAAGGCGGCCGGCTTTGCCGGGTTGCTGCGCGTGTTCGTCAAGGCGTTCGAGGCGTACTCGGGTGACTGGCAGCCGTACATCTACGCGCTGGCGGTGGCCACACTGCTGGTCGGCGCGATCCTCGCCGTCGTGCAGACCGATGTGAAGCGGATGCTCGCCTACTCGTCGATCAGCCACGCGGGGTTCATCCTCGTCGGCGTCCAAGCGGCCAGCGACCGGGGTGTGGCGGGCGCGCTGTTCTATCTGGCCGCGTACACGTTCATGGTCGCCGGCAGCTTCGGCGTCGTGACTCTTGTGGGACGGCGGGGGGACTCCCACCACGCCCTCGACGACTACCGGGGCCTTGCCCAACGGAGCCCGCTCCTCGCGCTCGCGTTCACCGTGTTCCTCTTGGCCCAGGCCGGCGTGCCGCTCACCGCGGGCTTCTTCGCCAAGTTCTACGTCCTGTCGGCCGCGGTCGACTCCCGGTCGTTCGTGCTGGCGGTCGTGGCGATGGTGTCCGCGGTCATCGCCGCGTTCCTGTACCTGCGGATCCTCGTCGCCATGTACATGACCCCCGCGGGACACGACGCGCCCCCGGTCCCCGCCGGCCGGGTGCCGGTGCCGTTCGCCGCCGGCTTGGCGCTGACGGTGTGCGTGGCCTTCACGGTGGTCGTGGGATTCCTGCCCTCGCCCATCGACGACGCCAGCCGCGACGCCGTCCCCGTCATCGCCGCCCCCGACAAGTAGCCCCGACCCGGCCCGACACCGCGTTCTCGCGGACCGCGCATTCGGTTTCCGACTGCCTCAGCCTCGAGAACGCGTCGTAACCGCACGTCTTTGGCGGTCTGTGATCGCCTTCACTAGGCTCGCCCCACGATGTCGGACTTCCTCCGTCAGTACCTCACCGTGGCGATATTCGGTGCTGCGGCGGTGCTCTTGGTGGGTGCGCTGCTCGGCTTGGGCAGCGTCCTGCGGCCTACCCGGCCGCAGGCCGAGAAGTACATCAACTACGAGAGCGGGGTCGACCCGGTCGGCATCGGCTGGTCGCAGAGCCAGATCCGGTACTACATGTTCGCCCTGCTCTTCGTGATGTTCGACGTGGAAGCCGTCTTCATCTTCCCGTGGGCCACGCAGCTCGAGCGCTACGCGACGTTCGGGCTGGTGGAGATGCTCATCTTCATCGTGATCCTCGCCCTCGGCCTGCTGTACGCCTGGCGCAAGGGCGTGCTCCGATGGCTCTGAGAACGCACCGCTGACATGGGCCTGGTCGAGAGCGGCAAGCTTCCGAAGCCGCTGACGAAGCTGTTGAACCTGTCCCGTAAGTACTCCCTCTGGGTGTACCAGTGGGGGCTGGCCTGCTGCGCCATCGAGATGGGCGCGGCGTTCGGCTCGCCCCGTTACGACGTCATGCGCCTCGGCGTCATCCCCCTGCCGGCGAGTCCCCGCCAGGCCGATCTGGTGGTGATCTCCGGCACGGTCACCGACAAGATCGTCCCGGCCATCAAGCGGTTGTACGAGCAGATGCCCGACCCCAAGTACGTCATCTCGATGGGCTCGTGCGCCAACTGCGGCGGACCGTACTGGGACAGCTACTCGGTGACGAAGGGCGTCGACCAGGTGATCCCCGTGGACGTGTACGTGCCCGGCTGCCCACCGCGACCCGAGGCGCTGCTCGAAGGGATCGTCCTGCTCCAGGAGCGCATCGGGCGCGAGGACATGGCCGGCCGCTGGCGAGGAGAGCCGATTGTCGTCGCCTGACGGGGGCACCATCGAGGAGCAGGCCGCCGACGAGCAGCCGGTCGACGAGCTGCGAGCGGGGCTGCTCGCCGCGTTCGAGGCCGAGCTCGGCGACGCCGTCGCCGGCAGCCACATCCGGGCGGGCGACGAACTGTGGGTCCGTGTCGACGCCGCGGCGTGGCGGCAGGCGGCCGAGTTCGCCCGCGACAAGCTCGACTGCCGCTACTTCAACTTCCTGTCCGCCATCGACTGGCTGCCGTCGCCGTGGGGGCGTTACGAAGACGCCAACATCGACCATCCGTTCGCGCCGCCCGGCGAGCTCGCTCCGACCGGCCAGGGCTACGCCGGAGGCGAGACTCGCTTCCAGGTCCTGGCCCGGGTCAACTCGGTGCGCAAGCCGCATGCCGTCATGTTGAAGGCCGACGTCCCCGACGACACGCTGGCGATCGCCTCGTGGACGCCGGTGTACGCAGGCGCCAACTGGCACGAGCGGGAGACGTGGGAGATGTACGGCATCGACTTCGTCGGCCATCCCGACCTCCGCCACATCTACCTGCCGTCGGACTTCGAGGGTCACCCGCTGCGGAAGGACTTTCCCTTGCTCGCGCGGGTCGTGAAGCCGTGGCCCGGCATCGTCGACGTCGAGCCCATGCCGGGCGGGGAACCCACCGAAGGTGCAGCGGGCGAGGAGGGAGCGACGGAATGACCGTCGTCAGCGATCGCCAGCAGCTCGCGTACATCGCCGGCCAAGCCGCCGAGGCGCGGGTCAACCTCGAGTTCGAGACCGACGAGGGCATGACCCTCAACATCGGACCCCAGCACCCTGCGACGCACGGCACGCTTCGCATCGTCGTCAAGCTCGACGGCGAGCAGGTCGTGGCCGCCGACCCCGTGATGGGCTACATGCACCGGGGTTACGAGAAGCTGGTCGAAGTCCGCACGTACCCGCAGATCACGACGCTGGTCAACCGGATCGACTGGCTGTCGAGCTTCGCCAACGAGGTGCCGTTCATCCTTGCCGCCGAGAAGCTCATGGAGATCGAGGCGCCGCCCCGGGCCCAGTGGATCCGCACGATCCTCTTCGAGATGGCGCGGGTCGCCAACATCGGCCTCTTCCTCGGCGAGATGGGCCTCCAGCTCGGAGCGATGACGGCCGCGTTCTACGCGTTCCGCGATCGCGAGTTCGTGCTCAACCAGATCGAGGCCGTCACGGGCGGCCGCTTCCACCCGAACTTCGATCGGATCGGCGGGCTCAAGGACGACCTGCCGAAGGGCTGGATCGACGAGACGAAGCAAGTGATGAAGCGCCTGCGCCACTTCTGCGACGAGATCGACGACCTCCTCGTCGGCAACGTCATCTTCGAGCAGCGCACGCGCGGGATCGGCGTGATCCCCGCCGACGTCGGTCTCTCTTACGGCTTGTCGGGTGCGAACATCCGCGCCAGCGGCATCGACTGGGACATCCGGCGCGACCGCCCGTGCGGGCTTCCGTACGACCAGCTCGACTGGAAGGTGTGGACGCATCCCGACGGTGACTCGTTCGCCCGCTACTGGGTGCGCCTTCAGGAGACGAGGGAGGCGACCAAGCTCGTCGACCAGCTCCTCGACGGCCTGCCGTCGGGGTCGATAATGGCCAAGGTCCCGCGCATCATCAAGGTGCCCGAGGGCGAGGCCTGGGTGTCCACCGAGAACCCGCTCGGCGAGATGGGCTACTACATCGTGTCGAGAGGCGACATCGGTCCGTATCGGGTCAAGATCCGATCGGCGTCCTTCAACAACGTGTCGATCGTCCCCTGGGTCACCAGAGGCGTGTACGTCCCCGACGTCATCACGATCCTCGGCTCCCTCTACTTCATCCTCGGCGACATCGACCGGTAGCCGATGAGTTTCGCCTTCACTCGTCCGCTGCGCTCACTTCGTTCGGGCGAGCTTCAGGGCCCGGCCTGCGGCCGGTCGAAAGCTGGCTGTTGGCCGACCGGCAACGGCTGCTTTCGCTCCGCAGCCGGCGAGGCGCGCCGTTGTCTCGCGCCGCCGCCCTGCAGGCCCGGGTCGGCCAACGGACGAGGGGGGCCGACCGGAGCCGCCCCCCTCGCGCTCTCCCCACAAGGCGCAACGTGACTCTCGCGGCGCTGGCCTACTGGCAACAGACCCTGCTGCGTGTCCTCGGGGTCTTCGTGGCCGTGCTGTTGCCGGCCGGGACGTTCG